>Ga0272441_10007604_pt1 | contig 17547 bp, 16 predicted proteins | sample SSMProp6N_FD_193582 | JGI IMG/M metagenome (GOLD analysis project Ga0272441, IMG submission 193582) | Marine sediment archaeal communities from Little Sippewissett salt marsh, Falmouth, MA, United States - SSM-Prop-6N | ecosystem: Environmental > Aquatic > Marine > Wetlands > Sediment ...
CCCGCCTTCCGGCACCAGGCGGCCGGTGACCTCGCTGACGAGGACCTGCTCATCGCCGGCCGGATAATAGCTTCCCAGGAGGAAGAGCTCGACCGGGGAAGCTTGGCCCGCGATCTCGGCCCGGAGCGCGTCCACTGCTTTCCGGTACTTTTTTTTCAGGCCGATGATCGCCCGCTTCGCCCCCACCGCCTCCCGGACCAGCTCGACGCCCCGGATCAGCTCCGAGGAGTAATTTGTCATCAGCTGCTGGTCCACCCGGAGGAGCGGCTCGCACTCGGCCCCGTTGGCGATTACATACTCGGCCCGCGCAGCTACTTTAACATGGGTGGGGAAACCGGCCCCGCCGGCGCCGATAACGCCGGCTTTTTTAACCATTTCCGCCAGATCACCGGCCACAATTTATCTCCTCGGGATACAAAAACAATTTAGCAAAATAATTAATGGCAAAATAATTCTCTCTTCATAATATGCATTTAATTATTTTGCCCAAAATCATTTTGCCTATTCATTAAAGTTGCCCTGAAAACGCTGAGTCGAAAAACGAGTTGATTTAATTCACCGAACTTCCGGGACTCAGGTCATTCTTTCTCCCCTTGCCGTAAGTTTTTCAGTTTTTCCACCGGTATTTCTTTCTTGATCTCGGATATCAGGAGGTCGAGTTCTTCCGGAGTTTTTTCCCTTATGATACTTGCGGCGATCTCCTCCCGGCACTCTTCCAGCGGGGCTACTCCCGCCGGTACCCTTTCCTCGAGCTCAAGCAGATGGTAACCGATCCGGGTAGGTATCGGTTCACTCACCTCGCCCGGCTTCAGGGACCAGGCGGCTTTTTCCAGGGCGGGGTCGAGACGGGCCAGCTGCCCCTCGGTGAAGAAGCCCATATCTCCTCCCGCCTGCTTTTCGGGCGAGTCGGAGAACTGCCGGGCCAGCTCGCTGAAATCATCCCCTTCCTCGATCCTTTCTTTTAATTCTTCCGCTCTATTTTTAAATTCCTCCTTCTCATCCGCCGTCGCCGCGCGGGGGAGCGTGAGCTGGATTTGGCGGATCCTGATTCTCTCTGGCTTTTCCATTTCCCGGCGGTGATCCCGATAGTATAGCTCGATCTCTTCCTCGGAGACCTGAAGCCGGCTGTAAACCTTTTCCTGGAGGAACGCCTCGATGACCACTTTTTTCCTCAGGCTTTCCCGGAGAGCGTCCGGGGTCATCCCGTCCCGGGATAAAGCCTCGGCCAGCATCCGGGGGGAAGCGAAACGGGAAGCGATCTCCCGGTACATCTCTTCGGTCCGGCTTTCCAGGTCGGGGATCTCCATTTCCCGGCCCGCCTGGTAAAGAAGTTCGCTTTCGATCAGAATATCCAGGATGGTATCCTCGAAACCGGGCGGCGGCTTCTGTCCCCTCTGGAGAAGGCTCTGGCTGTAGGCGTGAACCGATTGGGCCAATTCCCGGCCGCTGATCCGGCGATCCCCCACCCGGGCCACGATCTCCCCCCCGGCGCGGGAAATTCCGTAGGACCGGATGGGAGCTGATTTTTTCTTTTTGCAGCCGGACGCGAGTCCCAGAGCCAGAAACAGGCAGAGAACCGCCCCGGTCATCAATTTTCCTCGCGGGTATTTCATTATATCTCCTCTGAACAGGCGCCTTCAGCGCAATTGATATATTTTCCCCACGGATGTTTTTTGCATTGCAATATTGGAGTGATGGAGTAATGGAGTAATGTCGGCTTTCTCAAATCGAATTGAAGCGAAAATTTCCAATATTCCAACATTCCATTATTCCATCACTCCAGCAACAAGATTCCGTGGTCGCCGTAAGTCGCAGGATTATATAAAATTCAGAACCAGCAGATCAGCTCTTCAGCAGGCTCAAAGCCTCCGAGCGTGTCCGGGGGTCTTTCCGGAAGATGCCCCGGAGGGCCTCGGTCTTGACCACCGCTCCCGGCTTCTTCACCCCCCGCATGCTCATGCAGAGATGTTCGGCTTCGATCTGTACCAGAACCCCGCTCGGTTTTAATTTTTTCATCAGCAGGTCGGCGAGCTCGGTGGTCAACCTCTCCTGCACCTGGAGGCGCTGCCCCAGTGATTCCACCGCCCGGACCAGATTGCTTAAACCGGTGATCATCCCTCGCCGGGGAATGTAGGCGATATGAACTCTCCCGATAAAGGGAAGAAGATGGTGCTCGCAGATGGAGTAAAAGGGGATATCTTTGACCAGGACGATCTCATCGAAGCCGGGGTACTGAAAGACTTTAATCTTTCGGGAAACGCTCCGGGTGGAACCGCCCAGCAGCTCCTCGCACATCCGGCCCACCCGCTGAGGGGTTTTCCTTAATCCGGGACGGTTCGGGTCTTCTCCGATGGCCACGAGAAAATCGCGCACCGTCCGTTCAATTTTTTTCCTGTCCATTTTAAATTTTTCCTTCGTAAAAATTTAAGGTTGCGCAACCAGGGCGGCCGCTTCCGTTCTGCCGCTCACCCGTTCGATGATATTTCTCGGGCAGACCTCGACGCACCGGCCGCAGGCGGTGCACTTTTCGTAGTCGATCCGGGCCAGATTATCCTCCATGGTGATCGCTCCGACCGGGCACTCCTTCACGCATTTGCCGCAGCCGATGCAGCCGGTGCCGCAAACTTTTACCACCGCTTTCCCTTTCGCCCGGGAAGAGCAGAGGACATCGACCGCTGACGCCGCCGGAACCAAATGTATAATATTCCGCGGGCAGTTCTGCACGCAGAGACCGCAGGAGCGGCATTTATCCGGATTCACCACCGGGTTGCCCCGGGAATCTATCTCGATCGCCCCGAACGGACATATTGCTTTGCACGTATAATACCGGAGACAGCCGTAATCGCAAGCGCTTACTCCGCCCTCGATCTGATTGGCCGCCTGACAGGTCTGGACACCATCGTAAAGATAGCGGCGGGCGGCGTCATACCCCCCCCGGCAGAAGATCCGGGCCACCGTTTGCTCTTCCTCTTTCAGGAGACGTCCCAGGAGCTCGGCGATTTTCTCCCGGGCCTCGTGATCGCAGATCGGACAGGCGGTGGGCTCGGCCTTCCCATCCAGCATCGCCCGGGCGCAGTCCAGACATCCACCGTAGCCGCAGGCACCGCAGTTAAGCTGGGGCATGAGATCCAGTATCTTCTCCAGGCGCGGATCGATCTGAACGTGAAAAACCCGCGCGCCGACCGCCAGGACGGCACCGAAGAGAACCCCGAGCCCCCCCAGGGTGATAACGGTTGTTATAATCAGTTCCATATAAACTTTTTCTTAGAATGATTGTTCGTTATTCATCCCTGCCGCTTGAGCGGTGGATAATCGAAATCCGTTGGAGGATATCTGAAAACAGTAGGGAAATCAGAAATCTGAAATCGGGTCATATCTCTCTCCGATATCCGTTTCCTCCACCGGTTTGCGTCTTCCGTTCTCCCTACGGATTGCTGTTTTCAAACAACAGATTTCAGCCTTCTTATCAAGCGAGTAAAATTTAAAATAGGATACCCGATCGATCAGATTAAACCCGTGAAACCAAGAAAGGCCATCGACATCAGGGCGGCTACCAGGAAAGCGATCGGCGCGCCGGCTAACGCCGGAGGAACGTCCGCCAGTTCCAGCCGCTCCCGGATGCCCGACATCAAAATTAAAGCCAGGGTGAAACCCACCCCGGCCCCGAAACCCTGCACCACGCTCTTTAAAAAGCTGCCGGCTATGACCTGCCCTTCCCGGAAAAAGACATCGACGTTGAGGACCGCCACCCCCAGAACCGCGCAGTTGGTGGTGATCAGGGGAAGATATATCCCCAGCGAGCGGTAAAGGGGCGGGCTGTTTTTCAATATCACCATCTCCACCAGCTGAACCAGGGCGGCGATGACCAGGATAAAGGTAATGGTCCGCAAAAAAGTCAGGTTGAAGCGGGAGTAATCGCCGGCGCCGCCCCAGAGATTGAACCAGAGATTATCCGGACCCGCCGCCAGAAGGTAGTGATAGATCACCCAGGTCACGGCGGAGGCCATGGTCATAACGAAAATGACCGCCAACCCCATCCCCAGGGCGGATTTCAAATCCCGGGAAACGCCGATATATGGGCAGAGACCGAGAAAACGGGCCAGAACGAAGTTATTGACCAGAACCACACCGATGAAAATTATCAACAGTTCGCTTATCATGGTTTTATACTTCCAATCTCCATACCATTCTCATCAGCAATAAAATAAATACCGATAATTTTAAATGACTAAATCCGAAACCCTAAATCCGAACTAATGTCCAATTTTTAATGTTCTAATATTCAAAACGCCTTCGCGTCAATTATTCATTGGAACTTCGTCATTCATTAGTCATTCGACATTCGGATTTCGTCATTTATCAATAAATTAATTTCATACTAATTTTAAGAAACGCCGTGGCATTATTAGCTCCGCTCATCTCTCTTCCCCTGCTTCAGTCTGAACAGTCCCAATAAGAGCCCGATGGTGAGGAAAGCTCCGGGGGGAAGAATCATGATCAGAGCAGGGCGGAAACCGGGACAGAGCTGATAGCCGCAGAGAGAATTGCCCCCGAGCACCTCCCGGATCGCCCCCAGCAGTAGCAGCGCCAGGGTGAACCCGACACCCATTCCCAGGCCGTCGGCGAGCGAACTCCCCACCGGATTGCGGGAAGCGTGGGCCTCCGCCCGCCCCAGGATGATACAGTTGACCACGATCAGAGGAACGAAAATCCCCAGGCTTTTGTTCAAATCCGGCAGATAGGCTTCCAGGAAAAGTTCCACCAGGGTGACGAAAGTGGCGATAACCACGATAAAGCAGGGTATCCTGATTTTCCTGGGGATGAACCCCCTGATCAGGGAAACGAGCAGGTTGGAGAAAACCAGGACGAAGGTCGCCGCCGCCCCCATCCCGAGAGCGTTGGTGACCGACGTGGAAACGGCCAGAGTGGGACAGAGGCCGAGGAGGAGAACAAAAACCGGATTCCTCTTCCAGATCCCGTTAATGAATACATGAAGCGATTTCATCTGTAAAATCCAAGATTCATTTTAATATCCCGGTAAAATAACCAAATTCCAAGATACAATAACCAAATCCCGACATAAGTCGGGACCCCGCATCATAAAAATTTATAAAGGAGCGGGGTAATAATCAATCACCACCAAACGAATAACCAAAAAGCACCTGATTTCCCAACTATCACCGCCGAAAGCCGAAATTTGAGCCCGGCCGGTTTGGTTATTGGAATTTGGGATTTATCTGATTATTGTATCTTGGTTATTGGTTATTCGCTCAGGAGTCGTAAGCACAACTCCTGAGCGATACAACTGACCACTGATTACTGACTACTGCTTTTAAATTCCGTATTCTCCATCTGCTGCAAGAAAGTCGAAAGGCTCCCGCGCACCGCCTCGGTCACCCCCCGGCTGCTGATGGTGGCCCCGGTGATCGCCTCAATGTCGCTTTCGGTGGGATGGTTTACCACCTTTAAACCATCCAACCTCCGGCCCGCAAACTGAGCCTGGAACGGCGGCCGGGATGGAACCGGACCTTCTTCCTTCCCCAGGAGAACCTGCCAGAGCGTCCTTCGCGCCGGAACTCTCACAATTTTATCGCCGAGACCGGGAGTTTCTTTCTGGCCGGTTATCTCGATCGCGGTGATCGTCCCTTTGGGGTCGATCCCCACCATCACCTTGATTTCGCCGCTGTAACCTTTCGCTTCCCCTAAAAATGCGTAACCCACCAGGCGACCGTTTTCATCGAATCCCCGGTAAAAATCGATAGCGCGCCCCTTCTGCGGTCCGGAAAAACTGACGGCTTCAGGGAGCACCACTTCCAGGGCCCGTTTCTGCTCTTCCCGCTCCCGCTTCTCTATCTCCGGCCTGGTCAAACGGTAGCTGCCGGAAAGAGCCAGGCCCGCCAGCAGGCAGATCAGCATCAGGACCAGAGCGAATCTCAATACGCCGTATTTTTCCATGTTAAGCACCGAATATCCGGGGACGGGTGATTCTATCGATGAGGGGGGTGAAGGCGTTCATGATCAGTATCGAATACGATACCCCTTCCGGAAAGCCCCCGTAAAGCCTGATCACGATGGTGATCAAACCGCAGCCCAGACCGAAAATCAGCATCCCCCAGGCGGTCATCGGCGTGGTCACCATGTCGGTGGCCATGAAAAAAGCCCCCAGGAGCAAACCGCCCCCCAGAATGTGATAAAGGGGATCGATCCGGATTGAGCCGGCTTTAGCCGGAAAAAACCAGCTGAGAATCGCCACGGTGCCGATAAAAGCTATTGGTGTTTCCCAGCGGATATGGCCCCGGATCAGGAGAAAGAGGGCTCCGATCAACAGAGCCAGGGCCGAGGTTTCCCCGAGGCAGCCGCCGGTATTGCCCCAGAACATGTTTGCAGCCCCCACCTGACGGGGAAGCCATTCCGCCACCGCTTCCTTGGCCGCGCCCAGGGGCGTGGCGTAGGTGAGCGCGTCGATTCCTGAGTAAAAAGCGGTCCGGGGAGGAGACCAGGAGGTCATATCTGTCAGCCAGGAGTGCATCACGAAGACGCGGCCGGCCAGGGCGGGGTTGAATATATTGTGACCCAGACCGCCGAAGGCCTGCTTGGCCACCGCGATGGCGAAAACAGACCCCACCGCCGGCAGCCAGAGCGGAACCCCGACCGGAAGGTTGAAAGCCAGCAGCAAACCGGTTATCACCGCGCTGCCGTCGCTGATGGTGATCGGCACCCCTCTCAATTTTTGAATCGCCGCTTCGGTCAGGACCGCCGCTCCCACCGCGACCAGCTCCAGCGCCAGGGCTCGGACCCCGAAAAAGTAAAGGCTCGCCGCCAGCGCCGGCACCAGGGCCAGCAGCACCGTCCACATCACCCGGGGTATCGTCTCCCCCCCGTGGAGATGGGGAGGCGGGGTGACCACGAATAGCTCTTTCTTCTCTTTAGAAGTCATATCCCTATTTGCGTTTCTAAGAATGATTCGGGAAACGCATACTAATGACAAAATCCGAATGTCGAATGTCGAATCAATGACAAAAGAATGAATTCCTAATCCCTATGCACCGAATCCTAAATAATATTAAAATTCAAAGGCTCCAAATTCAAAACAACATTCGGCAGCCGTTCTTTCTTATTTTTTATGAGCCTAAATTTTGGACAATTAGATCGCCGGACGTGCTCATGTCACCGATTTAGAAATTATGATTTTTAATTTTTTAGGATTTAGATATTAGGATTTATATATATTGGACATTCATTCGGATTTCGGGTTTCTGATTTCGTCATTCAAAAAATTATATTAGATAATTTAATTTTTTAAGGCTGCCTTGCCCAATTGAATCAGCTGGACCAAATCCCGGCCGGCCGAGCAGACATAAGCGCAGCAGCCGCACTCGATGCAGTTATCCCCTCCAAGCTTCCGGAAAAGTTCCTTATCACCCTTTTCAGCCGCGGTGGCCAGGTCGGAGGGGGAAAGCCCCATCGGACAGACCTGTAGGCATTTGCCGCAGCGGATGCAGGGAAGATTGCGGGGACGCGCGGAGGGTTTCAAAACCAGCAGGCCGGAAGTTCCCTTGATGACCGGGGCCTCCAGCGAACACTGAGCGATACCCATCATCGGACCTCCGGCGATGATTTCAACGGGCCCTTCCGGCAAACCCCCGGCGGCGGCAAGCAGATCTTTCAGCGGGGTCCCCAGCCGGACCCGAAGATTGCCCGGCGCTTTCAGATCCGGCCCGGTCACCGTCACCACTCTTTCAATCAGTGGTTTGCCCTCTCCAACGGCTTCGGCGATCGCGATCGCGGTCTGAACGTTCTGGACGACGCAACCCACGGCCGAAGGGAGTCCGCCGGCAGGAACCCTCCGGCCGAAGAGAGAGAAGAGAAGCTGCTTCTCCGCCCCCTGGGGGTATTTCACTTTCAAAAGTTCTGCCCGGATATTTTTCTCGCCGGAGAGCGCTTCCTTTACCTTCCGGAAAGCGTTCTTTTTGTTCGCCTCGACGGCCACCACGCCCCGGGCCGCCCCGGTCGCCCTCATGATAATCCTGAGGCCCGCTATCACTTTCGCGGTCTCTTCCAGGAGGAGCCGGTGATCCACGGTCAGGAAAGGTTCGCATTCGGCGCCGTTGATGACCGCGTATTCGATTCTTGCTTCGGGGGGCGGCGCGAGTTTGACCTGGGTGGGAAACTCCGCCCCCCCCAGGCCCACGATTCCCGCCTCCAGCACCCGGCGGCGGAGCGTTTCCGGCTCCGAATCTTTCCCCTTTCCCAGGACTTTAAGGAAATCGCGTGGTTCCTCACCGGGGACGCCTTCAATCTCGATCGCGAGCTCATCGGGACCGGCGGGGTAGGGTCGAGGCTCGATCGAAACGACCCGACCGGCCAGAGAAGCATGGAGGGTCGAAGAAACGGTTCCTTCCGAAACCGCCACCACCTGTCCCAGTTTCACCTCCTGGCCGGTCTCCACGATCGGACGGGGAGGATGACCAACATTCTGCCTGAGCGGAAGGATCACCCGGGACGGAGGCGGGAGATTCCGGATCGCCCGGCCGGCGGTCAGTTCCTTGTGCTCCCGGAGGCGGACACCGCCCGGAAATGTTTTCAGTTTAAGCATGATTGCGATCAGCGGTAAAAAATCTTATATCCCCTTCAATAAACGTGATCCGATCCAAAATTCATCTTCGGATAAAATCAAGCATAAATTATTTTCCCGACTGAAATCGGGAAAATAATTTATTACCAGAGGATCTGAATTCCTTTGACATCGAGGAGGGGAAGCGGGGTTTCTGTCCCGGGCACTTTTTCCGCCCAGAGATTGACCCGGCGGTGACGGTATCGTTCCAGATCGATCGTGCCGCTCATCAGGTATCCGACGGACTTCGGCCGGGGTTCGACCCGCACCAGCTCGTAAGATATTTTCCTTTCTCCGTGCGAGCGGGGAGAGTGAAGCTGGCGGATATAGCCGGTGTAGGATTTGATCTTTCGGACATAGGAAGGGGTATAGGCGGGGGCGGAGCGGGGAAGGAAGGGTGTTCCTGCGGTTTCGACGGCGGGCGCAGGGAGGGGCGCAGGCGGCGCCTCATCATCCGGGCGCGGGGCGGGAAGAATTTCTTCGCCTTCCGGTTCATCCGACGTTTCCAGCGGAGGGGTGGGAACGGCTCCCTCCAAACGCACGAAGCGGGCGGACACCCAGAGACGGGCGGCGGAGGGAAGCGCGATTTTGATCCAGTCTCCCTCCTCTTCCAGCAGTTCCGGGCTCTCTCCCTTATTCAAACGGGCGAGGACGGCGTAGGAGACACCGGGACCGCTGCGGACATTGAGCCGGTCCGCGATAACCGTCCCTTCCCGCAGATAATCGGCCGCAACCCAGGCGCTTACATCCGCCGGGGGAGTGATCGCGCACCATTGCCCGTCGGATGCGATAACTTCCACCGCCTGATCCCGGTCGAGGCGACCCACGATCTCGGCCCGCAGCGAAGGTGCCGTCCGGATGTTGACCCGTTCTCCGATCACCGTCGCCGGGTGATAAATATCCCGGCCGAATCCGTTCCCCCCTATCAGAAACATCATTCCCGCAAGAAATATCCGCTTCATCTATTCCTCAAAATGAGTTTTGGGAAGTCCGAGGATGGATTGACCTTCTTCCCACTTGCCCTTTTTCTGAAGTTGACGGATCCGCTCGTAGCGCTTGCGGACGTTTCTCTTCGTCTTGACTCTGCCTTTTCCTCCGAAACTCGGGTGTTGAGACACGTCTGACCTCCTATTAGAATTTTTCGTTGAAAAATTTTAAACCGGAACATCCGTATATTTCAAGGTTAAAGCTTAATTCTTTCCAGCTTTTTCAAGAATTTTTTCGGCGGCCAGCGCTTCCCGGCTTTCCGGATATTCCTCGATCAAATTCCGGAAGGCTTCTTCCCCTTCAGCATCGCGGCCGACTTTCAAAGCGCTCAACCCCCAGCAGTAGAGGGCCTGGGAACGGTCCCCGAACGAAGAAAAACGGCTGACCAGATCCCGGAAATCCCTCCGGGAACCGTCGTAATCACCGACCTGCCCCCGGATAAAAGCCCTCGCGAACAGGGCGTTGTCAAGCAAACCGCTCAGGTTGCGGGGGTCGCTGCCGATGAGCGCTTCCAGAACCTCAGCCGCCTCTTCCCAGGAACCCTCGTCCATGTAAAGCTCGGCCAGCTGCCAGGCCGCTTCCCGGTCGTCTGAATTTTCCCGGAGGCGGGAGCGGAGGCGGCGGTAACTCTTTTCCTCTTCTACAAGGGCGAGTATTTTTTCGAGCAGTTGGGCGGGCAGGATTACTCCCTCCGCCCTTCCCCGTTCCTTCCCCCGGCGGGAAAAAAAGATCAGGGTGGGAACCCGCTTCACCCGGAAATGATCGAATAGTTCCGGCTCCACCATGTGATCCATCCAGAAAGAGCGGCAGCGCTGGAGGGCGTCGATGATCTTTTCCTCGGTGAGAACCCGTTTTTCAAACGCCGGGCAGAGCTTGCTGCCGGAGGCCCGAAAATAGAGGATAAGCGGCTTGTTCCCCGGGCGGGGCCGGGGGGAAATCTCTCCGCTGTCGGTCCGCCACCCTATGCTCCGGTTGAGCCTTTCGATGGCGGCGGAGGCCGCTTCCCGAACCGGGTAATTTTGCCCCGCCCGGTCATAGAAGGGATCGCTCCCGGCCAGGGCGCCCAGCGAGGCGAGCGAGCGACGGTCGCCGATTCTGCCGAGGGCGTTGGCCGCCGCCCAGCGGACCTCCCAGTTTTCATCGCGGAGGAGAGAGGTGAGCGCACCTCGCGCGGCCTTGCTTCCGGCCATGCCCAGTCCCAGAGCGGCAAGACGCCGGATATCGTAATTGGCAGAGCGGAGTTTGTCCCGGAAAATCTTCTCCACATCCCGCCCCCCGATCCTCCCCAGCGCGTAGGCAGCGCAGTGGCGCACCAGCAGGGAGCCATCCTCCAGGAGGGGAGAGAGGGCTTGGATCGCCCCCTCCCCTTCCGGGATCAGGGCGAGGCAGGCGTCGGAACGAACCTCCGGGTCGGCGCTTTCCAGCGCCCGGCGGTGATCCGTCTCCGCCGGGGCGGAGGCGGACAGAAGCAAAAAAAAGATAATCGCACTGACTGATACGGTGCCGCTCATATTCTCATACCTTCCAGCTCTTCCTCAACCATCGGCCGGGCGTTAATAATTCGTTCATCCCCATTCTCATTTTTTTTCCAACATCTTATCTTCAGCTCCGAGCTGCTCTTCTCCTTGCTGTAGCGGGCGCAGATCGAAGCGGCCAGCTCTAAATCCTTACGGTCCGGCTTCGTCTTCTTTCTCAACAAGACCAGGCTCCCCGGACGCCCGGCCGCCTGGAAGAGATAATCACCGACGACCGCCCGGCGGGCGAGCTCTTTATTCTCCCTTTCGTCGCGACCGGATACCGCACGGGCGCCGGAAGGAAGCCGGAAGTGCCTTCCCAGCCGCAGGAGTTCGATCCGGCGCCGCTTCCACCCTTCATGCTTTTTCAGCTCTTTCAGCCGGCGGCAGAACTCGGATTCGGTGAGGAGGCACCCACCGCCGGGAGAGGAGTAATTTTTTATACCGAAACGTTCGGCCAATTCGAGCTGCTTTTTCCGACCTCTCCCGGATAGGCCGAGGAGGCGGGAACGGTTCACCCACCCCTCTTTCTCCGCCACGGTTTCTTCAAGAAGTTTTGCCGAGAGCGGGCGGAGGAGCAGGCCGGGCGCTCCCGCTCCGGCGACCGCCCGGAGGGCGGCACGGTTCTGGGACTTGGGGCGCTGACCGAGAACCTCACCCGTTATGACAAAATCCGCCCCCAACCGTTCCATCCGGGAAAAAGCCTCCTTAACCATCAAACGGTGGCAATCGACGCAGGGATTGAGATTCTTCCCGTAACCATGCGGCGGGTGTTCCATCATTTGGAGAAACCGGGCGCTGAGATCGAAACAATGAAAATCAATCTCCATTTCGCGGGCGGCTTCCTCCCCCTTCCGGCAGTCGAAGAAAGGAGAGCTGAAACCGATCCCCACCACCTCCACTCCCTGCTCCCGAATCAGGCGGGCGGCCAGGATGCTGTCGAGGCCGCCGGATAAAAGAGCCAGTGCGCGCATAGATCTCACCCGTAGGGATAAATTCGGTTTGCCGCCGGCGTGAAGGCGAAACTCGGATAATATTTGCTTATTTCTTCTTCCCGGCCCGGTGCAGAATTCTTTCCGCAACTTTTTTCCCGGAAAGCAGCATCCCCCCGAAGATGGGCCCCATCCGCGGAGCCCCGAAAACGGCGTTGGCCGCCATCCCGCAGGCGAACAACCCCGGATACACCTGGCGGCTGTTCTTCACCACCATCTCCTCGGCCCTTTCCGCCCACATCGATTTTTCTCCTTCCGCTTTGCCGGAGCGGGTGGCGAGCCGCAGCCCCTTTTCCTGAGCCACCCGGCAGACCTCATGACCGTGCCCGGTGGCATCGATCGTCCAGGGAGCGGCCACCACCAGAGGGTCAACCTCCAGGCTCACCCCCCTCTCGCTCAGAGCCTGGACCGGTCCCCAGTTGATCACGAAACCGGTGATTTTTTTATCTTTTACCATCACATCGGTAACCGAGATCCCGTTGAAAACCCGACAGCCCGCCTCCCGGGCCCCGATTATCAGGCGGGCCACGCTCTCCACCGCCGAGGCGACCAGCAATCCTTCTCTCTCCTGATAGCGGATCTTGAATTCATCGAGAACCTCGGCCGCCTCCGGCTGGACGATGATCTGGTTGAAGAGCATACCCCCGGCCCACATCCCCCCGCCCAGGGAAAGTTTTTTCTCGAACAGCGCCACCCTCATCCCCCGGCGGGAAAGATGGGCGGCAGCGACCAGCCCGGACGGCCCTCCCCCGCAGATGGCCACATCCAGCGAGGTCGCCTCCTTCAGCTTCTCGAAATACGTCTCAATTATCAGCCGGCTCACCTGGATTTCATCGATCATTAAATTTTATCCTCCGGAAAAATTTAAGTTTATCCGAATTACTGAACCCGATTATTCATAAAACAAATCGAGCATAATGACAATCAATATCAGGTCTATTTTTCTTTCCCCGAATCCTCGGGGTGGGCGGCGATGGCGAGACGCTCCCAGCCCGCTTCCTGGGCCGATGACATCACCTCCACCACCCGGCCGTGGCGGACGTTTTCGTCCGCCTTGATGATCAGGACCCGTCCGGGAAATTGTGCGCGCTCTTGGCGGAGAGTTTCTTTGAGTCCCGGCCAAGTGACCTCACGCTCCCGGAAGAATATCTTTTCCTCTTCGGTCAGAGAAAGAGTCGGATTCTCTTTTTCCTGCGGTTCGGTGACCGCAGCCTCGGGAAGGTTGATCCGGATACCGGCCGGGGTGATGAAACTGGAGGTGAGCATGAAGAAGATCAAAAGGAGCAGAACCACGTCGACCAGGGGAGCGATATCCAGCCTCCCGGTCTCCAATTTCCTTTTTCTGGTGAACTTCATTAAAAATTTTCCTTTGGAAAAATCATAACCCTACGCCCTCTGCTCTATGCTCTCTGCTTTGCTTTCTGAATCACTTTCAGAAAGCAAATTTAAGAGCTCGCTGGCGCTCGTCTCCATCTCCAGAACCATCTTCCCCACCCGGCTGACGAGATAATTGTATCCCACGTAAGCCAGGATCGCCACCACCAGGCCGAAAGCGGTGGTGAGCAGCGCCTCCCAGATGCCCCCCGCCAGGTCGGATGGGCTGACCATCCCCCGCATTTCTTCAATCGTCCGGAAAGCCCTGATCATCCCCAGAACCGTGCCGAGCAGCCCCAGCAGCGGCGAGATATGGGCGATGGTGGCGAGCACCACCAGGTTCTTCTCCAGGCGGGGGACTTCCTGGAGGCCGGCATCTTCGATCGATTCCTTGATCTCCCCACGGGTGCGGGCGGCCCGGGCCATCCCCGAGCCGACGATGTGGGCCACCGGGCCGGGGGTGGCCTCGCAGAGGGTGATCGCCTCCCTGACCTTCTGCTCGGTAACGAGTTTCCTGATCCTTGACATGAATTTATCCGTATTGATCCGGGCCCGGTGGAGGTGAAAGAGGCGCTCCAGGAAAACCGCGAGGCCGATCACCGAACCGAGCAGGATCAAATACATCAAAATCCCGCCCTGCTGAAAAAGCTCCACTTTATCCTCCTTTTAAGCGAGTTGGCTCACTTCTTTCGCAACTCGCGTTGAACGGTGGCGGTTGCGCGGCTCGAATGGTGGAACGTTATTCGTTGAACCCCGCCATAGGCGGGGAAACCGTCCAACCTATGACGAATCGAGCTACGCAACCTATCAACGTTTAACGCATTTTATAGTTTATAAATATTCCTGAACGCAAACTCACTCACCCGTTTTAACTTCCTTTTCTTCACTGCTTCCTTTTCTTTTCGGCAGCCAGCGGGTGACGAATTTGCACTTGGGGTAGTTGCTGCAGCCGTAGAAGCGGCGGCCTTTCCGGGAGCGGCGGAGAACCAGCTCGCCGCCGCAGCCTTCCTCCGGGCAGGGGACACCGGTGGGATAAGGTTTTTTGTTCCTGCATTCCGGGTAACCGGAACAAGCCAGAAATTTCCCGTACCTTCCGGTCTTAACCACCATCGGTTTGCCGCACTTTTCGCACGTTATCCCGGTCACTTCTTCCGGGACGATCTCAACCTTACCATCCTCGGTCCGGCGGAAATTGGCGGTGTTGCGGCATTCGGGGTAATCGGAGCAGGCGAGGAACTCGCCGTTTCTTCCCCATCTGATCACCATGGGTTTTCCGCATTTTTCGCAGCTGAGCTCCGTGGGGACGACCATCTTCTTCAGATTCTTCATCTCCTTCTCCGCCCGGGCGAGATTGGAGATGAATGGTTGGTAGAAATCGCCCACCACTTTCCTCCAGGGCAGCCTCCCTTCTTCGATTTCGTCGAGCTCTTCCTCCATCCCGGCGGTGAATTGCACGTTGATCACCCGGGGGAAATGACGCTGGAGGAGGGTGTTGACGGTTTTTCCCAGCTCGGTGGGGCGGAGTTTCCTTTCTATCTTTTCTACGTAGCGGCGGCGGTGAAGGGTTCCGATTGTCGGGGCGTAGGTGGAAGGACGCCCCACACCGTTCTTTTCCAGAACTTTGACCAGCGTGCCTTCCGTGTAGCGGGCTGGCGGCGTGGTGAAATGCTGCTCCGGCTTCAATTCCAAAAGGCGCACTATTTCATCCTTATCCAGAGCGGGGAGAGGGGCCGGGGAGATCTGATTACCGATTTTTTCTCCGTAAATTTTCATAAAACCGTCGAACGTGACTTTCTCTTCCCGGGCGACAAACAGGTAAATGCCGGCCTGGATCGAAACCGTGGTGCTCCGGATATGGGCCGGGGCCATCTGGCTCGCCAGAGCCCGTTTCCAGATCAAATCGTAGAGGCGGTTCTGATCGGGACTGAGAAATTTATTCACCGCGGAAGGTTCTCTGGCGACATCCGTGGGACGGATGGCTTCGTGGGCCTCCTGGGCGCCTTTCCGGGCGCGGAAGAAACGGGGTTTATCGGGAAGGTAGTCCTCTCCCAGTTTGTCCCGGATGTATTTCCGGGTCTTCTCTATCGCCTCCGGAGCCACCCGGTAAGAATCGGTTCTCATGTAGGTGATCAGGCCGACCGCCCCCGACTCGCCCAGCTCTATCCCCTCGTAAAGCTGCTGGGCGACCCGCATGATTTTCGAAACCGGCCAGCGGAACCTCCGGGTCGCCTCCGTCTGGAGGGAGCTGGTGATGAAGGGAGGCGGCGGAGACTTCAATTTGTTCTTCCGCTCGACTTTCGCCACCCGGAACTCCTGATCGGAAAGTTCCTCCAGGATCATCCGCGCGTGCTCCTCGTCCGGGATTTTGACTTTGCGGGAATCTATCTTTTCCAGCCGGGCCCGGAAAGACTCCCCGGTTTGGGGTTTTTCCAGAAGGGCGTCGATGGTCCAGAACTCCTCGGGTGAAAAAGCCTCGATCTCCTCCTCCCGTTCGCAGATCAGGAGCAGGGCTACCGACTGCACCCGGCCGGCGGAAAGTCCGGAGGCTACTTTCTCCCAGAGGAGCGGGCTCAGTTTGTAACCCATGATCCGGTCCATCACCCGGCGGGCCTGCTGGGCGTCCACCTTATCCTGATCTATCCGTCCCGGATGCTTGACCGCCTCGCGCACGGCGGCGGCGGTTATCTCCCCGCAGGTGATCCGGTGAAACGTTTCGTTCTCCGAACGGAGGAGATGGTAAAGATGCCAGGCGATCGCTTCGCCCTCCCGGTCCGGGTCGGGGGCCAGGAAGACCGCCCGGGCGTTCTTCGCCTCTTTCTTGAGCCGGTTGACCTGTTTGCCCTTTCCCCGGACGGTTATGTAGCCGGGCTCAAAGTTGTTTTCGATATCAACGCCGAACTTCGACCGGGGCAGATCCCGGACGTGTCCCAGGGAAGCCTGCACCCGGTAGCTGGAACCGAGGAAGCGGCTCAGGGCCCGGATTTTTCCCGGCGATTCAACGATGACTAAAAATTTAGCTTTCGCTGAATTTTTAGTAGATTTCTTCTTACTTTTTTTAGCAGCCTTCACTCCAGAGCATGCCTTTGAATATGCTTATCTAAACTATCCCTTATTATAAAATTTTTCCGGAGGGAAAATTTTAATGTAGAATTTTCCCGGAAGCTGCTTGATCAGCCTTTTCAGCTCCAGCGAGAGCAGGATAGAGGAAACCTTTCCCGATGGCAAGCCGGATTCCCCGATTATCTCCTCGATGTTTTTTTCCTCTTCCGAGAGGAGCGCGAATATTTTTCCTTCTTCATCCGTCATATTGTTCGGCTGAAGGCTCCCATCTGATTCCGGAGAGGGTTTTTCCGGGGGAGACAGATATTCGAACTCCTCCAGGACGTCGTCCGCGCCCCGGACCATCTTCGCTCCCTCCTGAATCAGCTGATTCGTTCCCCGGGCGGAGAAGCTATCGATCCGTCCGGGAACGGCCATCACCTGTCTGCCCTGGTCGAGGGCGAGCTGGGCGGTGATCAGAGCACCGCTTCTTTGAGCCGCCTCCACCACCAGCACCCCCAGGGAAAGACCGCTGATAATCCGGTTGCGGAGAGGGAAGTTGGTTTTTTCCGGAACGGCGCGGACGGGAAATTCCGAGACCACCGCTCCGGAGGAGGCGATTTCCTCGGAGAGCTTATTGTGCTCGGGGGGATAGATGTTTCCCAGGCCGCTGCCGAGGACGGCGATGGTCCTCCCCTTCCCCATCAAGGCGCCCCGGTGGGCGTGGCCGTCGATTCCCCGGGCCAGGCCGCTCACCACCGTGAAGCCGCGGTTCACCAGCTGATGGGATATCTTGAGAGCGGCCTGGAGCCCGTAATGAGATGCCCGGCGGGAGCCGACCACCGCCAGGGCCCGCTGATCTCGGGGAAGGAGATTGCCCCGCAGGTAAAGAACGGACGGAGGATCGTAAATCTCTTTCAAATTTTCCGGGTAATCCGGATCGAAGACGCTTACCACCTTGATCTTCATTTTTTTGATCAGCCTGAACTCTTCCCGGTACTCCAGCTTTTCCCAGCGGGCTATGGCC
>Ga0272441_10007605_pt1 | contig 17545 bp, 18 predicted proteins | sample SSMProp6N_FD_193582 | JGI IMG/M metagenome (GOLD analysis project Ga0272441, IMG submission 193582) | Marine sediment archaeal communities from Little Sippewissett salt marsh, Falmouth, MA, United States - SSM-Prop-6N | ecosystem: Environmental > Aquatic > Marine > Wetlands > Sediment ...
GTTTTTACGATATTTTACTTGAATTCTGGTGCCTTATCAGTATAACTTATTGACGTATACTGATTTAAAGGCTCAAAAGTGGGGATTTCTGGTGTCCGAAAGTGGGGAATTTTCGTGGCCGGTCACAGCCTGTTGTGCGGATATTCGCGCTCAAGCTCGGGTATGTGGACCAAACAAGCACGCGCAAGGTGCACGACCAGCCCATCCCCCACATAGGCGGAACTGCAATATTCGCAGCCTTCCTCATACCTTTCGGCGGTTTCCTCATCTACCAGAATATGATCACAGATGTACTTGTAGAACAGATGGTAGAGGTGTTCGGGATTATGATGGGTGCTTTGATCGTATTCCTGATAGGGGCGTTTGATGATATTAAGGGGGCACGCGCACGGTATAAGTTCATGATAGAGGTCCTTGCTGCGTGCCTTGTCTATTACGCGGGTGTGAGGATTAACATACTTGCAAATCCATTCGGTGCTGAGCCATTCCATTTCGGGCATATAGTGGGGCTGCCGTTCACTGTTGTGTGGATAGTGGGTGTTACGAATGCAGTGAATTTTTCTGACGGGATTGACGGGCTTGCTGCAGGCATGTCCATATTTGTGGCGCTTATCATTTTTATTGTTTCACTTATTAATGGTCATCTCCTTATTGCTCTCCTTTCAATCACGCTTGCAGGAAGCACAGCAGGATTCCTTGTATTCAACTTTCCGCCTGCACGGATATTCATGGGAGACTCAGGAGCCCTGTTCCTCGGGTTTATGCTTTCGTCTATTTCTATACTCGGGTCAATGAAAAGCACTGCTGCTGTTGCCTTGATCATTCCTATCCTGGTTATGATCGTCCCCCTTTCAGACACACTCATGGCAATGGCGCGCATATTTGGAAAGGGTTCAGAACAAGTTTTTAAAAAATACTCTTGACACCCAGAAATATTTCATATAATATTCTATTATGTGCATATATTGTCCAGAACTTATTCTGGAGATCCTGAAACTTACAATATTCGAAAAAACATAAAAAAAAGCGTAACACAAAGCATAACCCATAAAAAGGAGGCCAGCCATGGCACAACTACCCCGCATAAAGGCCCCCGGCCACGCAGCCGCGTACCATGTAATAACAAGAACAAACTCCAGAGACTTCCGCCTCAATTCATACATGAAAAAGCGGTTCATCAAGATCATAAAAAAACTTCGCACGGTATTTTACGTTAAATATTGCGGATTTACCATTCTTTCAAACCATTATCATATTCTTGCAAATATGGCGGATCCTGAAGATATAGACCCGAAAGAAGCGATACAGCGGTGGAACGACTACCACGAAAAAGAATACCAGCGCAACGCATCAATAGAAGCCAACCGCACATATGTAGTAAAACATCTTACCGATATCTCATATTTTATGAAAAGATTAAACGTCCTCTTGACAAACGCATACAACCGTCACACGGGGAAAACAGGCACACTGTGGGAAAAGCGATACTTTTCCAACATAATAGAGCGAGGCATGGGCATCATACAATGCGGGGCATACATTGAACTGAACAGTTTCCGCGCATCCCTTACAGCGCATCCTGAAGACTACGAATACAGCAGCATAAACGAACTGAAGCGGGGCAATCCAGAGGGGATTATAGACATAGACCTTCTTGAAGAAGGTATGGGCATATCCAGACTTCACAAGGACCTGACAGACAGGCAGAGCTTTACTCAGGAGCTGTTTAAGACATACCTGTCCTACATATACGAAGCAGGCACCAGTCCGCACAAAGACGAGCAGGGCCGTCCTGAAGAACACGGCCTTGTAATAACAGAAGAGATGAAAGCAAGTCTGGCGAAATACGGGATACACGGCCCAGCCAAAAGCATGTCCAGGAAAGGCATAGAATACAGCAGGGGCAAATTCATAGGGGGAGAGGAATTTGCCCGGAGATTTTACGAAGAACACATAGACATTGGCTACCGCGGAGAAGCCCGCCAGCAGCACATGAAGAAATGGCTTCATAACCTGGGCCAGGGCGTTTGGGGAGTATTTAACCTTGTGCAGGCACGAGGGGACCCCGAAACAAGAAAAGCCGCCTCATAGCCGCATAAATAATCAATAAATCGCCGCAGAAACATCCGGAATCCCACGCCCGAACTCCGCATATATCAGTATATTTATAAATTTTGACATTTTAAAATCGGACAATTTTCTCTAAAATGACTGAATTAAAATACCAATATACCCATCCCGTCTTCCCCAATCCTTCTTTTAAAAAAGCCTTCCGAACCCTAATTGAAATAAGCGGGTTAATAATCTTTTCGCCAGGGATCCCATTTTAAACCGGCTTTATCAAGTTTTTCGACCCGTTTTTCTGATAATATGCCTTTGCGCCGGTCTCCGCGCTGTGTCATTACCCAGCGTCCAAGTTTACTGTCCTGTTCGTAACGGACAGGCACCTGACAATGGCCGTGCTTTTTCTTAAACCGAATGAGTTTTTCGTACATTTTTCCCCATCTGTACTCCTTTATATCCCATATAAAACCTATGTTGTTCAGTTTTTTTATTTGAGTTTCTGTTAATCTGCCCTCTTTCCGGGTATGACGCTGCACAGAAGCCCATTGGCCGAGCTGGATATCTTTGCCTTTAAAAATGGGATCTTTAGTGTCCCGGGTATATTCCGCGTATCTGCGGTACATTTCTTCCCATATTTTCAGGCCGGCTGCACCTCTTTTTCTGCCTCTTTTGAGTTTCCATGAAACACCCATGTTCTCCAGTATTTTTTGTTTCCATGGAGCCAGTACACCCTTTCTTTTTTTGACGCGCTGTGAACATAACCATTGACCAAGCAGGCGATTCTCAGGCCAGTTTTTCGGCACATTACAGTGACCGAACCGCTTTTTGTATTTTGTCAGTATTCGTATCCGGTCTTTAAAAAGTTCATCAGCCTTTTTGCCGACTACAGGAATTTTATCTATATTTTTTCTGACTTTTTTCAATATTTCATTTCTGTCGAGATTTCCAAGCACCGTGGGGCGGTAATCGCCGCGGGGTTCGTCTATTTTGGCCTTTACAAGTTTCAGGTATGTGCGTAAAGCTTTTTTCCATGAACCGGCACCGGTTATTTCTATGATCCTGTCCCGAAATAGCCGCGTGCCCTGCACAGCATCGCCTATACCGCAAAAGCGGTATTTTTCAGGGCCTGTGCATTCTCCGTGTACAGCAGGGGAAGCGTCAACATATGCTGCATTGTCTGCGAGAACAGTTTTTCGGTCTTCAACCATTCTGTTCGTAAAACGGGTAGACCATATAGATCCGCGTGAGCCATGGTTGCTGTTGTATATATTGGCAATGGTAACTTTCAGGTTCTTCATCAGATTGCTCAGGTTATACATTAGTCTCGTATATTCAGGGCGGGGATCGTGTTTATCTCCTTTCTTCCCTGTATATGCCTTTATAGATTTATGCAGCCTATCGGCTTTGATACTGCCGTATAACCGTTTAACGCTCCGCAAAAGTTCTTTGTCGGAGATTGCATGAGGGCCTGGCATCCTCACCATCATTTCAAAGAAGCGGGATGAAATTGAATACGTATAGAGCAGTATGCGGTAAAAACCGCAATACTTCAGGATCGCGTCTTTTATATATCCTCTGTCTTCGGTTGAGAAACCGTCTATTCCATCTTTTAGTCTTGTGTAACAGTATTGTACCTGTTCCTCGCCTTTTAATATCATTCTCGGCGTTCTCACATCATTGCTCCCTTAATAACAGTTTTCTAAAAGTTTTCCCTATTATATCAATCCCTATCATTTTACAAGCAAAAAAACCCTTGATTGTAGCAGGAAAAAGGTATAATACATTGAGGCAGACAACTCTCTTAAAGTTTTTAAGGATAATTTCATGGCAAAAAGAAAAACCACCAGCATAGTTATGAAACAAGCAGTGCAGAAAATTCCGGAATCCGCATTTAAAAGGTATTATGGGGATCTGCGCAATACTGTAATCTTTTTAGTTGAAAAACATCTGATTGAAACGATTCTGAATACTACAGATTACAATATGGTCCAAACAGCAAAATGGCTTGGTGTTGCCAGGAATACACTGCGTACAAGAATTAGGGAATATAGAATAAAAATAAAAAGGAAGAAGAAAGTTAAAAAGAAAAAAAGTCGAAAAAAGATTTGATTTTTTTCTTGACAATACCAAGAAATGTCCATAATGTAGGTAATTATGGATAATAACCGACGAAAAGGAACATCAAAAGGCAGGGCGCACAACCAGCGCGTGTGTTCGATGGCTCGTGAGAAAGGTATCCTTCGGACTAAGGATCTGACAGAAGCCGGAATCCCCAGAGTCGTGCTGACACGGCTCTGTCGTAGCGGAGATCTGATTAGGCTGAACCGGGGGCTTTATTGCCTGCCTGATGCCGATATCACAGAAAACCACACTCTGGCCGAGGTCTCTCGAAGAATCCCGCAAGCAATAGTATGTCTGCTTTCCGCTCTACGTTTTCACGGACTTACAACGCAGGCACCTGCTCAGGTCTGGATTGCTGTTGATGTAAAGGACCGGAAGCCGCGGGTAAAGGATATGGCTCTGAGAATAGTACGGTTTTCCGGAAAGGCAAAGAGCCATGGAATCGAGAAGCACGTTATAGAGAATGTAGCAGTACACGTGACTTCGGCTGCAAAAACGGTTGCTGACTGTTTTAAATATCGCAACAAGATAGGACTGAGTGTTGCTATTGAAGCGCTGAGGGATTACCGGCGGGAACGCAGATCCCGGGATGAACTCTGGCATGCCGCAAGGGTCTGCCGGGTAGTATCAGTTATGCGTCCCTACATGGAAGCCATAATGTGAGTCCCCTGCCGAAAAAGAATATGGCCGCTTCAGTCAAGCAGCAGTTGCTGAACCTGGCCAAAGAACGAGGGGAGGACTTCAATTTTATTTTAAGTCGTTACGCTGCAGAGCGGTTCCTGTTCAGACTAAGCTTATCGGAATACGGTAAGGACTTCATATTGAAAGGTGCAATGCTTTTCTATCTTCGAAAGATGAATATGCTCTACAAACCGACGCATGACCTTGATTTACTCGGGGCAGGGCCTCCTGACATTAATAGGATGGAAACTGTTTTCAAAAGTATCTGTCGGGAGGATGTGGCAGATGACGGTTTGGTGTTTCGGGAAGACATGATAAGAGGGGAGCACATTCGGGAAGATGATGAATATTCAGGCATCCGGCTGCGCATGCAGGCCCGTATGGGACCGGCAAGGATCCCGCTGCAGGTTGATGTGGGGTTCGGTGATGCTGTAACTCCCGAACTGGAACGGGAAAAACTGCTGACACTGCTTGACCTGCCGGCTCCATCCATGGCGGTCTATCCCTGGGAAACCGTGATAGCTGAAAAATTCCAGACTATTGTTGATCTCGGAATGGACAATAGCCGAATGAAAGATTATTTTGATCTGGGTTTTCTTTCCAAAACACAATCGTTTGATGGAAATATCCTGGCCCGATCCATCCGGGATACATTCACGCGGCGCAAGACCTCGATTCCGGGAGCAGTCCCGACAGGATTACTTCCGGTATTCGGAGAAGATGCAATAAGACAGACACAATGGGCTGCGTTCATACGTAATCTGCGTTCTGAAGACATTACAGTATCTCTTACAGAAGTCATTTCAAATATCAAGACTTTCCTGTTGCCGCCTGTTCAAGCGTTATATAAGCAAAAACCATTCAGGGGATCATGGGCTCCGGGTGGGCCGTGGAAGTAAAGAGTATGTCAAAACCGTGCGGATACTGGAATGATGCGTATACACGGATCTCCGCGGTAAGGGACCTGGTGCGGAAGGCCGGCGGGCCGCGCAGGATCACCTTTTCATTCATTAAAAAGCATGCATCCGGTCTTGCAGGATATTATGCCCGAAAAACAGGGCAGAAGAGAAAAAAGACGGGCACACCTGTGCTCTACTGGATACTCAAAGATGGCGGGTATGATGTGGCCCCTGAAGAATGCGTATACGGTATTGCCGGAAGGCATGTTATACAATCAATGCACGGCCGTCCCCTGCCGCAGGACTGGTGGGCCGAATGGCTTGTCCAGGCCGGCATGCCTGAACAAAAAGCCATCTTCGCCTCCACCTGGGATCAAAAGACAGTCCGCAGTCAAAAGAGAGCTGCAGGAAAAAGGGGACATATAATTTAAGGAAGATGATGATCAGGAAGCCAAACCATCACGTGAGCTGTTCTTTTCTGTTTTTATTTTCTTCCCTTGTATTGTTATGTGTATGTGGCAGGGGAACATGTTATGCAGACCGGTTGGGTGAATTTGCCGGACAGGGATTGACATTCTCCCTGTATAGTCATCAGTATAGCGATTGTGCTGACAATGATGAAGAATTCGGGTATGGGCGGTTTTCTTTGTCCGGCAGTTTTAAAATGCATTCGAGTTTTACGATTGAGGCGGATGGGCCCCGGATATCCGGATTGTATCTTAAAACCGGAGGCAGCAGGATCAAGGCTGATCTGCCCTGGGGCATAGGTGATACGCAGATTGACAATATCGATCTTACGGTATCGTATATGTTCGGAAAACTGACCGGTAAGAAATTCCTGATTGCCGGAGGAGCTGATGCGTGTGACGAAGTCGGGGAATGGGATGATCCGGATATTCGTTATAAGGCTTTTTTTATTGTATTTGACCGGAAAAAAGGTGATCCGCTGTCAATGTTTTACGGGGCAGGATATGTACACAGTTTCGGAAGAGGTCTGCCGATCCCGTTTTTCGGGCTCAATTGGAAATTCAGAGAAGACTGGAATTTCAATATGATCCTGCCTTACAGTTTTTCATGGATGCACACAGTCAATGAATCGTTTAAAATGGGTTTTTCGCTCGGTTTTGACGGGACTAAGCTGCGGTTTGCAAATGATAATATGTTCCCCGGACAGGGAGATGATATAGACTTGTTTATGTGGGGATTGAAAACCGGATATGCTGTACATTATAATGCGTCAGACAAATGGACTGTCAGCGGAAATGTTAATTATGTATTTTACAAGCACATCGAACTGCTGCATGATAATGATGATTTTATACGTGATACAATAGCACCGGGGTTTACTGCCGGAGTGAAAATTAAATACACATTCGGTGGTAAGAAATAAGTAGTGAATAGTCCGGAGTCCGGAGTCCGGAGGCCGGAGGCCGGAGTCCGGAGGCGCAGTCCGGAGTCCCCGGGGTTACTCCTTTTTGCTTTCAGCGTCTACGAGCTTTCCTATTTCCTTTGCAAATTCTGCCAAATCGCTGAGATCGTTTTGCAGGACCGTAAAAATAATCTCATGGTCTATATCAGTATATAGATGCACGAGGCGATTCCGGAGCCCTGTGGCATTTGCCAGTTTATCTGCCAGCTTTTTCGGAATTATGTTGTTCTCGCCGAGAATAAGGGGGATTTCGCGAAGCTGTAGAGGTTTTTTTAATCCTTTTGCTGCGATGACATGATTTCCTGTATCAAGAGCAGCCTCTAAAGCAAGCCGTAGAAAATGTTCTGCTAAATCCTTGTCCGTTGCCGATTGCATATAGGCATCGTGATCCTGTTCAAGGTCTTTAAGCCTTTTCAGGGCCTCTCTTAGTTTGCTGAGCCGGGTTGCGGCTATTTCACGGTCAATCAATGAATCTTCCTTCCTTGAGCTGGCTGAACAGGGCGTCATCATATTCCCGGGAAAAATGTTTGAAGTCGAGTGATTCCTTGATAGCAGATGCCTCGAACCTGATACGGTCTTCCTCGCTTTTTTCGTACAGTATACGGCCGTTTCGGACAACACGGTCTTTAATAATAGGGCCGGCTGTATTCAAGACCACAAGGTCCATATCGTCTCTTCCGCAGGTTTCATCAAGGGCAGTAATCACCTTAAAACGGCGTTTTCTGTCCAGTCCGGCGTCATGCTCCATAAGTACTGCCAGATCAACGTCGCTCAACGGGTTTTGTGTCCCGGCAGCGTAGCTTCCGTGAATGTAAAGAAGTATGATCGGAAGATCTTTGCAGGCACGGGCAAGTTTCTGTTCGAGACGTTTTTCTTCTTCCGGACTCATTACGTGAGACATGCCGAGAGAATCACTGAATTTCATTCGGTATCTTTCCAATCATTTCTATGACTTTATTTTTTGTTCCGGGCATATTACATCTCAATAAAAAATCAGTATATCTGAATTATATCTATTCCAAAAGGAATGCAAGCAAAAAACCTGTTGATTATAATACAGTAAATAGTCCGCAGTCCGGAGGCCGGAGGCCGAAGTCAAAAGAAAGCTAAAGTATTATTTTCTAAGATACCTGACAAAACCGTTTATCAATTTTTTTGCATCTGCGGATAAAATCCTTATCAGTATCACAACCAAACCCCTCCCTCCGGCGCGTAGCCCTACGGGGCGGAGCCAAATCTATCAATAGCCATCTCTCTTCCTTTCATATAAAAAAGTAAAAGACCATTATTTTATTGAATTAAGTAATTAATCAAGATAATACTTTTAAAGTTGGTTTTTTTATAAATTCTGGACTATCTTTATTCTTGAAACTGCCGGCTTCGCCGGCATGACTCCGGACTGCGGACTGCGGACTGCGGACTAAAAAATATCCTCTTTCCCACTTTTTTCTTGATTTTTACATAATCCGAATATAATTTTATAATTCAGGATCTGGTGTATTTTTTTGGATATTTTTTATGCGCACCTACATCTTCTTCTTCCTCTGCTCCATGTTCTTCTCCATGATGCTCACACCCATTGTGCGGATATTCGCGCTCAGGCTGGGGTACGTGGATAAAACGAGCAAACGCAAGGTGCATGACCGGCCCATTCCCCACATAGGCGGGGCTGCCATATTCTTTGCATTCCTTATTCCATTCGGCGGATTCCTGATCTACCGGAACATGATAACGGATGTTCTGATTGAGCATATGGTTGAAGTATTCGGTATAATCATGGGTGCCCTTATCGTATTCCTCATAGGCGCGTTTGACGATATAAAAGGGGCACGTGCCCGGTTCAAATTTATAGTGGAAATACTTGCCGCCTGCCTCGTCTATTACGCAGGTGTGCGTATTCTTAAACTTTCAAATCCCTTTTCAGAAACACCCTTTACATTCGGCCATATAGTCGGGCTTCCGTTCACTGTTGTGTGGATCGTGGGCGTTACCAATGCTGTGAATTTCTCGGACGGGATCGACGGACTTGCAGCAGGCATGTCCATATTCGTGGCGGTTGTGCTCTTTGTAGTGTCCCTTATCAACAACCATACTCTTATCGCCCTCCTTTCGATCACCCTGGCCGGGGGCACTGCGGGATTCCTCGTGTTCAACTTTCCTCCTGCAAAGATATTCATGGGCGATTCCGGAGCATTGTTCCTGGGATTTATGCTCGGTTCCGTATCAATACTCGGTTCCATGAAAGGTACAGCCGCTGTTGCCCTGTTTATCCCTATACTCGCCATGATCGTTCCTCTGTCCGACACGCTCATGGCAATGGCGCGCAGGATTCTCAAGGGAAGGGGCATGACAGAGCCTGACCAGGACCATGTGCACCACAGGCTTCTGAAAAAGGGACTTTCACACAGACAGATAATTTTAATACTGTACGGCGTGACAGCTTTTTTCGGGCTGGTCGCTCTTGCTGTGGTCTATACAAACCGGCGTGAAAACGCGGTAGTGCTCGGTGCTGTGGGCATACTCGGTATTATCCTCATCCGAAGGCTCGGGTACAGGGAATTCAAGGTGGATAAGATCCCTGAAACCCTTAAGGAGAGCATGGAGGAGCGGAAAAAGACCCGGGGGGAGCGTGCTGTGATCAAGGGGTTTGAGGAAAAAGCCCGCAACCTCACAGTACCGGCCATCTGGGAGGAGCTCATGAACACGGTCAGAACCCTTGGCTACACAGCAGTTGAGATCCATCCTGAAAAAGGCACCAGTCTTTTTGAAAAGCAAACAAAGAAATCTACCTCCACTCGCCACTCGCCACCCGCCACTCGCCACTCGAATACCAAGGGTTTCTCCTTCTTATGGAAATCCCCGGACCTTGAGATTGACGCGGTAAACATTACGTGGTACCTGGAGATCCCTGTTTTTTCATCGAAAGACCGTAAAATAGCCGAACTGAAGGTGTACAAGGATGAGAAAAGCCACTCCCGGCAGGTTCACGACGAGGTAATTCTCGACCTTCTGTGCGAAGTGGTAAAAGAGTCGTTGGGATAGAAATAGGCCCAGTGTTCCAGAGAAGTAGAAGAGTAAAAGAGTATAAGGGTGGAAGAGCGAGAAGAATTGCGGAATGGAGGCCGGCGGAGCCGGCAAATTACAATAGCGCAATAACGCAAGTTCCAAGGGAAGAGAAGAGAATAACGAACACCGATTGACCTGCGCTGAAGCTTCGGTTTCACCCCCGCCTCGGTCCTCTCCCCATCAAGGGGGAGGAGGAGGGACGGAATAAGATTAATATAATGGATATTTGATTGCGGAATGCGGATTTCGGATTGCGGAATTTAAAAGAAGGGAAGAAGAAGTAATTAGTATTTAGTAAAAAGAAACAGAAAAAAACTGGATTGCCCGAATGAAATCGGGCAATGACCCTGTGCAAATAGTAATTGCATACAAGCAAAGCTTGCGATTTCATCATGCAATTCCACTTCACAGGGCAAGCAAGACAAGACCGCGGTCTTCCCGAAACAAGCCCGGGACCAGCAGAGCTGGCAAGCCTGCGGCTACCGCGATTTATGTGCAGGCGGATATAAAGTCCGCTTATTCTGGGTCCAACTCAAGGAGTCTGACATCCTCCAGGTCGATATCCCGGCCCGCAGCTTTTTTGGATGAGATTAGATCTTCCCTGGATACAACGCTGAACTTTTGCCCTCGGAAATCCATTTCATTTCTGTTTTCCCATGCTTTATTGAATACAAGGCCGGGAGTTGAAGTCTGGACATCAATACGGATTCTGTCTTTAAACACAGTTATTTCGTTTTCAAGCAGTTCTTCAGGTGTGATCATGCCTGCAGTACCCAGGTCTGCTTCAAGAAGGGCCTTAAGGAGTTTTTCAGCATTTTCATGGTCAGCAGCAATGAGAATATCAAGGTCGAATGTTGCGCGGGGAACTCCGTACAATACAGCCGCGATTCCGCCAATTACAAGGTAACGCACATCATGTTTTTGAAATGATGCGAATACGCCCTGAAGCCGGTTGAGCACGCTGTTTTTCCTTTATGTGAGGATTTGTGCTGAGGATAAGGTCAGTGAAGCTGCACAGGATATCCATTCGGTCTGCCGGAGAAAGGGACTGAAACCATCGTGCCTTTGATTCGGGTGTTTCATCCTGACGATTATGTGAAAAACCGATATCTGTCATATAGTTCCCGTAATAAAAGATATATTAATTATATCTATTCCAAAAGGAATGCAAGCAAAAAACCTCTTGATTATAATAGAGTAAGTAGGCCCAGTGTTCGATTTCGGAGTGCGGATTTCGCCTCCGGCCCAGAGGGGCCTACGCCCCGGCGGGGATTCCGGAATGGAGGCCGGCGGGGCCGGGGTCACAAGTCACAAGTCACATGTCTAAGGTCGAAAGTCAGAAGCAAAAGAAGAAAGAAAAAAACAGGAAAACGCAGCTTAAAAGCTGCGGCTACCTGACCCTTGCCCAAATACTAAACCTACTACTTAACCCTAACCTAACTACCAAGTATCGAATATCGAACACCGATTGACCTGTGCTGAAGCTTCGGTTTCACCCCCACCTCGGTCCTCTTCCCATCAAGGGGGAGGAGGAGGGACGGAATAAGATTAATATAATGGATATTTGATTGCGGATTTCAAATTTCGGATTTCGGATTGCGGAATTTGAGAGAAGAGAAGAGAAACAAGAGAGGGAGTGCGGATTACAATTATTTTCCGGTGCTATTATAACGGTATCATGCCTGCGGTGAACAGGGGTCTTCTGATCCCCCGCGTTTCGACTCCGTGTGTGAAAACGATCTTCTTCTTTTGGCTGAAGCCCTTGAACTGCTGATATCCCTTGCCTTTGCCTCCCACTTCCACGACAATATCACCGGATCCTGAAGGAATTACATAATCAGGGGTTTTCGCTCCCCGTCTGGTTTTAAGATAATATATATCTTTACCGGCAGAGAGCATTGTTTCCACGAAAAAGTCCTCCCGCAAGGGGCCGATTGCATCCTCATAATCCCGGTAGATCAGCCTGTAAGGCAGAGCCATAAGTATTTTTGGTTCTTTCATCACATTCGTGCCTTTAGGCATCACCCTTAAAACGATAAAAGCTTTTTCGAGCAGAGAAACATACTGTTCCGCTTTATATTTGGTTATATTAAGGTTTCGGGAAAGGGAAGTGTAGTTTATCCCGTCCACTTCCGATCTCCCGATAAACCTGAGCATGCGTTCAATTATTTCCATCTCAGGGACAGTTATTCGCCCGATCATAGCGATATCCCTGCGAATAACAGTAGTCACTATATTCTGAAGCAGTTTTACAGGGGAAGGCTCATCAAGGGAAAACGGAAGATTGCCCCCCTTAAGATATGAATCGAACCTGTCAGCATACGAGAACATTTTGCTGTTCCACTCTTTTTTCAAAATTGAATCTATTGAAAGGGCAGGAAACTCGATATCATAATGAAAATACAGATATTCCCTGAATGAAAACGGATAGAGTTTCCTGATCAGTATTCTGCGGGAAAGATCGTATGCTGAGGAAAACAGGGCCAGAGAAACTGAACTGGTGAAAGTGACATGTACATCAAGAAAATCATAGATTTTTTTCAGGCCTTCTTCATACGTCTGATTGAAATGGACCTCATCAAGCATAAAAGAGGAGATACCGAGGTTCTCATGCAGTTCCTTCACCATTTCAAACAAATCGTCTTTCACAGTGTCCAGAGAGATATAGATACTGTCAGGTGTTTCAAGTGCAAGCTGTTTAAGCATAACCGTCTTTCCTGATCCACGGGGGCCGGCAATTCCTGTAAAATGTTTTCCCGCTGCATCAGCAACCTGTGAGAACAGGAATCTTTTTTTCGGAAAAGCTTTTCCGTCTTCCAGGGCAAGCCTGTGATATTCCAGTATTTCTGATATTTCCATAACAATGTCCTTGTAATAAAACATACATTATGGTAAATAATTATACAGAATGACATACATTTTGTCAAATTATTTTATTTTATTTTTTTTAGAGGGGTCAGACGGCAAAACAAGAAAAAAGTAATTTGATTGCGGAGTGCGGAATGGAGGCCGGGGGAGCCGGCCGTGATAGGGATTATGGGGTATGGGGTAGCCCGGCGGGGCCGGGGTCACAAGTCACATGTCTAAGGTCGAAAGTCAGAAGACAGGGGAAAAGAGGGAATATCGAACACCGATTGACCTGCGCTGAAGCTTCGCTTTCACCCCCACCTCGGTCCTCTCCCCATCAAGGGGGAGGAGGAGGGACGGAATAAGATTAATATAATGGATTTTTGATTTTAGAAGTGAAACAAGAGAGGGAGTGCGGAATGGAAACAGAGGCCTTCCGCCTTTACAGCCTTAAAACTTCTATATAACCTTTAGAACGGGACCTTTTACCCCCATCCCGATTTTCTCCTTTTTTTCTTGCAAATGTAAAATTCGTAATATAATCTATACGGCTGAGAGAACGATAAGAATTGCGGCCTCCGGCCCATAGGGGCCTACCCTCCGGCCTGTAAGCACTACCCTCCGGCGCGTAGCACCTACGGGGCGGAGCCGGGGCTGGAAGCGGCCCCGGCGGGGATTCCGGAATGGTTTATTTGCATAGAGAAGAGGATTGATTGGATAAAGAACAACTTCAGCCATTAATAAAAGAAGCTGATGAGCTTCTGGCTATTACAGTAGCCAGCATAAATACAGCAAAAAGAAACAAAGCTGATAAATGAAGAATCCAGAATCAAATCCGGAATCCCCGCCGGAATCAAATCCGGAATCATCCGCGAAAGGGGACATGTCCGGAAGCGCAGGCCCGCAGGGCCGAGAACGGTACGTGTCCCCTGACAGCACGGAATCCGGAATCCGCAATCCGAAATCGTCTCGTTCCCCGTTCCGCGAGTACGTTTTCGCCTTTACCTTCATCCTGTCCCTGTTCTATGTAAATCCAAGAATAGTCAGGTATATATTCTACATTTATTTTATATATGCAGTCATCCGTTCTGCAGTCAGGAAAAGATATTACCCCCGTAACCGTATAATGGCGGGGATCTGTCTGTTTGCAGTGGGTACAGTCATTTCGGTTATATTCAGTCCTAACCGTGAAATGTGCTATGATGGGGTTAAATACCTGTTCACAGCCCTCGGTGCTGTTTTAATGTACCTGGATGTTGTCAAAGGACAGCTCAGCAACGGAAGGCCGCCCCTTGTGTGGCCCGAGATAGGCGGGATATGGATAATCGGAACCCTTGTTGCAGGCTATTTTTTCCGCTGGACTGAAGCTGCTGCCCCCATGTACGAGCCCTTCTTCCGGGCGACAAGTGTTACAAGCGGGTATATCGGCCTTGTTATTACATCGTTTATCGCGGTCAACCTTCTCACAGCCCTGTACAGGAAGACGGTACAAACGTCCTGTACAGCGGACGAAGGTGCGGAGGATACAAGGAAATTCATTCCACCGCGGGGGTACTGGATATTTCTCGGGATTCTCGCGCCATTAATGGCTGCCAGGGTCAGCTACTATCTTCAGCAGAAGGGGTTTATTGACAACAGGCTCTGGCCGACAGTCGGGCTTGCAGTCATGTTCTGGGCAGTATCGTTTCTATGGCTTTATTCAGGCAGAACTCGCGCTGCAGTGGGGATCCTCTGCATAACCGGATGCGGGTACCTGGCATATCTGAGCTGGTCCAGGTCCGCTTTTTTCCCCTATTTTGTCCTCCTGATCATGGCCGGGAATATTGGCATACTTATACGGTGGTCAAAGAAACGGTTCCTCCTCGCTGCAGGATATACATGCTTTATTCTGGCCGTGTTCGGTGTCGCCCTGCATATGTTCATGTTCTGGGATCGCACAAGAGGCGGTGCGCAACAAGGTGAATCAGCAGTAGAACAGGTGATCCATCTGACGAAGCGAGAGGGGATTTTCAGGGCAAGCTGGAACATGTGGAAAGACTATCCCCTGACAGGTGTAGGGTTCAACAAGAAGAGCTTTCACGAACTGTTTCCGTCGTACCATCCGACAAAGCGGGAAGTTGCACACGCGCACAACCTGTATCTGCACGTTCTCGCGACCCAGGGAATCGTCGGGCTTGCATGCCTTTTGTTCCTCTGCTGGGCTCTGCTTTCCGTTCTCATTAAACACATCAGCAGCGGGAATGAAATACGGGCGGTATTTTTCCTGCCCGTTCTGATGATGCTGGTTCTGGGCCTTATGCACTATCCCCTGATAAGCTACCGCTTCCTTAACGGCTTTTTCACCTTCGGAATCGCTGCCGCATCAGTGTATGGGTTTAAGAGTCAGTTAAAAGTTAAGAGTCACAAGTTAAGAGTTAAGAGAATGAAAGGAGAATCGGATGGGCAAGAATTATCGGGATCTTGACGCAATTTATGGAGAAGTTACAGAAATAGCAAAAATGCTTCAAGGTCTGATTAAAAGTGTTAAAACTAATAACTTGTAACTAATAACTTATAACTAAAAATATGACCCTACTTCGCTTTATCAACACACTGCGCTACCTCAAATTCAAACAGATATATTACAGGTATATCAACAATAAACGGAGGAAAACGTATACACGCAGGCCTGAAAAATACACACAATATTTCCGGAAAAAGGCTTCACAGTTCTTCCGTGATATTTCCTCCCTAACCCTGAAGACAAAGGGGACATGTAACGGAAGCGCAGGCCCGCACAAAGGCCGAGAACGGTACGTGTCCCCTGACAAAGGCCGAGAACGGTACGTGTCCCCTGACAATGACAATTGGCTGGTCCGGGGCCATGCTGACAGGGGGATGTATAATGCAGAGGATCTGCTTGAAAACAGGTTCAGGTTCCTGAACCGGGAAAAGGAGCTTGATCCGGAAAACATTTGGCCGCGTCATGAGGACATGCCTCTGCTCTGGGATTTCAACCTCCACTATTTCGAATATGTGATGCTCCTTAACAGGGAGGGGCATCAGAACAGGGCTGTGGACCTGATCCGGGACTGGATAGACAAGAATCCTTTCCGGGCTGAGCCTGCATGGGCCCAGTACACTGTGTCCCTCAGGCTCAGAAACTGGGCAAAGTTCTTTATCGGCAATCCTGACCTGCTCACTGAGGAAATCGCGCGTTCTATGGCATTTCAGACCGCATACCTTGCAGAAAATTGCGAATACCATCTCCTTGCCAACCACCTTCTTGAGAACCTCATAACCCTGGTGTTCATGGGCCTGTTCTTCGGCACTATTGAACTTATTAATGAATTCGAGCCGCTGCTTGAGAGAGAACTCAGGGAACAGACCGATACATCGGGAAGCCACTGTGAAGGCTCGTTTATGTACCATCTTCTGCTATTGGAGGCCCTTGCGGACCTTCATCAGATGTATAAAACCGCAGGGCGAACGTTCCTGACGCTTGAAACCTGCATAAAGAAATGGGGCGGATACCTTTCCCGTGTTGTTTCACGAAGCGGCATATTCCCGTTGTTCGGAGATGCTGCCACAGGTATCGCTGCTGATCCCCTGAAGCTTCACGCGTATGTCAGTAATGTTGTCGATATACCGGAGATCCATGCTGAAAACAGGATCATAGATGCAGGCGGGCTTGTCATTTGTGAGCAGGATGATATCTATCTTGCCGTGAATGCGCAGGATCCTGCCCCTTCATACAATCCGGGCCACAGGCACAGTGATCTTTGTGCATTCGAGCTTTATTACAGGTCACAGCCGATCATTATTGATTCGGGCGTGTTCGGATATGAGGAGAGCAGCGGGCGGCTCACGGAGCGCAGCACAGCCGCGCACAATACGGTTACAGCAGACAGGTGTGAGATCCATGATGTGTGGGGTTCGTTCCGCATGGGAAGGAGGAGCTCTGCTTCCGCTGTTGAGATCGATTCGGTCAGAAACAGGATAACGACCGGATACAAAAACAGGCATATTGAAGCAGAACGTGAGATCAAGGTGACAGGCAGCACGCTGACTGTCAGCGATACTGTTAAGGGAATGAAAAAGGATTTTGAGACCAGGTTCCATTTCCCTGCCGAATTCAATCTGCGCGAGGAGTCACAAGGGGTTTTTATTCTGAAGGGCGATCATGTGAATATGCGTGTATCATTTGATCCGGGCCTGAAGACGTTTGCGGAGCCTTTTCAATACAGCCGTGAATTCGGACAACACGAAACGGGCATGTGCCTGACCCTCAAAGGCACTGTGCCGCACCAGACATATATATTGGAGATCACCCCCCCCGCCCGGTAGCCCGGGGTCTTGAGATCACCCCCCCGCCCGGTAGCCCGGGGTCTTTAGACCCCGGAATTCTGTAGGGGCGGACCTGTGTGTCCGCCCTGTGGAATGATTTATCTATTCCATG
>Ga0272441_10007606_pt1 | contig 17545 bp, 14 predicted proteins | sample SSMProp6N_FD_193582 | JGI IMG/M metagenome (GOLD analysis project Ga0272441, IMG submission 193582) | Marine sediment archaeal communities from Little Sippewissett salt marsh, Falmouth, MA, United States - SSM-Prop-6N | ecosystem: Environmental > Aquatic > Marine > Wetlands > Sediment ...
TCGCGCCGACGGTTGGTGCAACCTCGGCGGCACGCTGCGCACGCTGGGACGCCTGGAGGAATCGGTGGCGGCTCTTCAGCACGCCCTGCGGCTCGACGATGAGCTGCTGCCGGCCTACACGAACCTAGCCTGCGCCCATCTCGATCGGAAGGAGGCGATGGAGGCGCTGCGCGCCAGTCGGGCGGCGCTCGCGGTCCGGTCCGATCACGCCCCGGCTCACCGGACGGCGGCGGCCGCGCTCGTCCTGGGCGGCGAGCACACCGCGGCGGAGCAGGAGCTGCGCGCCGCCGCCGAACTCGACCCGCACTCGCCGGACATCGCCGCCGAACTGGGCGACGTGCTCCGCCGGCTCGATCGCTTCGACGAAGCCGATCGCGAGTATGAGCGAGCTCTGTCGATCGACCCCGGCTTCGTCGATGCGCAGATGGGGCGCGTGACGGTCCGGCAGCAGCGCGGCGCAACGGCCGAAGCGCTGGCGCTGGCCGAGATGGTCCTCCATGACCATCCCGATCGTTTCGCGGCCATCATCAGCGCCGCGAAGATGTACATCACCCGGCGGCGGTTTGAAGACGCCGCGGACCTGCTCAAGCCTCTGACGCAGCGCCGCGATCTCACCGCCGCCCAGCAGCGCCGACTGCACTTCCGGCTCGGTGAGGCCCTCGACAAGCTCGGCGAGTACGACGCGGCGTGGGAGGCCTACACCCGCGCCAACCGCCTCACCGCCCAGCGGTTCGATCGCGCTGAACTGGCGCGCCAGGTCGATGCGACCGTTCGCCTCTTCACTCGTCAGCGGCTGGAGCGCATGCCCCGCGCCGAGGCGGCCGGCCCGAGGCCGATCTTCATCGTCGGCATGCCGCGCAGCGGGACCACGCTTATCGAGCAAATCCTCGCCTGCCACGAAGACGTCGCCGGCGGGGGCGAGCTGTACATCGGAGGCCGAACCGCCGCGCGCATCGCCGACGGGGATGATGAGATGCTCGCTCATCCTTGGTGCATCGAATCGCTGGAAGTAAACCACATTCAAGCCCTGGCGCGCGTCGCCCGCGATGAGTTGGCGCGCATCGCCGGCGACCGGCCGATCACCACGGACAAATCACCGCAGAACCTGCACTATCTGGGGATGCTCGAGCTGCTTTTTCCGCATGCGCGGGTGATCGTCTGCCATCGCGATCCGCTGGACACGTGCCTGTCCTGTTACTTCTGCGACTTCGCCGGCGCGCATCCCTACGCCTACGACCTGGAGGATCTTGGCTTCTTCTATCGGATGCATGATCGACTCATCGATCACTGGGCCGAAGCGCTGCGCATCCCGATGATGACCATCCAGTACGAGCAGCTCGTGAATGAACAGGAGCCGGTGACGCGCCAACTCCTGTCATTCTGCGATCTGCCCTGGCACGAGCAGTGCCTGGCCTTCCACCGCAATCCGCGGGCGGTCCACACCGCCAGCGCCGAACAGGTGCGGCAGCCGATCTATCGCACCTCGATCGGCCGGCACCGTCATTACGAGCGGCACCTGGCGTCGCTGATCGAGGCGCTGAAGGGCGATGCAGGGCCGAAGCAGCCGGTCGAGCTCTAGGCCTGCGGGCCGAGTGTCCTGGACATCATGCGCAGCTTGATGCGGTCGACCCAGCCGGTGCGCTGCCAGAAGACGAAGCCGGTCGCGTTGTCGCGGCGGATGAAGAGATGGCACTTGCCGATTCCCGCCGCGCGCAGGCCTTCGAGGCATCGATCGATGAGCGCCCGTCCGACGCCGTGCCTGCGAAATGACTCATCCACGGCAAGGTGATGGACATATCCACGGCGGCCGTCGTGCCCGCACAGCACCGCGCCGATGAGATTCTCCCCCGCCAGGGCGATGAAGCTGAGGCCGGGATTCCGGTCCAGGAAGCGGGCGATGTCGGCTCGCGTATCGCCGACCGCCAGATCAACGCCGTCGGTGGCGTCCCAGAGCGCGCGCACCGAGTCGTGATCATCGACGGTCATCTGGCGGATGGTGAGGTCCATGTCCGCTCCCACCGCCGGCCGGCACGCGGATGGCGTCAGCCTTCGAGGGTGAAACCGATCTTCATCGTCACCTGCCAGTGCGCGACGCGGCCGTCCTCGATGTGCCCGCGGGTCTCGGTGATTTCGAACCATCGCATGTTGCGCACGGTCTTCGAGGCCCGGGTCAGGGCATTCTGTACCGCCTCTTCGATGCTGCTGGTCGAGGAACCGGTGAGTTCGATCTTCTTGTAGATGTGGTCGGGCATGTGGACTCCCGTTCAGTTGAAGGGGAGGCAGTATACCGCCTCCCGCGGCCGGGGTGAGGCGATCAGAGCGGCGGAAAGCACCGGGGATTCAAGCGGGTCCATCACGCTCGACGATCCGGAGGAAGGCGGCGATCTGGCCGCGATGGTGGATCTCGTGATCGAGATTGCCCCGGACGATGATCCACCACACGGTGACGGGACCGCCGAATCGATGATCGAAGAGCTTCTCCGACAGGCGGTCGGCCGTCATGCCCTCCAGCAGGGCGGCACGACGTCGGCCTGTCTGCGCAAGCTCGCCCAGGATCGCCAGATAATCGCTGCGGTCCGTGGTGATGGCGCGGTGCGCGGCGCCGCGCAGAGGTGGCAGCGACGCGTTCTGCAGTTTCTCAAAGAGCCAGAGATCGGCATCGCATAGGTGCTGAGCCACATCGGCGAAGCTCATCGTTTCCTCGGCGATCCGCCAGTTCTCTTTCCCCGCCGGAACGCGGCGCAGGCGCTTGAGCGTTGACTCCCTGACCGCTCGGGAGAATTCGGCCAGTTGATTTGCTTCGAAGGCGCTCATCGAGTGCGGGGAGGCTACCGCCGGCGCGACCGGCCGGTCAAGCGCGATCCGCCGGGCAAGGCGCGCCGGAAGATGATGCCGGCGGGCCGGACCGCCAAAGGCGGCAATGGAAACAGGAAAGAAGGGCGGCACGCCGCATCTCTGCGGCGCGCCGTCGTGAGGAATCGGGTTGACAGGCAACCCGGCGGATCGGCCCTGTCACGGCGACCGGCCCGTTCAAGCCCGGCGGGCGGTCGAGGCGACAAGGCCACGCGTGGGGTGGAGGAACGTCAGCAGACAACTCTCTCGATCAGGCAGCGTCATCTTCAAGAAAGTTGTCGTCTTCATGGGGGTCATGGTTGCGGTTGGCATCGCGATTGGATTGCTCGACGAGGCGGCGAAGATAGGCGTTCTCCCGCCTCGTCGCCTCCAGGTCGAACACGAGGTATTTCACGCTGAGGCGGAGGTAGTCCAGGGATTCCTGAAGCTCGGAGACGGAGGCCTTGATGCGATCGCGGCGCTCCCTCGTTTCCTGGGCCAGTTGCTCCAGCCGCCCGCGCTGGTCTTCCGGAAGCTCCTTGATCTTCTCGAGGAGCTCGTTGAACTTGTTCTGGAAGGTCTGCTCATCCATCTCTTTCTTCCTTCTCCATGGCCATCGCGGGCCGGTTCTCTCCTGGGTCGACCCGTGAGGAGGAACAAGGGCCGCGCCACGATCGCGTGCCATCGGCCGTGGGAGGGCCGAAGAACCGATCTCGCTTCCAGGGATGCCATTCTTCCCGGACCACCGGCCAACGGCCGGCGCGCCGATCGCGCCGGATGTTGCCCGCAGGCGACGTGGGGTGGTGCGTCAACGCACGGCCATGAGGCGGCGCACCGCCTTCTCCGCCTCGGGAGGCGCCTGGGCCAGCAGCTTCTCGATCAGCCGCGGCTCCAGGGTGGCCTCCTGCAGCAGCCGCGCAAGATGGGCGTCCCGCTCGAAGGCCCAGCGATCAAAGAACCGCTCCAATTCGTGTCGATTGAAGCGGGTCAATGGATCGGCCAGACCGCTCTGGGCCACCGCCCACTCGCTCAGACCCCGGCCGGACCGGTCGAAACGATACAAGCCAAGCGCGAAGGCCAGACGTCTCGCGACGGTGGCGAAGGGATCGCGCGCCTCGGCGGGCAGGCTGATCATCGCCTCCTCGATCTTCCGCTGTGCGACGCCCGCGAGCCAATCCGCCTGGCCGACCTTGTCCCAGTCGGCGACGGGAGTTGCTTCCTCGCCGCCCGGCTCTGATGGCGCCCCCTCCGTGACGCGCTTCAGCGGAGCGTGGCCCGAAACCAGCGTCTTGACGCCGATATTGGGGAAGCGCACCGAGAGGCGCTGGCTGGGTTGCCCTTTGATCGTCACGTCCTCCGCTCGAACGACGGACCCGGTCCCCCATTCGGGACGCTCGGCATGACGGACGCGATCGCCAAACTCAAACCGCTCGCTGGACATCGTCTTCTCCACAAGGCTGCGGCTCCGCGCGGCCCAAGCGACTCAGAATGGCCCTTGCCCGGTGCGGAATTCTCGAAGCCGGAAGTCAACACCGAAACAGGCAGGATGACAATCATCCCTGCGGGCTCGGCATGCAGCGCTTGGCCTGCTGCGAGAGAGCACTTGGCCCCCGCGCCAAGAGCGAACCCTCCGGAGGAAGGCGCCCCGGCCGAGGCAGGCGCCTGGACTCGCCCCAGAGCATTATACCGAGATTCGCCGAGAAGCAATTCTCTTCTGCCCAGGCGGCCGGTTCTTGCCGCCGAGCAGCGCTTCGGCAAGACTGGGGCCATGAGCAGCCTCACCATCGCCTTCCTCGGCGACATTTTCGCCTCGCCGGGGCGGAAAGTCGTCCAGCAGCAGCTTCCACTCCTCCGAGCCGAGCACAGGCCGGACCTGGTCATCGCCAACGCGGAGAACGCCGCCCACGGCCTGGGGCTGTCGCCGGAGCTGTACCGCAAGATCCGCGGCTACGGCGTCGACGCCATCACCCTCGGCGACCACGTCTACCGGGAGGTGAAGATCACCGAGGTACTCCAGCGGCCCGACGAGCCGATTGCCCGTCCCGCGAATCTGCCGACGGCCGCCGTGGGACGCGAGGTGATCCGCCTGGCCCCGCCTGAGGGATACGCCAAGAGCGTTTTCGTCATCACCGTCCTGGGGCGGGTCTTCTTGTCCACACCCGCCGATGATCCATTCGCGACGATCGATAGGCTCCTGGCCCAGCTTCCGGAGCGAGATCCGATCGTGCTCGTGGAGGCGCATATGGAGGCGACCAGCGAGAAGGTGGCGTTGGCCCACTATCTGGACGGCCGCGTCTCGGCCGTCCTGGGCACGCACACGCACGTCCCGACGGCCGATGCCCGCATCTTGCCCGGAGGAACGGCCTTCATCACCGACGTCGGGATGTGCGGGCCCTATAACTCCATCATTGGACGCGAGAAAGGGTCGGTGGTGCGTCAGATGACCACCGGCATGTACGTGCCCTACGGAATCGGCTCCGGGGACGAAGCGATGTGCGGTGTGGTCTTGCGGATTCAGCCGGCCTCGGGCCGCGCCGAACATATCGAACGCGTTGAGTACAAAGCAGACCAGACGCGCCCGCCCTTCGCGGATGGTCCCGTCCGTTAAAAGGGCCGCGGAAATGGCGATGTGCTCCGAGGCGAAAATCAGCCGGCGCCGGCCCGGTGAATCTGGTCAACCTGGCGAGCGTCCGCAACGTCCGATGCGATGGGGAAAGGCAATTTCTTGCTTTTTACCAAGATGATGGCTTCACGCCGCTGACGCGCCAGTATACTGAAAGGGAGCGGTGGATCAGGAAGGGATGATGGATGGATCCCCGCCGTGTGATTGTTCTCCGCGGAGCGGTCAAACGGATGGGGGCTTTGGAAGCAGATGGTGAGAAGAAGAGAGAGGAGGTCGTCAGGAAGAAGATGCCGCCAGTGCCGGGTTCGGTAAGCACCCCGCCGCTTGCGGTCCGATGCGCCTCGACGCTGCCGAGAGGAACAGTCGACGCGGTGCGATGACGACCGAGCTTCGCAAGAAGTCTTCTCCAAACCACTCTGCACGGAGGTGTGCGGGCCGAAGGGCGGTCCCGATCGGTTCCGTTACACCGACTGTTCGGTCTTGTGGCCCGAGGCGCCGCGCCGAGGGCCGGAGAGAAGAGGAAGTAGGGCGAGAAGAATGGAACGCGCGTCGAAGCAGGCACAACGCCGAGCATCTTCGGCCACGGAACGGGACGACAAGGACCACATCAATCTGGCCCTGTCCGAACCGTTCGATGAGCTCGCCAGACGAGCGGCGCGATCCGACTGCACCATCCTCATCACGGGAGAAACCGGCGTCGGCAAGGGTTACCTGGCCAAGGCGCTGCATCAGAACAGCCCGCGCTGTCATGGGCCGTTCGTGCCCGTCAACTGCGGCGCGATTCCGGAAAGCATCGTGGACAGCCAGCTCTTCGGACACGCCCGCGGCGCCTTCAGCGGGGCCACGTCCGATCATCTCGGTCTCGTCCGCGCCGCGGCCGGCGGCACGTTGTTCCTTGATGAAGTCGGCGAGCTGCCGCCCTCGGCCCAACTCCGCCTGCTCCGACTGCTTCAGGATCGGGAAGTGCAGCCGGTGGGTCATCCGCGCCCCATCGTCGTCGATCTGCGCGTTTTCGCCGCCACCAACAGTGATCTCGCCGAGGTGGTCCAGCGAAAACAGATTCGCGAGGACCTGCTCTTCCGCCTGGATGTCGTGCGCATCCATGTCAAACCCCTGCGCGATCGCCTCGATGAATTGACCCGGCTGCTGGACTCCTTCAATGAGGAGTTCGCCCGGCTGTACAAGCAACCGGCGCTGGACTTCGACCCGGGCGCCAGGGACCTGCTGAAAACCTACTCCTGGCCGGGCAATATCCGGCAGTTGCGAACCGTCGTGGAACGCCTGCACGTGCTCTGCCCCCAGGACCGCGTCACCACCGAGCGCCTCATCGAGATCGGCCATCTGGACGACACCTCGCCCTCCAGCCGCAAACCGCGGTCGCTCAAGCAGATCAGGTATGCGGAGCTGGAGCGTGTCCTGGAGGACAGCGGCGGGTCCATCGCCCGAGCCGCGGCGGTCTTCGGCGTGCATCGCAGCACCATCTACCGCTGGCTGCGCAGCCGGCAGAAGCCGGTGCAGGAGCGCAAGCCGCAGTGAGCGAGACCGGGGAACCCGCTCGCAGGGGCACGGAACCCGAAAAAACTACGAAAAAAGGCCCCCGACGATGCGCAGGTTCTTGCTGCATCGTCGGTTATGTCGCATTGGTGCGGCGCTTCTGTCGCAAGTGTCCGATAATCGCCTAGAAGTCCGGCCTGTTGGGAGCTGCATGTGTCGCAACGATGCGACAACACCGACACATGCGGGCCGCCGGCGAGGCGAGCAACGATGGCAAACCTCGCCTGCGGGCCTCCAGAAGTGGATGACGCGCCGCAGGAATGGCATGCCGTTTGTCCTGTCATTCTCGCGATGCAGGCGATGGGAGACCATCTCGCGATCGTGATTGGCGCTTCGGAAACGGCCGAGGAGTTGCGGCGTTTCCTCGTCTGTCATGGCACTCCCCACGCCGGAGCCGCTGGCCATCTTCGCGGCCTTCGGCGCGGCCTTCTTCTGGGCCGCCCGGAGTTGGTGATTGTGTGCGTAGCTCTGAATCGGGCCACACTCAGTCGACACGGCCAGGCGTTGAGCCTCCTAATGGCGGACCTCAAGGGCTTCCCGAGCCCGATCAGAAGCGTCGGGCTGGTGCCGCGCTCGACGATGACCTCGCGGGTGGCCCACCTCGGCTGCGATGTCTATGTGGGCAGCCTGGACGAGGCCACCGACGTGATCCGCCTGTTACGGAAGGAATGCTCGCGAGATCGGGTCGCCCTCCGCCGGACCGAACTTCTTGAGCTGTGGGACGAGCAGGGGCCGATTTCAGCCATCGCCCGACCCGCCATCCATGAACGAAACTCCCCGGTACCGCCGAGGGTGACCGGCTGGTCCCTCTGGCGGCCGGATCAGTCGGCCGATTTTACGTGGTCTTTTCGCCCGACCAGAATCAGACGACCTGCAGCGGGCATCAGTAACCCCGAGGGCTCAGACTGAGCGCCTCGGCTGCCGCTCCCCCGCCGTGCCCGCCGGCAGGGCGTGGGATTGGGAGGACCAGCAGGGTCCTCCGACAAGCTCTCTCTCTTCTCTCCGCGCCGTGCCGGAAGGTGCGGCGTGGATTTGGCGAGGACCGGAAGGGTCCTCCAACAGGCTCTCTCTCTTCTCTCTGCGCCGTGCCGGAAGGTGCGGCGTGGATTCGGCGAGGACCGGAATGGTCCTCCGACAAGCTCTCTCTCTTCTCTCCGCGCCGCGCCGAAAGGTGCGGCGTGGATCTTTTCTCAGCCGACCAGCCGACCTCGGGGCGGACCGCGGCCGAAGCCGTCGTGACAGGTCGGCACTGTGTCTCGCGGGCAAGTCGTGCTCATGACGCAAACCTCCCGTTTTGTCGATTCTCGGTCGAGTCCCATCGACGGGTTTAGTTTTCTAGGGCTTTGATTACCGGACCCAATCGCGATGGGGAGGCGGCGCGTCGGCTCCGGCTCCTTCAAACGCCCAGGGCATGGGCGATCAGCTCGATCGGATGCTGCGCCTGCCGCCCCGTACCCTCACGGATCTGTTGCCGGCAGCTCGTCCCGGGCGTGACGATCGACGCCGTCGGCCGGCCCCGCACCGTGGGGAACAGCTCCAACTCGCCGATGCGCATCGCCAGGTCGTAGTGCTCACGGAGATAGCCGAACGCTCCGGCCATGCCGCAGCAGCCGGACTCGATCAGCTCGACCTGCGATCCCGTCAGGCGTCTGAGCAGCCTGACGGTCCGCTCCGCTCCCCAGAGCGCCTTTTGGTGACAGTGCCCGTGCAAGAGCACTGTCCCTCCGGGATCGGCCGGGTCGACCGCAGGCCGATGCGGATGGCGATCCCAACGCGACTCGATGAAATCCTCGATAAGCATGGATCGAGCGGCGATCCCCTGGAGCCGCTCGTGATCGATGCCCATGTCCAGGTCGAGCCAGTCATCGGCGATGGTCGAGATGCAACTGGGTTCACATCCCACCACGGCTACCGCCCCACTCTCCTCCAGGCAGGCCGCCAGAGCCTCAGCCGTCCTGCGGCATGTCGCTACCGCTTGCGCCAGAAGCCCATTGCTGATGAGCGATCGCCCGCAGCAGCCGAGCCTCGGCAGCAGCACGCGGTACCCGAGCGCCTCGAGCACGCCCACCGCAGCCCGGCCGATATGCGGCTCGCTGTAGACCGTGAAGCAGTCGGGCAGAAGGATAACCGCCGGCGCTTCATGCCCCACCGCCGGCCCCCGCCGTTTTCGGAACCACCGATACAGCGACGGCGCGAACGCGGGGAGCGCGCGCCTTGCGTCCAGCCCGAGCAGATGGTTCAGCACCGCGCGCACGGGCGCCGCCCGCAGCAGCGCGTTCATCGCTCCCGGCAAGAGGGAACCGAGACGATTCAGTCGCCGCACATGCCCAAAGGCCCGGGCTGACAGCGGGATCCGAGCGCCGCGGGCATACCCCTGGGCCAGGTACTCGGCCTTCAGCTTGGCGATGTCCACATTGCTGGGGCATTCGCTCTTGCACGCCTTGCAAGACAGGCACAGATCAAGCGTGCGCAGCGTCTGGGGCTCGTTCCAGGCCGGCCGGCGTCCCTCGGGCGAAAGCTGACCGGTGATGGCCAGGCGCAGGGCGTTGCCTCGCCCTCGCGTGCCATGCCGCTCATCGCGGGTGGCCCGGTAGGAGGGACACATCGTCCCCTCGGTCGTCTTGCGGCAGATGCCCGCCCCATTGCACATCTCCACCGCGCCGCCGAAGCCGTGCTCGCGCTCGTAACGGAAGTAGGTCTTGACGGACGGAATGTCCAGGAGGCGCCGGTCCGGCCGGATGCGCAACTGCTCGCTCATCCGCGAGGGTTCGGTGATGATTCCCGGGTTCATGCGGTTGTCCGGGTCAAAGATCGCCTTGATATTGTTGAACCCGTCGCAGATCGCCCGGCCGTAGAAGCGCTCGAGCAGGTGCGAGCGCAGGCGTCCGTCGCCGTGCTCGCCTGACAGCGCGCCGCCGAAACTCATCACAAGGTCCGTCACCTCGGCCGCGATCGCCTCCATCACCCGCAAGTCATCAGGATCCCTCAGGCAGATCATGGGTCGAATATGCAGGCACCCCACCGAGGCGTGCGCGTAATACGCGGCCTTCGTGCCGTGCCGGGCCACAATCCGGCGAACTCGCCCGATGTATTGAGGCAGATCGGCGGGTTCGACCGCCGTGTCCTCTATGAACGTGACCGGCTTGCGCGAGCCCGCCATGCCGTAAAGAAGGGGCTCGCCGGCCTTGCGCAGCGCCCAGGCCGAGGCCATCGCTTCCGCATCCAGATAGCGGCGCATCGCCGCCGATCCGAAACGGCCCTCGAGCCGATCGAATCGTTCGTTCAGCGCCGACGGATCATCGGCGAAGTACTCGACGTAGAGCACGGCGCCTGCGGGCCCCTCCGGCAGGCCCGGCAGGAGATCGACGTACCGCCGGTATTGCAGGTTCTGACGCGCCAGGCCGATGATGACGTCGTCGATGAGCTCCACCGCGGCCGGTTTCGATTCCAGGCAGCCGGCGACGGCGCTTAGCGCCTCATCAACATCGCGAAAGGCGATGATCGCCAGCCCCTTGTGATGCGGCGCTTCCACCAGACCGATCGTCGCCTCGATCGTCACCCCCAGTGTACCTTCCGAACCGCAGAAGAGATGGGCCAGGTTCACACGATCGAACGTGCCCGGCGTGGATTGACGAATCTGCTCCAGGATCAGATCGAGGTTGTAGCCGTTGACGCGCCGCCGCGTGCGTGGATAGCGCTTCTCGATCTCGCCCTCCAGTGAAAGCGTCACCTCAGCCACGCGCCGCGTGAGTTCGGCGACGCGCTCATCGCGCAGCGATGCCCCCTCCTCGAATCGCAGACGTGAGCCGTCGGCCAGAAGTACATCCACGGCCAGAAGGTGCTCGACGGTGCGGCCGTACAGGATCGAATGCACCCCGGCCGAGTTGTTGCCGATCATCCCGCCGAGCGTGGCGTGCATCGAGGTGGCGACATCGGGCCCGAACATCAGGCCCCGCCCGCTCAGCGCCGCGTTGAGATGATCCAGCACCATCCCCGGCTGCACGCGCGCCCGGCGGCGTTGCCCATCCAGCTCCAGCAGCGCATCGCAATGCCGGCTGAAGTCGATCACGATCGCCCGGTTCACCGCCTGCCCGGCCAGGGATGTCCCGGCGCCGCGAGGAAGGATCGGCAGTCGCCGCTCGGCGCAGAACCGCACGACGACTTCCACATCGGCGATCGTCTTCGGCACCACCACGCCCAGGGGCTCAACCTGGTAGATGCTCGCATCCGTCGCGTAGAGCATCCGATCATGGCGCGAGAAGCGCACATCGCCCTCGACGAGTTGCCCCAACTCGCGCGCGAGCTGCGTCAGGTCGGCCTCGCCGCCGGCGTTGCCTTCAGCATTCACAATCGGCAGCGAAACGTCAGGCATGGACATTGCAGGATCCACCGCGCGCCGCAACGGGAAGATCACGGCTCCTCATCCTCCCCGGCTGGCTCCTCCAGCGCTTCCAGCGCTTCGCGGATGTCTTGTTTCAGGGACTCGACGTAGTCGCCGCCGAGGCCGGCGTGCTGGGCGTGGATGATGCCGTCGGAACGGATGATGAACGTGGCGGGGATGCCTTTCACGCCGTAGGCGGTCGCCGTCTCGTCCGTGTAGTCCATGGCGATCGGCAGATTGAAGCCATACTTCTTCCAGAACGCCTTCACCTTCTCCAGCCGCGCATCGGGCGAATCCTGCTCCGGGTCGGACACCTCCCAGACGTTGACGGTGAGGACCTTCACGGGAAGTGCCTCGTCCCGCGCCCAGAAGGCCACTTCGTGCAGCAGGGGCAGGGCACGGACGCACGGGCCGCACCAGGTGGCCCAGAAGTCCAGCACGACCACCTTGCCGCGCAGATCCTCCAGGTCGACCGCCCCGCCGTAGGCGGTGGCCAGCACGAAGGTCGGGGCCTCCTTGCCGACGAGGGTGGCGACCTGCGGGCCCGGACCGGGCGCCGGCCCCGGCTCCGGCGGCGGCAGAAGCGAGGCCAGCATGCCGACCCGCTGTCGCTGGCCGGGTTTGAAGGCCAGTTCCGCTTCTCCCAGCGGCTCGTCATACGTCGTGTATTGGAACGTGTAGGTGGTGCGCTTGGTCGCGCCCGGCGGAACGGCAGCGCCGCCTGTGATCTCGTGCTCGATCTTCTCGATCAGCTTCGTCTTCGGATCCACGAGCATGCGCAGGCTGGCCTGGGGGCTGGAGAGCACGAGGCGCTGCATCTTCCGGCCTGCCTCATCAACCTCTTCCGTCGCCGTGGGAACGATGAGCGGCGTCTGCGGATGAAGCTGCATCCACACTTCTTCCGCGGCCGGCTCGCCCCAGAAGAGGGCCAGATGCGGATAGGGAATGTCCATGAAGCGAAGCAGCATCACCCAGTACGGCGAGTCCTCGTACTCCTCCTGATAGTAAGAATGATCGGTGGCCTCGTGCACGGCGTAGAAGATTCCGTCCCCGAAATGGCAGGTGAAGCCCTTGATCCTGACGATGCCGGCCCCGCCCCGGCAATAGGTGAACGCGGCGGTCACCTCCTCGGTCTTCCCCGTCACCCCGCCCTCGATAAGCTCGATCCTCAGCGTGCTCTCCACGGTCAGAGCCGGGCGCTGCCGATACGCCTCAAGAAGGTCGGCGAAGGCCCTGACCGCATCGGGATCCGGCTCGTAGGGCTCTTCGTATTGGGCCTGGGCCGGCGAGCCGATCGCCGCGAAGCAGATGAGTGCCGCAAGAACGATCCGCGCCTTGACCGACATGACCCACCACCTCCTCTGAGGCAAGCTTGTTCCTCACCGGGATGATACGAGCGCCGAGGCCCGATACGAAAGATCCGATCCGGTGGAACGCCGGACGATTCCGGTCGGAGGGCGATGGAGAGCCCCGCGGCTCACCGCCCCGCCGCTTGATCGGCTGCCGCCGCGGGCGCCGCAACGACCGGGCCGACGCTCGGGCGATCCCCGCCGGACCGGGCGCGGAGCTCATCCCGCAGGTCGGCAATCGATCGCCCGAGGACCGGATGGACCAGGTGAGGGGCGATCTCGGCCAGCGGCTCCAGGACGAACGACCTCTCGTGCAATCGCGGATGGGGCACGGTCAGACCCGGTTCGTCGATCACCGCCTCGCCGTACAGCAGCACATCCAGATCCATTGTTCTGGGGCCCCATCGCTGCTCGACAGATCGGTTCCGCCCGTGTCGGACCTCGATGCGCAGACAGATTTCAAGCAGGCTGCGGCTATCAAGCGAAGTCTCAATCGCAATGACGGCGTTGAGGTAATGGCCCTGCAGCGGCAGGCCCACCGGCGCCGTCTCGATGATCGAGCTGACGGCGTTGACAGTAATGCCGACGGTGGATCGAAACGCCGCGATCGCCGAGGCGATGACCGCCCTGCGATCACCCAGGTTCGATCCCGCCGCGATGTACGCCGTGGTGCGTGTGCTCATAGGCCGTCCACCTGCTCCGGCTCGGGGCCTGCCGATTCCCACAATAGCGGCTGATCGTCTCCCACGCCTCGCAGAGCGAAACGCAACATCTGAAGAGCCGCCATGGCCGAGCGGTCACGCACCATCGCCCGGTCGCCGCGGAAGGCGAATCGTCGCAGTCGGACATGGATCTCGTCCTGCCGGCGGCTGGCCAGGGCGATGAAGACCGTCCCGGCGGGCTTGCCCGGTCCGCCCGAATCCGGTCCCGCGACACCGGTGATGGCCAGGCTCCAGTCTGCCCGGCTGTGCCGGATCGCCCCTTGCGCCATCGCCTCCGCCACGGGCGCCGAGACCGCCCCGCATCGTTCGATCAGGTCCACGGGCACGTCCAGACACGAAGCCTTCATGTCATTGGCATAGGTGACCCATCCACCCCGATAGTACTCGCTGGAGCCGGGCACATCCACGATCATCTTGCCCAGCCAGCCGCCGGTGCACGATTCGGCCGTCACCACGCTCTGCCGGACGGATCGCAACAGTCCGCCGACCGCCTGCGGCAGGGTCACATCGCCGCGGCCGAAGCAGTAGGGCGCCCAGGTCTGCTCGATCCGCACCGCCGTCTCTTCGAGCCGGGGCCGGGCTTCCCGCGGCTCACCCATGAGTCGGATTCGCGCCGTGATGATCGCCTCGCCGGCCGTCATGCCGACGGTCGGCCGGCGATCGCGCGCGGTCAGGTCGCCGAGGAGCTGTTCCGCCCTCGATTCGCCGATCCCGAAGGCATGCACCGTCTCGGTCAGCATACAACGGCCTTCCTCCGGGGGCGGCAACTGGGGCAGAACGTGCTCCTGGAACATCCCCTTCATCTCGCGCGGCGGACCGGGGAGGGCATGAATGGCGCATCCCTCATGCTCGCCCGCCAGGCCCGGGGCCGTCCCGTGGCCGTTGGCAAGCAGTCGCATTGTGCGGGGCCGCGTCGCCTGGGAAAGATTCGACGGCGGCATCTTCGTCCTCCGCCCGGCAAACCAGCGACGAATCGACTCGACCGCCTCCTCATCGCTGACGAGCTCTTCGCCGGGCGTGAAGACGTCGCCCAATGCCTGCCGCGTCAGATCATCGGCCGTCGGTCCGAGACCGCCGGTCATGAGCAGCAGATCGCAGCGCCCGGCCAGAGAGGCCACGGCCTCGGCGATGGCAGCGCGATCGTCGCCGACCGTGCGATGCTCGATGGTCACGACCGAGCGCGCCAGCAATTGCCCGGCAAGCCAGGCGCTGTTGGTGTCCACGTTCTGACCGAGCGTCAGTTCATCGCCGATGGAGAGAATCGCCGCCTGCATGCATCACTCAAAGGTATTGCCGTTCCAATCCGGATGGGCGCACCATCGTAGCTCTGATGACCGAGTCAACACAGCGCGGATCGCGGTTGGCTATTGGCTGTTGGCTGTTGGCTATTGCTCACCGCTCATCGCTTATCGCTCATCGCTCATCATGCACGATCCGCCCGCCCGCGATGGTCAGGACGACCTGCGGCGGGGTCTCGACCCAATCGGCGCTGAACGGATCGCGATCGATCATGACCAGATCTCCCAAAGCCCCGGGCCGGAGCACGCCGGCATCATCCAGCCGCAGGGCATTGGCCGCGCCGGCGGTATAGGCCCGCAGCGCCTCTTCGACCGTGAGATTCTGATCGGGGAGGAAGGCCCGGCCATCGCCGGTCAGGCCGGTCACCGCGGCGCGAATCCCCGCCAGCGGATCGCAGCTCACCACCGGCCAGTCGGAGCCGAAGGCCAGATGCGCACGCGCCTCCAACAGACGACGGAAGGCGTATGAACCGGCCAGCCGACCCTGACCGAGCCGGCGCTCCAGATACCGGCCGTCATCGGCCTTGTGCAGGGGCTGCATGCTCGCGATCACGCCGGCGAAGCGCGGCAGGTCGGCTTCATCGATCTGCTGGGCGTGCTCGATGCGCGGCCGGACGCCGGCGCCGATCGATTCGACGACATCCAGCGCCAGGCGCACGGCCTCATCGCCGATGGCGTGCATGGAGGGCGAGAGGCCGCAGGCGGCGACGCCGGCCGCCCACGCGGGAAGATGACCCGCCGCTGCCAGTTCCACGAGCATCCCGCGATTGCCCGGATCGTCGGCATACTCGGCCAGCATCCGCGCCGTGTGCGAGCCGAGCGTGCCGTCGACAAACGTCTTGTAACCGATCACGGCCAGCCGCTCATCGCCTGCAAAGCCGCGCCCCACGTCGAAATCCATCGGCCAGGCGCGATCGAGCAGCGTCACGCGGCTGCGCAACGTCAGCCGCCGGCGAAGAGACGCGTACACCTCGAGAAGATCATCGGCGTACTCCATCGTTCCCACCGCGGTCAGACCCAGGCGATGAGCATGCCTTTGAGCGGCCAGGAGCGCATCACGCTTCTCCGACGCGGTCGACGGCGGCACGATCGGGTTGATCAGCTTCCACGCCGCAGATTCGATGAACAGCCCGGTCGGCTCGCCGGTCCGTCGATCGCGCACGATGCGCCCGCCGGGCGGATCGGCCGACAGATCGCATCGCGCCAGCACCGGGTCGTTGACCACCGCCGCGTGCATGTCCATGCGGTAGCAGACCACGGGTCGATCTTCCGCCACGGCGAGCCAGTCCTTGGCCGGCATCTCGCCGCCCGGCCAGTTCTCCTGCGACCAGCCCCCGGCGATGAGCCATTTCCCCGCCGGCAGTTCGGCATGGCGCCGAGCCACCGCCTGCTCAAAACCGCGCCGCGACCTGACCTGTGAGAGATCCAACTGGGCCAGGGAGCGCCCGCCCGAAAGCAGGTGCAGGTGCGCGTCGATCAGCCCGGGAACCACCGTCCGGCCGCCGGCGTCGATCACGACCTCGCCGCGCTCGCAAGCCTCATCCAGGACTGCTACTTTGCCACCCCGGATCACAATCGCGGCGGCCCACGGCTTATGGGACCATCCGGTCCAGATACGAGCATTCTGAACATCAATTCCCGCAGGCATCTCGCGGGAGTGTAGGATCATCCTGCTCCTGCCGCCTGCGCGCCGCTATCCTGTAAGGGCTCAATGGGGAGATGACCTCCGATGAACACACGCATCCTGCTTTGCGCGGTGCTGACCGTCACGGCCGTCGGCCTGTTGATCTGGGCCGCCACCGAACAGCCCTCGCCCACTCCGGCGGCGTCGCTGGCGGGCAACAGCTCGCCGGTGACATCTGCGCCTACGTCCGGTCTGGCAGGCGATCCCGCCGCCGCCGACCGCAAGCGGGTCGGTGATCCGCCGGCCGGCGAGGGCCGGGGATTCGAGCCTTTCCCCGATGACTGGTTCTTCCCGGACCGCAAGACGGGCCGGCGCTATGCCCAGCCGAAGACGCTGGAAGGTAAGCCGGCGCCACGGCTGAAGGTCAAGGACTGGATCGGCGATCCGCCGGACTTGAACAACCTCGAAGGCAAGGTCGTCGTCGTCGATTTCTGGGCCACCTGGTGCGGCCCCTGTGTGCGGTCGATACCCGAGAACATCAAGCTCGTCGACGAGCACGACGAAGAGGATCTTATCTTCCTCGGCGTGCACGACAGCAAGCGCGGCTTCGAGCGGGCGCCGGCGATGGTCGAGAAGATGAAGTTCAACTACCCGGTGGCCGTCGACGACGGAGGCGCCTCGGCCCGGGCGTGGAGGGTCTCCTTCTGGCCGACCTATATTGTCCTGGACCGGAAGGGCATCGTTCGCGCCGCCGGCCTCAAGCCTCGCTACATCAAGTCAGTCGTCAAGACGCTGCTGGCCGAGGAAGTTGATGACGACGACGATGATGACGATGACGAGCATGACAGCGACGATGGCGACAAGGAGGGCGATGAGGACGACGACCGCGACGGCTAGGAAGCCGGCAGCGCACGCGTCGAACCTGCGACGCGGGCGGGCGACGTCGCCAACGAAAAAAGCCCCGGCAGTCAAACGCCGGGGCTTCCTCTTTTCCGATCCCGATTCCATACCGGTCGGAAATGACCTCCGACCCTTCCGCTTCAGCGTCCCGGTCTCTTTGCCTCACGGGCACTATCCCCACGCGGCGAGGAGGGCCAGGAGGTCTGCCGTGTCGGTGTCGCCGTCGCCGTCCACATCGGTCGGGCATTCATCGAGCGGGCAG
>Ga0272441_10007607_pt1 | contig 17541 bp, 10 predicted proteins | sample SSMProp6N_FD_193582 | JGI IMG/M metagenome (GOLD analysis project Ga0272441, IMG submission 193582) | Marine sediment archaeal communities from Little Sippewissett salt marsh, Falmouth, MA, United States - SSM-Prop-6N | ecosystem: Environmental > Aquatic > Marine > Wetlands > Sediment ...
CATAACTACGACGGTGATGGTGTGTGGCGGCACCGGCTGTCAGGCCTCAGGCTCTCGCGCCGTCATTGACGCTCTGAAGGATGAACTATATCGACGCGGACTCGAACAGAACGTACGCCTGTGCGTTACAGGATGCCATGGTTTCTGTGAGCAGGGCCCCGTCATGGTCATCGAGCCGTCCAATGTCTTCTATTGCCACGTCTCGCCTGAGGATGCTTTCGAGATTGTCTCCCGGACGGTGATGAAAGGCGAATTGATTGAGCACCTGCTCTACACCGACCCGGTTACGGGCGAGAAAATCCGCACCGAGGCCGAGATTCCGTTCTACCGTGCGCAAGACCGGCAAGTCCTGTCCCGGAACCGAATGGTTGATCCTCGTTCGATTGAGGACTATATCGCCTCAGGCGGATACTCGGCTCTCACGAGAGTAGTCAACGGAGTACCCCCTGAGGAAGTGATTGATGAAATCACGGCCTCCGGTCTGCGAGGAAGAGGTGGAGGAGGCTTCCCTACGGGGCGCAAGTGGCTCGAGTGTCGCGAGGCGCCCGGGGACGAGAAGTATGTGATCTGCAATGCGGACGAGGGTGACCCGGGTGCCTACATGGACCGATGCGTCCTTGAAGGCAACCCGCATCTGGTCCTGGAAGGAATGATGATCGGAGCTCGCGCTGTTGGCGCCAGCAAGGGCTACATATACGTCCGCAACGAATACCCTCTCGCCGTCGAGAACTCCAGACTTGCCGTTCAGCAAGCGCGCGAACTTGGACTACTGGGAGAGAACATCCTTGGCTCGTCCTTCTCATTCGACGTAGAGATTGCCCGCGGTGGAGGTGCCTTCGTCTGCGGAGAGTCCACGGCTCTCATGGCTTCCATAGAGGGCAAAGTCGGCGAACCCAGAGCCAAAGACGTGCATACCGTGGTGGACGGTCTGTGGCACAAGCCAACTACGTTGAACAACGTCGAGACATGGGCCAACGTGCCGGCTATCTTGTTGAAAGGTTCACCGCACTTTGCGGCCAGAGGGACTCGAGGGAGTAGAGGTACCAAAATCCTCGCTCTCACGGGTCGCATCAAGAACACCGGTCTGGTTGAAGTAGCCATGGGCACGACTATTGGCGAGGTAGTGTTTGATATCGGCGGTGGCGCTCTGGACGGCCAGACAATCAAGGCGGTTCAGATCGGTGGTCCATCGGGCGGGTGCCTGCCAGTGGACAAGTTTGACCTTCCGATTGACTTCGACATCCTTTCTGAAGCCGGCTCTATGGTCGGTTCAGGCGGCATGGTGGTGATGGATGAGCGGACCTGCATGGTGGACGTAGCGAAGTACTTCTTGAACTTCCTCTTGGACGAGTCCTGCGGCAAGTGCGTACCGTGCCGCGTAGGTATCGACCGGATGCTCGAGATAGTCACAGACATCACCGAAGGCCGTGGGCGACTGGAGCAGCTAGACCTTCTTGAGGAACTTGGGGACACGATCTCACAGACCGCACTGTGCGGGCTCGGCAAGACTGCGCCCAATCCAGTACTCACCACTCTGCGCTACTTCCGCCCCGAATACGAGGCTCACATTGAAGAGAAGAGATGCCCTGCAGGTGTCTGCAAACCCCTGATCACGTACTGGATTGACCCCGAGAAGTGCACTGGCTGCGGGGTCTGTTTGCGAGGTTGTGTCCACGGCGCTATCACCGGCGAGAAGAAACAGGCTCACGTGATTGACTCCCAACTCTGTCAGAGATGCGGGATATGCCAGAGTGAGTGCAAATTTGGCGCGATTCAAGTCGCTTGACGGAACGAGGTGTCATCATGCAGCAGTATGTCAACGTGAGCATCGACGGAGCCATCATTCGTGCCGTCAAAGGGTCCACCGTATTGGACACCGCAATCGAGTATGGCATTTGTATTCCACATCTGTGTCATGTGCCGTTTCTGTCTGACATAGGCGCGTGCCGGCTTTGCATTGTCGAACACGTAGTCAATGGCCGTTCCAAGGTCACCACTTCCTGCACGTTGAATGTGGAGGAGGGCATGGTGATTCTGACTAGTACGGACAGGATTCTGAGACTACGTCACAACATCGCGGAACTGCTGGTAGCCCAGGCTCCAAACTCGCGCGCTATCCAGGACATCGCCGTGCGTTGTGGAGTCACGGAAGTCCGATACCCGTTTCGGAATGAGGACTGCGTTCTGTGCGGGCGTTGTGTGCGTGTGTGCGACGAGGTCTGGAAGGCCACGGCCAGAGGCTTCGTTGGTAGGGGCAAGGATCGGCATGTAGATTACCCCTTCGGCGTCCGCCCTAATTTCTGCAAAGAATGCGAGAGCTGCATTATGCTGTGTCCCATGACCCTGCCTCCGTGCGGCGGTCCGATGAAACCGGGTGAAGAGCGCCTCTGCGGCCAATGCGAATCACAGCTCATGCTTGCCGATGAGACCCCGGGCAACTGTGTCTGGTGCAAACTCGGTGAGAGCTTCTGTGGTCGCTATGCCGGAGCCAAGGTCAGATAGCGAACGCACGTTTAGGAGATAGCGTTCCTTTCGAGGGGTTTGTTCCGGCTATCTGCACGGCGCCCCTTGCGCGGAACACTCCAGATATTCCTGCAACGGAATGAGCAGTCGGCAAATCACGCTACGACGGTCGGCTGGCTCACAACCAGTGAGCTAGGACTTTGCTCGAACCTCAGCAACGATTTGCCTGAACTGTGCCTCATCAAGGGAATGGCCGAGCTCGTACGCCCTTTCCTTCACTGCCGCAACCACCGCAGACACCTCATCCTTCTCCAGCACGATACCGAGTTTATCTGCCCACCAGAGCACGTTTCCACGGCCACTCATCTTTCCTAGCACCACGTACGGCTCGGGGCTTCCCACGAAACGATGGTGAACTGCGAAGGACGCCGTGTTGGCAACATCGCTACCCAGTTTCGTGGAGATCGTTCGATACTCATCGACAGGCATCCCCGACTCTATGTGATACGCCATATCACCAACGAAGCCACGGTTAGACAGCATCGGCACTCCTGACAACTCTTCGACGAGCTTGGCAACCTCACGGAGCTTGCCGTAGTCGATGCCCACGTCGATTCCGTATAGCGTCCGCAATGCCAGCACTGTCTCCTCCAGCGGAGTGTTGCCGGCGCGCTCACCAATGCCATTCACCGTACAGTGGATGACCTCTGCCCCGGCCAGCACCGATTGAATGGCATTAGCTACGCCAAATCCGTAGTCATTGTGGAAATGGGCCTCAACCGGTCTCTGAGTGGCCTGTCTGAGCTTCGTCGTCGCCATGGCGACAGCCTGTGGCGTCAGCGTGCCCATCGTATCCGTCAGCACCACCGAGTCCACTTCACCCTCTCTCACTATCGTGGCAAACATGTCGAGGTAAGAGGACATCTCGGTTCTCGTACCATCCACAATGGAAATCTGTATGTGCTCTGCCCCCAACTGCCTCGCAAGTCTGGTCCCGTTGGCCAGCACCCCAATCGCCTTCTCTCGAGTCCAGCCAAGACCCACGCCGCGAAGAAGGTCGCTCCCTGGCGCGGTCAATCGAATCCCATCAACGCCACAATCCAGCGTGCGCCTGATGTCCTCTTCAACCCCGCGCGAAGGGCAGAACACCTTGAAGCCCAAGTTCCTCTTCACGATGCGCCTTACTGCGGCCTCATCATGCGGCGAGACCGTAACCCACCCAGCCTCGAGTCGCTGCACACCCAACTCAGCCAGGCTCTCCGCGATACGCACCTTGTCGTCCTCACGGAACACCACGTGCGCCTGCTGCTCGCCGTCCCTTAGCGTGGCATCCTGTATCAACACCTTCTCAGGTAGCGCGAACCCTTCGATCGTCTCGTCCATGTAGTCCCACGGACTCACAAACCAGTCATCAGTCTTCCACGGATTCTCGGCGTGCATTTGTCACTACCTCCTGCAAGCTGGAGCGTTGTCAGCAATTCTGTTCCATTGAAGTTGGGTAGACAAATCGTACGCGGGAAGGAGACTCACGGTTTTCGTCCTCCCTGCCAGACTACGACGCGGTTTGTCATCGGCTGTAGCACCATGGGAGTGAGGAACAGGAGGCACCACGAGAAGAAGAGGTGCAAAAATCCGGGCTCGCGGGCGGAAAACTACGTCCTGTCGAACGTCCTCAGGTATTGACCGGCGATCTCCTGGTAGTCCCTGAAGCCATTGTCGTAGACCTCTCGGTTCACCGGGTTCGGAGTGATACGGGTCGAAGTCCGCGCGCTGGCCTGTGACATCTGACAGAGTTCGGTCTCTCCACAACCCGATATTGCAACCAGCGCCGCACCAAGCGCGGAAGCATCCTGCACCTGCATCTGGTCGACCGGCAGGTTGAGGACATCCGAGATGATTCGGCACCACGCCAGGCTCTTGGCCCCACCACCGCACAGACGGATGTCCGTTACGGCACTCCAATCGAGAAGAGTTGTGCAGTCCCTCAGTGAGTAGGCCACTCCTTCCTGCACGGCTCGCAGAAAGGCAGGACGGCCATGATTGATGGTGAGGCCGCTGAAGCCTCCCCTGAGATTGCTGCTCCAGTACGGCGCTCGCTCACCGATGAGGTACGGATGAAAGAGCAGACCGTCGGCTCCGGCAGGGACCTGCTCCACGAGCGCATCAAGGTACTCGTACACGGCGTCCGAGTCGGCCATCCCGAAGAGGTCCAACGCCCACTGCAGGGAGACGGTCGCGGCGTTCGTGCCGGCCTGGTAGTACCAGAACGGCCGCACAGGATGCGGATACAGCATGCACCCCTTCCGCCACTCCGGCTTCCGGTTCAGGACCATCACGCCCCCGGCAGTTCCGAGTCGTATCACCGCAACTGACGGATCCACAGCTCCTACTCCGATGAGTTCGGCCGCCGAATCGAGCATGCCGCTGACTACGGGTACTCCCTCGCGCAGGTCCATGTCAGACGCTGCCGCGGCCGTCAGTCCGCCAACAATGGAGGTAGATGCGCGCATATCCGGAACGGAATCCCGACTCAATCCCGCGAGGTCCAGCAACCCGGTGTTCCAGTCGAGAGCCTCAACATCCACGAGGAGTGAACTCACCGCCGTGCTGTGGTCTGCGGACATGACACCCGTCAGACGGAACGCCAGGTAGTCCTTGGAGAAGAGCACATGGCGGACCTTCGAGTAGGCGTCAGGCTCATGCTCTCTGACCCAGGAGAGTTGTGCAAGCGACCACGTGCAGTTGACGGAGTTCCCCGCCGTCTTCTCGATGAAATCGCCGTGCTCGTCTGCCAGTCTCTTCACCTGTTCTCCGCTACGCACATCGTTCCAGAGAATCGCGGGCCGAAGGAGCCTGTAGTTCTCGTCGAGCAGCGAGGGAACGTGCGATGTACCCGAGAGACCGATTCCTCTGACATGGTCTGCATCTATCTGTAACTTCCCGATGACCTCGCGCACTGCGATACAAGCTGCACCGTACCAATCATCAGAGTTCTGTTCCACGAAGCCGGGATGCGGATACGAGGTCGCGTAGCCCGACGACGCCACAGCGAGCGGCTCTCCCCCATGGTTCACCAGCATGACCTTTACACCACTTGAACCAACGTCGATTCCAAGGTAGTAGCTATCAGGCATAGTGCGGCCTCCTGGACGAGTGAAGCACAGAACATCGTAGCACTCTCGGTTCCTGCGACGTGCGGCACCGTGACGTACGGGCGAAAGCGAAGGACTGAGATTCGCGTCCAGCTGTTTCCCGGCAATACTGTTGTGGTAGCATCGCATCCACGCATCGAGTCGGGCGAATATGTGTGCCTACGGGTGGAGTGCGACACTCAACACGATGCAACGCCTCCCCGAATCCTACTCGGCAGCCCGATTCCGCACTGCCACGTCTGACGCAGGAGACGCTATAGATGAACACGAGCCGAAGACCGCGACGCATTGCCGCGACACTACTGGTACTGGTCCTTCTTTCGACCACTACGTCGTGCGGCAACATGGACCGCGTCATGGAGGAAGCCAAAGACGTCCTTGATGAAGCCGGCGATGTCGTCAAGGAGGTTGGCGAGGCCATCAAGGACGGCTCCGACGACTCAGGCTCTGGTGGGGACTCCGACAATGGTTCCTCCTCGGGAGGCCAGACAGTGTCACGACCACCAAAGCCTACTGGCTACATCAACACAGGACAGCCCACACCCCTCGCAACAGAGAACGTTGGTCCGAATGGTGGGGCCGTGACGGTCCAGAAGCCGGGCGACCCGCTCGACGGACTGGAGATACAAGTGCCGCCGGGCTCGTACCCGGACTCACGACAGTTCGCCGTTTCGTCCGCCCCTGTCGAGGGCTATGACTTCGGCCAGTATTTCACGCCGGCAACACCGCTCATCAGTATCGAGAACGGGGGCGACTATTCCGACGAGTTCATGACCGTCACAATTCCTGTAGAAGTGCCTCCCGACCACTTCGCCATGGCCTTCTACTACGATGCTGCGACCGGCACACTTGAGGGCATCCCCTTCGACGCAATCGATGAGCACTCCATCACCATTGCGACGCGCCACTTCTGCGACATCATCGTCAGCATTGTCAGCAACACCGCCCTGCAGGAGTTGATTGACGGCGACATAGACTCCCACTTTAGGCCCGGCATCGACGACTGGCAGTTCGGCAATGATGGCTCCTATCTCGCGCCAAATGGTCATTGTGCAGGACAGTGCCTGACCGCGCTGTGGTACTACTGCGAGCAACCCGACGGGAAGGACCTGACGCTCAATGGTCGCTACGACAACAACGGCAACCACCCTCCCACTCCCAACCTCTGGGCGGACGATTCCTACGGTTACCGCTTGGCCTCAACCGTCCAAAGAGACCTCGGTGACGTGTGGCTCAAGTTCGAGAACCAGTTCTTCCAGAATCTGGCGGGGGTTGATGACGAGGCGAACTTCAAGGCTTTTGCCTATGCCCTGGAACTCACGGGCGAACCCCAGGTCATCTATGTGTGGTGCAGCGCCGACGGCGGTGGCCATGCTATGGTCGTCTACCGCGTTCTCGACAACAAACTTTACATCTCCGACCCCAACTACCCTGGAAACGTCGAGCGTCGCATCGTGTTCGCCAATGGGCACATGGAGCCCTACGAGTCGGGGGCGAATGCCGCTGAAATCGCGGCAGGCAACAGGACCACATATGACGAGATAGGCTACGTGGCCAAGTCGGCGAGTGTCGGATGGAACGTCATCGCTACACGCTGGAAGGAGTTCAAGTCGGGCACCATCGGCAATGACCGCTTCCCGCAGTACAACGTTGTTGTCGTCCACGACGGTGGGAAGGAAGAAGCTCTTGTCAACGGCTTCGAGAGCGAGCAGAAGAGAATCAAGATATCCGTGAACGCAGCCGTACCCATCGGCATCAAGGTCTATCGCGACGGCACCAAGATCAACCGGGACGGCAACGCGAAGTATGAGCTTGAGGACGGCACCAACAAGATCGGGATAGCGATCTACGGTGATGTCAACAACAACCCGCAGAGCAGGAAGTACAGATACATCGACTTCCAGTACTTCAACATCACGTACGGCGAAGAGGAGAAGGAGTGCAGCGGATGGGCGCTGGATTCCGTCGACGTCATGCACGACTACGGCGGCGAGAACACCGAATATGAACAGTACATCCAGCCACTACAGCATAGCGACGGTCAGTTCTCGTACACAGTCCGATATGTCGTACGGGACAATGACCCTGGACAGCCCGGCGGAGAGGTGTACGCCACGTACAGCCAATCCGGTTCATGGACGCCTCCTCCCGGCTGTCTCGCTCCCGAAGAGCCGATTCAAGTGGCACTCCAGATGACCACCAGCATACAGGCACCGTCACCGGCTGAAGCCCCAGACCTCGGTGACAACTACGGCATACTGCTCTGCGAACTCGTACCGGGCGGCTACCAAGGCAGGATTGAACACAAGGTCAACAGGGAGAGTCCCTCCATGGACGAATCGACGGTCGTTGAAGTCGCCCCATTCGGAGAAGGAACCACGGGCTATGAGGCGATCTCGCTGGAAGTCAACTTCCAGGGGGCCGCTTCGGTCACCTACAGATACAACTACGTCTGGCAAGGATAGTCCGCAGCGAGAGGGCCCGATCGGCGTGGCTGGTCGGGTCCCTTGCATCATCTTCTTCCACGCTTGTTCCTGCAGACGCGTTCTCGATGGGCGTACTAGCCGATTGTGGTAGACTCGCCCCCACACGTGCCGTCGAGGCGAGCATAGACCGGCGCACGCCGGCATATCGACGGTGCCCATGCATCCAAGCCACTGACCATGGATTGCCACATCTGCTAGGGGAGATATGACATGAAAAGGCCCGATGGCCCACTCATAAAGTGCTTCGCAACCATACTTCTCTCTCTGCTTCTTGTCACAACGACCACCTCCTGCGGCCACATGGATGAAATCATGGACGAGGCCAAGGATGTGATTGATGAAGCCGGCGATGTCGTCGACGCCATCCGTGAGAATGATGAAGACAGTCAGTCTGATGATGGCGCGGCCAGTCAGCCTGGTGCAAGTCACACCACGCCACGACCTCCCAGACCAACAGGCTCCATCTCGACCGGACAAGCAGTTCCGCTGGCTTCCAACACGGTCCCGCCATCGGGAGGAACCATTGCCGTTCAGAAGCCGGGCGACCCGCTGGACGGGCTTGAGATTCAAGTGCCACCAGGCTCGTACCCCGACTCCCGCCAGTTCCAGGTTTCATCAGCGCCGGTCGACGGCCACACCTTCGGCGAGTACTTCACGCCGGCTACCCCGCTCATCAGCGTCGAGAACGGCGGCGACTATTCCGAGGAGTTCATGACGGTCACCATCCCCGTGGAAGTGCCCCCGGACCACTTTGCGATGGTCTTCTACTACGATGACGCGACCGGCACACTCGAGGGCATCCCCTTCAATGCGATGGACGAGCACTCAATCACCATCGTCGCCCGCCACTTCTCCAAACTGCTCGTCAGCATCATCAGGAACACCGTGCTTGAAGAGCTAATCGCTGGCGATATCGATTCCCACTTCAGTCCGGGAGGCAACGACTGGCAATTCACCAACTACGGGTCCTACATCGCCAAGGGCGGCCACTGCGCGGGCCAGTGCCTCACTGCGCTGTGGTACTTCTGCGAACAGCCCGACGGTACCGACCCGTACCTATGGGGTCTCTACGACAACAACGGCGACCATCCGGCCACGCCAGACCTCTGGGAGGATGATTCCCACGGGTATCGTTTCGCTTCCACCATACAGAAGGACATCAACTGGAGCAGCTTCGAGAACAAGCTCATGGAAAACCTGGCAGGACAGGACGATGAGCTTGCCTACAAGGCATTCGCGTACTCACTGAAGTTGACGGGCGAACCGCAAGAAGTGGGTATCTTCAGCAGCGCAGGCGGTGGACATGACATGATTGTCTACCGCGTCCACAACAACAACATGTACATCGCCGATCCCAACTACCCAGGCAACACCGAACGCAGAATCGAGCTCGTCAACGGCGCCTTCAAGCCGTACAACTCAGGCGCCAATGCCGCCGAAATAGCCGCAGGCAACGGCAAGGCGTACGAGACTATACAGTTCTGCGGCAAGACCGCGACCATCGACTGGAACATCATCGGGGCGCGTTGGAGCGAGTTCAAAGCGGGCACCATCGGCAACGACCGGTTCCCGCAGTACAACGTCGTTGTCGTACACGACGATGGCAAGGAAGAAGCACTCGTCGACGGGTACGAGAGCGAGCAGAAGAAGATCAAGATAGCGGTGAAGGGCAACATCCCCATTGGAATCAAGGTGTACCGCGACGGAACCAAGCTCGACTGGGACGCCAACGGTAAGTACGAACTTGAGGATGGAAACAACAAGATCGGCATCGCTATCTGGGGCGACACCAACAACAACCCGCAGGATAGGAACTACGAGTACATCGACTTCCAGTACTTCGACATCCAGTATGGCGAAGAGGAGTGCTACGGCTGGGTGCTCGACTCGGTGACGACGAAGGACTACTACGAGATGCCGTCCGACGTCTATTCACAGAACCTGCAGTTCCAGGCGAGCGAGGCCGGCTCGTTCTCAGGCTCAGGAGACTACTTCGTCTATGATCCTGACCCGTCGGGTACGGCGGATGACATCTATGCGCACCACACTTCGTCGGGTACGTGGACTCCACCACCGTCCTGCATTCCACCGGATGAGCCTGTCTACCTCGACATGAGATGCACGGGCGACGTGGCCTACGACCAGAGCGTCGAATGGGGAACGCTCGACACGTATCTGATTATCTCTGACGGCACGTACTCGACGGAATTCGGACGCATCAACCTGTCGCTGGACAACGTGACCACTTCACAGGACGAATCGACTGTCGCTGAAGTAGTACTGTACGAAGGGTTTGAAGGCATCGGCCCGCAGGAGATCAAGATCCGATGCGGGACGCCGCAAGGCGGCGCCGAGTACGTGTGCACCTACGTATGGGTGGGATAGCCTTTCACTACCTCAACGGGCGAAGAGGGGGCACCAGTCGCGTGGTGCCCCTTCTTGTCGAGAAACCCATTCCGTGACGCCCATATCCATTCCATCTCTCAGAGTCCTGTGATAGAGTCACTCGCGTACGGAGGCGGGACGGTGGCCCCCGAAACAAGATTGCTTCCGACTTCGTACATGTCCGGGGCACTCAATCGACTTACGATTGTCTTGTCCCTTGAACTGGAGGCAGCATGCCAGGAACCAGACGAACGCGTTATTCGCGCATCTTCGCAGCTGTAGCCGCGTTGCTCCTTCTTCTGGCCACCACATCCTGCGGCCACATGGATGACATCATGGACGAGGCCAAGGATGTGATTGATGAAGCCGGTGATGTGGTCGACGCTCTCCGCAGTGATGGCGACGATGGAGACCATGGCTCGACCAGCGAGTCCGGAGGCAACCCGTCCTCTGGCGGCCAGACGGTGATACGTCCGCCGAAGCCAACTGGAACCGTCGCGACAGGCGCGCCAACCCCTCTGACGTCCAGCCCCATCGGCCCCAACGGCGGCACCGTGACCGTCCAGAAGCCGGGCGACCCGCTCGATGGGTTGGAGATACAGGTGCCTCCTGGCTCGTACCCGGATAATCGCCAGTTCGAAATCTCGTCAGCAGCCGTGAACAGTCACACCTTCGGCCAGTATTTCACACCTGCAACGCCGCTCATCAGCATCGAGAATGGAGGAGACTACGCTGACGAACTGATGAGCGTCACCATACCGGTGGAGGTTCCGACTGACCACTTCGCCATGGCCTTCTACTACGACGGAGCGACAGGGACGCTGGAGGGGATACCGTTCAGCGCAATTGATGAGCACTCAATCACGATTGTGACGCGACACTTCTGCGACATCATCGTCAGCATTGTCAGCAACAGCGTGCTCGACGACCTCATGAAGAGCGACATCGATTCCCACTTCAGACCTGGTATTGACGACTGGCAGTTCACGAATTACGGCTCCTACATCGCCAAGAAAGGGCATTGCGCAGGCCAGTCAATAACTGCCATGTGGTACTTCTGCGAGCAGCCAGACGGGAAGGACCTCACACTCAACGGGCGCTACGACAACAACGGCAATCACCCATCGACTCCCAACCTCTGGGTAGACGACTCTCACGGGTATCGTTTCGCTTCAACGATTCAGAACGACGCAGCGTGGCAGAGCTATGGCGTCAAGCTGCAGATGTCCCTTCGCGGAACTGATGATGCCATGCACTACAAGGCGTTCGCGTACTCCATCCAGCTGACAGGAGAACCACAGTACGTCGGCATCGGCAGCGAAGCGGGCGGCGGTCATGCGATGGTTGCGTACCGCGTGCACGATGGCCACATCTACATAGCGGACCCGAACTACCCGGGCAATACCGAGCGGAGGATCGAGTTTTCGGACGGAAGGTTCAAGCCCTACAACTCCGGTGAGAACGCTGCCGAGATTGCTGCTGGCAATGGCAAGGCCTATGAGTTGATTGGATACAGGGCAAAGACCTCTATGGTGGACTGGAATCTCCTCTCATCACGTTGGAGCGAGTTCAAGGCGGGCACTATCGGCAACGACCGCTTCCCTCAGTACAACGTCGTGGTTCCCGTTGATACTTTCAACAAGGAGCCGCTCGTCGACGGCTATGAGAGCGAGCACAAGAAGATTGGAATAGAGGTCGATGCAGCGTTCCCGGTAGCGTGGCAGGTTTTCAGGAACGGCACCGAGGTTCCCCATGATGCCGACTGGAAGTACGAGCTGGAGGACGGCAACAACGCCCTGGGCGTCCTGGTCTGGGGCGATGTGAATAACAATCCGCAGAGCAGACGCTGGAGATATGTCGACTTCCAGTACATCAACGTCCAGTACGGCGAAGAAGAGTGCTACGGCTGGATGCTCGACTCGGTGACGGTGAAGGAGTATTTCGAGATGCCGTCGGACGCGTATAGCCAGAACCTGGTGTTCCAGGCGAGCGAGACGGGCTCCTTCTCTGGCTCCGGATCCTTCTTCGTCTATGATCCCGACCCTTCGGGCTCGGCGGACGACATATACGCGCACCATACGACGTCGGGCACGTGGACTCCTCCACCATCCTGCATACCACCCGATGAACCCGTGTATCTGGAAATGCACTGCACCAGTGAATTGACCTTCGAGCAACCCGTCGAATGGGGGACTCTCTATACGTATCTCAACATCTACTACAACTATGGCGGGTACGGGCAAAGCGTCGCCCAACAATTGGACCATGCGAGTACATTTGCGGATGGGTCCGCCATAGCAGAGATCCGCATGTACGAGGGCTTCGAGGACAGTGAGCCGCAGGAAATCAGAGTCCAGTGCGGTTCACAAGAAGGCAACGCCGAATACGTGTACACCTACGTGTGGAAGGGCTAGCGCGCACCGCAGAAAGACAAGCTACCCGGGGGCACCACCCACGTGGTGCCCCTTCTTCTCAATAGACAGACCCGGTGACTCCACTACCTATTCCATGTCTCTTAGTCCTGTGATAGAGTCACTAGCGTGCGGAGGCGGGACGGTGGCCCCCGAGACAAGATTGCTTCCGACTTCGTACACTTCCGGGGCACTCAATCGACTTGCGATTGTCTTGTCCCTTCAACTGGAGGCAGCATGCCAGGAACCAGACGAACGCGTTATTCGCGCATCTTCGCAGCTGTAGCCGCGCTGCTCCTTCTCCTGGCCACCACATCCTGCGGCCACATGGATGACATCATGGACGAGGCCAAGGATGTGATTGATGAAGCCGGTGATGTGGTCGACGCTCTCCGCAGTGATGACGACTATGGAGACCATGGCTCGACCAGCGAGTCCGGAGGCAACCCGTCCTCTGGTGGCCAGACGGTGATACGTCCGCCGAAGCCAACTGGAACCGTCGCGACAGGCGCGCCAACCCCTCTGACGTCCAGCCCCATCGGCCCCAACGGCGGCACCGTGACCGTACAGAAGCCGGGCGACCCGCTCGACGGGTTGGAGATACAGGTGCCTCCGGGCTCGTACCCGGATAATCGCCAGTTCGAAATCTCCTCAGCAGCCGTGAACAGCCACACCTTCGGCCAGTATTTCACGCCGGCCACACCGCTCATCAGCGTCGAGAACGGCGGCGACTATTCCGAGGAGTTCATGACGGTCACCATCCCCGTGGAAGTGCCCCGGGACCACTTTGCGATGGCCTTCTACTACGACGGAGCGACGGGGACGCTGGAGGGCATACCCTTCAACGCCATGGACGAGCACTCAATCACTATTGTCACGCGCCACTTCTGCGACATCATCGTCAGCATCATCAGCAACAGCATGCTTGACGACCTGATGAAGAGCGACATCGACTCGCACTTCAGACCTGGTATTGATGACTGGCAGTTCCCCAATCAAGGCTCCTACATCGCCAAGAATGGACACTGCGCAGGCCAGTCAATAACTGCCATGTGGTACTACTGCGAGCAGCCCGATGGCGAAGGACTCGCTCTCAATGGACGCTATGACAACAACGGCAACAACCCATCGACACCCAACCTATGGGAGGATGACTCGTACGGCTATCGTTTCGCTTCGACGATTCAGAAAGACGCAGCATGGCAGAGCTACGGCGTGAAGCTGCAGATGTCCCTTCGCGGAACTGACGATGCAATGCACTACAAGGCATTCGCATACTCCATCCAGATGACAGGAGAACCACAGTACGTGGGAATCGGCAGCAAAGCAGGCGGTGGCCATGCGATGGTTGCGTACCGCGTGCACGACAGCAGCATCTACATAGCGGACCCCAACTACCACGGCAACACGGAGCGCCGAATCGAATTCTCGAACGGAAAGTTCAAGCCCTACAATTCCGGGGCGAACGCCGCCGAGATTGCTGCGGGCAACGGCAAGGCCTATGAGTTGATTGGATACAGGGCAAAGACCTCCATGGTGGACTGGAATCTCCTTTCATCACGCTGGAACGAGTTCAAGGCAGGCACTATCGGCAACGACCGCTTTCCTGCGTATCAGATAATTGCCGTTGACAGCACGGGCAAGGAAGCACCACTGGTCGATGGATACGAGAGTAAGGACAAGAATATCGCCATTGAGGTTGTAACCAACCCGACCATAGGCAAGAAAGTGTACAGGGATGGCAACAGGCTCAGGCCGAACGACCAGGGCTTCTACGAGCTCGAGGAAGGCAACAACCACATCGGCGTCGAAATCTGGGGCGACGTCAACAACGATCCAAACAACCGCAAGTATAGATACATCGACTTCAAGTACTTCGACATCCAGTATGGTGAAGAGGAGTGCTACGGGTGGGTGCTGGACGAGATTGTGCAGAAGGAGTTCAACGCCATACCGAGCGACACAAATCGACTGAATCTCCAGTTTGATGCATCGAGCGACGGTTGGTACTCAAGCTCGGGCACACACCAGGTATCAACTCTAGAAGATGACATTCTCGTAGACTTTGCTCATTCAGGCACCTGGAGCGGCATCCCCGAGTGCGTCGGCCCCAACGAGACCATCCGCATCGAGATAGCCGCCTCCTCCACCGTGAACTCAAGCCAACCCACCGACTGGGGGATAATGGGTACCACAATTTGGGCTTCGTGGGACAGCAGATACTCCGCGCACATCAACCAAGAGATGTACGCGAACTCTCCACGGAGCGAAAGCACAGACTTCGTGGAATTTCAGTTCTACGAAGGCAGCCCAGGTGCCTACCTTGCGCCTATCGTGGTCGAGTGTAGCTCAGACTCCGGATGGGCCACCTACGAGTACTATTACGTGTGGCAGGAGTAGACACACCGCCACCAGAAACAACAAGAAGGGCGCCTCTTCAGGGGCGCCCTCACTCATTTGCAGCACGAAAAGCCACACTTCCCCCTGCAAGAAGACCCTCCCTAGTCCATCGAGACCACTGGCGTGACGGGCAGCTTGTCCACACCTCTATCCCAGATTGTGCTCCAGATTCGCCTGTGCTCGTTAACGTGCTCCAGCGGCACTCCCGAGAGGGTGCTGACTACACCAACGTTGTAGGCGCAGCTCCTGGCAATCTCATAGAGCTTCTCCTCCTCGTCCCTCGCACCGGTCACCGCGAGAAATGAACCCACCTTCGTGACCATCCATTCACGGCCATCTTCGCTCCGAAACATCTTCGTGCTCAAGACAGAATCCCTCCCTGGATTGCATGCGGGCGAAGCCCGCGCGGTCGAACCATGGTTGTCCGAAATGATGCTACAGCATGCGCGTTATGGGTCCGTTAAGACGTCGTTAAGAACCCGTTATGGGTACCCGTCACGACGGAGTGGTCCCGACCGGAGGCAGGCCGAAGGCACGCCGTCTTCAGAACATCAGCTGGTAGTGCTTTGCAGATATTGGAACTGGTTTGGGCGCGAGGCCTGTCCCTGACAAGGCGCCGATATGTTGAGTCACTCTGTGCAGTGTAGGGCGGTATCACCTGTCGGACAGCCCATCAGACACCAAGTATGGCTGTGCTACGACCCGGTTTTGCCGCCGCTGTCCTGGCCCGGCTTGTTCAACACGGTATAGCCAACCGCACCGAGTATTGCAACGCTACAAGCGTAGGTGGCCATCAAGAGACTGGTGTTGACGTTCAACTGGAGAGGCTCCGCCATGATCATGGTCAAGACGGCCCCGACCACAACCCCACCAAAGCCAAGCCAGAGCGACCCGCGCTGGTGGAAGACTCGCTTTGCCAGCACGATGCCGATGCACGCTCCTGCAGGATAGCCGATGAGCAGACTCAAGAGAACGGCAACGATGCCACCAAAGCCCGTGGTCCTACCTTGCATCACCCCGCCAGCCAACAGACCTGCCAGCGCGGCAACCCCTACCCCTACCAAGCCTATCCCAAGGGCAAGGACAGCCACCTTCACAACACTACTCCCGGACGTCCGTCTGTCACTGTTTCGCACGAGAATACCCTGCTCGTCTTCTCGGCCGCAGTTCAAGAACGAATGACAACTCTGCGGTCGATGCTACGGTAAGAAGTCTATGTCGCGAGATGGCTCGGGATGCGCATCAAATCGAATCCCGGCTTCAGAGAACAAATCGCGAAAAGCCTCTTCAGCATACGTTCCGTATGTCACGAATCGGGCGATGCGCGCGTTGACGAGCATTTTGGCACACAGGATACATGGCGAGTGAGTGCAGTAGATGGTGGCGCCCTGGATGCTGACACCATGCAGTGCAGCCTGGACTATGACGTTCTGTTCGGCATGTATTGCACGACAGATTTCATGGCGGGTCCCCGACGCGATTCCGAGTTCATCCCTCAGGCAACCAAGCTCCAGGCAATCCTTCACGCCAGCCGCAGCTCCGTTGTATCCCGTGGACAGGATGTGCTTGTCCTTGACCGCCACCGCACCAACGTGATGCCGCAGACACGTCGAGCGTTCGGCAACCACTGATGCTATCTTCAGGAAGTACTCGTCAATATCAGGCCGCGTGCCTGCACTCATAGGTACGCCTCCACTGCGCGTCGAGTGGCGCTATCAAGCTCCTCGATCGAACTCTCATTCATGACCGTTATGTCAGCTATGGCGATAGGGCCGCCCTTGTTTATCTTCTCTATCTCTGATCGATCGCGACTCTCCACTTCCTCGGCAGTCAATGGTCTGCGGGGTCGACTCGCCAGGCGTCGTGCCCGGGTTGCGGGCGAGGAGGCAATTGCCAACACAACAAGCTTGGACTCATACCTCCCGCGCAGGACCAGGTACTCCTCCCACGAATACAGGCCGTCCACCACCACACTTCCCGACTCCAGTGCCGAGTCTATCTTCGGGAGATTGAGTATCGCATACGCAGCCATGCCATGCTCGCGCCGGAGCTCCTCACGTACAGTGCGCTCATTCGCCTCGTTCAGAGACAGCCCTCGCCGCTCCAGTTCTTCCTCAGTCACATCACCGAACCGTATCCGCACAAGGCCGAGCGACTCGAGGGTCGCAGCAACCTCTGATTTTCCTGCTCCTGCCATTCCCACAATGGCAACAATGCGTCTTGTCATATTCCTGCCAATACCAA
>Ga0272441_10007608_pt1 | contig 17538 bp, 11 predicted proteins | sample SSMProp6N_FD_193582 | JGI IMG/M metagenome (GOLD analysis project Ga0272441, IMG submission 193582) | Marine sediment archaeal communities from Little Sippewissett salt marsh, Falmouth, MA, United States - SSM-Prop-6N | ecosystem: Environmental > Aquatic > Marine > Wetlands > Sediment ...
CGACCCGTGATGAATGTGTGGCCCCCGGGGTGCGCGCTTTGGGTTTCGGCACAGCACCCCCTGTGAAGCCCCGGTGTCTGGGGCCTGTGAGCCGTTGCGTCACAGCGCAAGACGTGGGGGACACATCTGCCGCCTCGGACGGACCCGGGGGGCCGGAAGGCAGCGTACAGGAGACTGCAGAACCAATGCACGGACGCCCGGGTGGGCGTCCGTGCATTGGTTCCCGTCTGGCGTTCGCCTTCGTCGGGCGACGTTCGCCAGCATCAGAGAGTGATGCTCCGGGCCCCAGGTTTCCCCCGCCCAGCACCACAGAGCATCACCGTCTGATTGCGGTCGCCGGTTCTTGGCCTTAGCCAAGGCACCGGTGTCCCCCCGGCTTCCCCCCCGGCAAAGCTACTCGCACGGAGCGTCCGTTTGTACCACGGTCGGTCGTTCGCCGCCCAGTGTGATTGAGTGAATTTGACTGGCAGGCCAGACACGCCTGTCGCAGATAATCTGCGTGCCGTCCGGCGACCATGAGGCGCGAGCACACCGCGACAAGAGCGCGTGCGGGCCGCTGTCGTCCCCCAGGACCATCGCGTACAGCGTCCATGTGGTGTTGGGGTCAGCTTTATCATCGGCAAACAGTATCCGTTTGCCATCCGGTGACCAACTGGGGTTCGCGCAACCCCATCGGCCCTCGGTATCCTCATCGGTGAGGCTCTTGGCAGGGCTTGCGCCGTCGAGCGGTGCCAGGTACAAACGTGTAGCGGGGCCGCGGCCGCCGGCCCAGTCACTGACGCCGAAGATGACATTGACGCCGTCGGGGGACACGCAAAGGTAGCTGATATCCCTTTCGCTGGGAACGGCGGAGTAATCGATGGGGAGCTTGCGCACGTCGGAACCATGAAGGCCCGCCGAGTACAGCTCTTCGCGGTCCGAATACAGCATCCGTTGCGTCCCCGGGATCGGCACGGCGTTGCTTGTGTGCGTAGATGACGGCGTGAGACAGACCGGCTCACCGGCGCCCGACGCGCTGGTCCGGAAGATGCGGGTCCGTTTGCCTCTTGCTTCATAGTACATGTTGAACAGCAAGTCCTTTGAGTCCAGCGTCCATGTGGGCCATACGGCAGGGCCTGATGATGTGACGAGCTTGGGCGCGGTCGACCCGTCGGCCGGCATCGTGTAGATGCGCCACGCTGAGCTGTCCGTACCCTTGGCGCGCCCCGCGAAGGCAATCTGCTTGCCATCAGGTGACATGACGGGGCGCTGGTTCCAGCCATCCACTCCGGACAGTTGCCTTTGCGACAACTCCACGAGGCCGTTGCGGGCAAGCCAGGCCCTCTGAGTGTCGCTCTCCACGGCCAGGAAGCGCTGCCAGAAGTGCTGCGCCAGGCGCTCATCACCTTCCGACTGGACCGTTGCGGCCATCCCAAACAGCGCCTCTGCACAGGTGGGGGCGGCGTTCAAGGCGGCTCGGAAGCCCGCCCGGGCCTGCACGGAGTCGCCCGCGCGTCGCCGTACCTCCGCATGAGTCGCCATGATCTCCGGGTCGTCCGGCGAGAGTGCCAGAGCCGTCCCCGCGTGCTTGTCCGCCTGCTCGACATCGTCCCTTTGTAGAGCCACTCTCGCCAGGCCGTCGTGAGCTTGGGTGCAGAAACCGTCGCTATCCAGAGCTTTGTCGTAGGCGTCCCGGGCATCGGTGTACTCAGCACGCGACGCGAACAGGGCACCCATGCGCAGATGAGCTTCTGTGAACTGAGGGTCCAGCTTGGTGGCCACACGGTATTCGCGCACTGCTCTGTCCTGCTCGCCAAGCCGTTCATAGATATCCGCCAGACATACGTGGGCGCGTGAACTCTGTGGCTCGCGGCTTACCCAGACGCGCACGGTCTCAATGGCGTCGGGAAGCTCGCCCGCCATGATGAGGCCCTCAACATGCGCCTGTCGCTGCCGGTCCGTCATTGTCGCGAAGGCCGATGGTGCCTGAAGCACTGTCAAAAGCGCGACGAGTGTGGCTACCAGCGAGAGCACGCCCGCGGACGCCGCGGCGATCTTGGCCCCGACGGGCAACTCGTGCCACAGGGCCGCGACACCGCCAAAGCGACCGAGTAGGGGACGCTCTTGGGCCTGAATCACGCGCGGGGCGGGCCGAGCACGCGTTATCTCGTCGGCAGAGCACTCTCCAAGTCGTTGAAGAAACCTCCCGTAGCCGTCGCGGCCAGGGCCCTGCACCTTCCACTCGTCCAACATGCGGAACTCCTCGACCGCCTTGGCGTAGGCCGCCGAACAGTCTTCACAGCTCTCCATGTGCGCCCTGGTGCTCTCCATCTCCCAGTCGGGCAGCAAGCCATACAAGTAGTCCGGCAGTTTGTCCTGGACGTCGCGGCATGGCGTCACTGTGGTTCCCCCTCCTCCACAAGGTACCTCAGTCTCTCACGTAGGAAGCGCAAGGCGTAGTGCATTCGCGAGCGGACGGTACCCTCCGGGCTGTCGGTGATGTCCGCGATGTCGGCGTAGCTCAGGCCCTGGTACTGTCGGAGTATGAAGACGGTCTGTTGCTCCTGGCGTAGCTGCGTCACAGCCTGCTCAATGCGCCGCGCCTTGTCACGCTGGGCGACCAGGGTCGGTACGGGCTGCTCGGGCGTCGGCTCGTCCGCGGGCAGTAAGCGCGCCCGCCGCCTCATCCAGTCAATGGCGATGTTTGTGGCGATGCGATAGAACCATGAGTGGAATGGGTGGCGGCTGTCGTAGGAGGACAGGTTGGCCCACGCTCGGAAGAAGGCGTCCTGGAATAGGTCCACGCCGACCTCATCGTCCCTGACAAGACGCTGCAGATAGGGGACGACTTTGGGCTCGTACCGGTGGAACAACTGCTCAAGCGCCTGCCTGTCGCCTGCGGCGGCAGCCTGTGCTAGCGCCCCATCCTCCTCCTCACCACCAGGTCCGATGTAGGTCAGAGGCTCGGAAGCCCGTGGCATGGTCGACCTCCCTCACGTCTACCTACGTTTGAGGACAGCATTTCGTTGAGGCAAAAAGACGGGTTAGTTGGTCGGGGGCCTCGCCGGGTCCTTTCTCGGGCCGGCAGGCCGACAGCAAGAGCCGCTCTGCAGTTGTGGCCGGCGGGCCCGACAGGGCGTCGCGCACCCATGGGGGGAGCAACGATGGCCCTCTGCGCCGGACCCGGCAGGGCGACCCAAAGCGTTCATCAGGTGTCCCCGCATAGGCATTTCTGCTTTAACTCCAGGTAGTACAAGAAGTTGTCGTAGGGAATGTCCGGCGGGAAGGTGTGGTCGAGGGTGGGGATGTAGCCCCCGTCGGCGACCAGCGCAGGGATCTTCGCCATCACCTCAAGCTCGACGGCCCGCCGGTCCTTGGTCAGCTCGCGCTTGTCGATGCCCCCGGATAGAGCCAGGTCGTGGCCGTACTGCTTGCGCAGCCTCACCGGGTCCATGTCTGAAGCGATCTCCAAGGGCCAGTGCATGGTGATGCCGGCCTCGATCAGCAAGGGAAGGAGGGCCTCTGTGTTGCCGTCCGAGTCCAGGCTGATGATGTCGATGCCGTGGGTGTTGAGGAACTCGTTGATGCGCTGGTAGTGCGGTAGGAAGAACCGGCGGAACACGTCGGGCGAGAACAGGGGGCCACTCTTACAGGCGAAATCCTCGAAATAGTTGAAGTAGTCGATGTCCACATCCTGAACCGCGCGCCCAAGCGTCTCGATGGTGAAGTCTGCAACGAATTCAACCATTTCGTGTACCAAGTCAGGCTGGTCGTAGAATGCATAGGACAGGTTCTCAGTGCCCATCCAGCGCCGAAGGTTCGAGTACAGCCCCATGGCGCAGTTGACGCACAGACAAAGGGGGTGGTCGCGGCCTTGCCAGGACACGCACCGACTGTCCCAGTACGTGGGGTAGCGCAGGGGATTGGATGGCTCGTAGCGCTTCTTGAGCTGGGTGAAGTCCTCGCGCGTCTCCACGGGGAAGCGCAGGTACTGGTCCATGGAGGCCCTTGTCCCGTGGACCGTCCCCTGCTTCAGAGCCTTGGTCACGATGCCCTCGTAGTTCCTCGCGATGACGTAGCGGTCGGTCTCCTGCAGAACCTCGGCCTCGAAGCCGGGAATCATGCCCAACCCGATGTTGATGAACTCGCGGCGATCCAGCCCGAAGTACTCAACGCCGTCGAACCAGCCTTCGCGGATGGCCGACTGGGGCATGCCTTCCGTCAGCCAGCGGTCGTGGGTCTGTCCCCATATCCCCAACTCGTGATTGGGCACGCGGTCGATGGGCTCGAAACTCAGACAGCCAACAAAGCGCTCGCGCATGGTCATAGGGCCATACTCCAGGTAGGCGGAATAGTGTGCAGGCCCATGGCGTGCAGAGCGCCCGCACCGAAGGCCGTGGGGTAGGGTTCGTCACAAACTGGCGCGAACCTTCGCGACCCGCGCCGCCGCATGGGACGAGGGGCAAAAGTGAAGCCGGGCAGCCGATCGCGACACGGAGTCACGACCAGTGCCCGGCCCCTAAGCTGGCATGCCGTTGGGGAGAGACCACAACGAAGCGGTCCCGGCAGCCATACTTACGTAGGTAGTTACCCGCCCAGGGCCACCACCCGGTTCCTGCCCAGGGACTTGGCCGCATACATGGCCTTGTCCGCAAGACTGAGCAGGTCATCCAGGTGGAGGGGTGAGGGTGGGGCGGCCGTTACGCCGATACTGACAGTGACATTCGGCTCGGCCTCGTCCGTCTCGATCAAGTACCGCAGACGCTCCATGACCTTCTCGGCCTTCGGCAGCGCCAGGTGGGGACACAGAACGCAGAATTCCTCGCCACCGTGCCGTGCGACAACGTCGGCGGTCCGGGTGGCTTCGTTCAGGACACTGGCGATGCGCTTGAGAACCTGGTCTCCCACATCGTGGCCGTAGGTATCGTTCACCTGCTTGAATTCGTCTACATCGACCATCGCCAGGGCCAACGGCGTTGCGTAGCGCTGCGCTCGCTCGATCTCTTCGTTGAGCTTGTCGATGAGCGCCCGCCTGTTCAGCAACTCAGTCAGAGGGTCGGTGGTGGCCAGCAGCGCCAGCTCGATGTTCTTCTGCCGCAACTCGTTGGCCAGACGCATGGCCTGACTGGCGGTGCCCACGAGAGCGGCCATGATCTCGACCGGGTCGTGGGCACTGTCCATACACAGGTCGGCGGCGGTGCCCGGTGCAGAGCCCTCAGGGCCCAGTGTGGCAACGAATCGGCACCGGTCATCGCCGCTGACCCAACATAGCGTTTCCGTAGCGCGCGCCCTTCGCCCGAGAGCCTTCTCCAGAGCGCGGCTGATGAAGCCTGCCTCGAAGTGACAGACCTTTTCATTGATGTTCTGCAGCCCCTCGCAGGTGCTGCAGCCCCACTCATCCACCACGATCTTGTCATCGGTGCGCTCGACGATCTCGGCGGTCCCCAGACCCAGCTCTTGCCCAACCTGCAGAAAGTCCTCGATGGAGGCGATGGGCGCTTGGTCTGCGACGCGGCGCCCCGCCTGGTAGTCCACGGCGGCGCCCAGACGTCTGCCCAACAACTCGCGCATGGGGAGCAGACGCACGGCACGGTACAGCCAGACCGTGGGGCGCTTCTGTGGGTCGTCCTCCTTGGGCTTCAGATCGGGCAGAAGCAAGGGCTCCTGCTGGCCGGCATCCTCTCGGGCGATGGATGCGAGCCATTGCAGGCGTGACAGTGTCTGCGTGTCGATCAGGTCTTGGAAGGACCGATCCGTTGGCGCCGGCTGCATTTGGGTCTCCTCTGTCATAGCCAGAAGGCAGCGTACGGGCGCCCAAGCGCCTCGCTGCGGATATGGCTAGTCTCGGCAACCACCTCCAAAAGCTAAGTCCAGTAGATGTAAAATGCGCGTTGCATGCCGCCCCATTAGTCCAGGGCGATCTCTTTGCCCGTTGCCGCGCTGCGGTACAGGCCGTCGAGGATGGCGATTACGTCAAGGGACTGCTCAGCCGGCACCGGCGATGGCCGGCCATTGGCGACGGCATCGGCAAAGGCGATGCATTCCTTCGCGTGTGGCTCGCCGCCCTCAGCGTTTTGCAGCTTCGTGTTAAGCAGTTGCCGACTGTCGTTGTCGGACGAGTAGAGCTCGTTCGACGGCCAGTGCGAGCCCCCCTGGTCGCCGTAAAGCCACATTTGCATGTCCTCGCCCTCAGTGTTGTGGTGCAGCAGCCAACTGACCTCAAGGACGAGCGTAGCGCCGTTGTCGAAGCGGACAAAGGCCGAGGCGAAGTCTTCGACATCGAAGGTCTCCGGGATCGGCCCGCCCCAGTTGCTGAAGGCGCCCGGCTGGTGCGCGAGGATATCCTTGGTGACGCCCGTGACCGTCACGGGCTTGGGGTTGCCCATCATCCACAGCGTCAGGTCCAGAATGTGCACGCCGATGTCGATGCAGGGGCCGCCGCCGATATGCTTCTTGAGGATGAAGCCGGGCCGCACCGGCGCCGCAGACCGCCGCAGCATCCAACTGCGCGCGTGGTAAATGCTGCCCAGCGTGCCCTTGGTGATCTGTTGCTTCAATGCGATGGCCGTGCCCTGGTAGCGGAAGTGCTGCGCAGTCATCAGAAGCTTGCCGCTCTTATCCCGGGCCTTGATCATCTTCCTGATGTCGGCCGGGGTGGGGGCCAGGGGTTTCTCACAGATTACATGCTTGCCGCCCTGCAGCGCAGAGACGGTGAGCTGCGTGTGGTACATGTTGGGCGTGCAGACGTCAACGATGTCGATGTCCTTGTCGGCGATGAGGTCCTCTGGCTTGTCATACAGCCTTTTGATGCCCTGGTCCTTGCCGCACTGCTCGAGCACGTCCGGGTTGATATCGGACAGCGCGTACAGCTTCGCATCGGGGCTTTCTGACCAGCCGGGGAAGTGGGTGCGGGCGATCCCGCCAACGCCGATGACGCCGACTTTGAGCTTCTTGGCCATCTGAGATACATTCCTTTCCCGAAAGTTGAGGGAGGCCTTTGGCACGTTGCGTGTTCCGGTTCGGGCGCCACACGCGTGACACCTTCAAAGGGCACGCACCGATGACCATCATAGGGCTAAGGACCGGCGTATGCAACGTCGGCGCGAGGACTTGCCCGCCAACTTCTCTTGCGCTCCGGGCGGCCAATCTACAAAGGTCATATGCCTGTTGCGGAGAAGATACACGGGCCGGGGCCGGACAGCTACCGCGGGAGTTCGCACGCGCCCGCGCGCCGGCGTTGCGACACACAACGGAGGGAAGCCCATGAGCTACGAACGAGGCCTTGCAGCCCTGAACCTCGAGCCTACGGACAGGGTGCCGCACACCGAATACCTATTCAACCGCAACTACATCCTCGAGAAGACCGGGCTGGATTACGACGATCCGGAGCAATCGGGCAGGGCCCAGCAAGCCATCGCGAGCTACCTGGACTATGACTTCATCTGGTCCACCTTCGGGTTTGACTTCGGAGTGCCCAGAGCGAACATGGGGCGTGCGAAGTACCGGGAGGATGAAGTGCCACAGGCCGCCTTCTATCCCTTTAAGACCGTCGAGGAAGTCCTCAGCTACGACCCTATGCGGCAGGCCACCAATATCCCCTCAATGGATAGCCTCACGGCCGCCGTCAGGGGTTCCTACCAGGCCGGGCAGGCCGCCTACCCCACGGCCGTGTACCCGGGAGGCTTCTACAATTCCGTGTTCACCTGGCACATCCTCACCTTTGGCTGGGAGTTGTTCATACAAGCCGCCATGGATGACATGGAGCGGTTTGACAAGGTAATGGAGGGCTTCTTCGAGATAACCATGATGGTGGTTGACGCTCACATCGCCGCAAAGGTGCCCCTCTTCGTGTGCCATGACGACATCGTGTGGGCAAGTGGCACGGTGTTCTCGCCCGAGTGGATGCGCCGATACGTGTTCCCTAGACACAAGAGAATGTGGGACAAGCTCCGCGACGCCGGGATCAAGGTGCTCTTTTGCTCCGATGGCAACTTCGATGAGTACGTGGATGACCTGGCCGACGCGGGCGCCGAGGGCTTCATTTTCGAGCCCCTGACCGACCTGGCTTACGTCACAGAGAAGTACGGCAAGACCCACGCCATCGTGGGCAATGCCGACTGCCGCATCCTGATGTCAGATTCCCCGGAGCCGATCAGGGCCGAAGTGAAGCGCTGCATGGACCTGGGTAAGCCGTGCCCGGGGTTCTTTATGGCCGTGGGCAACCACATTCCCTACAACGTCCCGGTTTCGGCGATCGAGTGCTACGTGGAAGCGTGCGAGCAAATGGGTGGGCGCTGAACACACGATCCGCCGAACCCTATGAGGTGATTCTCGTGGCGAACTACCAAATCGGATGTTTCTGCCGGCCGTGGAACAAGCTCAATCTTGATGAGTTTCTGGCCGGGGCAGCCGGCGCGGGCTATGAGTACGCCGGGTTCATGCGCCTGCAGGGCGATCTGGTGGTGAAACCGGGCATCACACAGGACGATGTGCGGTCTCTGGGAGATGCTCTGACCAGGCATGGCCTGAAGCCCTCGACGGCCATCGTGGGGCACAACCTGGCACAGGGCGTGGGCGCGGCCGTGCAGGAGGCCTGCGAATTTGTGGATGCCATGGCCGCATGCGGCGTGGATTACTACCTGTCATGCGGAACCGCCGACGAGGCTCAGTACGACGACCTGTACGCGGTGCTGCGCGAGGCCTGTTGCTACGCGCGGGACAAAGGTGTGACCATCACCCTGAAGCCTCATGGTGGCATAAGCGCCACGATTCTCGATCTGATACGGGCCGTTGAGCGCGTCGACCATGCGAGCTTCGGCATCTACTTCGACCCCGGTAACATCATCTACTACACCGGCGGGGACCCCCTGGCGGACCTGGGCGACCTTGCGCCCCATGTGGTGGGCATCTGTGTGAAGGACAGCCTGGGGGGGCACAAAGGGGACGTCAATCTCGAGCCCGGCGTCGGGGATGTGGACTTCCCGGCGGTATTTGCAGCCCTGAAAGCAAGTGACTTCGCGGGCCCGGTCTGCGTCGAATGCCTTGGCGGGGAGGCGCCGGCCGACATTAACGCGCGAGCCGCCAGGGTGCGACAGAGAATCGACGGTTGGCTGGCCTAGGAGCCCGGCCCTCCCACGATGGGGTGGAACCGGGCCTCCCGCGGGTGTTCTAATCTGGGCCGGTGCGTATCGCCAGGCGCTCCGTGGCACGTGCGGATGCCCTCGGGCTTGGAGGCGGGTGAGGCAGGGGGCTCGCACTTTGGGCGCTGGTCGTGGCGCTGTTGTGGTCTTCCGTGTCTTCAGCCCGACTGCGCCTCACCGAGACCAGGGCGGCCTCCTGTGCAAGCAGCTTGAGGCAGTTGTCCCTGGCCCTTGCGGCCTACGCTGCAGATTACGACGGGCAGCTTCCCACATCCCGCGACAGCAATGAACTGGCCGGCGTCGACTACTGGATGCTGGCGCAGGAGGCCCGCAAACCTGAGCCGAACGTCAAGGCTGCCCTGAACGGGCCGTTGCTGCCCTACACCCACAACAACGGTATCCTGTTCTGTCCGGCCGACCCGTGGAAGAAGGCCTTGGGTGACCGGACGATCGCAGACCGGTTCCCGAAGCCCGGCATCAGCTACGTCTGGAACGCGGCGGTGGCCGCAAAGCCGCTGTCGGATCTTCCTGCGGACACCTGGTTGCTCCGTGACCGCGAGCCATGGCATGCCGGCCGCCGGATCGCCACTCTGGCCGACGGGTCAACGCGAGCCGACAGCAGGTAGCACAAACGGGCCGGCCGGACTTGCAGCGACCGGGCCACCCGCTCGACGACACCGTGAGCCACGGCCCTGCTACTCGGCGTCGATTGCCCCGGCCCCCAGGCGCGCCCTGTCGTGGTACTCCTGCAGGGACGTCACCTCCGCGCGCCCGTGAATGACTGACTCAAGCCCCATCACCGCCACCATCGCACCCGAAATCGTGGTGATTGCCGGGATATTGTACAGAACCGCCTGGGCGCGGATGGCACGCTGGTCCTCGCGTGGCTCCTCGCCGGCTGTCGGCGTGTTGATGACAAGCTGGATGCGGTCGTCCTGAATCAGATCGATGACATTGCGCCTGTGGTCATCAGGGTCGGACACGCGACTGACGACCTCGGCGTCGACGCCCACGCGCCGCAGCACGCTGGCGGTGCCTTCGGTTGCCACGATGTCGAAGCCGAGCTCGTGTAGGCGCCGCGCCAGGAAGATCACGTCGCGTTTGTCGCGATTACGCACGCTGATGAAGATGGTGCCGCGGCTGGGAAGGTCGTGCCCGGCCGCAATGTAGGCCTTGGCGAAGGCCGCGCCGAAGTCCATGTCCACACCCATCACTTCGCCCGTAGACTTCATCTCCGGCCCCAGCAGCGTGTCGATGCCGGCGAAGCGTGAGAAGGGGAATACGGGGCATTTCACCGCCGTGTGTGGCGGAATGATCTGCTCTGTGAAGCCCAGCTCTTCCAGCTTCTGGCCGGCCATGACGCGGGCGGCGAGTTTCGCCAGCGGGACACCGATGGCCTTGCTGACAAAGGGCACCGTGCGCGAGGCCCTGGGGTTCACCTCGAGCACGTGCAGGTGCTCGTCCTTGATGGCGTACTGCACGTTGATGAGCCCGACGACGCCGAGCTCGTGCGCCATCGCCTTGGTCTGCCTGGCGATTTCTGCGAGCTCTTCCTCGGCAAGACTGAAAGCCGGAAGCACGCACGCCGAGTCCCCCGAGTGGATGCCCGCCTCCTCGATGTGCTCCATGATCCCGCCGATCACACAGCGCTCGCCATCGGCGATAGCGTCCACGTCAATCTCGATGGCGTCCTGCAGGAATTTGTCGATGAGGATTGGGTGATCGGGGGAGGCCTCGACGGCCAACTCCATGTAGCGCTCGAGCATGCCGCGGTTGTAAACGATCTCCATGGCTCGACCGCCCAGGACGAAAGAAGGCCTGACTACCACGGGGTAGCCGACCGTCTCAGCTTTCTCGATGGCCTCTTGCACCGAATAGGCCGTGTCGTTGGCCGGCTGATGCAGGCCCAGTTTCTCAAGAAGAGTCTTGAACTGCTCCCTGTCTTCCGCGCGGGCGATGCACTCAGGGGTCGTGCCAATGATCGGCACGCCGTGGCGCTGCAGGTCTTGGGCCAAGTTCAGCGGCGTCTGACCCCCGAACTGGACGATGACGCCGGTGGGGTTCTCCTTGTCGCAGATATTCAGCACGTCCTCAAGCGTGAGGGGCTCGAAGTACAACTTGTCGGATGTGTCGTAGTCCGTGCTAACCGTCTCGGGATTGCAGTTGACCATCACCGTCTCGTAGCCGTCCTCAGTGAGAGCAAAGGCGGCGTGGACGCAGCAGTAGTCGAACTCGATGCCCTGGCCGATGCGGTTCGGGCCGCCCCCGAGAATCATGATGTTCTTGTCGGAGGGTTTGCGGGCCTCGTCTTCTCGCTCATAGGTTAGGTAATAGTAGGGCGTGAAGGCCTCAAACTCGGCCGCGCACGTGTCCACCAGCTTCACCACGGGCTCGACGCCGATGCTCTTGCGCATTGCCCGCACATCGTCTTCGCTACGCCGAGTGAGCACCCCGATCTGTCTGTCAGAGAAGCCCACCTGCTTCAGGTGGCGCATGGTGCCTGTGTCGATGGGTATGTCGGCCCCCTCATCGGCCTCGCGCCGCGTCGCGGCCAGAGTATCCTGCATGGTCACGACTTCTTGCATGTTGCGCAGGAACCACGGGTCGATGCCGGTGATGTCATACAGGCGCTCTGCCGAGATGCCCAGACGCATCGAGCTTCGGAGTTGGAACAGCCGGTCGGGGTGCGGGATGCGGAGCTTCGCCTCGAGCTCGTCCAGCGGCATCTCGTCATAGTGGCTGCCCTTGCCATCGGCGCCAAGTCCGTGGCGGCCGATCTCCAGGGCGCGGATGGCCTTCTGCAGGGACTCCTTGAAGGTCCGGCCGATGGCCATCGCTTCGCCCACCGACTTCATCTGTGTCATCAGGGTCGGATCGGCACCCGGGAACTTCTCGAAGGCGAACCGCGGGATCTTGGTCACCACGTAGTCGATGGTGGGCTCGAAGCACGCCGGCGTCTCGCGGGTGATGTCGTTGGGTATCTCGTCAAGGGTGTAGCCGGCCGCCAGCTTGGCGGCGATCTTCGCGATGGGGAAGCCCGTGGCCTTCGAGGCCAGAGCGGACGAGCGACTGACGCGCGGGTTCATCTCGATGATGACCATGCGCCCGTCCGCGGGGTTGACGGCAAACTGGATGTTACTGCCTCCGGTGTCGACCCCGATTTCGCGCATCACACGGATGGCCATGTCGCGCATATCCTGGTACTCTCGGTCGGTGAGCGTCTGCGCCGGGGCCACGGTGATGGAATCGCCGGTGTGGATGCCCATCGGATCGAAGTTCTCGATGGAGCAGACAATCACCACATTGTCCCGCGAATCCCGCATCACCTCGAGCTCGTATTCCTTCCAGCCAATGACCGATTGCTCGACAAGGACCTCGTTCATCGGGCTGGCATCGATGCCCCTGGCGACGGCCTCCTCCAACTCGGGCATGCTGTTGGCGCTTCCGCCGCCCGTGCCGCCGAGGGTGCTGGACGGGCGGATGATCAAAGGAAACCCGATCTCATCGGCGATCCTGTGGGCATCGCGAACGCTGGAGGCGAAGGCGCTCAAGGGCAGGTCCAGGCCCGCGGCCAACATGGCATCCTTGAACAGCTCTCGGTCCTCGGCTTTCTTGATGGCCTTGCGGCTGGCGCCGATCAGCTCGACGTTATGCCTGGCGAGGACGCCGTGCTCGGAAAGCTCAAGGGCCGCGTTCAGTCCGGTCTGGCCCCCGAGGGTCGGCAGGAGCGCGTCCGGCCGCTCCTTGGCGATGATCTCCGCGATGATCTGGGCATTGATGGGCTCGATGTAGGTCTTGTCCGCCATCTCGGGGTCGGTCATGATCGTCGCGGGATTGGAGTTGATGAGGATGACCTCATAGCCCTCCTCCCGGAGGGCCTTGCAGGCCTGGGTACCCGAGTAATCGAACTCACAGGCTTGACCGATAACGATAGGGCCCGAGCCAATAATGAGGATCTTGCTTATGTCTGTGCGCTTGGGCATAGGTGTCTCTCAAGCCTTCTCGTGTCGGTTAGTTGCCCGTTGAGGCGGTCTTGAGGGCCGCGCCGGCCATGAGCCCGCCCGCTCGCGAGGACTTGCGGGCCAGAACGCTCTATTCGGGCTGCGCCGGGATGTCTTTCATCTTTACAGGCAGTATCTCACGGGGGTCCGGGATGATGTGCCACGCGTGGAACCTCACCGGCGCCGTGCTTGGCACCAGCGCCGCCACCGTCACCGGGTCGATGCGCCACACAGTGCCGTCCTGGAACCTCACCGCATCGACGTAGCACACCACCGTCCACGCCGAATCCGGGTTGCGGATGGGCAGCGACCACCGACCGAGGTCTGTCGACTGGGTGGACAGGGACGTGACTGCACAGGCCCGAATGGTGTCCACATAGTCGCCAAAGGCGTCGTAGGCGGTTACCATGAGCCGGTAGCCGTAGATGGTCTGCTGGCTGACGTTTTGCACCTGCAGGTACAGGGGCAGGTTGGGGCCCGGGGCGACCGGCCAGGTTGTTTGCCCAACCCACGTGGGCGTCTGCGGCCCCGCCTCGATGTTCGTGACGCGCAGAGGCGCCGACTGAATGTTGACCACGCGCTTGTCCAGAGTCCCGATCTGGCTGTGGGCGGCCGAGGCCAGTAGAGCCATTGCGACCAGACACACCGCGATTCGCTTCATCACCGATAGCCTCCCGTTGACACAAAGAACGGCGCCCGCAACGCGGCGGCCACCGTCTGTCGTGCGCTTCGATGGTCCAAATACCTCATCCTCCGACCGTACACCTCACACCGTACTTCGCTACAGTGTCGCACAGCTCCTGCATAAGGTCGTCGCCCGGCGGCTGCTCAATGACTTCCGGGCACTGTGCTCCCAGGGATTCATACTTGCCCTCACCCAGCCGGTGGTACCTCAGAAGCTCCACAGGCGGCACGCGGTCCAGCCCGGCAAGGAGCCTGGCGATGCCTTCCATCGCCTGAGGGCTCGCGTTGTGCCCCGGTACCGTCGGGACGCGAATGTGCAGCGGCGTGCCGTTGCGGCTCAGATGCCGTAGGTTCTCAATGATCAGAGTGTTGTCCTGGCCCGTGGACCTGAGGTGCTCCTCGGGGTCAGTGCTCTTCACATCATACAGCACCAGGTCTGTATACGGCAGCACACGCTCGAAATGCTCCCACGGAGCATAGCCGCACGTGTCCAATACGGTGTGTAGCCCGGTGCCTTTGGCGGCCTTGAGAAGAGCCTCGGCGAAGTCGATCTGCATCAGCGGCTCGCCGCCCGAGAGCGTCATTCCGCCGCCTGAGTTATCGTAGAAGGGGCGATCTTTCTCGACCTCCGCCAGGGCCTCCTGCACCGTCATCGATCGACCGTGCAGCACCAGGGCCTCAGCATAGCATACCTTGGTGCATTCCCCGCAGCTCTGGCACTTGCCGCGGTCGATGATGATCTGCGTCTCCCCCTCGCTCAACGCGCCATGCGGGCAGGCCTGTATGCAGTTCAGGCAGCCGATGCAGTTGCGCGGAAACTGGGCTAGAACGGGGCGTGGGTCCTGGGATTCGGGGTTGTGGCACCACAGGCACCGAAGGGGGCAACCCTTCAGAAACACCGTCGTGCGGATCCCCGGCCCATCATGGATCGCGAACTTCTTGATGTCGAAAACGATGCCTGTCACAGAAAAGAAAGCCTACTCCCTGGAATTCTCGCGGTATTCTACTGCCCACGAGATAGCGAGTCAACGGCACCCCGACCGCCCTTGCTCGTCGTCCGCAGCCGCATTGTGAGGGCGCTTGCGTGGCTACCCGGACTCCTGCCCGATCCGCCAAAAGGCCGTGGTCGGTTCGCGAGCGTCTAATGCTCGGAGGGCTTCTGTCTGACGCCGGGCAATAGCTTGCCGGCCTCCACCATCAGGCCCACGAGCAGGGCTACGCCGACGCACAGCCACAGCTCGGACGCGGAAAGCGCAACTGTGTGGAACAGCTTCTGCAGCGTCGGAACGTACACCACAAGCAGTTGTGCGACGACACTGACGAAGATGGCCACCGCCATGGCCGGGTTGGTCAGAACACCGATCCGGACCACAAGGCGACGTTCAGATCGCAGGGCCACGCAGTTGGCCAGTTGCGCGAAGGCCAAGGCCGTGAAGGCGATGGTCCGCTGGTGCGCCAGATCGACGCCTGTGCCCATGACCAGCAGGACCAGTGCCGTCATCAGCATGCTGCCCATCAGGACCCACCGGATCATCCCACCTCCGAAAATCCCCTGGGCAGGACCCCGCGGCGGCTGAGCCATGACGTCCTTCTCTCCCGGCTCGACACCCAGCGCCAGCGCCGGCAGACCATCGGTCACCAGGTTCAGGAACAGTATCTGTAGGGGCAGTAGGGGAACCGGCCAGCCGACCAGCAGTGCCACCAGAATGGTGAAGACCTCCGCCAGATTGGTGGTCAGCAGGAACCGGACGAACTTGCGCAGGTTGTCGAAGATCACGCGCCCCTCTTCGACCGCAGCCACGATGGTGGCGAAGTTGTCATCGGCCAACACCATCGAGGCCGCCTCACGGGCCACGTCGGTACCCGTCACTCCCATGGCCACACCGATATCCGCCCGCTTGAGCGCCGGGCCGTCATTGACGCCGTCGCCGGTCATCGCCACCACGTGTCCCTGTGCCTGTAGGGCACGCACGATGCGCAGTTTGTGCTCCGGAGACACCCGTGCATAGATACCGATGTGCTCCGCCCGCGTCAGCAGATCCTCCTCAGACATTGCATCGAGCTGTGGACCATCGATGATCTCGGCGTCCGCGGTCATCAGACCCGTCTCATTGGCCACCGCCTTCGCGGTGAGCTTGTGGTCGCCCGTTATCATCACCGTACGAATGCCGGCGGTGTGGCATTGCTGTATGGAGGCCCGCGCTTCCGGCCGGGCGGGGTCGATGATGCCCACCAGGCCAAGCAGTGTCAGGTCCCCATCGAGGTCGACGTCCTTAAGGCCACGTCCGGTAATATCGCGCCTGGCGATGGCCAGTATGCGCCGGCCCCGTGCCGCCATGTCCTGCACGCCGGCCTCAGCGGCCCGCCGGGCGCCGTCGCTCATGGCTATGACATCGCCGCGCCAGTGGGCCCTGGCGCAGGCCGGCAGAATGGCCTCCGGGGCGCCCTTGACGTAGACGACCTGCCCGCCGTTGGCGCGGTGCACCGTCGCCATGCGCTTGGTCTCCGAGTCAAAGGGGTGCTCGTCAACCCTGGGACTTGCCGAGCGCACCTCGGCGGGGTCAAGCTGCGCCTTCATGGCCAGTGTTACCAGCGCCACCTCCGTGGGGTCGCCGGTGGCCCGGCAGTCTTCCGCGTCGCTACCGGCGTCGATGGTGGCGTCGTTGCACAAGACCCCCGCGGTCAGCAGTTCAGTGAGACCAGGGGGGAACTCGCCTCCGCTCTCTGACCCGGCGCTGGATATCGTGCCTCTGGGCAAGCACCCCACCCCGGACACGTGCCACGTCTGGCCTTCCGCCACGATGTCCGTCACCGTCATCTCATTCTTGGTCAGTGTGCCCGTCTTGTCCGAGCAGATGACGGTGACCGATCCCAGGGCCTCAACAGCGGGCAGTGAGCGGATGAGGGCGTGTTTACGGGCCATGCGGCGTGCTCCCAGAGCCAGTGCGATGGTCACCACCGCCGGAAGGCCCTCGGGAATCGCGGCCACTGCCATGGCGATGGCCGTCATCAGCATGTCCTTGACGGGCTCATGGCGCAGCAGGCCCAGCGCGAAGATCACGGCGCACACCACCACAGCGCCCACCGCCAGGGCTTTTCCCATGCCCGCCAGCCGCCTCTGCAGCGGCGTCGCGGCGCCATCGCCACCGGCGATGTCGGCGGCAATGTGCCCTAGCTCCGTATCCATGCCTGTTGCCGTCGCCAGCATCTCCCCGCGGCCGTGGACCACAGCGGTGCCGCGGAAGACCATGTTGGCGCGGTCCGCCACCGGCAACAAGGGGTCGCCATGGGGCTCGATGGACTTCTCCACGGGCACGGACTCGCCGGTGAGGGATGATTCGTCAACCCGTAGGCTCGCCGCCACGGCCAGCCGCCCATCACAGGGCACCAGATCTCCCGCGTCCAGCAGCACCACATCGCCGCGGGACACCTCCGCAGCCGGCACTTGCCGGGGTTCGCCCTCCCGGCGCACCGTTACGCTGGGCGCCGAGAGCCGCTTGAGCGCCGCCATCGCCTCGTCAGCACGGTACTCCTGGATGAACCCCACGACCCCGTTGACGAGCAGTATCGCCGTGATGACCACGGCGTCCTTGACATCAGAAACCACCACCGATATGACGGCGGCGGCAATCAGGACGACGACCAGAGGGCTGGCAAACTGCGCGCCGAGGATGACGAGGGGATGCTTGCGGCCGCCTTCGTAAAGCTGATTGGGGCCGAACTTGGCCAGGCGC
>Ga0272441_10007609_pt1 | contig 17536 bp, 28 predicted proteins | sample SSMProp6N_FD_193582 | JGI IMG/M metagenome (GOLD analysis project Ga0272441, IMG submission 193582) | Marine sediment archaeal communities from Little Sippewissett salt marsh, Falmouth, MA, United States - SSM-Prop-6N | ecosystem: Environmental > Aquatic > Marine > Wetlands > Sediment ...
GATCAGCCCCACGGGCAGCCTGCATCTGTCTGCGGCCTCATATCCGCCTGGCGCAAACTATGTCCAGGTGGCCAAATTCGAGGCCGATGCGTCCGGCAACATGCTCGCCTTTTCCTGCATCGCTCAGGTACCGACCGTTTCCGCAGCGGCCTACTCAGGGACATTCCCCGACAACAATGGCCATGTGGTGACGGTCACCGATGGCATCATCACCGGAGGCCCCTGATGGCCAATCACGCATATCATATCATCGCCAATTACGCCAAATCCCACTACGTCAACAATGGCAATTCGGCAGTCGTTCCCCCGGCGACCGTCGAGGGCAGCATACCACCCCTCTGGGCACGAGACAGTTTCCAGCTCACCGTCGACCACTATATCGACTGGTCGGCATCTGCCGAGTCGGCTGATGCACTCGACCTCGGAGCCGCCGCCACATCGCAGCTATACCTCGGCATCCTCAACAGCGCCAATGATCCAGAGGAGCTGGGCAGCGCCGTCACGCCCGTCCAAGTGGATGGCAGCACCGAATATTACCGCACCGTGTACACAATCCCCAAAGACGATATTCCCCTCACCCTCGCAAACGAAACCTGCATCCTCTACGGCGTTACGACCCTGGCTGCATCCAATCAGCGGCGGACATGGGCCCAACAGGTGGCCGTCATCAGCGAGCAGGGCACGTCCCTCGCCACCAAGTACACCAAGGACGTCGACGTCAGTGTCATCGACATCACCACCGACACCACCCTCACAGCCTATCCTGGACTCGTCGTCTATGCCATCGACACCACAGCCGGAGCCCTCGACATCACACCGGCCACCGACGAGGATCCCCAGGAGATCATCCTCATGCATGTCGCCGGGGCCGCCAATGCCACGTTCGTGGGCACCGTCAACGGCGTGGCCGCCGGGATCACCCTCCAGCCCGACGAAGCGGCACACCTCATCTACCACGACGGCGCCTGGATCAACCTCAACCCAATCACGATCATGCTATGACGAGTGCATACGTACCAATCACCATCACGTCCCTCACCCAGTACTACCCGAGCCTGTTTCAGCTCGCCGGCGGCACACGCACCTATGCCCTCGACCCCTCAAACAACGACGTCAATCCCTATTTGCCCCCTCCCATAGAGGGGACAAGACTCCGCTTCGTCCGCAGCTCCAGCGGCGCCAACCAGGCCACCGTACGCGCCTCCAGGCGCGCCACCATAGCCGGCAGCGAAACCACCGAAATGGAACTAGACAATATCGGCGATTGCATCGTCCTGGTCGCGGTAGATGGAGACTGGCAGCCGCTCAATCCAGTGACACACGCAGCATAGGAGCCCACCAAAAATGGCAGAGCAATATGAGCCACTACTGGTAGCCAGAGATGATGGCGAGGTCAGAAACCCCACCGCGTGCGCTCTCGACCTGCCGGCAGGCACCACCCTGGACGGCGCTGCCATCCAGACCGGCACGGATGTCGACACCACAGACTGGGCCGACGGCGGAAATGACGACATTGACACCGGGACGGAAGTCGTGGACGAGGTCGAGATCGACGAAACCTGCATGGTCATCTGGTACGCCTGGATCGCCAAGACCGCCTCCCGCGTCATGCGATCCATGCAGATCCTGGCCCACATGCTCAAAACCGACGACGGCTACAGCGGCTACAACTACGACGTGGACTACACCGTCCTTGGCCCCCCGGATCTCGACGAGGACGGCACATCAGCCATCCCCTCGACCGTGTTCTCGGTCGGCTACGATGAGGCGAGCGGCAAACTGCAGCTGTCTGCCACCGTCGATAGCGATAATTGGGAGGCGCGGACCCAGCGCATGGAGGTAATCACCAGTGGCTCATGAGCTGCACAATCCTGACGATGAGCTGACCCTCCCGCGCGGATATACCACCATCGCCCCCGGGGCGGCGCACCAGCTCTGGCTCCCGCGCGGGCTCAACGTCGACACGCCTGCCACACCCACCCCCGGCGATCAGCCCGCCGGCACGGCAGCGAGCTACGTGATCAGCGGGGCGGGGACAGCGGCCTGCAACGGTACGGTGACCTACTACGCGTCATCCAGCCTGTTTGGCGGCACAATTCATATCTGGGTTGACGATGCGGACACCCCGACAGTCATGCTGTGGCGACTGGATGACCAGGAGGATACTATCCTGGGGTGGGTCATATATCGCCTGGATGGCGCCTCATGGCTGCAGGCATACGCTGCAGGTGGATCACATACCACTCCACCTGCCTCCGGCTGGACCGTAGAGTCGGACGGCACTGCCCCCGCCCCCACCGTAGCTCCCGCAACATAGGACGCCACATGAAGCCCGGCCACATCATCACCGACACCCCCGCCCGATACGCCGCCGCGATCGCGGCCGCCGCCGCGTGCGGAATGACCATTACCGCCGGTCCGGAGCCGCCGGACGGGACCAAGTACGTATTCCAAGATGTGGATCCGCACGCGGACCTCCTGGCCCTGGCCCAGAAGCTCCACCGTTCGGACGGCCGGATCGTACGGTCGGCCACCGCCGTGGTCGAGAATCTCCGCAAAGCGCCTCCCCCCCTAATCGAGCCGCCTCGTGTCCGTGTCGTGCCAGGCAGGCAGCGGCGTATTCGGAACACGGCCCTGATCATCGCCTACTGCTACGAGTCCGACATCCGACATGGTGCCACCATGCAGGCACTCGCACAGCTGGGCCGGCTCAACCCCATGCCTCGAGTGTATGTGGCACATCTGGCGTTCGAGGACGAGCGCCCGGAGGCACGCGGCGCACTCGCTGACATCGTCCGCGAGAACGGATGGCAGTATGTCGTGGTGCCCGGATACCCCCGTCACAAGGCCGTGTTTCACAAAGAGGACCTCTACAATCTGATCGTTCGCAACCACGCCAGGGAGCGGTATCTCATATTCCTCGACGCCGACACCTATCCAGCCCGGGCAGACTGGGCACGGATGACGCGCAACGCGCTGCAACGCGTTGGCGACGATACCATCCTCCAGCCATGGCGTCATTTTCGAGACACGGAGGACCACGCCCTCGCAGGGCTCAGTATGGCTGCCAACTACGTCGACCATGCGCGCACATTCACCACACACGCCAACCCGGGCCTGTCCATCGCCATGACGCGCGCCTGTTTTGAGTCTCTGGGTGGGTTTCCTACCTCCTGTCCGGCCGGGGCGTCAGACACTATGCTGATCTACGAGATCGCACATGGGCGCTACGAGCCTGACTACCTCGCACACGTACCCTATTTTGCCGCCGGCCGCAGGTCCGTACCCGCCAAAGACCTCGACTACGTGGCGGTGGACATGATACACTGCCACCACGGCACCAAAACGAGCAGGTGCTACCAGGGACGCCACGAGATCCTACAGGCATTTTGGCCCTGGGGATCTGATGTCTATTGCGACAGCCAGAGACTGTTGAGCTGTCGCCCGGGATGCCCCCTGCAGCGGGCGCTCTCCCGCCGCCGCGAAGCCGTGACACGCCAGGACGTGATCCGCATCGTGCGCGAGTCGGGCCATGACCGCCCCATGTTCTGCGAGGTCCGCGATTTCGAGCGGGCCAAAACTGCGGACCCCGCATATTGGACCGGCCGGTGGGACTATTACCGCACGGCCAGGACCATGCTCCGCTCACTCGACCTCCGCGGCCGATTCCTCGAGATCGGTGCCCTCGGGAATCCACTCATCCTCAATGCAGAGCAGATGGGACTGTGGGACCGCGACGGAGACTGCACGCGACACGACGCGGCCCGCGCTCCCTGGCCATACCCTGACCGCCGATTCGCCCTGGTGGCGGCCCTCCAGGTCGTCGAGCACCTCAGCGATCAGGCGACGTATTTTCTCGAGGCCGCGCGCGTAGCGGAGTGGGTGCTCGTCTCCCTCCCCTGGCAATGGACCAGGGGAGCGCCGAACCACATCGGTATAGACTGGGACCAGGTCAACCGCTGGACTGGAGCCGCCGAACCATATGACAGCGAGCTCGCGGACGGAAACCGCATGCTCATCCTCTATAGATCGCGCGACATTTTGGCCAGCGCGGGACATACCGCAATCCTGGAGCAGCTCAATGTGCTGGACTGACATTGAGGGGCAATTCACTCGCGCCGATGCGACGATCTACCAGGCATGGGCAGAATGGTGCTCACCAGATGCCGTTTTTGTGGAATTGGGGACCGCCTATGGACGCAGCGCCGCCTGTCTCCTGGAAGCCGTCGCGGCCAGAGACAAATACAATGTTACTCTGTACTGCATCGACATGTTCCCGCGGCACACCCTCCCGGTAGCTGTGGCCAACCTGCGAGCGTGGCGGCGACAAGTGCGGATCGTGCAATGTGACATTGTGCGTGCTGCAGCGTTGTTTTCTCCACAATCCGTTGCCGGCGTCTACATCGACGCGGATCACACCGCCAACGGTCTCACACGTACCCTCGCTGCATGGGTGCCAGTACTCATATCCGATGGGCGTATTGGTGGTCACGACTACTCCGCCGGCTGGCCGGCGGTCCGAAACGTGGTAGACCAGTTACCGCCCACGGCAGTAACGCATTGGCTAGGCTCATCGTGGGAATACCACCCGGCCAGAGCAGGGCACACACACAAATAGGTAACGCCGGCCGCGGGCAACAGCGGCAGAAAACATGGAGGCCCAAGAAAATGAAACCGAGACAGAACCCCCCAGAACTCATCATCGCGGTTGTCGCGGCTATCGCGGTCACGCTGGCGTTGCTGGCGCCGCCAGCACACGCAGGATTCTCCCTGTTCCGCTTCGGCGGCAGGGACCAGACCGGATTGGTCGTCAACAACGACAAAGAGTGCAAAAGCGTCACGGAAATCGGCGGCGCTGGAAATGCCATCGTTAACCTGTTGGCAGACCTCGAACACCTGGACGGTGAGGCTGGCACAAAACAACCCCACGTCATCAACTACGAGGGGAACACGGTCAATAGATCTACGGACGCAGACGTGATTACCGATCTGATTCGGCAGGCGCAATCTGACTATACCAAAGCGGGCGCGGACGCGCAATCGGCGGGAGGCGAGAAAAACAAAACCGGCAATACAACAGACACGCAAGTCGGCGCCAACCAGGTCAAAACCGGAACGGAGGGCAGCCCCGCCCCCGCCGGCTCGACTCCGGCAGACGACGGCAGCGTGACATTCACCGCTGCCCAGGCCGCGGACATTCGTGCGCGGCTCGAAGAACTGGAGGCCCTGAAAACCACACCCCCCGGCGACTGATCCCCCGTCGCCTCCCGCCTCGCCCGGTTCCGCGCTTCAGACCGGGCGGGGCCTTTCATCTTTCGGCAGGGGGGTCGGGTGCGAGGGCTTGGCCGCCCTCTCGGGGGGATCCTCCGGGCCAGAACCTGACGCCCCTGCCGAGCGATGAGCAAGATAGGTGACGCCATGACACACCACCTGGAACCCATTCCGGAACTGCACCCCCTGTCGGGGGTGATCGACACCGAATGGCTCGCAGACTACGACGAGTCAGCGGACATGTATCTCACCATACGCCGCGCTCGCCTGGTGTTTCCCGGGTACACATTCCGCCGCGCAGCCTGCGATGAGTGGTCCGCTGCCGGATCCAGCATCACCGTCTATCCGGGATACGTCTGGGATGGGTCGAGCGGTCCAGTGATTCAGGGGCCACGGACGGTGGTGGCATCGCTCGTACACGACATCGTATGCACGACAGTGGGCGTGGACGGGCCGGTCCTGCCGGGTTATTTCCGCCGGCACGCGCTCTATCGCCAGATCTGCCTCGCTCAGGGAATGGCGCCTGCCCGCGCGTGGCTCCATTGGTGGGCGCTCGTGAGATGGAACTGGCTGCATGCCATGTTGAACAACTGAGGGAGAGACCATGACCGCCACGCATCGCAGACACTCCGACGAGGCCCCCACGAGTGATATAGAGATATGCACTCCCCCGTGTGCGTATGCGAAAGCTCTCATGTGGGTGATGGGGGTGGCGGTCGTGGCTATCGCCGCCATGATGTCCTCCTGGCGATCCAACGACAGAGCCATCATCGAGCTCCGCAAAGACGTCCAATACATCCGCCAAACGTTGGATGAAGTTCGGGCCACCCAAGCGGCCTTGCTGCGCAGAGACCTCGCGTCGCTCGCCCCGCACACGTCCGACCCGCCGAACTGACTCCGGACTCCGATCCCACGCTCTACCTCCGCTCCCTGCACCCCCTGAAGCGCCTCCTGACGCGGCTACTCACCCTCGACCGCTCAGCCCCTCCAGTATGGCCCACGCGATGCACCGCTCAGCATCCCCGCACATCGTGACGACCTCCATGGGTGCGAGCGCTGCTGTATCGTGCACGACGGCGGCCAGCCAGGGAAGGCTGTCAGGCCCTGCCCCGACGGCCGTCACTCCGTGCGTGATCGCCTCCCAGGCCTCCGCATTCGCCGCCCCGTCCCAGCACAGCATGGCTGACGCCACCGGGATGTCCCGGTAGGACAGCGTATACACCGCGGCCCCCTCCGTGCAAGTGATCGACACGGCCAGACCGTCGGGGCCGATCACCCCGCCCCCCGCCGCCACAATCGGCGCCAGCACCTCCAGCACACCCGCCACCACCTCGTCCCGCCGGCTCCGCCGACTGTGCCCCGTCTGGACAGTGTAGTGTTCGAGCCAGTCAGTCATCCTTCACGCCCCTCCCGATTCCGCCGCCGGGCTTCCGCGGCCTTCAGCTGCATTTCCCGGGCCTGCTCCGGAGACAGTTTACGCCGGCCCCGCCGCCCCTGAATGGCTCCAGCCGCACTCATCACCACGCTGTCCTTAATGTCTTTCCCGCAATGCGGACATTTCATCCTGATCGCCTTTCGGACATGATTACAACTTTGCTGCCAGTATTGCATCCCGGCGCCGGACCGCCGATTTCCAGTCACCGAATCCGCACCAGAGGTAGTTGTTGCAGATAAGGTTGACATCCTCCGCCGAAACGCCCAAAAGGGTGAGCGCGCAACGGCAGCGCTCATCGTCCAGCATGCCAGCCGGGTCGATGTGATCCTCACCCCATCTGGCAATCAAACACTCGACCTCGGCCTGATCCACTGCGGCAGTGGCCATCGCGGTGTCTATAGCTGCCTCGGTCTCCGCATCCGCGAGCACGTCTGCCGCGCTCAGCTCTCTGACTGTCCCCAGCGTACTCGCAGTCTGATGCACTACCATCAGGCCAACGGTCCGGCCGGCCAGAATGCGCGCATCGCTATCACTGTTGGCCTGCCAGGAGACTGCCTCACCTGCCGTCTCGATGTGCCGGCTGATCACCTCCCCCGTCTGACCGTTGAGCACACGCACGTCGACCATGCCCCATTTGCTGATCTGTTCTGCTGCCGCCTGTTTCTGCGTTTTCATTCTCTGAACTCCTTTTTGCGGTGTCTTAGGCCCCGCGCTGCCTCTGTCTACCAATACAATACCATTAGCATAACAGTTATGCAAGCCGTGCCGCAAAAAAACACCGAAACTACGCCACCAGGTCATCCACCACCCTCAGCAGGGTGCGACCAGTTCCCCGCCGGGATGCCAGCGAGGGCAGATTGACGCACCCTCCCGGGGATGCGCTCCACACTGTCGTGACCGCGAAACGGCCGTCGTCGCGGTGGTCGATGCGCTCTATGTGAGCTGCGATGGCGGCACGGCGGAGGTCGGCGTTGTGTGGGTCGTCGCGGAGGGCGTCGGTGAGGCGGGATATCTCGGAGAGCATGAGGTCTGCATCCAGTAGGGGATCCGCTGCGTCTGCCATGATGGCTGCCAGGTCGGTTCGACGGGTTTCGAGGCGTGCGATCTCCGCGCGGATCGCGGAGAGTCGTGCGTTCCAGTATTGCGAGTTGTCGGGAGTCACGATGCCGGCCAAAAATGCGTGGTCGATCGCGGAGCGGTCACGCTCCGCCTGGACCAGGGCGGAGCGCACGCGGGACAGATCTGGCTCGGCATCGCTGCGGGCCGCGGCCCGGTGGGATCGGAGCATCTCTATCGATGCCGCAATCACTTCGGGGCGGACCGGCAGAGCGAGTATGCCGGCGATGACGGCGTCCTCCAGAGCAGCGGCCGGAATCGACCGGCGGGGGCGGTGATCTGTGTTGCCGCACCGGTAGTATGCGTATTTTTTGCCGTGCCTGTTGGTCGCGCTGTACGGTCGGCAGGAGTGGCCGCAGTGGCAGTGGACCAGCCCTCCGAGTAGGTAGTCGTAGCGTCGCCTGTTCGGGCGTGGGCCGGGCACAGCGCCCGGCAGCAGCTCTTGAACGCGGCGATAGAGGGCCTCGTCGATGATCGGCTCATGTTTGCCCGGGCCCTCGTAGTCGCCGTAGCGTATGCGACCAATGTAGATGGGATTGCGGAGTACGCGGTTGAGGATGGTTTTGACGGGGATGCCGGTCTCGCGTGATATCTCGATGCTGCTGCTGCCGCCTGCGTACAGCGCGAACACGGTGCGCACAGTTTCGGCTTTGCGGGGATCGATGCGCAGCACGTTGTCGTGTTTCGCGGCGCGCATGTATCCCATGGGGCAGGTTCCTGCAGGCCACTCGCCCTGCCGGGCGATGTGCAGCATTTTGTCTCGGGTTTTGGCGCTGATCGTGGCCAGGAAATACTCTGAAAACGCGACTGTCTGGAGCAACATAAGCCGCCCCATTGGCGTGGAGTAGTCCCATGCCTGCCGGATCGCCACGAGGCCACGCTGTGCCGCGGTGAGGCGTTTTAGGAGGGCGGTGGCGTCCGCCATGGCGCGGGTCACGCGGTCCATGTCGATGGTGATGAGGACATCCCACTCTCCGCCGCCGCTGTCGAGATCTGCCAGGATGGTGCGCATGCCAGGACGCGCGTCCAGGCTGTCCTCTTTCGCGCTCCGGAACTCATCCTCGACCGGGGACAGCACGGTGCCGTCGGGATCGTGAGCATCCACCCATTGCGATATGGTGTGGAGCTGTGCCGGGATAGACGATTCGATGTCTTTTTCGCGCCACTCCGATCCGCGCGGGCTCACGCGTGCGTAGGGCAGGTAGATCATGGCGTGTCATCGTCTACGGCAGCCTCGAGCAGATCACCAATCCGGTCCAGATGATCGACGATTGTGTTGATGCGCAGCATCCACCGCAGCAACACGACGGGCACCAACAGCAGTACCACCGCCGCCGCGACCATCAGTACCATTGCCGTGACCTGATCCATGTCTCATCTCCCCGGACTGTTTGACGACGCATCTAAAGCGCTTTCTCGCCAGTGTCGCAGTCCATGTTTTTTTTTCGCACGTAGTCGATGTAATCGCGGATACTCGTACGCTGGTCAGCAGACAGGTAGTGCCAGTCTGCCACTATGTCCTGTAGGTCCTCTGGTACGCAGTGTGACATGTGCGGTTTTCCCTCCGCGGCGACCGTACCAACAGCATCCGGGTCCCTGCCCGGCATGGACACGAGATCTGGATCGAGCACGCAGGCATGCACCCCGAGGGCGCGTGCCAATGCCTTGATGCTCCGGACAGTAGGTTTTCGGTCGCCGGTCTCATGTTGTGTGATGGTCGTCCGGCTGATACCCGACAAACGAGCCAGCTCGTGCTGACTCAGACCACGCTCCTCGCGGAGCATTGTAAGGCGTTGTGCGTAACACATGGCACACCTCCTCGATAATGTTGATGTACCCTCGCCTGCTTACCCTACTATACATCGCGGTCACAAAAAATGCAAAAAAGTTTAAAACCAGGAGTTGCGCGGTCACAAATGTGACTGTATTGTAGACCATCAACCGGAGGCAACAATGGCAACCAACAGGCAAATCGTAGGGGTCCAAATGAGCACGGAACTCATCACCCGGATCGATATGGTCGCCGCCCGGCGGCAGTGCTCACGAAGTGCTGTCATCCGGTCTGGGACGATATTTTTTTTGGATTCGCTGGACACAAATGTGACCATCCCGGAGCCCCCCCAGCAGGAGACCGCGGAGGAATAATGCAATGGCGACGTGGTGTTCAAGCTACGCGGGAAATAACCAATACCCGGCCTCGCAAGGGCGCTCGGGCAACACACCCTCTCGCACGGGGGAGTTCCGGGGTTCGAGTCCCCGGCGTCGCCACCATATTTCGATCGTCCTGCTCGACAAGGCGGGCCGCCCGCTGGACCCGGCCACGGTCAGGGCCCCGGCAGGGCCATTGACAGCGGCAGAACGGGCGTTCGCAAAAGCGTTGGCGGACAGTGCGGTGCGGGTGTGTAGGCAGCGGCGCGAGGCAACAACATGAATACCACCAGGGCGAGCAACGGACACGGTGTCAACGGGGTCTCCGGCGCGTGTACCCCCCGTGTAGAGTCCGGGACTGCCGACGCACAGCGGAACCAGGATGCTCAGGATGAGACGCGCTGTCCGCGCCCGACACGCAGCAAGTCCTTTTCCGGTACCGGAGATCTGTGCGCCGGTCCGGCAGGGGCATCTACCACCATGCCGACATCGGCGACAGCGGACCTGGTGTCTGCGTTGCGCGTGCTGGCCATCGATATCCATGATCCGACCATGACCACGGGCATTGTGCTCCGCGAGGCCGCAGACCGGCTCTCCGACCTGGCGGAGCGAGACGGCTGGACCCGTGTGGATCCGCAGGACCGGGGCACGCTGCCTGACGCGGAGACAGAGGTCTGTGTCCGGGACACAGATGGGGGGGTGTTCCGGGGTGCGTACTACGACGAGGACCAGGCGTGGGACGTGGCAGGACGGTTCCCCGTGCCGGTGCGTGCCGGTCAGCAGTGGATTGATCTGCCTGATGAGGAGTAACGGTTGTGGTATGCATGTACCAGTGCGTGACACCCCTGGGATACTGCCGCCTGCGGTGGAACGACCACGGTCGGTGGGGGACTGGTGGAGGGCTGGAGTACTATCCGTACGTGATCGTGGGCAATATGCCGACGAGGGAGGATGCAATCCTGGCATGGTACGAGGCACAGAAGGGCATCCGACGCCACGGGTCCCACGCGTTACAGGACTGTATGCAGAACCGGCACCCGTTCACAGGCCAGGCGATGGACGACACCATAGGAGGACAGATCCGATGACTCAACAGGAGCTATTTCCGACGCGGCGCGATGCGGGCAGCGGGTACGGCGAGCACATTCCGCTGATTCGCAGCACGCCTGCGCTGAGCATCCGCCAGCCATGGGCCTGGGCGATCCTGCACGCCGGCAAGGACATTGAAAACCGGACGTGGGGCACGGGCTACCGAGGGCCGCTGCTGATCCACGCGGGGAAAACGGTGGACGATCTGGCGGCATGGGACTGGATCGAGGATATCAGCGGGATGAGGCCGCCGGTGCCGCAGGAGATTCGCAGAGGGGGGATTGTGGGCATGGTCGAGATGGTGGGCTGCATCACGGAGCACCCGTCTGCCTGGTTTGAGGGGCCGGTCGGGTTTGTGCTGCGCAATCCGCGGCGGCTGCTGTTTGTCCCGTGTCGCGGACAGCTCGGCATCTTCCGAGTACAGGAGGTGTGACCGTGGTAACGCGTACCTGCCCGCCGCCAACGCCCTGGGAGGATCTGCACGAGGGGGATGTGGTGACGTTTCAGGTTCGCGGGATGCCCGAGGAAGCGACGGCGCGGATCGCGGCCAAACACACCCGTCACGCCGTGCTGGATGGGACGTTCCGGACCGTGACTCCGGACGATTATGTGAGACGGATACCGGAAACGGAGGTAGAGACGATGCGCATCTACAGTCAGAGTGCCAAGCAGAAACGCGATTTTGCCGCGCGTGTAAACGAGTTGATCGAAACTGGCAAAAGTGTTCCAGACGCCGTGGAGCAGGCGGTGTCGGAGCAGGAGCACGACTGGCCGGAGGGAGCCACGCGACCAAACCCGAAGGCATACCGTAACTGGCGGGCGAGGTACGCTCTCCCGACGCCGAACCGGAACCGCAAAAACACTCTCAAGCCGAAGCGGAACCCGGAGCCCAAGCCCGCCGCCGCGGAGCCGGCCGGGCCGGTTCTGATGACGGAGACGGAGGTGGTGCTGCGCAACGTCGGCGCGCCGGAAAAGGCGATTCGGTACGGTGCGGCCATGTGCGCCATGCATGTGGCGAGGGACGTGCCGTTGCCCCGAGCCGCGGAACTGGCGGCGTGCTACGTAGCTGACAAACAGATGGGGTACGCCCCGACGCCGGCAGAAATCGTAGAGCGCTACCTGCAACTGGAGCGGGAGACCGCGGAGGATCTGGCGGATGCTCCTGCTCCGACCGAGTCCAATGGCGACGACCCTCGCGACGCGCTGGTACATCGTGTGCTGAACGCGCTGCGCAACATGGACACCATGCCTGCGAGCGAGGCAATCATCCGCTGGGAGCGAGCCATGGCAATCCTGGAGGAGGCTGGCGACTGATGCGACTGATCGCGACATGGACACTATGCACCGCGATGCTATGCGGACTGCTCTACGTTGCCGGACCTGGGGATGTGATAGGACACCTCACCGGCACGGGCACGGCAGACCCGAGTATCCCGGACGATGTTGGGCCGCCACGCGGTGGGGTTTCCCATTTCTCCTCTCCCCTCTCCGCTGCGGCCAGCAATGCCCCGACCAGGGCTCCACCCCCCTCTTCCACCTCTTCACGCCCTGGTCGGGGCTTTTTCCCCCTGATGCGAACTGGGAAAACAACATGGAGACACACATGGCACACTGGGGAGCAATGGACGCAGAGCCAAAGCCCGTAGCGCGGGACGTGACCTGTTTTCTGCTGCTCGAATGGGCAGCATATGACGACAGACGGATGACCATGTACCGGGCAACGATGGCCAATGAGAGACCGTGCCCACTGATAGACGACTGCCCCGCCGCGCAACGCTCCCGCGAACTGGGCCACCGGTGGCCCTGGGAGCCAGCCGAGAGACACACGCCCCTGTTCGAGTGGGCAGCGGCGCGGGCCGACACAGTAGCATCACCTGCCGACAGACCGGCAGGGACGGAGGCCAGCTCGCAGTGAAAACCCTAGCGATCGTCGGTAATGGCTACAGCGCCGGAGCGTATCGACATCTGATCTCATGGCACGATGACATCCTGCGCATGAATGAGTGGATTACGCGCGGTCCGGAGACGCTGGCCGGACTCACACCTACCATCCTGTTAGGCTACGGCAAACGGCTCGAGCGGCCGCCAACTGCCTTCGCCGGAGAGTATTGGATCAACAACGCCAACAGCAAATTGCCTACCACGGACTACGAATACATCCTGCATGCCGCTGCAGGGAGGCCTGTATACCTCATCACGCACGCCTTTCAGGCGCGCATTGATCGCGCGGTGTACGCCATCAGGGCCAGCAGATATGAGGGGGGGGAAGATGTGCCATCGTGCGGTGGCACAGCGGGGCTGAAGGCGGTCGCGATGGCTATCGAGAGGCAACGCTGGAACCATATCACGCTGTTCGGCTTTGATGCGGTATCTGCCGCGGCCGGCGGCATAATCGACGGACGCGGAAAGGCCAGCACAGCGGATCTGCCAGTGCACGACATGGCTGCCGAAAAACAGCTATTGGCCCGGCTCGTAGATACCGGAGAATGGCCAATCGCCGAAGGTCCAGTGCCATCGGTAGAATGGGTTGGAAGACCCCAAGGAGTTTAACTGAATGATACATGATGCCATCATCATCATCCCCGCGCGCCTGCACAGCTCGCGTCTCCCCAAAAAGGTCCTGTTGGACTTGGGCGGAGTGCCCATGGTCGTGCGATCGGCGAATAACGCACGACGCATGATGCCAGGTTTCCGATCGCCTCAGCTACTGGTGGCCACGGACAGCGCCGAGGTGGCCGCTGTGTGTGAACATCACGCAATACAGGTGGTAATGACCGGAGAATGTCGCACCGGAACGGACCGCGTCGCTGAAGCCTATCAAACCTACGCCACGGAGACGGGGAATACTGCCCAATGCGTGATAGGTCTACAGGCAGACGAGCCTCTCATGCACGCCGACTGTGCACGCACGCTCTATCGTCACCTCCTTGGTCATAATGGTGGCCACAAATGTGTCTGCGGAATGGCCAAGATCAGCGCTGAGGAAGCAGCCCAAAACAGTGTCGGGACGGTAGCTGTAGCGGACGATGGCAGATTGCTCTACGTGACCAGGGGCACAATCCCGGCCACAAAGGACGGCGGCACGAAACGAACCGCTGACGAATATCTGACAGAGGTATGCATACGAGCGTTTCGCCCCACCACGCTCGAGGATTTTGGGCGTCTGCCACAAGGACTATTGGAGCGGACGGAGGATATCGAGATATTGCGACTCGTGGAGCATGGGATTCCCGTTTACATGGTCCAGGTCCCTGGCGCCAGATTGGCCGTAGACACCCCAGCAGACTTGGACCGTATGCGCAGCATCATCAGCACAGAGCTCAGCGGAGGCGACGCGTGAAAACCATCATCGTCCAGACTGTAGGACAGTTGCGCGCTGCCTTGTCCCGCGTGCCTGATCACAGGGTCCTGGTGTGCGATGTGGCAGTGTGTGTGCCATCAGACTCCGAGTGCGACAGTGCATCGGTCGACATCCATGAGCCGGATGGCGCCGATTTCCGGGAGGCGGCACAAGGCTCGTAGAGGCAAGCGACGAGGAGGCAAACGAGAATGACAACGGAACGACTCAAACTGGCGGACATCCGTACAGACGGCGGGACCCAGCCGCGCGCGGAACTGATCGACGAGGTGGTGAGCGAGTACGCAGAGGCGTACATCCGGGGTGACACGCTGCCACCGATCACGGTGTACTACGACGGGACCGACTACTGGCCGGCGGACGGATATCACCGGATGGCTGCGTGTCGGCGGCATGGCGCCTACATCGACGCAGACGTACGTCAGGGCACGCAGAGGGACGCCATCCTCGCAAGCTGCGGGGCAAACGCGGCGCATGGGCTGCGCCGGTCGGCAGACGACAAACGCCGGGCAGTGGCGCGGCTGCTGGAGGATCCGGAGTGGCAGCAGTGGAGCGATCGGGAGATCGCCCGTGTCTGCCACGTCGGCAATCGGTTTGTTGGCGATCTGCGGCGCGAACTGTGTCCGGACACAGTGGGAGGATCCCGGAAATACACGCGCGCCGGCAAAGAGCACACAATGGACACGGCCGCGATCGGGGAGACCCGGGGCGGCATGGCGCCAGTCCACCGAGACCAGGCCACGGAGTGCCGCTTGGTCGCCGGACTGGCCACCCTGCAGAAAGAGGGGTGGCTGCCTGCAGATAGGGCCTCCCAGCTCGCCAGTATGACATCTGACAGGCAGTATGCGGTATTCGACGCGGCGATAGACGCTGGCATCCGCATGGGCAAAGCCGTGGATTGGGAGGCCATTATCACTGCAGGCGAGACGAACACGGAGGGGGTTACAGGACCGTCCGGCAACACCGCAGAGCCAAACTGGCCATCATACGACGAGGCACGCTCTGCGTATGCGACGGACCGATTCCCGAAGCTAATCAAGACTGTGGATTGGCGGGGAGAAAGCTGGGTCTGTACCTCTGTAGGAAGCGAAGCATCTGGCATCAGGTATGCAGAGGTCTACCGCGTAATGCCGATTGATGAGTCCGGTGACATTGAGACGTTGGAACGAGACACACTGCACCTCCGTTTACGACCAGTAGACAGGCGCATGTTCTGGCATGGCATGGTGGTACTCCTCCGAAAGCATGAATGTGTGCTCGTTGGACCGTCGGAGGAATGGACCTGGGAGGCGGTGCCGGAACTAGACGGTGAGGCCCTACCGACACCCAAGGACGGCAGTCGTTACGACATTTTCACAGACGAGGAGCCACCGGACGAAAAACAGGCTGAAATACGCGAGTGGCATGCTGGAAAAAAAGCAGAGAGCGAGGAGCGATCGCGCGACACGGGTCTCGCACTGCTGATGGAGGAACTCCGGCAACTGCTGGAGATCGAGGACGCCACCATGTTTGGCCGGGCCGTGCTGGGCACGCTGGCCCTGATCGCCCCCACGATCGCCAAACCTGCATCGAGGCATTTTGCAGCGCAGTATCCAGAGGAAGCCCCCCAGGGGTGGGGCAATGCAGAGAAACTCCATGCCGCCGGATGGACGCCCGTACGCATCTCAGCGGACGATCCGCAGATCATTGAGGCGTACAGTCCGGATGGCTGGTGGCAGCTGGCAAAGAGGTCCAGCAAGACTGCAACAGAGAAACTGTACAGGGGGCTGACTGGCACGGGTACTGACTGGTTGCCGTTCATCGACGCTGGCGATACGCGCAAGGCGATGCGGGACGGCTTTGTGCTGTACCGTGATCGGGGGGACTCGGGCGTGTGGCGTCTCGACAAGGATGTGGACGGCTGGACCAAATGCACCGACGGCAAGAGCTACAGCGAGCTGCTACAACACACGCACGCCCTGGAGGGGTGAGAGGAGAGAGAACGTGGTATCAGATATCCGCATTTCTGTCAGTTTCCGGGACCACCGGAAGCGCAAAAAACTGGCCAGGATGATCGGGGCAGAGGGGGTGCTGGCTCTGGTGGATCTCTGGATAGCCACCGCCGAAACGCACCCAGACGGTCGCCTGTCGGGAATGGACGTGGACGATATCGAGATAGATGCCGGCTGGGAAGGTGATCCCGGGGCATTTTTGGCGGCGTGTCTCGATGTCGGATGGATAGAAAGCGACGGGGAGTGCTACGTGCTGCACGATTGGACCGAGCATCAGTCCTACGTCGTGTCCTCCAGCGCGCGGTCACAAAAGGCGCGTCAGGCAGCCATGGCAAGGTGGAGCACTGCTCAGACTGCGCCGCAAGCATGCGCCGAGCATGCGCCGAGCATGCCGCAAGCATGCGCCGAGCATGCCGGCAGCAATGCCCCTACCCTACCCTACCCTACCAAACCAAACCATACCCAACCCACTCCCGCAAAATCCCCCCCACGGGGGGACTCTCCCCAAAAACAGGATGTTGCCACCTGGTGGAATGCCATTGCCGCTGCAACAGGGATACCAGCGGTGCGAGAGATCACGTCTGGCCGCTGGCGCAAATTTCAGGCGCGGTGCAAATCCATCGCATTGTGGGAGCGACGGGATGACATAGCCAGCCAAATACACGCCAGTGCACCGTTTTTGACGACCGGGGGATGGTTCAGCCTAGATTGGCTCCTGAAAAACGACGAGAATCCGAGCAAATTGCTCGAGGGGAATTATGTGCGGTCATTGACTACCAGGAACGACATGTCGGCTGACTGGGTGAGTCTCGATAGCGGTAATGTGCGAGGAGCGATGCTATGACGAGTACGACTGATCCATGGGAGACCATCAGTGTGGACCATACCTGCCCGGAGTGCGGTCGAACGTTCGCGCTATCGACCCTCGCTGCATTCCCCAATCCCCCAGTCGTATGCGATGAGTGCGCGGTGACACTCGAGCGAGAGAGGGAGCGCCTCAACCGAGAGGATGAACGTCGCCGAAAAGCAGAGGAAGAACACGCCGTGAGGTGCATGACATGCATCCCGGAGGCGTACTGGACGTTTGACCCATCTGCTGCCTGGCATTTTGTCGAAATCCGGGATTGG
>Ga0272441_10007610_pt1 | contig 17534 bp, 10 predicted proteins | sample SSMProp6N_FD_193582 | JGI IMG/M metagenome (GOLD analysis project Ga0272441, IMG submission 193582) | Marine sediment archaeal communities from Little Sippewissett salt marsh, Falmouth, MA, United States - SSM-Prop-6N | ecosystem: Environmental > Aquatic > Marine > Wetlands > Sediment ...
ACGGTTTGGGCGGCGGCCCGGATGATTGCCGCCAATTCACAGGCTCGGAAATATCGCTATGACGACGGATCCACGGCAAGCGAGCAGCTCGCCGCCTGGCGCATCTTTTTGAAAAGATATTTTCGTGAACGGATCAAGCGTGGAATGCTCATCGAGATATCACCCTCGGGCTATGGTTCCCGCACGCTGCAAGGTTGGCACAATATCTACGATTTTACCGATGATCCTGAATTAAAATCACTGGCCAAGTCAGCCCTGGATGTCTGGTGGGCCGAGTGGGCACAGGAGCAGTTGGACGGGATGCGCGGCGGCGGCAAGACGCGTCTGTATCCCGGTGTCTGGGCCCTTTCCCATAGCGATCGCAACCGCGCCATGAGCTGGTTCTACCTGGGGCAGGGGTGGCCGGCCCATCATCATGAGACGCTGCCCGTCATCGCAACGACGGAGTACCGTCTGCCCCTGGTGGTGATGGATATGGCCCTCGATCCTGCCGGTCGCGGGGTGTACGAGTGCAAATCGCGGCGACTGGGCAGACATCTCAGCTATGAGCTCTCCCGGTCTTTATCGACCCCGGAAACGCCCGTCAACGTGATCGATCCGGAATATGGGGGCCTCGTTCGTTACTCCTACTGCACGCCGGATTTCATCATGGGCACGCTCATGCTCGAGAACCGACCGACAACTTACTGGACCAATATCAGCCAGCAGAACCGCTGGCATGGTGTGATCTTTGCAGGTCGTCGCGACTCGGTGCTTTATCCGCGTTGTGTTGGCGATAAAAATACCTATAACGAGCAGTGGTCCGTTCAAAATAAAGGAACCCTCATTGTGCAGAAACTCCGGACGTCCGCCTCAGCAAGAGCTATGCGAATCTGCTTCTCGAAAGACCTTGATCGTCACGAAGAAAAGGGATGGATTTTTGCTCGCGCTTTGCGGGCCTTCGCGGCCGTAAAGGTGGTGGACGGAGGTTGGCGTTGGGATGATGCTAAATGGTTACGACTCGATAATGAATACTCGCCCGTCATTATCGAAGTGGTTCGCAGTCAGGATTACGACAACGATTTTGGTGCATTCAAATCGGCGGTCTCAAGGCAAGCTATTCATTTCGCAAATAAGGTGTTACGATACCGAGGTTTGGGGAATTCGGGCAATTTTACGTTCTATGCCGATAGTCATCGAGTTCCGGAACTCGACGGCAAACCCATCGATCTCTCGCCGGACTATGCGTTTGACAGTCCGTTCCTGCGTGAAACCTGGGCAAGCGGCAAGGTGCACATTCAAAAGGGTCATCGAAAATACGCGGTTGATGTTCGGGAGAAAGAGCCACCGTAGGGCGGATCAAATCTGCACATGTGACTCAGACAGGTCTGAGCCATGCTGCGCGCGGGCGCGCTCCGGCTATCCATCGGTTTTGCGAATTGGCTTGCGCCAGTCACGATTGGGTTTTGATGTTGGGTATCACGCGGTGAAAGAATGTCTTGTCTTATTCAGAAAAACAGGTACCCTTTGATCCATGAAGATTCCAGAATAACTTCCGGCACGATGGAGGCCCATACAGTGTTTTACATGAAATGCAAGAGATATTCGACTTTGAGGTGGATCATCTTCATCTCGTTCATAACCGCTATCGGGAAACCGGGCTTAGGGGCGGCGGGTATATATTTCGCCCCTTCAGGTCAGTCGATTCACAATCAGAACCTCAGAGGCACCTCGTCGGACGGTGTACCTCATATCATCGAAGCTTCCATTGTCGGTCCCAATCCGCTGATGGCTTCTGAAAAGCGCTTTACTAAATGGGCGCCGATTGAGATTACCTTCGACGGACCGGAATCCCGGGGGGCAGGCGAACCGAATCCGTTTTCCATTGCCCTCGACGTTCTGTTCAATAGCCCGAGCGGCGCGCAGTACCGCGTGCCGGGATTTTACGACGGAGACGGGCAAGGCGGTCTCGACGGACACGTTTGGAAGGTCAGATTTTCAGCCGACGAAACCGGCCTGTGGACATACATTACGCAAAGCGGCCATCGCCGGCTTGACGGCCGTACAGGTGAATTCACCGTTTCCAGGCAGCCTGAAGATGCGCCGGGTTTTTATCGCTGGGGACGACTGGAATATACAGGAACGGCAGCAAACAGACTTCGCTATCTGAAATTCCGTGACGGCCCGTACTGGCTCAAAGCCGGCTGCGACGATCCGGAAAATTTCCTGGGCGGCTACGACAACTACAACACCCCGGCCAAGCGAAAGGCCGCTATAGATTACCTGGCCGGCCGAGGTATTAACTCGCTTTACATCATGACGCATAACCTCGGCGGCGACGACCGCGACGTCTGGCCCTGGCTGGGCGGGACGTCACAAGAGGCCATGACTAACGGGGGTCGAGATGCGCGCTTCGATATAGCGAAGCTGGGGCAGTGGCGGGAATTGTTCGAGCACATGCAGACCAGGGGGGTGGTGCCTTACCTGGTCCTCGAAGATGACAGTGCCTGGAAGGGCTACGATCATGAGCGTTACTACCGGGAGATGATCGCCCGTTTTGGGGACCTGCCGGCACTGCTTTTCAACTTTGGCGAGGAACACAACGAGAACTACAAGCTCGCCCGGGCGCTGGAATTCGTGCGTACGCTTGACCGGATCGATCCTTATGATCACCCGCGCGGAATTCATAATGTCAATCTCCCCGACGCTCAGTATATCGATGCGGCCCAGGTACACTTTACGTCTATCCAGACGGGCGCTCACGGAACGCTGAGCGGCCTCGACAAGGCGCTCGCGCACCATCAAGCGACTCTCGACTGGATCGAGCGATGCCGTCAGCGAGGCAGAAGAACACTCGTTATCAACTTCGACGAGGGCCGGCCCGAAGAGGATCGCCGGGCCTGGTGGAGCGCCTACCTGGCCGGCGGAGTCTGGGAAGCTCACGTTCTCGCGCCTTACGACCGTCCGATGTCGGCGTGGGAGCCGGTATGGACTCAACTCGGCGGAGCCAGGGCCTTTATGGAATCACTGCCGTTCCGGGACATGGAGCCGCAGGGCGAGGTGGTCGAGTCGGGCCAGGCATTTTGTCTGGCCAAACCGGGCGAAGTCTATGCGTTGTATTTACCGATCGGTGGACATGTCACTGTAAGACTGCCGGCCGGAAGGAGCTTTGAGATTGCCTGGTGGAATCCGGACAATGGTCAAGAAGGACATTTTCAAAACCAAGCCCAGGTAAATGGTGGGCCCCAGCGATTCACCCCTCCGGCCGATGGAGACTGGGCCTTGCGGATACGGCGCAACCGGCAGTAGAAGAAAATGCCAAAAGCAATTCGGTTTCCGAATCGAGCCAATAGCTCAGTTCGTGCCCTGACCCTGGCTCATTTTCTCCGTGGAAATGAGGACCGCTTGGATTCTTGCAAAGGACAGCGTCTGGCAAGTACAAGTCGGTCTGTTTTCTCCTTGATCTGCCTTCCTCCAAGGATATAATCATTCTTGTGGTTGAAAGATCAAAATGCCTATCAGTTAGCCGCAAGTTTGGACTTCGGCAATTGCCATGGACGGTCGTTCGTTATCGCAACGTGAAGATTTGGGAGCTCCGGAAATGATCATGCATAAGTACCTTCGGATTGCCGTCGTCGTGACCATTGCAGTCCTCGTCACATTGTCACACCCTGCGTTGCACGCCGCAGAGGCGTCGGAATCGAAGACACGGCTGGAGATTGCCGGAACGCAATTCGCGATCAACGGAAAACCGAGCTTTCTGCACGGCATCAGCTATTACGGAGCATTGGGAGCCAGGCGCCAGTTCATAGTTCGCGACCTGGACGACATGCAGCGTTACGGTTTCAATTGGATTCGGGTATGGGCCACCTGGAGCGCGTTCGACAATGATGTTTCCGCGGTCGATAACGACGGCCGGGTGCGTGAGTCGCAAATGGAGAAATTCAAGTGGCTCGTCGCCGAGTGCGATCGTCGGGGAATGATCGTCGACGTCACACTCACCAAAGGGGAAGGCCGCTTGGGCAATGCCCACGTTTCGGCACTCGAAACGCACGCCCGGGCGTTGGAGACGCTGGCCCTGGAATTGAAGGGATGGCGAAACTGGTATTTGGATATGGCGAATGAGCACAACATTCGCAGCAAGAGCCTGGCCACCAAGTTTGTCTCGTTTGACGATGCCCGCACACTGCGCAACCGTGTTAAAAAGGTGGACGCGCAGCGTTTGGTTACGATTTCCTATGTGCGAGACCCCTCGAAAGAGGACGTGTGCAGCTATCTGCTGGACGTTCGGGTTGATTTCCTGAGCCCGCACCGGCCGCGGAATCCCAAATCGGCCGGGGAAACGGCGACGATGACGCGTCAATACCTGACGTGGATGCGCGACGCCGGACGGCTCATTCCGATTCATTACCAGGAGCCGTTCCGACGCGACTTCAGCAAAGGCTGGCAACCCACCGCCGAAGACTTCCAGACCGACCTGAACGGTGCCATCGAGGGCGGCGCCGCCGGCTGGTGCTTCCATAATGGCGACAACCGCTGGGGCCGGGATGCCCGGCCCCGTCGTTCGTTCGACATGCGCCAACGCCGACTCTTCGAGCAATTGGATTCGGTGGAGTTAGAAGCGGTCAAAAAAATGGCTGCCACCGTCCGCAAAGCAAAAGATGAATAGAAGCAAAAGCACATCCTGCAGGAATTCGCCGTGAAGCTACGGAGGTAGCCCAGCGTGCTGCGCGTGTACCCTGCGCATGCTGCCTGGTGTGCTTGTCAACCGGAGATAGGACCACTGCAGAATCACAGAAAGGACTTTAAGATGAAGCATTCCAAAGAACGTAAAGTGCTATACATAATGGTTTGGTTTTGTTTGGCATCATGTGCTACTGGAGAGACCCGGGGGAACGGGCAGCAGCAGACAGAGAAGCTGACGATCAAAGTGATGACCTATAATCTGAAGTTTTCCAGTCCCACTTTTAGGCCCTCATGGTCGGTTCGCCGCAACTGGCAAGTCGATATGATTAATAAATACCGTCCGGATATCATTGGAACGCAGGAAGGCCTGAAGGAGCAGATTGATTTTTTGATGGACAAACTGACTGAATACGTGGTTGTCGGAGAGGGCCGCAAGGGCGGTGATGATGATGAACACATGGCTATCTTCTTCAGGCGTGAGACGTTTCGCCTCCGGGAGATGGCGACGTTTCAGTTGTCTGAAACGCCGGACATACCGGGCAGCGGACCGGAGATCAATCCTCGAATTGTAACCTGGGCGCGCCTTGCCGTTATAAACCGGCCGGCTGATGGGAAAACCAGCCCATACCCGGAGGACTACAGGGGCCATTGGGAAAACACCCGGGAGTTCTACGTATTCAATACGCACTTCTTCACGGGAAGGAGCGGCTATAACCTGGCAAAACTCAACAGTGCCAAACTCATCATGGAGAGGATCAATGCCTTCAACCGGTTCGGCGAATGGACAAAAGACCGGCCTGTTTTTTTAGTGGGCGATTTCAATGCAAGACCGCAAGGTCAAGTGCACAGAACATTTGTCGGAGATGGAAAATCAGATAATCCTCTCCTGCTCAAAGACAGCGCACAGCCGGGCCAGGGAATAGACTGGATCTTATACAAGGGAAATGTGAAAGTCCTCAGCTATGAGAAAATTGATTATAATGTTAATGGTGTCTATCCATCGGACCACAAGCCGGTTTTAGTTGAATTTCAGCTTCTCGATGATTAGCCGACTCAGCTTTCAAGAACTATTCTTGCTTTCAACCCGCTCTGCTCCACCGGGACCTGTTAATGACAAGTTGTCCCTGTATATCGATCGGACAAAATACATTGTGGGGCGTTGATGGATGGATTACAATCATTTAGACACTGACCTAAAAAAGGGGGTAGATCAGAACCAGGAGTCTGAGATTGCAAACACTGGTCTTCCAACAGGATAGGCCGTTGTTCGCGGCGGTCCTAACGGCGCTTAGCAAGCGGAGTGGTTTTCCATAACGAAATAAGACTATTTTAGTGGGGCAAGAAATGATTCGGAAATCCATTATAATTGCTTTATCAATACTCGTATCATTCAACCTCAGCTATGGTGCAATAAGAAAATACTCTAAGAATCCCTCTTATTTGGAATATCAAGGCAGTCCCATCCTGCTTATTGGGGGAACGGACGATGAAAACGTGTACCAGTGGCCCTCCTCTGCAAAAAAGGCGCACCTCGACACACTCGTGGCATGCGGCGGAAACTATGACCGTTGCACCCTGAGCTACCGGGATGAAGGCAACGCGGCGCCCTTCAAGAAACTCGCAAAGGGTAAGTACGACCTTGAGGAATGGAACGCGGGCTTTTGGAGCCGGTTCAATGAATATCTCAGTCTCTGCAAGCAGAGGGATATCATCGTCCAGATTGAGATTTGGGCGACCCATGATTTGTCAAAAGGCAGGTGGGGAAAGACGCATCCTTTTTGCCCGAAAAATAATGTGAATTACGGCACCAACCCCGATACCGTGCTGGATAACATTGGGGTCTTTCCATGGGCAAAAGAAAATCCGTTTTATACCACCGTGCCCGCCTTGAAAAACGACAGGAAGGTGTTGAAATATCAAAAAGCCTTTGTCGATAGGATTTTGAGGTACTCCCTGGACTTCGACAACATTATTTATTGCATGGATAATGAGTATTTTCCCGTACAGCCGGTGGAATGGCCCCGATACTGGATCGAATATGTTAAAGGCAAAGCCGCCGCAAAAGGGAAAAGTGTTCTGCTTGGGCAGATGTTTCAGAACAGACATATCAATCAACTTGAAAAAACAGAAATTTATGCCGTCAACCACCCTTCGATCTTTAACTTCATTGATTTTTCCCCCCACAATTTTTTGAGAACGCGTACGGAGCAGGTGCATTGGGACGATATCGTCTTTGCAAAAAACGAGGCCCAAAAAAACGTGGTACGGCCGCTCTTGATCGACAAGATCTACGGAGCCGATTCAGGGGTTGACCGCAATATGTTTAACGAATCTCGTGAGGGAGTGGATCGGTTCTGGAGATTTATCTTCGCGGGGTATGCATCCGTGCGTTTTCACCGCCCCAGCACAGGCCTGGGATTGAGTCCCCTTGCACAGGCGAGTATCAAGGCAATGAAGAAATTGGCTGCGGATCTTAAGCCCTGGAATTGTAAAACCAGGATGGACCTTTTATCGGCGAGAAGTGCTAACGAAGCCTACTGTATGGCCGATGCAGGTCGCGCTTATGGAGTTTTTTTCCCGGGAATGTTTACCGGCACTCGTCAGGTAACACTAAACTTAAGCGGTGCGAGTGGGAATTTTGAACTTCGCTGGATTGATCTGTCCTCCGGCTATTTGGGACCGGCTTCTTCTATCAAGGGCGGGGGCCCCGTCTCTCTGAGCCCCCCCTCGAAAGGCAAGTATGGCTGGGTGGCGATAGTGAAGACTGGGATTTCAAGAGTGCCACCACCGCCTGCATCCACTTCCTCCAAGACCTTGCAATCGGAAGCCGAAGAATGCGATGCGAATCGAGGCGTAAGCATAACAGATTAGGACATAGGCACAAGACTGGGCGTGGTTCAATGGATGCCCCTTTGTCAAATTACCTTCAAAGTCCCACATTTGTTTTTAACTGAGCCCAGCCCGCCCGCGCGTTACATTGCGTCGTCAATGTTACCGATTCCCGAGTTTATTATGCACTTCTATTGAAATGTGAGCCGGAATGTGTCAAAATCAATTCATATTAACGAACAGATATTGTTACAGAACCCGTCCGGCTTTGACCTTCGTTATAGGTGGAACGAAATGAATAGAAAACGAAGCAAGCAATTATCAAGTCGATTAATCCTGATTCCTCTGTGGATTGTGTTCCTGTTCAGCCATGTTCATGCGGATGAGAGTTGGAAACGACCTCTTGTTGAAAAAGCGGATATTATTGAGGCCGGCATTCAAAAACGGCACAATATTCTGGGTCTGTATCCGTCGATGGTGGAGATTCCATTTGATCGTGACAGCATCGACATCACGACGCGCAATCCTATGGCGGATATACAACATGCCGTATGCTGGACGGCGAATTATTTGGCCGGCCTGTCTTATCGATGTGCGTATCTGAAAAAAACGCACGCCGAGCCGAAGCAAATTGAAATCGCCCAAAAGCGTGCAGACGAAGTCTTCGAAGGAGTCTATCGCTGTCAACTCGTAACGGGTGTAAGAGGCCTGCAAGCCCGTGGATATTTTGTTGGTCATGGGGAGAGTTATGCGGAGCGCCAGCGTTCGACCAAACTTCCCTACTGGCGACAGGGTGAAGTGGACGGCCAACCTTTCCGGTGGGTCGGTGATCCAAGCCATCACAACTACAGCGATGTCATTCACGGTCTCGGTCAGTATTACACATTAGCCGCGGAGGGTAAACAAAAGGACCGCGCGAGAGAAGCCATCGATGCACTCGTCAGCTACTGGGTGGATAACGACCTGAAAATTGCCAAATATGACCGTTCTCTGCCTGAAGTTCCAATTCTCGGTTTCACGGATGGAAAGACGCTGAATACACGAGTGATGATGGCGATTGCCGGCGCCAAAGTGGCTCACCATGCGACGGGCAAGAGAAAGTTTAAAAAAGTCTATGACCGGCTCATCGACCGGTACGGCGTTCGCAATTTAGACGTTTTCAAAACAGGAAAGGGATTTGATGATGCCGAACACGTTTTCTGTCATCTCGATCTTCTTTTTCGAATGGAGACTGATCCAAAACTGCTCGAAGCATTCCGGAAGGTAGCCGATGGTTTGTGGAAAAACCACAAGGACGATGCACAAAGCCTTTTCACTTACATCTACTATGCCATCGCTCCCGATGCCCCTGAAAAAGAGAAGGCGTTAAAAGAAGCGCTTTATACATTACAGACTTTTCCGACCGATATGACGATAAAGCCCCGGATGAACAGTCTGAACCCGGATTTGAAGCCGCCCTATCCAACCTACCTCGCGGCGTGGGACAACGAGTACATCTGGAAAGCCAATGTGCTCCGCCCGGACGGCTGGACAAGTCGGATTGTTGTTGATGTGGGCGTTTCGCCCGAAGATGCAATGGTGATTTTTGCCGTCGGTCAGGAGGGGGGATTGTATCAATCACGAGACGGGGCGAGCACGTGGCGGAATTGGCGGGCAATCGACCAGAAACTCCGTTCACCGGTACGAAGGGTCGTTGTCGGCGAAAGATCGCGAATCTTGATGACGGCATGTGATGACGGCTTCTATTTAACCACCACCGCCGGAAGCTCCTGGCAGAAAATGCCCGTGCCGCTTGATAACGAGAAGCCGATTGCGATTGAAATTTCACCTAAAGATTTTAGTGTCATATACGCAATCACGGACAAACACGTATATCGCTCCCGTGATTACGGGGATGAATATCTCGGACAATCCTGGGAAAAGTTGACCGCAGGGCTCCCGGCGTTTAACGCCCCAAAATATGTCATCGCTCACGGCTCTCCCGGGAGACTTTACGGGGTTTCCGAAAATAGACTTTTCACACGGCGATTAAACGAGCACGAATGGACGAGAGGAGGCGATTTTGGACTTGGGGGGTATGCGGAGACATATCCCTGGCTTGTCGCAGATCCCGCAAATCCCAACCGAGTATGGGTTGGATTCAAAACACGGTATGGATCCTTTGGTCCCCTTTCGTTCCTCCAGGAGAGTCAGGACGCCGGTAAAACATGGTCGAACAGTATGGCGGAGATTTGGCAGGTGGTAGCGGACAAGGGCTATCCCGCACTGATGCAATTAGGCGTGCGCTCGGAACTAAATCATCTCGTTGTGGATGCGAAAGAGAGTGGCAGGTTTTACGGAGCGGCTGACCGCGGCGTCTCAGTCAAAAGCAAGACCGGCTGGAAACAGTCAGAAGCGGGTTTTAATATCCCGCTTGTGAGATCGCTGCTCGTTTCAAGGTATTCGGATTGGATTTTTGCCGGCACGCCGGGCGGATTGTACATTTCAAAGGATGGTGGTGAAACCTGGCAAGACGGGCACCTCTGGTTGCAGTTCGCAAAGAACACACGGCGCGAGTTAGGCGGCGCGTCCTTTATCGATGCTTATTGGCGAGCAAGATACTACGGTTTCATAGACGATGAAACCGCAAATGAGGCTTTTGGAAAGTGACGTGACTCGTAGAAGGCTGAGTTATGGTCGGGAATTGTTTACATCACAGGCCCGGCTTGCTATGGTATTCGAAGAGACTGGCATCGCACATGAAGAGATCGAATGTGAAGGATGGAATCGTTCGGTATGGAGTCAACGATGAAGGATAGAATGAATAAGCTCACAGGTATTGTATTGTTGGTGTTGCTGGGCAGCGTCCTTATGCAGGGTGAAGAAGATAAGAATCCGTTTGCCGGAGAGTCACTGCCAAATGGATGGACATGGAAGCGAGAGAATCCCGAAGCATGGCGTCTGCGAAATGGCGGGCTTGAGATTAAGATCGAGCCTGGAAATATGTGGGGTGGGAAGAATGACGCTAAGAATGTGCTTCTGATCCCCGTTGGCGAAGAGTTGCAAAAACCGGGAACGGATGTCCGGGTGACGTTGGCCAATTCGCCCACGCGGCGATGGGAGCAGGTGGATCTTGTGTGGTACTACCGGGACAGCCATATGGTCAAGATCGGGTTGGAACTCGAGCACGGGAAAAACTCCGTGGTGATGGGACGCGAAGAGAACGATCGCACGCGCACGATTAAGATCATTCCCATAGAAAAAGATAAAGTCACGGTCCGGCTCAGGATTACAGAAGGGAAAGTACGCGGATACTACCGTCTGGGCCCCGAGGATAAATGGACCGACGTTGGGATCTGCGCCGAACCCGGGCCGACGGGAAGCGAGGACAAACCCCGGGTGAGTATCCAATGCTATCAGGGTGATCCGGAGAATCCGCATTGGGCGCGGATCACAGGACTGCAGGTCGATTCTATCGCTAAGACCAAAACGGAACGCGATTATTCTTTCGACGGTAAGATATCCCGCGCCGTGCTCGAGAATTATCTTTCGCGAGCGATTACGTTCGCGGAACTGCTCAACGGCGAGCGCGTTGAGAAGCAATTGGCAGGCAACACGGACGACAATATCCGAATGCTCGCTCATGTCGGCGCCAAGTTCGTCGGCCGAGCTATCTACATGTGGGGTTCGGAGGGTCGCCTCGATGGGCTGCTCGAACGAGCCCGCCCGATAGTAGAGAAAATCCACGCCGCCGATCCCGATATCGTTCTGCAAGCTGCGGCCTTCGAAATAGTAACCACGCAGGTCGAAACGCTCAAAGTGCCCAAGTGGGTTTTCGACGAATTTGACCTCGACGTCGAGGATCGCAGCTTCGACTACGAAGCGATGCTTTACCCCGACGGCCGCCGCGTCAACCACTGGCGCACCGGCTCCTCCGTTCCCGATATGAGCAGGCTCGAGACTCGCATGTGGTTTTATTATCTGGCCGCACGTTATATTGATATTGGCGTCGAGGCCATACACTTCGGCCAAGTCGAGATCATGGACGACCGCGACACGGACCATCGCGGCTGGCGCGACATGATGGCCCGCGTCCGCCGATACGCCGCCCGGCACGCAAGACGCCATTTTCTGCTCGCTGATGCACACGTGCCCAGCGGAGGCATCGTCCATAACGACAGGCTCATGTTTGACTTTCACTCTTTTCCGCTGCGAATCGACGAAGTTGTCAACGAGCCCAAGAAGGGCGTCTTGAAGGTCGGCTACCTGGATAGCCTCTTCACCCGCAGCAAAGGCGGTATCACACCGAGTGGCTGGCGATGTGAGAGTCTGCCCTATATCGTTGAGCTGGACAACTTCGGCTCAAGCGGCAAGCCCGGCCGGAACGTCGGAATGCACTACATATGGGGCTATGATGAAATCTGCTGGTTCGCTCACCAACCTGCCGACTATCGAAACTCCTGGCTCAAGTACGCCTGGGAGTGGATCCGCCGACACGATCCCAACGGCTACCTCCAAATGCCCGGCAGTCGAACATTGGCCAACCCGGTTGGAAAGAAGATCTGGTACTGGGCCAACACCCCATCCAACGCCGTCCCCACCGGCTTCGGCCAGGAGGAAACGATAAAAGCAATCTGGGCTGAAGACAAATAGCGAATTCTACCAAAAAGATGAAAGGGAGAAGAGCAATGGCATTCAGAGTCGGCGACTCTGTAAAGGTGAAAGAAGCATATTTCATTCTTGTCTTCGATTACGACTTCGGAATCGTCGGAATAAATCCGCTGGCTAATCGGTGCAGGATTTCGCCTGCGTGGTGGACGAGGAGAATGCCTTCGTCCTCCTTGTTTTCATAGTCGGCACTCGTTATATCATCCGGATTCATATAGCCAAGGTTCACTTTTTTGCATCGCTCGGGGCTGATGCCGGTGGCGAGCACGACGTTGGCCCGGGGCTTTTCCACGCCGTCGATGAACGTGCCGATGCCCTTGACGTGGGTGGAATGAGCCATAACGCCCCTGGGGACGCCGGCGAACCGGTCCATTCGCTTGAGGAAATAGTCGCGGGTATGGTAGCCGATCTGGTCGAGCCATTTGCCGTGCGTGTAGGAGACCTCCGTAATATGCGGCGCGTAAATGATGAGCGTTCCGCCGTCGGCGAGGACCGGTTCGAGTTTGTACATCACCTTGCCCGCCGTCCAGATATCGTCGTACATTTCCGGGGCCAGACCGAGAATCGTATCGTATGTCCTGTCCTTGTATGTAATATGGACCTGATCGGACAAATCGGCGGCTTTTTCCCAGGCTTCGACCGTGTCTCCAATAAAAATCCCTTTGAGTTCGTTCTCTAGCGCGACGATGGCGAACAAGGTATGCGGGACTTTGATGAACGATGCGGCTTTTTCGACGACTTTTCGCGTCGGGGTCCATTTATTGCCATTAACCAGGGGATTCGTGATGACGGCGCCCAGCCAGTGGAAGAAGTGGATAATCTCGTCGCCGGCGATGCCGGGAAAGATGTACTTATGCCCGCCGGAGAAGCCGACCACCTCGTGCGGAAAGACGGGGCCTAAAATAAAGAATTCGTCATACTCGAAGATCAGTTTGTTGATCGCGATATCGACTTCTTCGCGGAACAGGCCGTCGCTGATCTGCTCGATCTCGTCGGCCGTGATTTTTCCGATAGACTTGTAGGTTCCCGTTTTATCCCATTCGTGATTGAAAAACCGCACCGAAGCATACTTATCTTTTCGCTCGTCCGGCGTCATGCTCAGCCGCGCGCAAAACTGCTCCTCGCTCATCGGCTGATGGGTGCCCAGCGCGACCAGGCAATCGACGGCCTTGGTCTTCGGCCCCAGATGTTCGTAGATCATCTTGAAAACGTCGCCGATGGGTCCCGAGCGGGTATTATCGGGGATGATGAGCAGGATACGTTTGCCGGTGCAATCGTGGCGGGCAAAAAACTCGGCGATGGCTTCTTTCGCCTGTTCGTTCTTGACGGATTCACTTTTATTTTGTTGTTCGATCACCATAATGTCCATACTTTCAATTTGCGACTAATGCCTTTTACCGAGATGGCATTATACACTCATATCCTTCATTTTCTCATCTTTTCTTTGTTTTAGCTCGTTCATTTTTCACAAATCGGGGCGGGTGGCACAGAATCCCAGCGTTAGTCCGCCGTCAACGGTAATGCTGGCGCCGGTAATATAATCGCACCGGTTCGAGCTGAGGAAGACGACCAGTTGAGCGATCTCCTCGGTGGTGCCGATCCTGGCCGCCGGGACGGACGTCAGGAATTTTTCCTGTCGATCCAGCGGGGTCAATTCCGTCGCAATGGCCCCGGCGACGATGGAATTGACCTGAATGTTATGGGATGCCAGTTCGAGGGCCAGCGATTTGGTCAACGTTTCCAGGCCGCCTTTGGCGGCGCTGTAGTGCGCGTAGTATCGCCGGGCGTCGTACGCGTGGACGGAGCTGATATTGATGATCTTTCCGCCGCGTTTGGTGTCCCGCATGATTCGCCCTGCACATTGAGCACATAAGAACGGCGCCGTAAGATTAACCGAGAGCACCTTGTTCCAATCTTCTTTCTTGAGCTCCAGGATAGGGCTGGGATTTTGCGTCGCCGCGTTGTTGACGAGGATGTCCAGCCCATCGAACGCTTCCTGAATTTGCGAAAACATGTCGTCAATCTCGCTGGGTTTCGATAATTCGGCGGGGATCATGAGTGAGTCGGGACTCAGCTTCCTGACGTTCTCAAAAGACTCGCTGAGAGCTTCGGATTTTTTCGATCCATGAACGATCACATTGCATCCGTTGCGCGCCAGCTCAAGAGCGATTGTCTTACCGATCCCCCGGCTGGAGCCCGTGACCAGTGCGATTTTACCTTCGAGTTCCATCTTGACCTCCGGAATGCATTAGTAGTCTGTCATGATAAAAATTAAGAGAATGTCATTGCGAGCGAAGCGAAGCAATCTCAACCCTTTGCGTTGCTCGACAGTTGAGATTGCTTCGTTGCTTCGCTCCTCGCAATGACACGTTCCTTATTTAAGTTTTGACATAGTCTTCGTGGTTTTTCATTTTCGTTTATCTCGTGGCCTTATAAGTAAACGGATTTCACCACCGGCGGGAATCGTGACCGCCAAACCAGCGTGGAGCTGTTCTCCAGTGCGTTTTATGTTTGAACCGGTCGAGATATTGTTGACTGTGTATGTGGCTTTCGGTTCGACTGTGAACCATTCGGGCAGCGTGTTCATTCTGGGCCAGTCCTTTGAGAAGCCCATATATTCGCGGTGACGAGGAATGTCGAAGATCAGTTTTCCTTTCCAGGGCGTATCAGCTTTGACGACGATAGCGAGGGCGTCGCCTGTTTGTGCGGCGCCGAGCTTGAGGTCGCGCCGCCAGGGCCGGGCGATCAGGCCCCGGGTGTGCATCAATGCGTGCATGATGACGGTCCGAACGCCGTTGGATTCGAGCTTCATCGTGCCCCAGAGGGTTGCGGTTTCAAGAGGCTCACCGGAGCGGGCCACATTAGCGGCGACTTCGCGATCCACCCATTCGAGCGCTTGGCTCACGGGGAGTCGGTTGATGAGATAAATCCCACCTTCGATAGAGTCGGCATAGCCGTCGATGGAACTTCCTTCCCATCTGTAGTTTCTATATTGGGGTTTCAGAAGGTTCGCGAGGGTTCGCTCGACCCGGGCGCGATAGACGGGTTTGCCTACGGCCATATCGTAACAAAGATAGCCTACATAATTATAACCCCAGCCGTCGCTGAGTTGTCCCTCTTCGCGGATTACAGGTTTATCGGCAATGGTGTTGAACATGAGCCCGTCGGGGTTGAGACCGCGAGCCAGGATTTGATCGTGCATGTACTTGATGGCTTGTCGGTATCGTTCGGCCTTTTGGGGATTCTCTTTGGATTCGACGCCGAGCAACAGGCCGAATCCGCCGATGATCTCGCAACCGTGGTCGCGCAGACGACCTGGAACGAAATCGCCTTTGGTCAGATAATAGTCTCCGAGGCGTTCGGCCCAGGTGAGGAATTTCTTCTCGCCCGTCATGGTGTAGAGCCGGACCAGGGCCTGGAGCTGTTCGCCGTTGACTTCAACATTTGTCGAAGGAATTTTCCCGTAAGGGGTATCGATTCGCGCGTATTTCCAGAGATCTTCCTGGATACCCTTCATTCGGTCGAACCATTCATCCTTGCCGGTGACTTCGACGATGGCGATCAGGCCGTCTTTTACGTACTCGGAGGCCTGGAAGACGACCTGGTCCCAGGCGAGAGTCTCCATTTTTCGGCTCGTATTAAAATCATAGGGCACGGGGATGCGGTCGTAGTGGTTGCATAGCTTCATCTCGGCGTACAGAACGTCGCGGACTGGACCGTCGAGGGCCTCTTTGTCGACGACATGAGCGGCCCAGACGAGGAAGGGATAGCAGTCCGCGGCGGTGTCGCGATAGTTCCACTTGCCGTCGGCCTTGTAGAGTGTTGTGGCCGGATCGATTTGCTTCAGCGCCCGCTCGTGCAGCCAGCGATGGACTTTGCTGAGGGAATAGCCGGTGATGTCGGCGGATTTGCCGGCCTGCTCGAAAGCCTGCTCCCTGACGTCTGCAGCACTAATACCGTAGAGAATAAATATAATTGATAATGCGATCATTAAACTTGTCTTTTTCATAGTCATTTACCTTCCAATGGAAAAGGGATAGATGTGGCATGCTTCATAACGAGATAACGAAGCTTGTGCTCATCCGCGATTTGGCGAAATTCGTTTATGTCGGCTGTGTTGATCGCAAACATATCATAGTGCATCGGAATCGTCAGGCGGGCATTGATATTTAGTGCGAATTGGACGGCTTCCTCGCAGGTGAAATTCCCCGCGAAATCGAGCTTATGTCTAAAATCGTCCCGGCCGTTGACAGGCAGAAAAGCGAGGTCGATTTTATGTTTTTTAAGACGCTCAACCTGTCCGTCGTAGCGGATCGTATCGCCGGCGTGGAATATCGTCATACCGTCGATCTTGATGACGTAGCTAAGGTAGGGATAACCTTTTTGGGGATCTTGATCGAATTCTTCGTGTTTGGCCGGAACCGCATGAATCTGGATATCATCCAGACGCAAGTCGTCGTCGCCTTTCATTGTGTAAAGTCGCTCGTCGTTGATTCCGAAGCCCCGCATTGTCTGGCGAGCGCATTCGGGCACGACGAAACGAGCGCGAGGCGACTGAACGGCAATCGCGGGGATGCTTTCAGGGTCGATGTGGTCGGCGTGGTCGTGGGTGCATAATACGATGTCGGCGTGCGTGACGTCTTCGGGTTTCATCGGCGCCGGCTTGATTCGCACGTGCTCGTTGGGCTTGCCTTTGGTTATTTTCTCGGCGTACGTGCTCAGATATGGATCGATATAGATAATTTTCGTAGCCGATTTGAAGACAAAGCCTTCCTGACCGATCCACCAGATTCTAAGGTTGTCCGGCTTAACCTGGGCCTCGTTTATTTCGCGGATCAATGCATTCATGATAAACAATCGAGTATGACCTTCACCGCTCCGGTTTTGCTTTTATTGCAGGCGGTCTCGAAAGCGCTGACACTATCGGACAAGCTAAAACGGTGCGTGATAAGCGGTTCCACTTTCACCTGTCCGGCCGACACCAACTCGATGACCCGGGGGAAGTCGGTGTACATGGCATTAGATGATGTGCGTATCGTTCGCTCTCCGCTGAGCAGCAGCGAGGGGAAGCGAAGCTCATCTTCTTTCGTGGCCATCAGAACCAGTGTTCCGCCTTTCTTGAGGATTTCCAGCGATTCGAGGATGCTCGCCGATGTCCCAACGGTGTTAAAGGCTAAATCAACACCAATAGAATCCGTTTTTTCTTGAACAAGATCGTGGAGACGCTTCTTACCTTCGCTGAGATTAAGGGGAAAGTCAACGCCGACCTGCTCGGCTATCGCCACGTTCTCAGCGGCGATATCTGTAATGAAGGTCCGAGTGACTCCATACACTTTGACGATCTGTGCGATTAACAGGCCAATCGGGCCGGCCCCGAGAATCGCCACCTTATC
>Ga0272441_10007611_pt1 | contig 17534 bp, 7 predicted proteins | sample SSMProp6N_FD_193582 | JGI IMG/M metagenome (GOLD analysis project Ga0272441, IMG submission 193582) | Marine sediment archaeal communities from Little Sippewissett salt marsh, Falmouth, MA, United States - SSM-Prop-6N | ecosystem: Environmental > Aquatic > Marine > Wetlands > Sediment ...
CGCGTGCGAGAAGAAACGGATCAGGAAGATGCGGGTCGGACTGATCGCCAAGAAGAAGGGCGGCTCCAGCAAGAAGGTGCGCGACATACTCGAGCGGTACGGGTTTCCCTACGAGGAGGTGCTCGAGAACGAATTCCATACCAAAGACCTGAGCCCGTACTCGCACGTGTTCCTCACGGGCGGCGGCGGTTGGTACCTGCCGAAAGCCGGGATCGAGGCTATTCAGCGATTTGTGCGCAAGGGCGGCGGCTATATCGGGATCTGTGTCGGCGCGCACTGGGCGCAGAAACATCTGAACGGCACACTCAGGCTCACACGGCGCCAGCACTGGCAGTGCGGGTTCGCGGAACTGGAGCTCATGCCGCATCCGGTAACCAAAGGGTTCAGCCCGAACAGCTACCACTACGTCGCGCACTACAACGGGAATCTGTTCGTTCCGCGCAAGAAGATGGAGATCATCGCGTACTACCGGACCGGCCGCACGCGCGAGTACGCCGCGATCTTCTCCTACAGATACGGGAAGGGCCGAGTCCTGCTGACCACCCCGCATCCGGAGCTCGGCGGCCGCGACTCCGAACCGCGCCCCATCATCCGCAACGCGCTGCTCTACACCGCCCAGGGATGAACCTTCGGGGTGCGGCACTTAGCCGGAACGATTCAGTTGAATCCGTCGCGAGGTGCCGCAGATTGCGGCAGGCCGTGCGCCGCAAAGCGCTTCAGAGCTGCAGGCGTATAGACATACGTTTAGAGTGCCGCCTTAAGACACGCCTGTCTGAGCAGACACGCGATCCCAGTCCATGCACGGGCAGGCCGAACGACCAGCCGAACTGCGATCTGCCAGCATCACTCCAACCGCACGCGCGCCTTGTGGAAGCGAACGGCCCGGTTCGAGGCCGGCTCTTCGCTATGCACGATCGGCCGGTTGCCGCCGGGCACATGATTGTAGCCTGTCTGCACGGACCAGTCCGCCGCGGTCAGGCTCGAGCCGCGATCCAGCCAGTAATAGCGGGTCGCGCCGTCATAGTCCGCCTCGGCCCGCACACCGTCGAACCAGACGGTATAGGCCCCGTTCGACTGCCCGATCCGCAGCACGAAACAGCTTGCGGGATTCGTCGGGTCCGTCCCGGCAATGTACTCGGCCCACGTGGCGAGCCCGTCGAGATCGAAATCGCCGAGCGCGCGCGTATCGAACTCGTTTGTCCAGTCCGCATGTGCCGCGAGCAGCCACCATTTCGGGGTCTGGTTCGTCGCGTACAGACCACAGACCGGGCCGGGCCCGGGCTCGGTCGCCGCATACCAGCTGCCGGGCGCGCTGCCGGCCCAACGCATTGTCTTACGCGCCAACGGCCGGCCGGCCTCGGTCCCATCCGGCCATGGCTGCGCGTGGAAATAGACGAGCTCGTCGACCGTCACCCAGCTGACGGGATCCGTCGGCCCGTCCCCGCTCTGCGGGCGCTGCAAGGCAAGCCGACCGCCGCCATTCGCCAGGTTCCCCGCCCATGGCCCCTGCAGTTGGATCTCGCCCTCGCCCAAGCCGTAGGTACTGAGAAACGCACTTCGAGCCGTCGTGTTGGTCGGGTCGAAAGACACGATCACCAGATAGTGCTTTGCCCCGAGCGAGAGCCCGGCCGGGAGCATGAATTCAACCTGCCCGGTCACGCGCCAGGGCCCTACCGCGTTCCACAGATCGACCGGCGCCTCGCCGGGGTTATAGAGCTCGACGTATTCGTCGAACGTGTTGTCGGCCGGATGTGCGGGCGTCGGCGCAGGCTCGACCATGAGCCGGCTGAACACGGCCCGTTGTTCCGGCAATCCGTTGGTCGTGTCCGGGGTCGGCACCAGCGCATACCAGTTCGGCCCGCCATCCGGGAACCGGCCGTAGGAGCGGTCCGGCTCCTGCGCATCGAACCGGACAGCGTCCGCGACCCGGTCGTTCGTATTGCCCGGCAGATACGACAAGAACACGGCTTCGCCCGCCTTGTTCAGCCCGAACCCCGTTGTTGCATTTGTGTGGAAATCGGTCACCTCGGCGAACGTGACGAACGCGCCCGGCGCCAGGTTCGTCGTGGTGACCCGCCATTTTGTCAGATCGGAACGATCGTCACTCAAATACCAATCGCCCAGTGCGATCAGCGTGTCGCCCGCGTTGAACAGTTCGATCCAGTCGTTGGAATCCTGCCACGGCGCGCCGTTCGTGTAGTCGGTGTGCGCCATCAGCTCGTTGACCAGCAGGTCGGTAACCGGGTCCGGGTCCGCACGGCCGGGCGAGCCGCCGATCCTGGCGCTTGCACGCCAATGCCCGCCGTAGTCGAGCAGGCCGGTGTCCTGCGTCTGCTGTTGCAGCGGGACCAACGAGTGCCCGGCCCCGTCCGCGGCCGTGGGCCAGCCGGCCCCGTCGTTGTAATCGAGCGACGCCAAGACGGTTCCGCCCGCCGCGGACAGGACCCGCACCGGCTCCCCGTCGTTCGACAGCCGGCCCGAGTACGGGCCGGCCACCGGCACCTCGGCCCCAAGCCCGTAGTGTGTTTTGAACGTTGCGAAATCGTTGGTGGGGTCCGCCCGCACCACGAGCAGGTAGGCGCCCGTCGAGAGCGTGGCACCGGCCGCGAACGTGAACTCGATGCCACCCTCGATCCGCGCGCCCGCGAGATCCAACACGGTGTCGCCGCTCGTGTTGTGCAGTTCCAGAAACTCGTAGTCGCTGCCCGCCGGCGGATAGTACATCAGCTCCGTCACGCGCAGATGGCCGGCCAACGCGACGTCGTTGTCCGGCGCGCCGGCGGTGAACTGAACGGGCGCCGACCAGTGGCTCCAGCGTCCGCTCATGTCCTGCATGCGCACGCGCGCACGGTAGGTGTGCCCCACCTGCGTGACGCCCGAGGGGATCGCGACCGTGTTCACGAACGCGGTCAGCACACCGCTTTGCCAGACGGGCACGATCTCGTAGCATATCGGCGCGGCCGGCTCGTAGCAGGGGCTGTTCGTGTCGGTTATTTCGCCCAACCGCCAGGCCATCGCCGCGAACGTGTTGCTGCCCTGCGGATCGTCGAACGCGCTGCATTCGAACGCAAGCGCGTTCACCGCGAAGTTCGTGGGCCCGATGCTGACCAGCGTGGCCGTGTACGGAATATTCGTGCCGTCACCTTTCGACTCGGCCAGGCTGTCCAGGTGCGCGGCACGACCGCCGGCCGGTACGTCCGGTCCGCTGTCCCCGGTCCACCCGGCAAACGCGAAGCCCTTCATGCTCTGGACCTTCTCGACCAGCGAGGTCGGCGCCCAGTCCTGATAGCCGGCGTCCGGCGGCGCGTCCTTCCAGCGGTCGCGGTCGGCCAGCGCAAATTCCGTGATCGGTGCGGCCAGCTCGTCGATCATCTGATGGATCACCTCTTCGGTCCAGACAAGGTCCCGGAACTCGCGGATCACGTTGCGGTATTCCTGGCGCATGACCGGCTCGTCCGGCCATTTGCAGATCCCGTACCACGGGAAGTCCTCGCCCGAATTCCAGTTCGGGCCCCAGCTCGCGTCCGAATCGTGGGGCAAGACCCAGAGCCGGCCGTACCGGTTCGTCGCGGACATGTCGAAATACCACGCGCGGTTCTTGAACGAGAGGCTGTACCGAATATCGTAGTGCCGGACCGCCTCACAGATACTGTGGTACCGGTACCACAGATCGTAATTGATGTATTCGCGCAGCCACGGCTCGGTCGCTGCCGGATTGCAGTTCGAATGGATGTTCTGGTAGTCCCAGTCGTTCGTGACGGAATACCGGCCCTGGTTGCGTCTCAGCTCCAGCCCGTTCGTCACGGCCTGCTTGAACTTGTACAGGTTCCCGTCCGGCAACCCGTGCGCGTCGAGGAACCGCGCATCGAAATCCTCGGTCGCCAGGAACATCCCCCAGAAATCGCCGTAATACTGACCGTTCGTGCCCGGCGGCGCTTCGTACGGGCTGTCGACCACCCGGAAATGGAACGGATGCATATAGGGCGCGGGTACCCCGCACAGGTTCCAGAGCTCGTTGTTCAGCGTCTCCGTGATCCCGTAGTTGTTCTCACGGTGCGCGTCGAACAGTTTCCCGATGTTCAACGTGCGCCAGTCCGTCTCGTACTTGCGGCCGTACCTGTCGCGCGCCTGCAGGTAGCGGCCGGTCCGGAACCGGATCCGCATGGCCCGCTTCCCATACGCGCCGTACCGGTCCCCGTGCTGGCGCAGCCGGTAGCGTATGTGGTCGTAGACCTCACCGTCATAGACAAAGGCGCCCTCCCAGTTGAACTTGTCGCGCGCCTCCTCGTGCACGGTCGCGATCTGATCCCCGAGCTCGTAGGCAATGCATTCGGCCAGGTCGTTCGAACGACTGAGCAGCCAATAGACAGGCAACGCGCGCGTCACATTCGTGCCGTAGACGTGGCCGACACCGTCCGGATGCACCGAGCGTGCCGTGGTCGTGTAGGCGGGCACACCGTCATAGACGAAGTACGCGAAGTTCAACGAGGGATCGTCGAACAACGGCGCGCGCACCGACGTGCCCTGCGCGTCGTACGCCCGAACCCGGTAGCGGACCAGCGTGCGGTTCGTCGGCTGGCCGGCGAGCTGCGCGCTGTAGATATGGTCGCCCGCCACCATATCCGCGCCCGTGCCGTCGTCCGTCATCGGCTGTTCGGCCCAGTTCGCCGCGTCCTCAAACGCCGGGTTCTCCGGCAACGGCCAGTCGGGATGCCCGATCAATGTGCTGTGGCTCAACGGCAGATAGGCCGGCAGATACGCGCCCGGCACCACGATCTGCACCGACAGCGACACGTTCGTAATCCCGTCAGCATCGCTGATCTTGGCCGTCAGCAGGACCGGCTCGCCCCTGCCCGGTTGCTCGGGCTCGTGATGGACCTGCCGGATCGCGGGCGGCGCGTTTGTCGACCATACGCTGTTTGTTGCGCCCGGGGTCGGGGCCGCCAACCCGGGATAGCCCGAAGCGCGCCAACTCCCGCCTCGATCGTTGTCCAGTGACGGATGGATCAGTTCCATCGAGCTGCCGCCACCCGCCGCGGCCAGCGGCCATGGGAACGCGGAACGATACGTGACCTCGTCGATCAGGCTGCCCGCTGCGTCGCGCAGCGTCAACCGCTCTCCTTCGTTCGCCAGCAGCCCCTCGTAAGGGCCCAGCGCAGCAGTACCATACAGGTTCGACAGCGACCCGGGATCCTCTGCGACCACAAGGAAAGCGCCCGGTACAAGCTCGGTAGAGGCCGGGAACGTGTACGCAACGCCGCGCTCAAAACGCCAGCCGCTCAGATCCACCGTGCCCGTGCCGTTGTTGTACAGCTCGATGAATTCCGCCAGATCCGTCTTGACCGCCGGCTCGTAGTGCAGCTCGTTTACCACCACGTCGGCCGCCGCTGCACACGCAAAAAGCGCCGCACCCAAAACCAACGCATGCCCCACGACTGGCCGCTTGTCGTTCATGCCGCCTGTGCCTCGAGGCATGATCGCATAATTCCGGGGCGCATGCAAGAAGCGAGCCGGCTTCACGCGAGGACGCGGTGCCGCTGCGCAGGCACGTCCGCGGCTTGCATTCAGCCACCCGAATCCGGCAGAATCGGGGAGAAACCACGGATGGCACGGATTTGGTCTTGTCGGAGGAACCACGTGATGAGCAAGATCGACGCATTGAACAACGAATTCGCGATCCCCGAACAGCTCACGTTTAAGCAGGGCCCCGGCGGGCTCGCCACCGCAACGATCGCGAACGCACACGCGAGCGCCGAAATCACGCTGCACGGCGCGCACCTGCTCGCCTACCGGCCGCGCGGGCAGGAACCCGTGCTCTGGCTCAGCAAGAAGAGCTATTTCGAACCGAACAAGCCGATCCGGGGCGGGATCCCCGTGTGCTGGCCCTGGTTCTCGAAACACCGCACGAACCCCGATCTCCCTTCGCACGGGTTCGCACGGCTCCTCGACTGGGAGGTCGCCGGCACAAAGGCGATGGACGAGGGCGGCACGCAGATCCGGCTGCGCCTGCAAGACAGCGAAGCGACCCGCGCCATGTGGCCGCACGCGTTCGAGCTCGAGCTGCAGGCCGAGGTCGGCGCCGCACTGCGTGTCCGGCTGTCCATCCGGAACCCGGGCAACACACCCTACGAATGTACCGGCGCACTGCACACCTATTTCAACATCAGCGATATCACCCAAATCCGGATTCTCGGGCTGCAACACGTCGAGTATCTCGAGACGATCTACTCAGCCGAACCGAGCACCCAGCAGGACGCGGCCATCACGTTCGACAAGGAGACCGACCGTGTCTATCGCAATACCGACGCCGACTGCCTCATCGAGGATCCCGGCTTGGACCGCGGCGTACGCAACCACAAAGTCGGCAGCCTCTCGACCGTCGTATGGAACCCCTGGACAGAGAAAGCCAAACGCATGCCCGACTACGCCGACGACGAGTTCCCAACCATGGTCTGCGTGGAGACCGCGAACACGGAGCCGAACCAGCTTTCGATCACGGCCGGCAGCGAACATGTGATGGAGGCCCTGATCAGTATCGAGGGGCAAGACTGAGAGAGTTGAAACTTGAAATCCTAGCCGGAACGATTCAGGGAGAGCCGGCGCCTGCGATCACCTTCGCCTTCATTCGAGATCCAGAAGGTCAAGCCTCCGCCTCAAGTTTCAAGTCTCGAATTTAGAGTCGGGCCGCGTATGGAGGTCGCGCACCAATTTCGAGATGTCCTTCCACCGCGCCTTCGGGTTCGCGCGGTGTCGCACGTCCCGGCGCCGGGCCAGGTGTGCAAGCTCCTTCTGCAGTTTTCGATAGCTCTCGTACCGGCCCGCATCCAGCGTGCCTGCCGCTGCAGCCGCCTCGACCGCACAGCCCGGCTCGCCCATGTGCCGGCAGTCCCTGAACCGGCAGCGCTCCGCCAACGCTTCGATCTCAGGGAATGTGCCGCGCACACTCTCCGCATCGCCCCATAGCTGCAGCTCGCGCATGCCCGGCGTGTCGATCAACATGCCGCCGGCCGGCAGCACGAACAGCTCTCTGCGCGTGGTCGTGTGACGCCCGCGCAGATCGCCCGGTCGCACCGCCGCCGTCGCCTGGCGTTCCGCGCCGAGCAACGCATTGATCAACGCCGACTTGCCGACCCCGGATGGGCCCAACAGTGCGACGGTCCGGCCCGGGCCCGCATATCCGGTCAACGCCTCCAAGCCGGCGCCGGTCAGTGCGCTGACCACATGGACCGGCACCTGGATCGCAACCGCCTGCGCCTCCTTCACGAACCCATCGGGCTCCGCGCATAGGTCCGCCTTGTTCAACACGCAGACCGGCGCTGCGCCGCTGTCACGGCACAACACGAGATACCGCTCGATCCTGCGCACGTTGAAGTTGCGGCCGCCATCCAGCCCGCTCACGACGAACACGGTATCGACGTTCGCCGCAACAACCTGCTCCTCCGCGCGCGCGCCCGGCTCCTTGCGCCGGAAACAACTCTTGCGCGGCAGCACAGCCAGGATCGTCGCGGTCCGCGCGCCCGCGACCGGCGCGCAGACGACCCAGTCACCGACCGCCGGATAGTCAGCCGTCGACTCTGCACCGTGCGCGAACGCGCCCGAGACCTGAGCCGAAAGCTCGCCCAACGCCGCCAACAACAGGTACAGGCCGCGCTCCTCTCGAATCACACGAGCAGGTACGCAGCCTGCCCCAGCGGCCGCCGCTTCGAACGACTCCGCAAGAAACGTGTCCCAGCCCAGCTCCGCCAGTTCCACGTCTGTCTCCTTCGCAGCTTACATGAACAACAGCAAACTCAACACCATCACCGCCATGCCGGCAAGCGCCGTCACCGAAAATGCAAGCACTACGTTCTGTTGCATTCCGTTGCCATCCCCTCCCCACCATCAAACCCTTCTGCAAACCTTGTTGCGCCTCGCTGCCCCCACAGCCCCAGCGCGCAACCGGTACCCGCCTCGCGCATGGGGCGCCGCCAACCCGTGGATTGTAGCCGGTCTTCTCCAACGGCTCAAGCCGCGCCGCAGCGGGAAATCGGCTCCTGTTTCCGGATCAGGGGTCCGGCTCAGCGGCCGCGTCGTTGGCCCGGCATATTCGGGCTCGGGCGCGCCCCGCCCGGTGATCGGGCCGACGCGCCGGCACACGAAGAAGCGTTCCCCCGCCGCCTGGAGCGCGCGAGCGGATCCTTGACGCAGCCGGCGAAGCACAGTAGTCTCTGCGCCGAATTTTCAGGCATGGCCCCACCAGATGAACTGGCAAGGAGGAGACAAAGGGATGAGCGACAAGAAAGCGGACCTGGCCGGCCCCGGTATCGGTGACTACACGGAGCTCGAGCAGATTCTGCCCGCGGATTACGAGTCGGCCTTGAGCGCGAACGAGACACAGCGCGCGATCTTCGCGCTCAAGAACTACATCGAGCAAGGGCTCTGCCGGGAACTGAATCTGATGATGGTCACGGTCCCGCTGATCGTGGACGTATCCAGCGGTGTGAACGATTACCTGGACAGGGACGGCTCGAGAACGCCGGTCGGGTTCCACATCTCGAACGATCACGACAAGAACCCTGTCGACGCGGAGGTCGTGCAGGCGGCGACGAAATGGAAGCGCATGGCCCTGAAACAGTTCGATATGCAGGTCGGCGAAGGGCTTTGCACGGATATGCGGGCGGTCCGCAAGGACTACTGGCTGGACCACGACCACAGCGCATACGTCGACCAGTGGGACTGGGAGCGCGTGATCACGGAGGACCAGCGCAACCTGCAATTCCTGACCGAGATCGTGCAGGGCATCTGGCGTGTGATCAAGGGCGCCGAAACCTTTATCCACGAACAGTTCCCGCAGTTGAAGAGCGACAGGTACCCGGACCTGCCCGACGAGTTGGAATTCGTGCACGCCGAGGATATCCTGGAGACGCACCCGGAACTGCCGCGCAAGGCGCGGGAGACCGCGTTCGTGCAGGAACACCCGGCGATCTTCATCTACGGGATCGGCTGGCCGCTCAAGGACGGCTACCCGCACGAATTGCGGGCCGCCGATTACGACGACTGGGTCACGCCTACCACTTCGGCCGACGGCCGGCCCATGCACGGTCTGAACGGGGATATCCTGGTCTGGAACCCGGTCACGAAGCGGCGGCACGAACTGACCTCGATGGGCATCCGCGTGAACAAGCAGACCCTGCGCCAGCAGCTCGAGATGTCCGGCCAGCTCGACTTCCTCTCGTTGCCCTATCACAGCGCGATCCTGAACGACGAGATCCCGCTCAGCATCGGCGGCGGGATCGGCCAGTCCCGCACGAACATGTTGCTGCTTCGCAAAGCGCACATCGGCGAAGTCAGCGTCACGGTCTGGCCGAAGATCCTCAAGGATATGTGCCGCGAGAAGAACATCCACGTCCTGTAACGATCCGATCCTCGCTGCGTGCAGGATGCGGGTTAGCGTTTCGGGCGCGCCGGCCACATAGTGGGCTCGGTCGAGAATTCGCGGCGTATGACCGTTCGGTTCGGACGATTCGCGCTGAAATCGTCCGGGTAGTAGGCGACGTGCAGTGCGCCGCGCGCGAGAAGAACACGGGCCCTGCGCAGCAAGTCGTGTTCGTCGATCCAGCGGGCCTTTGGCCAGTCATAGGCCTGCAACTCGAACACGGTCCTTTCCAACCCGTTGGGGTGCAGGCTCGCGGCATCGACCAGACGCTCGAGCCAGGGCAGCGGATCACGCACGCGTTCCAGCTCGGGATACGCCAAAACCACCACCTGATCATACCGGCGCAGGCTGGCCCGGTAGCTTTGTGCGAATTGTGTTTCGGCTTCCTGCGAGAGCAGGACGGGCGCGTAGAGTGTCCTCGCGAAGAGTGACTCGGGCCGATAGATCCGGACCGCCTGCATGAGCCGCTCTGTGAACGTGTTGAGCCGCCGGATCTTGATGTCCGTCCAACGCCGCCGCGCCGTTTCGGACAGGGTACCCGGCACCGGTGCGCGCGTGCCGAGCGCCGAATGGTAGAACCGTTGCGCCGCGGGCGACGCGTCCTCGGCCGGAGCGAGGTATGCGTCGTCCTGGAACACGACACCGTGGAACGGCACGTGGGCGGCCAGATCCTCGTAGAGCCGGATGGCAAGCCGCAGGGCAGGCGCCTCGAAGGGTGAAAGCCGCCGGTACCAACTTCGCGATATCCTGGGTTCGCCGGTTTGCGTCCATTCCTGAACATACGACTTCTCCGCGCCGGGCACCTGCAGGCTCAACACGGGCATCCAGACGTATACCTGCACGCCGCGCAGGGCGAACTGGCGCGCAGCCCGACTCAACAGATCGCAGCGCATCGGGAGCACGCGATTCGGGAAATAGACGGCGTGCACATTGCCGTCGCCGTCGGGGTCCGCAAACGCCTGCAGGTAGACCGTGTTGGGCTGGATCCGCATCACGCGCTCGAGCAGGGCATCTACGTTTCGTTCGGTTGTGACCGGGTTGCGATCATACACCAGGTCCAGGTCAATCTGTATCGCGCGCACATTGAACTGTCGCCGACTACCGGTCCGCATGATCCGGTCAAGCGTCCCGGCGAATTAGCGGATTGTCGGATTCCCGGTGATCAGCCATCGGTTCAGTGCTCGCAGTGTGTTCAACACCGCCGGCTTGCCGCCCAGCGTGAAGCTCATATCCAAACCTGCTTGCGCCGCCTCCTCAAGCGCAGGCTCGTTGTACGCACCGAACGGCCACACCATGATGTGCGGGCGCACGCCAAGCCTTGCCTGCAGGATCGTGTTCGCGCTCGCGAAGTCCTCGCGCAATCTCGTGCGGTGTTCCCGTGCCGTCTCGTACCTGCTCAAGACCGGGTCGTAGCGGCGACTGGTCACTGCGTGCCCGGTGTCCCCTTGCGGGTTGCATTGCACGGCCTTGTGCAAGTCAAACGAATGCGAGGCAAGCGTAACCAAAGGATGACGGACCGCTTCCGCGAGCTGTGCCCAGTCCATGACCGGCGCGCTCAGGGCGGACGGTGCGCCGCGCTCGAGCCAGGACGAGCAGACCGCCAACATTGCGGGTGCTTCGTAGCGTTCCAGCACCGGGATCACGTTCTGCATGAATGTGCGGTACCCGCCGTCGAACGAAAGCAGCACCGCGTTCGGCGGCAACGATGCGGTGCCGGCATGCGCCGCGCGAAGGTCCGAGGGCGTGACAAACGAATACCGCTCCGCGCACAAATACTCGAGCTGTTCGATGAAGCGCGCAAGACTCACGGCATACGGGTCGTTCTGTACCTTGACCGGCACGTCGCGATAGCCGATCACGAGCAGGCGCGGGACGGTCGCGCCATTCACGCGCGGCCAACCGCACAGCAAAAGTACGGCCAGCCAGATCCCATGCCGTTTTGTAGTGCAGCGCCCGGCAAATCTGAAGGCTTGCATCATTGCCCCTCGCCTGCCCAACCCAAAAGCTCTGCCCGAAAGCAAGGCGTATCAACAGAGCCAACCCCTGCGCCTCGCCCCGCCGGGCTCGTATCCCCCTGCCTGCGCCCCTGCCTGCCCCCGTACGGAACGGTCGGATCAAACGCATCGGGATTACGCCTTTTCTGAACAATCGCGGCACCGTTCTTCCTCCCGCCTTCGGGCTACGGAGTGTAAGCCATCAACCATGCCCAATCCGCGAGGCGCACTCGCGGATTTGAGACCGGCGCTCTTGTCTGGCCGGCCCAAGTGTTCTAGAGTTCTGCGTGAATATTTTTGTCGCGCACAGCGGAAGCGAAGGAGTCACGCATGCAGGACACAGAAGGCATTGACGGCTTCGTGGTGAGCCAGAAGAAGGAATGGGGTGAAATCCTGACCGGTTGGGAGCAGCGCAACAAGTATGTCGTGCTCGATCAGAAGGGCAACGAGCTTTTCATGGCGGCCGAAGAAGGCGGCTCGACCTTTCTGCGCCTGTTCCTGAAGGCCGCGCGTCCGTTCACGATCGAGGTGCGCACCATGGACGGGCAGCCGGCGATCCGGATCGAGCGCCCGTTTCGCTGGTTCTTCCACGAGGCCTCGATCTACAACGCGCAGAGCCAATTGCTCGGCACCATCAAGAGACAGTTCTCGCTGCTGCGCCGCATCTATTCGGTCTGCGATGTTGCCGGCCATGAGGCGTATCAGTTGTTTGGCCCGATCCTGCACCCCTGGACATTCGAAATCCGTAGGGGCGGCACGACGCTCGGTAAAATCACCAAGAAATGGAGCGGCCTGCTCAAGGAAGGCTTTACGGACGCAGATAACTTCGGGGTAACCTTCCCCAATGACTGGGAGGTCGCCGATAAGGCCGTCGTGCTGGGCGCGGTGTTCCTGATCGATTTCGTGCACTTCGAGAACAAGGGCGATAACTGAACCCCGCGCGGTGCCGCGTGCGCGGAACGCACACACACGCACAGAACCCGCAGGTCTGGCCGTTCCCCGGCTTGGCCGCCTTCTCGCAAGCAATCGAGTGAAGAAACCACTCTTGGACCCGTGCCTGTCCGTGTTCGTCCGTGTCAGTCCGTGTTCCGCCCGCACCGGCTCACGGCGTCTCGAGCCCGAACGCGGCACGGCCGGCCCGCCGGCGTAACAACCAGAAGGCAACAGCAAACACGAGCACGGCGGGCCAGAGCCCGGCGAGCCGCCGGCCGAACCCGGCGCGGAACGAGCGGAACCGGACCATCATCTCCGCGTCGGGATTGATTTGCAGCTCGCGATAGAACTGAACGCGGGACCCGTGTTCCGGGACCGTCACGGTGATCGCCTGGTCCAGCCCGGCCGCCGCGGTCTGCTGGTCGATGATCTTCTCGGCGACCCGGCGCAAGCTTTCGTTATCCGCGGCGGACAGCGACTGCTCGATCTGCTGCGCGTATTCCTGGGTGCGCTGTTGGCCCTGTGCCGCAGGCTGCTGCCGGTCCATCTGGATGTTCTGCTGTTGGCGCACCGCGTTACGGCGGTTGTAGAGTCCGACGATCGCGTTCTGTTTTACAAGATTCTTGTATTGGATGCGCGCATCCTCATTCATGTCGTCCTTGCCCTGGGACCAATTGATCGCGGACTGAAACGCCTTCTTCGCCAGCTCGGGCTTGCCTTCGCGCCGGTAGCGTTCGCCCTCGGCCATGACGGTCTGGGCGCGCGCCAGGTTGCTTTCGAGCTGCCGCAGATTGTTGCGTTTGTAGTTCTCGGCGTCGAAGAACTGGGGCAAGATCCGGTCGCGTTCCCGGCGCATCGTGCCGCCGAACCCGTAATAGTGCCGGCCCGGCGGAAGATAGAGCGTCCATCGCACCTTGGTCAGCGGCACGTTCAGCCGGGGCCCGACCACCCGCTGAGAGAACCAGCGGCTCGACACCTGCCCCGCATAGATCAGTTCGACGCTCGTCTCTTTGCCGAGCCCGCTCTCGAGCGGGATTCGGTAGACCCCGTCCGCCCATGCGGGCGTTGCGACTTTGCCGTCCACGAGGGCGGACCACAATTTGTCGTTCTTGCCGGGCAACGCGGCTTCAAGGAACCGGAGATTGCCCACGTCCATGGTCAACCCGACCCGGTGGATCGCGTGCCCGCCGGCCGCGGCCACCGAGGTCAGTTCCGCCTGCAGCACTTTCGCGGGCAGCACGGCGGCCGCGCCGTGCCGCGAGACGGAAAGCTCGAGCCGATAATCCGGACGGACCGCGCGGTAGCACAGGATGGCATCGGACAGATCGCCGGCCCGGAACACCGCGGGGATGCCTCTTGCGCCCTCGGCCTTCAGGCCGGCGGGCGTACCCGCGGGCTTGACTTCGACACGGCCGCTCGAGGTCACCACAACGTAGGCCTTGCGCGCCTCGGCGTCCAACGCGCGCAACGGCAGAATCGTGAGCCGGCCGGCTTCCGCGTCCAGCGGCAACTGGTAGGCGACGGTCAGCAAGTAGTCGCGTATCGCCTTATTGTGCAGATGCACCTCCCAGATGCCCTGCTCCTTGTCGATCTCGTGCGCCTTGGCCAGGTCGTTGCCGCTGAAACTCAGCGCGATGCCCGGCTCAGGCGCCTGGACACGGAACAGCTTGCAGCCCGCGTTTTCGATCTTATAGCGCACGTAGGCGCGCGCCTGCAGACGCGCCTCGGTCAGGTCGACGCGCTGCAGGATTTCCGGCTTCAACAGCGGGTTCAGCACTTCGGCCCTGAGCGTGACGGACCAGCTCGGGCGGAGCAGCCGGAACGCGAGCAGCCCGCTTTTCTGTATACCGAGCTCGCGCGGGTTCACCTCGCTGACTCCCTCACGCTCGGCGGTTGTCATCCGCACGCCGCGCTCGCCCGAGACGGTGAGCGTGCCCGCGTGTTTGCGCGCGCCCGGCAAGCTCACGCGCGGCACCGGGATCCGCGCTTCGATCCTTTTCTCCATGCGGGTCAGCACGATATTCACGCGGCGCGTGCCGAGCATCTGCTTGCTGAAATGCACGAGCACGCCGCGCTCCGGATCGGTCAGCTCGTCCCAATGCGTGATTTCGGGGCCGCTCACCGTCTCGACGTCGTAGCCGGCCGGCACGGCAAAGCGCAGAGCGAACAGCCCCGATTTCGCGATTGTTACGTCAAGCTGGGTCGAGAGCAGGATGCGCTCGTCGCTCACGGACAGGCTCGCGCGCTCGGCGACACGCAGTTCCGACTGCACGCGTTCGGCTTTGACCTCCGCGGAAACCGGCGTCTGATGATAGCGGAACGCACGCCGCGTCCGCGCGCCGCGGCCGGCCCGCGCATAGCGGTGCGCCGCGGCCGCGGCCGCGCGCGAGAAATCTTCCGTGTTCATCGGCGCCAGGCCCTCGGTCGTATCGACGGCGATCTGCACGGAATCCGGGCAGGCGATCGCAATGGAGCCGCGTTGCCGACCCGCCCCGTGCACGACCGGCACGCCGAGCCGCGCGGTATAGGGCAACGCCTCGCGCGTGATCTGGGTCACGACGAACAGGTCGAAATCACGGGCAAGCGGCTTGTCCAGTACCGCCTCGAGCAGACGGCGGTCCGGATCGAACCGCCAGGTGCCGAGCCCCGGCGCGCTCACGGCCGTCACGCTCATCTCTTCCGGAATCGTCAGTTCCAGCGCCTTCAACTCGCCCTGCGCTACCTGGTAGCGGACCAGATGCACGGCTTCGACCGCGCCGGGCCCGAACCCGACGAAGCTGTTCACGTCGCAGAAGAACACGGTTTGTTCCAGCTTCGCCGTGCGCTCGCGCGGTTTCCAGGTGATCGACCCGTGCCGGGTCCGCCCGTAGGCGGCAACCGCAACGGTGTTCGTGGCTTGCTCCTCGGTCGCGAAATACACGGCTGCCGGCGCCTGAACATCCAGCCCGGTCTGCGGCAGGTACAGCGTGACCTCGTTGCGCAGGTTCGCGGGTAGCGAGAAGGTGATACTGCGGCGTCCCGCCTTCTCGGTCACGGGCACGACATAGTGCAGGACTCCCCGGTATTCGCCCTTGCGCGCTACATGGAACTCATAGCCGCTGCCGGTACTGCGCAAATCAAGATACTTCGCCGGCAACTCGAAATCCGTTACCGCCGCGCCCGCGTCCAGTACGGGGAACGTGCCCGGCGCGTCAGTCTCGAACGCGAGCTCCATGCGCACCTCGGCGCTCGCGCCCGAATCCGGCTGCTCGGCCGGCGCCCGGATCGTGAGGGTAACGGAGTTTATCACTTTCTCCGGCGGCGGCGCGACCGGTGCGGCACGCTTTCCCGGCGGCGGCGCACTGCTCTTCCCGGCCAGACATGTGCAGGCCAGTACCGCGCTCAGCAGCAACAACGGCAGCAGACCCGGCGCCGTATGCCCTCCGTTCCCCTTGGCCGGGCCGGCGGAATCCGGGCTCAGCGGCGGCGGCCCGTCCGCCTCGTCTTCAACAAACGGGGCAAGGCCCGAGTCCTCAGTCGGTTCGTCGCGCTTGCGCCGGCCCGCGGCGCGGCTCGCGCGCAGCATCTTCGAGCCAAGCCCGACGGGCAGCACCAACGCGCCGCACGCGATCAAGAGTTTCTGCCCGATCGCGAGCTGCGAGAGGCCGAGCAGCAACAGCGTCACTCCGGCGGCGGCACTCAGCGCGCGTCCGCGCTGAGCGACCAGCAACACGATCCCGCCCGCGAGCCCGAGCACGGCCAGGCCGACGGAACCCACGCCGCCAAGCCAAGCGGGGACCAGGCGCAGACTTACGGCGAGCGGGTCGCTCCCCATCAGGTTGACCGCCTTCGAGAACGCGACGGCACTCGGCGCGCCCTGCCGGCCGGCCCCGAACACGACGCGAAACGCGTCCAGCCCATCGGTCCGACAGGCAGCCTGAAACGCGAGCCCGAGGAACAGGCCGGCCAGCGCGATCATGAGGCCGAGCACGCTGCCCCACAGGATCCCGCGTCCGCGCGCGACGTTGTAGGCGATCAGGCTGCCCGCCGCCAGGCACGCGATGACGGCCAGGATCCAGCCGCCGGCCCTGCGCAGGAGCCCGAGATACAGACGCAGGATCTTCACGAGCACGCCGGTCAGGCCCTGGTCGAAACTGACCGCCGAGATGCAGTGCATATTGCCCGCGGTCCCGGCCACCGCGAAGTCGGCCGGGACCGTGAAGCGCCATTCCCCGAAACTCGCGTGCGCTTCCGGCGCGGACGGCGCCCGGAACGCGAGCCGGCCGCCGAGCCGGCCGGGTTTCTTGTGCTCCTCGGCGTAGACCAGTTCGATCTGCATCGACGTGTTCGGGTCGCGCGGGCGGCGCAGCGGGATCAGGAGCCGATCCCCGTCCCGTTTCGACGAGATGCTCTCCGTCTTGCCGCCCGGCCCCGTGCTCCGGACCGACCAGAGCTGCGCACCCGGCGGCAGGTTCAGGACCAGATACTGTTTCGCGGCGTTCTTCACAAAATAGCGTGCGGTCGTGACGGACTCGCCTTCGCGCCCGATCTGGGTCGAGAGCGCGGCATGTTCGACAATCTGGCGCAGGAGCTGTTCGGTTTCGAACCGGGCGACACCCAAACGGATATTGTGCGGTGATTTCACGTATCGGTAGGCACACAGGATCGGGTCATTGACGAGCGCGAGATAGTCTTTGGGCACCTCGTTTTGATCGATGCCGGTGACGGAGCCAGCCTTCTCCTTCTCTTCGACGGCGAGTGAGGCAGAGCTCGCGATCACGATGTAGCCGGCCTCGCTATCGCCGCCGACCGTGCGCACACCGCCGACCGCGAGGTCCGCGGTCTCGTAGCTGAACTGCCGGTCGTAGGTGACCAGCAGGTTGTAGTCGCCCAGCACGCGTTCCTGCAGCACGACCGTCCAGTTGTCGCCCTCCCGGCGCCAGGACCGGATATCGCGGCCGGAAAACTCGACATTGTGGAAGTCCGGTGCGACATAGACGACCAGCTCACGCACGGGCGCACCGCCCACGTGGTAGGTGATCGAGGAACTGCCGTACAGCACGTTCTCGCCAAGTGATATCAGGTGCAAGACCTCCGCGTGCATGGTGGCGCGCGTGCGGTCGACGGTTACCCTCGCGGACCAGCCCGGCTCCTTGAACCGGAATGCCTGCTGCGCGCCCGCGACCTTGATCGGGGTCGTGCCCGTGTTCACT
>Ga0272441_10007612_pt1 | contig 17532 bp, 14 predicted proteins | sample SSMProp6N_FD_193582 | JGI IMG/M metagenome (GOLD analysis project Ga0272441, IMG submission 193582) | Marine sediment archaeal communities from Little Sippewissett salt marsh, Falmouth, MA, United States - SSM-Prop-6N | ecosystem: Environmental > Aquatic > Marine > Wetlands > Sediment ...
TTTAAAAAAAAAAAAAAAACCTTTTTGACAGGATAAACAAGATGAACACGATAATTTTTAAAAATAGTTTTATAGATCTTGTAAATCCTGTTAATCCTGTCTAAATTTAGCGGTTCAGTTGCCCCGCCAGAGGCGGGGCTAAGTTCTAAATCCTCGATTTCGGAGTCGGAAAACCGAAAAGAAAAAGACGATATGAGCGAAGAAATGATCAAAAAAATTGAGCTCCTCCGCAAGAAGGGGGTGAAAATCACACGTCCTGAAACGGTGGAGATCGGCGCGGAGGTGGACCCGGAGCGGGTTTCAGCAAAAGGCGTGGTCATCCATCCCGGCTGCCGGATCTCGGGGAAGACCACCCTGATCATGGAGGGCGCCCGGATTGGCGAGGAAGGGCCGGCCACCGTCCGGGACTGCCAGATCGGCCCGGAAGCGGAACTCAAGGGGGGGGTTTTTTCCCGCTCCGTCTTCCTCCGCCGCTCCTCGATGGGTGACGGCGCCCGGGTGAGGGAAGGGTGCATCCTGGAAGAGGAGGCCGGAGGCGCCCAGGCGGTCGGGATCAAACAGACGATTCTTTTCCCCTTCGTCACCCTGGGAAGCCTCGTCAATTTCTGCGATTGCCTGATGGCGGGGGGCACCAGCCGCAAAGACCACAGCGAGGTGGGAAGCTCCTACATCCACTTCAACTACACCCCCAACCAGGACAAGGCCACCGCCTCTATTCTCGGGGACGTCCCCCGGGGGGTGATGCTCGACCAGCTTCCCATTTTTCTCGGAGGTCAGGGAGGTCTGGCGGGCCCGGCCCGGATCGGCTTCGGAACGGTGATCGCAGCCGGGACCATCTGCAGGAGGGATTGCCCCGAGGGGGGCAAGCTTTTGCTGGGCGGCGAGCTGAAGAAAAAAAATCTTGATTTCACGCCGGGCGTTTACTGGCGGGTGTCCCGCAAGACCCTCAACAACATCAATTTCATCGCCAACATTTTCGCCCTCCGCCAGTGGTACCTCCGGGTTCGCTCGCTTTTTTCCGATGAAGATTTCCTGGCCGAAGAACTCCGCCGGGGAGCCCTGGAAACACTGGAAATAACGATCGAGGAAAGAATAAAGCGCTTTCGTCAATTCGCGGAAAAGGCCGGTCGGTCGGCAGAAATTTACCGCAGGGTGATGGGGGAAAAAGCCTCGGCCAGAATCCTGGAACAGAAAAAGGAACTTTCCGCCGGCTGGCCCCGGCTCGAAGAGCTTCTGGTAAACTGCCGGGAAAAGACCGGGGACTGCGCCGGGCGGGACGCCTTCCTGCAAAACGTTGAGCGCGCCCGGGAAGAAAAAGGCGGCAACTACATAACCGTAATTCGGTCCCTGGATGATGAAACCCGCGGGAGGGGAATCGCATGGCTCCAGGGCCTGGTTGAGGATATCGAAGCGGAAGTCCTGGAAATAATTCCCTCTTTCAAATAAAGATTCATTCCCCGATCCAATCGGGGAATAAATTTTTAGCCGATAGCTTTTTCAACGGCCCCCGCCAGCGAGGAACAGAGCCGACCGGTCACCTCCTCGGTCGGGCCTTCCACCATCACCCGGCAGAGCGACTGGGTTCCCGAGTAGCGGATGAGCACCCGTCCTCTGTCCCCGAGCTCTTTCTCCGCTTCCTCCACCGCCTGCCGCAGCTCTTTTATTTCTTCCAGGGGTGGTTTGCTGCTGACTTCAACATTCACCAGCTTCTGGGGTGAAAGCTTTACGATTCCGGCCAGAGCGGAGAGCTTCTTTTTGTACATCCGCATCGCCGAAAGCAGCTGGAGGGCGGAAATGATGCCGTCGCCGGCGGTATGGTGATTGAGGAATATGATATGGCCTGAATCTTCCCCGCCCAGAACGGCGTTTTTCGCTTTCATCAACTCGAGAACGTAGCGATCCCCCACCCGGGATACTCCGTGTTTTATACCGAGCTCCTTCAGCGCCGTGCCGAAACCGAAGTTGCTCATCACGGTCGAGATCACCAGATTGTTCTTCAGCCATCCCCGCTCCTTGTACATCCGGGCGCATATCGCCATGATCTGATCGCCGGTGATCTCTTCTCCTTTTTCGTCAACCGCGATCAGGCGGTCGCCGTCCCCGTCGAAAGCCAGGCCGACATCCGCGCCCGCATCCTTCACCTTCGCCCTCAGATCGGCGGTATGCTGGGAGCCGCAGTCGGCGTTGATATTCACCCCGTCCGGTTCATCGTGAATGGCAAGAACGTCCGCCCCCAGCTCCGAGAAGATGATCGGGGCCACTTTGTAGGTCGCCCCGTTGGCGCAGTCGATCACGATTTTCATCCCCTCGACGCTCAGGTCTTCGGGAAAGGTGTTTTTGCAGAAGACGATGTAGCGCCCGATGGCGTCGTCTATCCGGCTGGCCTTTCCGATATCATCGGCGGTGGCCCGGATATCCCGGATTCGACCGCTGGTGATCAAATCCTCGATCTCGTTCTCATCGGTGTCGGGGAGCTTGTAGCCGCTGCGGGAAAAGATTTTGATGCCGTTATCCTGGTAAGGATTATGCGAGGCGGAGATCACGATACCCGCGTCCGCCCGCATGTTATTCGTGATGAAGGCGATCCCCGGGGTCGGCATCGGCCCCACCAGGAAGACATCGACCCCCATTGAGCAGATGCCGGCGGTGAGGGCGTTCTCGACCATGTAGCCGCTGACCCGGGTATCCTTGCCGATCACGATCCGGTAGCGGTGCTTCTCCTTTTTCTTATGGCGCTTGCAGACGTAAGCCGTCGCCCGGCCTATCTCCAGAATCATCTCGGCGGTCATCGGGGCGATGTTGGCGATACCCCTCACCCCGTCGGTACCGAACAATTTTCCCATAGTAATATATCCTCTTGTTAAAACTCAGCTTCGCAACTTTTAGCCACTAAGGCACCAAGTCACCAAGGAAAATTTGTAGATATAACAATTGTGTTTTTCCTTATCTTTTAATTATTTCTTAGTGTCTTCGTGCCTTTGTGGCAAATTTATTTAAATTCCGAACTATTCAAATCAAGCGGCAGGGGTCTTGACCTGGTAGAGGAAACGCTTGATCTTCTGGGTGGGGGTTTTTTCGAACGGCTCGGCGTGGAACTGGATCCGGGAAAGCCTGCAGTAATTCGGAAGCGTTTCATTGACCGCTTTGCGGTTCTCCTCCATTTTTTTCTCCAGCCACTTTTCCGCCTCCTCGTCTTTAACCTTCAGGGCGTCGACGGATTCCCAGTCGGGGTAAACGATGGCGATCAGGCTCCCCTTTTCGTCCATAACCAGGGATTCCTGGATGAAGGGCATGACGTTGAGCTTGCTCTCGATTTCCTCGGGATAGATATTCTGCCCCGAGGGACCCAGAATCATGTTTTTGCTCCGGCCCTTGATGTAGATGAATCCGTCCTGATCGAAAACTCCCAGATCCCCGGTCCGGAGCCATCCCTCCTCATCCAGAACCTCCCGGGTGGCCTCCTCGTTTTTATAATAGCCCAGCATCACGTTCTCGCCCCTGACCAGGATCTCTCCCACCTCCCGTACCGGATCCGAAGAAGCGATCTTGGACTCGAGGCAACCGATCGTTTTACCCACCGATTCGGCCCGGTGCTCATCCCAGTGAGCGAAGCTGATCAGGGGCCCGCACTCGGTCATCCCGTAGCCGACCGTGAAACGGAGGCCGATGTTCTTTAAAAATTTTTCCACATCGCAATTGAGGGCGGCCCCACCGATGACGATCTGCCGGAAGTTTCCCCCGAAGGCCGCCTCCAGCTTTTTCCGGATTTTGTTCTTCAACAAAGATGAGAGCGCGGGCAGGCGCAGCATCGTTTTCACCGCCCCCTTGTTCAACAGGGGAGCGATCTGCTTCTTATACAGTTTTTCCAGGATCAGGGGGACGAACAGGATCAGACACGGTTTCACCTCTGCGAAAGCCCCCAGCAGGATTTTCGGCGAGGGCATCTGCCCGAGAAAGGTGATATGGCACCCCACGGTAAAAGGGAATAAGAAATCGAAACTGCAGGGGTAGGAATGGGCCAGGGGGAGAAAAGAAAGGACCCGCGAGCCCACCTCGAGCGTGATATTGTTGCGGGCGAACATCACGTTGGCCAGAAGGCTGTTATTGGGGAGCATGACCCCCTTGGAAAATCCGGTGGTGCCGGACGTGTAAAGGATGGCGGCGAGATCGGAATTTTCAATCCCGGAAGGCAGAGAAAAATCCTCCTTGGTTACTCCTTCTTTTTTCAACTTTTTTTCGGCTTCTTTCACCATCTTTCTCAGACGTTTTTCCTTGCGATAGTAAAGGCTGAAGTCCTCGAGGGAGAATACCGCCTCCAGGCCGGGCATCGTTTCCTCGTCGATCCGGTCGTAGATCGATTTAGCCACGAACAGATAGCGGGCGTCGGAATGATTCACTATATGCTGGATATCCTCGGCGTGAAAATCGCAGAGGATGGGAACGATCACCGCTCCGTAAGTGATGGTGGAGAGATACGTTATCGCCCAGTTGACGGAATTGGGGCCGACCACGGCGATCTTGTCGCCGCGCTTGATCTTGCTCTTTCGGAAAACATCGTGAAAAAGGAGGATTTTTTCGGCGATTTCCTTATAGTTCAGCGGTTTCTCGCCAAAATTCGAGAAGGCGGGGCTATCCCAGTATTTTTTTACGCTTTCTTCCAACAACTCAATGAAATTATTTTGGAGCATTTTTCACCTCGCAATTTAACCGAATGAACTCATGAACCCGAAGGTGCCGAACAGCATTTTATATCTAAACGCCGATTAAATCGGTAAAAAATATAAAATAAAATAGGGAATTAATAAACAATAATCCGAATTATTCACGAAATTCCTTAAATTTAGCGTATAATTCGGATGTTTGCTGGCATAGAATGAGTTATATTTTCGGATCGAAATTAACAGGAACGATAATAGAAATATGGCCTCCAAGCCAGTAAATTTTTCTCCGAAAAATTTACCGTGAATCCGTATCTGATAGTAATCCTGGCTGTCCTGATCGGCAAATACCTCCTCGATGTAATCGTAGAATCGCTCAATCTCCGCCACTTCAAGGCGGAGCTGCCGCCGGAATTCGCCGATTGCTTTGATGCCGCCCAATACCGCAAATCACAGGCGTACCTCAGGGAAAACACCCGTCTGGGATTGATCGCCAGCAGCGTTTTCACCCCGTTGCTGATAGCTTTCATTCTCCTCGGCGGTTTCAACTTCGCCGATCATATGGCCCGGAAGTCCGGGCTCAGCACCATCCCCACCGGCCTGATCTTCGCCGGTATCCTGCTGCTGCTTTCCTGGGTGATAAACCTGCCTTTTTCCATCTACAAGACCTTCGTGATAGAAGAGAAATACGGTTTCAATCGGACCACCGTAAAAACTTTCATCCTGGACACACTAAAAAACTTCTTCCTCCTCGCGTTGATCGGGGGGGCGGTTTTTGTCGGGATGATCTGGTTCTTCACCGAGGGCGGGAGATGGGCCTGGATTTACTGCTGGGCGGCGGTGACCCTGTTCCAGCTCTTCCTTCTTTTTATCGCGCCGGTGACGATTATGCCCCTCTTCAACAAATTCATCCCGCTGGAAGAACAGGAATTGAAGGAGGCGATCGAAGGCTATGCCCGGAAACAGAAGTTCAAATTGAAGGGCATCTTTAAAATGGACGCCTCCCGGCGTTCGACCAAGTCCAACGCTTTCTTCACCGGCTTCGGTCGCTTCCGGAGGATCGTTCTTTTCGACACCCTGATTCAGAAACACAGCATCGACGAGCTCGTATCCGTCCTGGCCCATGAAACCGGACACTACAAAAAAAAGCACATCCTGAAAAACGTTCTCATCTCCATCCTTTCCACCGGCCTGATGCTCTTCATCCTCTCCCGCTTTATCAATAACCCGGGCCTGTTTAAGGCATTCAGGATGGAGCGGACATCCGTTTACGCCAGCCTTTTCTTTTTCGCCTTCCTCTACGCGCCGCTGGAGATGATGATCTCTCTTTTCAGCAAGGCCCTTTCGAGAAAATATGAATACGAGGCCGACGCTTTCTCCGCCCGGACCTACGGAAAACCGGAAGCGATGATCGGGGCCCTGAAGAAACTCAGCGTGGACAATCTGGTCAATCTGACCCCTCACCCCTGGAAAGTGTTTCTGAGCTACAGCCATCCTCCGGTCCTGGAGCGGATCCGGGCCCTGCGGAGCATTAAAAAAGTAAGCAGTAAACAGTAATCAGTAAGCAGTAATGAAAAGAATAACCAATAACCAAGATACAATAACCGTAAACACGATGCTCAAACTGTAAAATTCAGCTTTTAGTATCGAGAAAGGTGCTGGAAAAATACACTTAAAATTTTTCCGGAGGAAAAATTTTAATGGACTGGATAATCGACGGTTACAACGTGCTTATCGGAAACGACCTCGGCAGCGACGAAGCGGCCCGTTTGAAGATGGGAGTTTTGATCGAAGCCCGGTTTCGGGGAAAACAGGCGACCGTTACCGTCGTCTATGACAGCCGGGGATCCACCTCGGTCCAGCGGAGGAAGGTCGCCGGCGGCATCGGTGAAGTCTTCGTCAATAACGCCGACAAATACATCGTGGACAGGATTCGCAACAGCCGACATCCCCGCTCCATCATCCTGGTGACGGATGACCGGGCGGATATCATCTCCCGGGTCCGCGGACTGGGGATTAAGCTCGTCGGCTCCGCCGAATTTCTCAACTTTATCGCCGGCGCGCCGGCCGGAACGGCAAAACCGGAAAAACCGGACCGGGAAAGTCCCGCCGGCACCGAACGCTACCTGCGCCTTTTCGGGGAGGATAAGCCTTGAGACGAGTTAGCTCACTTCGTTCGCAACTTTTGTTGAAGGGTTGCGGTTGCGTAGCTGGAATCGTTGAAGGTTGAACGTTGAAAGTCGGCCTCACGCAACCGTGCGCCGACGGCCGATTCGAGCTACGCAACCGTTCAACGTTTACCGTGTTTCGGAATTTACTGAAATTTCGAAACAGGAACTCGACGTTTATCCTGTATATCCGGTTCAAAAAATGGTTAGATTCTTTAAGACCTCACCGTGTTAATTATGAAACGAGCACTGATAAGCGGCATCGCCGGTTTCGCCGGCAGCCACCTCGCCCGGCACCTCATCGAGCGAGGCTGGAATGTGGCGGGGATCGAACGACACGGCGCCTCTCTCAACAACCTCACTTCCCTATTAAATAAGATTCGCCTGGAGGAGTGCGACATTCTCAGCGCCAAGGACGTGGGGGCGGTGCTGAAAAAGCACCGGCCGGAGGTGGTTTTTCATCTCGCCGGGACCTCTTTCGTTCCCGCGGCCCAGAACGCTCCCCAGATGGCTTTTGAAATCAACGTCAAGGGAAGCCTGAACCTGCTGGAAGAGACCCGGGAAAACGCTCCCCGGGCCCGGGTGATACTGATCAGCTCGGGCGAGGTTTACGGGAAAGCGCTTCCCCGGGAGGGACCTCTGACTGAAAAGCGGCCCCCTCGTCCCCTGAACGTCTACGCCCTCACCAAGCTCTGCGCGGAAAAAATTGCTTCTTACTACCACCGGACAGTGGGGCTGGACTGCGTTATTATCAGGCCCTTCAATCACATCGGACCGGGACAGCGGCCCAGCTTCGTCACCGCCGCTTTCGCCCTCCAGATCGCTGAAATCGAAGCGGGGGCTAAACCCCCGGTCCTCCGGGTCGGAAACCTCAAAGCCCGGCGGGACTTCACCGATGTCCGCGACATGGTCCGGGCCTATCGGCTGGCGGCGGAAAAGTGCCGGGGGGGAAAAGCTTACAACGTCTGCTCGGGCAAGGTATATTCGATAAAAACTATCCTGGAAAAATTGCTGTCCCTGACTTCCGAGCGGATCGAGGTCCGCCGGGACCGGAAGCGCATGAGAAAGGTTGAAATTCCCCTCTACCGGGGAGATTTTTCCCGCTTCCGCCGGGCCACCGGGTGGAAGCCGGAATACGGCCTTGATTCCACCCTGAAAAGCATTCTCGATTACTGGCGGGGACAGGTCAAAAAAGATTGGAAAGAGGAGATACGATCATGATTCACGCCGTGATTATGGCCGGAGGGGCGGGGGAGAGATTCTGGCCCCTGAGCCGGACCGAAAACCCCAAGCAGCTGCTGAAATTAGCGGGCCCCAAAACCATGATCGAGCTGACCGCCGACCGGATCAAACCCCTGGCTGACGGTAAACGGACCTGGGTGGTCACCACCGCCCGGCAGGCGACAGCCATCCGGCGGCTTTTACCCGCGGTTCCCGCTTCCAACATCCTGCGGGAACCGGTGGGTCGCAATACCGCCCCCGCCATCGCGACGGCCGCCTACTCCATCGCCCGTCGGGACAAGGAGGCGATCATGGTTGTTCTTCCGGCCGACCACGTCATCTCCCCCCCGGGGGGATTCAGGAAGACGATTCGGGCCGCCGCCCGCAGGGCTTCCCGGGGATCCTCCCTGATCACCATCGGCGTTGAACCCGATTTCGCTTCCACCGGCTACGGCTACATCAAACGGGGCAAGAAAATCAGCGCCGCCGGGGAGCGACCTTTTTACGCCGTGGAAAAATTTATCGAAAAACCAAGCCGGGCCCGGGCGCTGCGTTTCATCCGCAGCCCCCTCTACAGCTGGAACAGCGGTATCTTCGTCTGGTCTGCCGGCGCCATCATCGAGGCGCTGGAAAAACATCTGCCGGGAGTCAGCAAACGCCTTCGGCCCGTCCTTTCCCTGCCCCTTTCCAAAATACCTGACTTCCTCAGGAAAACTTATCCGGGGCTGCCCTCGATTTCCATCGATTACGGGGTGATGGAAAAACACGGTAACGTCCTGGTGACTACGGCAAGTTTCCGCTGGGATGACGTTGGATCGTGGGCGGCGCTGGGGAAGTACCTTTCCCGGGATCCTGCCGGCAACCGGCGGAGGGGAAAGCTCGTCGCCCACCAGGCTTCCGGCTGCACGGTCTTCAGCACCGAACCGCTGATAGGACTCGTCGGAGTTTCCGATCTCATTGTGGTGGCCACGGAGGACGCGGTGCTGGTCTGCTCCCGGGAGCGGGCCCAGGATGTCAAAAAACTGGTTCAGTCACTGCGCCGGAATCCCCGATACCGATCCTACCTTTAAAGGAAAGAAATTAAATCCTTCTTCCTTTTATCTCAGGAGCAGGACGATCACGATCCCCCAGATGATCAGGAGCGTGTTGCTGATCGCGTAGGGTACGGTGTAACCCAGTGCCGGAACCTGACTTCTGGCCGCTTCGGTGATCGCTCCCAGAGCGGCGGTCGTAACCCGGGAGCCGGCATTGACTCCGAGATTGATCGCGGGATCGAACTTGAAGAAATAACGGCCGATCAGCACTCCCAGAATCATCGGGATCGATGTTGCCGCCACCCCGGCGATGAAGAGCTTCAGGCCCAGCTCCTTGAATCCGGCCACGAAGCTCGGACCTGAATCTATACCGACCACGGCGATGAACATGGTGAGTCCCACCGAATTCATGATCCAGAGCGCCGGGGCCGGGATGCGTCCGAAGGTCGGGTGAACCGAACGGAGCCACCCGAAAACCAGGCCGGCGATGAGCGCTCCCCCGCTGGTGGAAAGGGAAATGGAAACTCCCGCGATCCTGACCGCCAGCGCTCCTATCAGACCCCCCAAAAGAATTCCGAAACCGACGAAGACCATGTCGGTCATCGTTGTTTCCCGATCGGGGTAACCGATCCGGGAGGCGACCCGCTCCACGTCTTCGACCGCTCCCACCAGCCGCAGGCGGTCTCCCCGGTCGAGCTTGAGGCCGGCGTTCAGCGGCAGTTCCTGCCCGGCCCGAACGACCCGGCGGAGGAAGACCCCGTGAAGGGCCTTGCGGACCGCTTCGGACTCGGCGAGCTCCCCCAGGGTTCTGCCGGCAGCCTTCTTGTTCGTCAGCACGACATCGAGCGCCTCTACCGGCACGTCGAGAAGCCGGCGGTCCTCGACTTCGGGGCCGAAGGTCTCCCGGCCGTGGGCGACCACCGACGGATGGCGGCCGGCCACCGCGACGACATCGCCCCGCCGGAGGACGGTTTCGGGTTTCGCCTCCTGCAGTTGACCCCCCCGATGGATCCGCTTGATCACCAGATGACGGTCCCGGATCAGCTTCTCCGCCGCCGCCACTGTTTTTCCTTCCAGTTCGCTGTTCTCCAGGCGATAACTCCGGGCGGTGAATACCCGGTACGCGGAAAGGCCGCTCATCTTCTCTCCGCCGGCCATATTCGCCTCGTACCGGCGGCAGGCGGCGGGAAGATCGGTCCCCAGCAGTTTCGGTCCCAGGGTGGCGAGTATCCAGGCCGTCCCCGCGGTTCCGAAGATATAGGTGACCGCGTAGGCGACGGGAATGTGATCTACCATCGCCCGGGCCCGGTCGGCGCCCAATCCCAGACCGTTGATGGTGTCGGTCCCCACTCCGATCACCGCCGAGATCGTCTGGGAACCGGCGAAGAGGCCGGCGGCCGTCCCGGCGTCAAAGCCGGCCAATTTGGCGGTCAGCCAGGTCACGATCAGGCAGAGGAAGCAGACGACCACGGCAAAAATCACCTGGGGAAAACCGTCGCTTTTGAGTCCCCGGAAAAACTGCGGGCCCACCCCGTAACCGACGGCGAAGAGGAACATCAGAAAAAAGACCGATTTAACGTCGGGGGAAACCGTAATGCCGAACTGCCCGACGAGGACTCCCATCAAGAGCGTTCCGGTCACGGCGCCGAGGCTGAAGCCGCGGACCTTGAGGTTACCGATCCAGTAGCCGAGACCCAGGGTTAAAAATATCGCCAGCTCCGGGTAGGAGCGGAGTGTGCCGACCAGCCAGTGCATACCGGCCTCCTTGAGTTAAATACAAGCTGCAATCACCGTTTAATAGTTCTTAAAAATCAGTACCAAGATAAAGTTTTTTAAAATCGGTTGTTAGAAAACTGAAAACCGTAGGGAAAACAGAGAACAGAAAACGGGAGCGAGAGCCGCAACTGATCTCGGTTTTCCGATCTCCCTACCGTTTTCTGATTTCATCCAACCGTCTTCAGATTTCTGCGTTGCCCGAATTAAATTAGGTCTAGGTCCAAAACAATATAATCATCCGGGCCCGGAGATGACGACGCGGTTCTTGCCCCGCCGCTTCGCCCGGTAGAGCGCCTGATCGGCCCGGGTGATCAAATCCTCGAACCGTTCGTCCGAAGGTAGCAACTCGGATATGCCCGCGCTCAGGGTTATCGGAATACCGACTTCCTTTCCGTTCAACTCCCAGTTTCGGGAAGCGACCTTTTTCCTGATTCTTCTGACCAGGACGGCGGCGCGGGCGCCGCCGGTTCCGGGAAGAACGATGATGAACTCCTCTCCCCCGTACCGCCCGACCACATCCTTTTTCCGGGCTTCTTTTTTCAGCAGCTCGCTGAACATGATCAGGAAATGATCGCCGGCGGGATGACCGAAACGGTAGTTCACCTTTTTAAAATGGTCCAGATCGATCATGGCGAGGGAGAGCTTTTTTTCGCCCCGGCGGCATCGGGAGTATTCACGGGAAAGGAATCTCAAAAGGCAGCGGCGGTTGGGGAGCCCGGTGAGCTCATCCTTCAGCGCTTCTTCGAGGTAACGCTCGTGCCGCTTGAGAACCGTCCGGACCAGGGTCAATACTTCCCGCGGATGAAATGGTTTAACCAGGTAAGCGTCGGCGCCCCTTTTTATTCCCTCGATCCGGTCTTCGAGCTGATCCTTGGCGGTCAGGAAGATAAAGGGTATCAGGGAGGTTTCGGGCCGCGAGCGCAGGTCCCGGCAGAGCTGATAGCCGTCCTTCACCGGCATCATGATATCCGATATCACCAGGTCCGGCCTGTTTTCTTCGACCGACCGCAACGCCGCCTTTCCATCTTGAGCCTGGGAAACTTCATATCCCTCCCTGCTTAAAATGTATCTCAAGGCTCTGAGAATTCTCGAGTCGTCTTCCACCACCAGAATAGTATGTTTCTTCGTTGCCGTATCCATCTCCCGGCACCGTCCTCCTTTCGCGGGCAAAGATAATGATCGGCAAAATGATAAAATTTTTCAAAGAAAAATTTTAAACTTGAGTTGCGGTCCCGCTTTTATATAATACGTTACTAGTTGGCAAAAACGTACCATGAATGAAGAAAGCACAGTTCAGGTGAAAGTGAAAAAGTTGATACCCACTCCGACCGGGTTTGCGCTCTTCATCGGTCCAAAGAATAAGACTTTCGTCATCTATCTGGGGAGGGACGTAGGAGCGGCGATCCTGATGTTCCAGCAGAAAGTGAAGAAGCCGCGACCCCTCACCCACGATCTGATCGGGCGCATTTTTTCCAGCCTGGATATCAAGCTGGACCGGGTGGTGATAAACGACCTGCGGGACAACACCTTTTACGCCCAGCTGCACCTGCGGGAAGAAAACGAACTGGGGAAGAAGATAGTGGTCATCGACGCCCGGCCCAGCGATTGCATCGCCCTCGCCCGTCAGCAGCCCGCCCCCATTTACGTCGAACGCAGCGTCCTGGACCTGGTCGAAGATGTAAGCCATCTCCTGGAACAGTGAATCGTTGTATCATTTTTCGAAAATAAAAAAAGGAGGAAAAAATGGAAGAGAAAGAGGTCGGCCGGGTAAGCAAATACTTCGCTCAGATCGGTGTCGCGGCGGTGGAAGTGGAAAAGGGCTCCATCAAAGTGGGTGACAAACTCCACTTCAAGGGGCACACTACTGATTTTGAAGAAGTGGTGGGTTCGATCCAGATCGAGCACGATCAGGTCGAGGAAGCCAAGGCGGGCGACTCGGTGGGAATTAAGGTGAAGGAACGGGTTCGCAGCCACGACCTGGTGTATAAAGTCACCGATTAAAAATAAATAGCTCCGATTCAAGCGGTGATGGAGCCCTCCGTTGAGGAACCAAGATTCCTCCGAAGGCTGAAAAACAACGAGATGCGAGGCTAATGAGTGTCAAGAAGAAAAAAACGAAAGATGCCGGCAATGATTTCCCGATCAAAATAGGCCTTCCCAAGGGGAGCCTCCAGGCATCCACCTTCGAGCTGTTCCGCAACGCCGGCTACAATATTTCCGTGAGCGAGCGATCGTACTACCCGCGAATCGATGATCCCGACCTGGAGCCGATTTTAATCCGGGCCCAGGAAATCCCGCGCTACGTCGAACAGGGCGCAATCAGCGCCGGGATCACCGGCTGGGACTGGGTCTGCGAAAGCGGGGCAAAGGTCCGACAGGTTGCCGATCTGGTTTACGCCAAAGCCGGCTTCCGCCCGGTGCGCTGGGTGCTGGCGGTTCCCGAGGATTCGCCCTTCCGGCGCGCCTCCGATCTTGCAGGAGAGAAGATCGCCACCGAGCTGGTTGAGGTCACCCGCGATTTCTTCGCCCGGCGAAAGATAAAATGTGAAGTGGAATTTTCCTGGGGGGCCACCGAGGCCAAACCCCCCGACCTGGCGGCGGCGATCGTGGAGCTGACGGAAACCGGCTCCAGCCTGGAAGCGAACAACCTGCGCGTCATCGAGACGGTCCTGGAAAGCAGCACCCGTTTCATCGCCAACAACTCGGCCTGGAAAAGCCCGACGAAGCGGAAAAAACTCGAAAATCTCGCGCTCCTCCTCCAGGGAGCCATCCTGGCCCAGGATAAAGTGGGTCTGAAAATGAACATTCCCCGCGCCGCCTTATCCCGGTTACTCTCCCTTCTGCCCGCCCTCCATTCTCCCACCATCTCCGGGCAGGTGGACGAGAAGTGGGTGGCGGTGGAGGTGGCCATAGATGAGAAAAAAGCCAGGGAACTGATTCCCCGTCTGAAGGAAGCCGGAGCCGCCGGGATCATCGAATATCCCCTGAACAAAATAGTCCTCTGAATCAGGATCACCCGGTCAGACGGATCCCGGTATGGTTATCGGGGGACACGTTCCGGTATAACCCAAGAATATAAAGGAGGGCAAAATGCCCTGCGGTCGCAAGAAAAGAAAGACGAAGATCTCCAAGCATAAGCGGAAAAAACGGCTGCGGAGAGACCGTCACAAGAAAAAGAAGAAATGAGTGTGAAATCCATACTCTGGCTGGGACCGGTCCTCTTGGCGACCGTTCTCTCCGGCTGCCTGATAACCTCAGAATCGGCGGGGGAAGCTTCCCTCCCGGAGGCAGACCCGAATCTGGTGGAAGCCTACGCCCACTTCTGCCTCGCCGTTTCCCGGGAAATCAACCAGCAAACTCCGGAGGCGATCGAGGAATACCGTAAGGTCATCGCCCTGGATCCGGACTCCTTCGAGGCCCGGCTCAAACTCGGATACCTCCTTTCCACCCGCGATGAATTCGAGGAGGCAATAAAATTGCTGGGCGAGGCTCGGGACCTGCGCCCGGAATCCTACCGGGCTCACTTTCTTCTGGCCACGGTTTATTACCAGGCGGAGATGATAGAAGAAGCGATCGAGGAGTATTCGGAAGCGAACCGCCTCTCCCCCGAAGAAGTCGGACCCTACCTCCTCCTGGGCAAGATCTTCACCGAGAGGGAGGAACACGAAAAGGCCCTCGAGACCTACCGGGCCGCAGTCGAGCGTAATCCGGAAGAGGCCAACATCTGGTTCCGGATGGGCCTTCTCTGCACCAAAATGGAGGACCTCCCCCGGGCGATCCGGATGTTCCAGCAGACCCTCCAGCTCATTCCCGACTCCCTGGAGGCCCGGCTGGCCCTGGCGCTCGCCTACGATCTCAGCCAGGACGAGGAAAAAGCGATCGAGGAGTACCGGAAAGCCCTCAAACTCGCCCCCTGGAACGCCAACATCTACCGTCGCCTGGGGCTGCTCTACTACGATACCGGGAGGCTGGACCAGGCCGTAAAAACTTTTTTGCTCCTCACCCAGCTCAATCCCGATTCTCCTCCCGCTCATTTTCTCCTCGGTATGGCTTACCTGAGCGACAAGCAGTATACCAGCGCCATCGAGGCTTTGGTGAAAGCGCGGGAGCTGGGAGAAGAGAGCGATCTGATAGCTTTCAACCTGGGCGCGGCCTACGAGCGCAACGGCGATTTCGAGGAAGCGGTGGGCCAGTTCGAACAATCCATTCAGATCAACCCCCGCAACGCCGAGGCCTATAATTACCTGGGATATATGTATGCGGAAAAAGGGATCAAACTCGATGAAGCGATCGAACTGATCCAGAGAGCCCTGGAACTCAAACCCGACGAGGGAGCTTTCATCGATAGCCTGGGCTGGGCCTATTTTCAAAAAGGCAGAGTGGAGGAAGCCCGGAATTATCTGGAGCGGGCCGTTGAGATACTTCCCGACGACCCCACCATCCGCGATCACCTGGGTGACGTTTACGAGCGGCTCGGTGACCTTTCCGCCGCCCGGGAGCAATGGGAGCTGTCGCTCGAGCTTGAACCGGAAAACCCCGATGAAATCCGGAACAAGATCGAAAATAGCCTGGATACCGAAGAGTAACTATAGCTTACTCGAAAATACATTTTCTTCGAATCTTTTCAACCCCGTTTACCACGAAGATACGAAGTTTTAAGATAAAATTATCAATATTGAGCTGTTTTTCTATATTTTTTCTTCGTGGCCTTCGTGACTTCGTGGTGGAAACAAGTTTTTTTAGAAAAAACAACCGCAACATGCCTTTTCAAGTAGGGTATAAGTATACCAGTGGCTGTACTTACCTATCCCTCATATTCCAAGCTGAACCTTTATCTGGATGTTGGGGAGCGGAGGCCGGACGGCTTCCACGATGTGCTCACCGTCATCGAACCGCTTCGTCTCAGTGACCGCCTGACTCTTGACCAAACCGGCCGGGGGACCCAGGTGATTTCAAACCACCCCGGCGTGCCTTCCGGCAGAGAAAACATCGTCCACCGGGCGGCCGAACTGATGCGCTCCGAGACCGGCGGCAAGCGGGGCCTTTCCATCCGGATCAAAAAAAATATCCCGGTGGCGGCCGGTCTCGGCGGCGGCAGCGCCAACGCCGCCGCCACTCTTATCCAACTGAACCGACTATGGGGAACCGGGATCCCCGCGGCGCGCCTGCGCCAGCTTGCCGCAGGCCTCGGTTCCGATGTTCCTTTCTTTCTTCAACCGCGGACCGCCATCTGCCGGGGGAGAGGAGAAATCATAGATTTCCTCCCTCCCGCACCGGCTTTCTGGGCGGTTCTGATCAACCCGGGAATTTCTCTTCCCACCGGACGGGCCTACGCCGACCTGGATGAGGAGCCCGATCGCTCCTCGCCTCCGCCGGAAGGGCTGCTCCGGGCGATCGAAAATTATGATCTCGCTGAGATCGGGCGGAATCTTTTCAACGTTTTTGAAGAAAGCGTATCGAGGCGGGTGCCGGAAGTAAAGCGCCTGCTTCAATTTTTGCGCTCGGACGAGGTGGCCGGGGCGGTGCTGGCCGGATCCGGGCCCACGGTCGCCGCCATAGCGGACTGTCGGGAGAAAGCGCGGACGGTCGCCGGCCGGGCCCGGAGGAATTTCCCTCCCGAATTCAGAATCATCGTGACCAGGAACCTCCCCCCGGTTGGACCATAATTTATTTATATTGACCCCGGCAGCCTTATGTACTATTAAAGTTAAACAAAAACTGCTGCCCCGAGAGGCTTCCGCGCTTCGCGCTGCGAGCCGAACCTTCGATTCTTATTTTAATCCGGCGCTTTTGCCCGGTGGTGTAATGGTAACACATCGGCCTTTGGAGCCGAGTTTCGAGGTTCGAGTCCTCGCCGGGCAGTCATTCCGAGCATGAACTTCGGCCCCCGGGTGTTTATTCCTTCCCGGGGCGCCGCGCCGGCGTGACGACCCCCGCGAGTACCCGCCCCGAAATCTTCTTAGAAACGTATTAACTATGCCCGATTCGCAAAGGTTAAGCTGCGTTATCCTGGCGGCGGGGGAAGGCAAGCGAATGAAAAGCAGCCTGCCCAAGGTAGCCCATCTCCTCGCCGGTGTTACCTTGCTGGAGCACGTTCTGGCGGCGGCGGAAAAGCTCGAGCCCTCCCGGATAGTGGTGGTGGTTCCCGCCGGCGACGAAACCGTCGTGCGGATCGTGAAAGGCAGGGCCGAGATCGCGGTTCAGGAAGAAAAGCTGGGAACCGGACACGCTCTCCTCCAGGCTCGGAATATCCTGGCCGATTTCCGGGGAGATATCCTGGTTCTGAGCGGCGATGTCCCCCTGATCAGCGCCCCGACCCTGAAACGGATGCTGGATTTCCATCGGCAGAGGGAGCGAGCCGCCACCATTCTCACCGCGCGTCTGAAGGATCCGAGCGGCTACGGGCGCATCGTCCGGAAGGGGAGTGGCGAAGTTGACCGGATTGTGGAGGAAACCGATACCGACCTCTACCAGAAGGTTCTCGAGGAGATAAATACCGGGATTTACTGCTTCCGGTCACCCGGGCTCTGGCCGGTCCTGGAAAAAATCAGGAATAAAAATCGCCAGGGAGAGTATTATCTGACCGATGCCATCCATCTGATGCTCGACTCGGGACCGCCCCCGGAATCGCTTCCCGTGGAAGATCCGCGGGAAATTCAGGGGGTAAATTCCCGC
>Ga0272441_10007614_pt1 | contig 17531 bp, 17 predicted proteins | sample SSMProp6N_FD_193582 | JGI IMG/M metagenome (GOLD analysis project Ga0272441, IMG submission 193582) | Marine sediment archaeal communities from Little Sippewissett salt marsh, Falmouth, MA, United States - SSM-Prop-6N | ecosystem: Environmental > Aquatic > Marine > Wetlands > Sediment ...
TTATTTTATTATACCAAAAATTACTTAATAGTTCAGTGCTCTTTTAATCATAAACTCTATATTCTCATTAGCGCTCTCGTACTGAATATTAATACCTGGATGGCGATTCTTCCAAACTCGAAATATCTCATCCGCAAACGCCTGCCCAATTGTATCAACATCATTAAAATCAAGCAAAATGCTTTTAAATTTTTCTAATCCACTCAAAATTCTTCTAGCTTGAGAACGAGAAATATATTCAGTATCTGCTTTGTAAAGTTTAACAGTAACTTTTGTCTTCTTAAAATCAAACAACCCTTCGGAATACTTTCTAAAGATGCTATCAATATTTCTTTTAGAATCTTGATTGATAGTAAAAGTCACTTTAGTTCCTTTCATGTTTCCTATGTCCCTTATAAATACATCTTCTAAAATATTATTGAATATTAACTTTTTCTTAGAGCTCTTTATTGTTAATGTATCTGCTACTTTAGAAGTAAAAAAAATACCTTCTCCTGTATGCTCTCTAGGTGCTGTTGTTTGTTTTCCCTTCATTAAATCTTGAATTGCTTCTAACTCGTTCTTTAACTTCTTTTTTCTCATAATGTTATTAAAAATCCCCACTCCTTTATCAATAACATCAAAATGTACTATTCCTTCCTTTTTCTCTATAAAAACTTCTATTTTTTCCGATTTTGAATGCTCAATGGCATTGTTTAACATTTCCGTGAAAGCATAATCAATTATTCTAGATACGTTTTTTCTTAAACCTAAAAAAATTCCGGTTTTTCTTTTTATCTCGCCAAGAATAAAATCTTCAGAAATAGATTTATTTACTAATACACGATGAAAGGTTAAAGTTTCTCTTTTCGCCTTTATGACAGATTGGCTATTAGCTAAGACGTACCTTGCTTTATTGGCCTTACCAACCAGCACAATCTTATTTTCTTCTCTTAATTCCTTAAAAAAACGATTAACGTAAGCACGAGAAAAACCCGTAGCTTTAACAATATCAGCAACCTTAATTTCTCCTTTTCTTTTTATTTTTCTCAGAATGAGTGATTTAATATCCATAATTTTGTTGACAACTTTATCGTATTATAAAAAAATAAAGATGTCAACAAGTTGTAAATAAAATACCTCTAAATAGAGGCTGAAAAGCGTGCGACCCCACGGAGAGTCGAACTCCGATTATCAGATTGAAAATCTGACGTCCTAACCATTAGACGATGGGGTCTAACGAAGATAATTCTAACCTAGAAATTGAAAAAAATCAAGAAAACTGCTAGATTTAAAAAATATGAAAATACTAGCTATCGAAACCTCTTGCGACGATACTTCTATTGCGATAATTGAAGCTAAAAAGAAATATTTCTTTGATATTCTCTCGAATGTTGTTTCTTCCCAAGTTAACATACACAAAAAATGGGGAGGAGTCTATCCTACTTTAGCCAAGAGAGAACATCAAAAGAATCTAGTCCCAGTTCTTAAAAAAGCTTTAAAAGAAGCCAATCTTTTACAATTAAACAAAATTAAAGAAGAAAAAATAAAAATAATTAAAAAGATTTTAGAAAGAGAGCCTAAATTATTAAATAGTTTTATAAAAGATATAGCTAAAATTAAAAAGCCAGATATTGAAGCTCTAGCTGTAACTGTAGGCCCTGGATTGGAACCTTGTCTTTGGGCAGGCATTAACTTTGCCAAAGCTTTGTCTTTTTGCTGGGAAATTCCAGAAATCCCAGTAAATCATATAGAAGCACATATATTGTCCGCATTTGCCAATAAAAATAAAGTAAAATTTCCCGCCATTTGTTTAATAGCTTCTGGCGGGCACACTCAGCTAATTCTAATGAAAAAGATAAATAACTATAAGATACTAGGTGAAACAAGAGATGATGCCGCAGGAGAATGCTTAGATAAAACAGCTAGAATACTAGGGCTAGATTATCCTGGAGGGCCAATAATTGAAAGGAGGGCTAAAGAAGCAAGCAATAAAATAGAAATTAACCTTCCCAGGCCAATGATTAATACTAAAGACTACGACTTTAGCTTTTCAGGATTAAAAACAGCAGTATTATATGAATCAAAAAATAAAAGAAAAACTAAAAACTATGTTAATAAAATGTGCAAGGAAATACAGCAAGCAGTAATAGATGTTTTAATTAAAAAAACAAAAAAGGCAAAAGAAGAGCACAATGCCAAAACAGTTATTTTAGGAGGCGGTGTAACAGCCAACAAAGAGCTAAGGAAGCAAATAAAAAAAGTACTACCTGAAACAATACTGCCAGATCCTAAGCTCTGTACAGATAATGCAGTTATGGTAGCTATAGCTGCCTATTTTAACAAGAAAAGCAAAAAAGATTACAAAAACATCAAAGCCAAGGCTAATTTAAGAATTAGCTAAAGAAAGCACTTTCAGATATAATAAGTTAAATGGAAAAGTCATACAATCCAAAAATAACAGAAGGCAAAATATATAGTCTTTGGGAAAAGTCTGGTTTTTTTAATCCAGACAAACTAAAAGGAAAAGGATTCGCAATAGTTGTCCCCCCTCCTAATATTACAGGGATGCTCCATATGGGCCATGCTCTAAACCTCACCTGCCAAGACATTCTAATCAGAAAAAAAAGAATGCAGGGATTTAAAACTCTCTGGCAAGTAGGGACAGACCATGCAGGAATTGCTACTCAGAATGTAGTAGAGAAACAACTTAAAAAAGAAGGTAAAACCAGGTTTGACTTGGGCAAAGAAGAACTAATTAAAAGAATTTGGCAATGGAAAGAAAAATATGGGAACATAATACTAAACCAATTTAAAAAGCTGGGATGTAGCTGTGATTGGTCAAGAGCAAGATTCACCATGGACAAAGATTATAAATTAGCTGTTAAAGAAGCTTTTTTACATTACCAGAAAAAAGGATGGATCTATCAAGGAGAAAGAGTTGTTAATTGGTGCAAAAGATGCCAAACAAGCTTGTCTGATCTGGAAATCGAATACAAAGAAGAAAAAGGGCATTTATGGTACATAAAATATAAACTAAAAGATAAAGGGCACATCACAATAGCTACTACCCGGCCCGAAACACTATTGGGAGATACGGCAATAGCTGTTAACCCCAGAGATAAAAGATATAAAGATCTAATCAATAAAAAGGCGATTCTGCCTTTAGTAAATAAAGAAATATCAATAATAAAAGACAGATTAGTTGATCCCAAATTCGGCACAGGAGCTGTTAAAGTTACTCCAGCTCACGATTTAAAAGACTATGAAATGGGGCAAAAACACAAATTAGAAACAATACAAGTAATTGACGAAAAAGGAATTATTACAAACAAAGCCCCCAAAAAATACCAAGGATTAACAACAAAAGAAGCTAGAGAAATTATAGTAAAAGATTTAGAGAAGCTAAACTTAATAGAAAAAATAGAGGATTACCAAGTGTCAATTCCTAAATGCTACAGATGCAAATCAAAAATAGAATATATCCCTTCTAAACAATGGTTTTTGAAAATGGATAAACTAGCCAAATTAGCTGAAAAGCCAGTAAAGGAAAATGAAATTGTCTTTTATCCCAAAAGATGGAAAAGGGTTTATCTCGACTGGCTAAAGAACATTAGAGATTGGTGTATTTCCCGACAAATATGGTGGGGGCATGAAATTCCAATAAAAGGCTCCAAAGATGTTTTAGACACATGGTTTTCTTCAGCTCTTTGGCCTTTCGCCACCTTGGGTTGGCCTAAAAAAACAAAAGAGCAAAAGCTATACTTCCCTACTCAAGTTTTATCTACTGCCCCAGACATTATTCATCTTTGGGTAACAAGAATGATATTTTCCAGCATGGAATTAAAAAGAAAAATACCCTTTGAAAAAATATATATTCACCCTACAGTTCTAACCAAGGAAGGAAAAAGAATGTCAAAGTCTCTGGGAACCGGCGTTAATCCCATGGAACTAATAGAAAAATATGGAGCAGATTCAACTCGCTTTGGAATAATATTTCAAGTAACAGAAAGGCAAGATATTAAATTCACAGAAGATAATATAGTAATGGGGAAAAAGTTTTGCAATAAAATATGGAACGCTTCCAGATTTGCTTTAATGCAAATAGGAAAAAATAAGTTCAAAATTAAAGAACTAAATGTCAAAAACAAAAGCAAAGAAGATAAAAAGATACTAAGCAGGCTAGAAAAAACAGTAAACGGCGTAAATAAAGACCTAGACAGCTTTCTTTTTGGAAAAGCAGCCCACAGATTATATGAATTTTTTTGGCATGACTTTTGTGATCAATACATAGAATACTCAAAAGACAAAATACAAAATTCAAAGACAAAAGAAGAAAAAGAAAGAACCAAAAAAGTACTTCTTTATACCTTACTTAACTCCCTAAAAACACTGCATCCCTTCTTGCCTCATATCACTGAAGAAATATATCAAAAGCTTCCCCTAAAGGACAAAAAAGAATTATTATTAATAGAAAGCTGGCCCAAATAGAAATATGGTTTTAATCATTTGCTCTCTTTTAGGAATATTGCCAAGCACAATCTGGTTACTATTCTTTTTAAGACAAGATGCTCATCCAGAATCAAACAGGATGATAATTAAGGTTTTTCTTTTAGGAGCAGTAGCTGCTTTTTACGCCATAGTTTACGAATTAGGATCAGATGCTTTTTTAAATATATTATTTACAGAGAAAATTCTCTTTTTATTAAAAACATTCATTGGAATAAGTTTAGTAGAGGAATTCTTTAAATATCTAGTAGTAAAGAAAATAGCTATAACAGACTCAGAGTTCGATGAACCTCTAGACGCTATGTTGTACATGGTAATTGTAGGATTAGGTTTTGCTGCAGTAGAGAATGTAATATATCTTTTCCCGATTGATACTGCTTTTAATATATCGGAAACAATATCTTTAGCAGTATTTAGATTTTTAGGGGCCACTTTCCTTCATGCTTTATCCTCTGGAATTGTTGGATTCTTCTTAGCCTTGTCTATCTGGAGAACAAGAAGTAGATTAAAGTTAATAACCATAGGATTAATCTTAGCTACTTTGTTGCATGGATTCTATAACTTATCTATAATTAAGATTGGGGAAAGCTCTAGCGCAAGAATATATGTTGTGCTATTGCTTTTGGGGGCAGGCATATTTATCTTGCTTGCTTTCAGAAAACTAAAAAAGCTATCTAGTATTTGTAAAATAATATTTTAATGTCTTTTTTAAAAAAGAAAGAAAACTCAAAAGAAGAAGAATGGTTAAAATCAGAAGGTAAATTAACAGTAGACCTTTATGAAACAGAAAAGGACATAGTTGTTCAAACAGCTATTGCCGGAGTCGAGGTTGAAGATTTAGACATTTCTATTGAAAACGACTTGCTAGAAATTAAAGGGGAAAGAGAAAAACCAGAAGAAGAAGCAACAAACTACTTTATCCAAGAATGCTACTGGGGCAAATTCCAAAGAAAGATAATACTTCCCTTGGAAGTAGACAATTCAAAGATAAAGGCTTCAATGAAAATGGGAATATTAACCATTACTCTTCCTAAAGTTAAAACCAGTAAAAAGAAAAAGAAGAAAATAAGTTTAAAGAAATAACAGAAATAATCAAAAAAACCGTACAAAAAACGGTTTTTTTATTTGGTGCCGAGGGTGGGAGTCGAACCCACAAGACACAAAGGTCATAGGATCCTAAGTCCTACGTGTTTACCAGTTTCACCACCTCGGCTTAGCAATAATATAACACAAAAGCGGGGAATTGAAAACATCTTCCCCGCTTAAAGGATTCAAAAACAAATAAAATCTTTTTACTATCTTTATGTTGTTCCTAGTAAGGACGCTGCTAACCAAGGAATAGCTCTGGCTAATATGGCAACTGCTATACCTACCATTGCATAAATAACATAGTCTCTGCCTTTCTTTAGCTTCTCTTCATCTCCAGCAGAAGTGATAATAGTAAATGCTCCAATCAGTATAAAGATAATAACAATAAGTGTTATTATATAGAATATCCAGTTAGAAACAACAGAAACTGTAGCTAGAGTACAACATAAAGCACAATCATAACCATCAGCATTATCAAACAAACACTCCTCACCTACTCCAGGGCATGTTAATCCTTCAACGTCAATAGTTGCCCTAACCGTACAAGAATCTGCCATTTGCGGCTGAGCTAAAACTTTCAAAGGTGAAAGGGTAATCACTAAAAACCCTAGAACAAATAAAACTGATAGGATTTTTTTCATTTTAGTTAATTAACTTAATATATATCTTTTTCAAATCGACCTTTTGCTTATTATTATCTATATTAAACTTTTTAATAAAGCAACTATTCCTTTCGCAAATAACACTACCATATATCCAATAACAGCGTAATAAATCATTCTTCTGGCTTTGGTTACTTTTTCTGTCTGCCCACCAGAAGTAATAAAGTACATAGCTGCAATTAGAACTATTACAGGGACAATAGCTGTAGCTATCCAGAAAATATAGTTCGTAATATTATCTATTAACGTAGGGAAATCAGGCGCATCTAAAGGATTACACATGCAGAACATATTACTAGGAGAATTAATTCCAATAACAGCATCGGGGTCATCAGGATCCTCTCTGCAAGGATTAGCACAATACTCATCACAATCAGCAGCTGTATTTACACACTGAATAGCATCTACTCTAGTTACTCCAAGAAGCAAAGCAAAATACCCAAAGATCCAAATAAATACAAACAAGAATAATATTTTTTTCAACATATTAGATTATTATATAATAACAGCTATTTTTTACAACCTAGTAAATACCTGGGCGAAATGATGATCTCCGGCGTCAAATTCCTTTTCTAGTTTAAAATCAGCCTCCTTTGCTATATACTCTACATCTCCTTTTGAAACTTTTCCTTGTTTAGGTCCTAACTTACTAGACTTTTTCCAGTCTACTACTAAAAGCTGGCCTCCTTTTTTTAATAATCTGCTAGCTTCTTTAATCACTCCCTCTTTATTCTCTAGCTGAAACAATAAATTAGTCATTATTACTATATCAAAGAAATTATCTATTAAATCTATACCATCTGGGTGTTCTAAGTCATAATGAATAGTTTCAATATTCAAAACATTCTCTAAGCTAGCTTGAGAAATTAAAGCAGACAGCATTTCCTGCTGCACATCAACAGCGTAGACCTTACCTTCTTCTAATCTTTTAGCTAGAGGAATTGCCCAACCCCCAGCTCCACTGCCAAAATCCGCAGCTATCATATTATCCTTTATCTTTAACTGAGATAGCACTTTTTCAGGTTTTAGAAAGGAAGGCTCAAACATATTTAAACGCAAGCTATAGAAGCTACTTTATCTTTGTCTCTCAACCTCATAATTCTAACTCCTTGGGTAGCTCTGCTTAACTTGGGTATAGAATCAACTTTAATCCTTATTACTTGCCCTTTTTGGGATATAACTATTAAATCCTTTTCCTTGGTAATAATCCAAGAATTAACTATATCTCCTGTTTTTTGATTTATATTAGCTGTTTTAATACCAGACCCGCCTCTTTTTTGAATCCTGTATTCTTTAACATTAGTTCTTTTCCCGTATCCTAATTCCGTAATAACTAAAAGGCTCTCTTCTGATTTTTCATTAACTACTTCCATTCCTACAACCTCGTCTCCTTTTTTTAACCTAATTCCTCTAATTCCAGAAGCCGTTCTACCCATTGCCCTTATATCTTTTTCCTTAAATCTTATTGATTGTCCCTTTTTAGTTATTAAAATAATCTCATCTTTGTCCTTTATCTTAGCTACTTTCCTTAAAAGGTCTCCTTTTCTAAGCTTTATAGCAATTAAACCAGACCTTCTAACATTAGCAAAGTCCTTTAGTGAAGTTTTTTTGATTATACCATCTTTGGTAACCATGACCAAGTATTTTACTTCCTGGTCTTTTTCCTTGCAAAGGGAAATCAAAGACAAAACTTTTTCTTCCGGAGAAATTTCCAAGAAATTAGCCAAACCTCTTCCTTTGGCAACTCTTCCCTCTTTTGGAATTTCATAAACCGGAGTCTTAAATACTTTTCCAGAATCAGTAAAGAAGAATAAGAAATCATGAGTATTGCAAACAAGAAATCTTTCCACTACATCCTCTTCCATGGTTTTCATTCCCAAAATCCCTTTTCCTCCTCTTCTTTGTATTTTATAGGTTTTAGGACTTGTTCTTTTGATGTATCCTCCTTGAGTTAAAGAAACTATGGTTTGTTCTTTTGGTATTAAATCTTTTTCTGGTATTTCGCCAATCTTCTGAACAAAAACTTTAGTTCTTCTTTCATCATTATACTTTTCTTTTGCTTCGTTTAGCTCTTTTTTAACAACTCCTTTTATTCTAGCTGGACTCTTTAAAATAGCAGTAAGCTCTTTGATTTCCTTTCTTTTCTCGGCTAGTTCTTGAGCTATCTTCTCCCTTTCGAGCTTAGCTAAAGTGGAAAGCTTAGTTTCCAAAATTGCCTCTGCCTGAATTACGGTTAATTTAAATTTCTTAATTAAGTTTTTTCTAGCATCCTCTCTGTTTTTTGAGGCCTTAATTGTTTTAATAACTTGATCGATCTTACCTAGACATTTGTGTAATCCTTCCAAAATATGACATCTGGCTTTGGCTTTTTCCAAATCAAATCTAGTCCTTCTTTTAATTACTTCTTTTCTATGCTTTATGAAGTTCTCTAAAACATCTACCAAAGACAAAACTCTTGGCTGAATCCCGTCAACCAAAGCTACCATATTTAAGTGAAAAGATCTTTGAAGATCGGTAAATTTATATAGGCGATTTAGTATTCTTTGAGGAAAAGCTCCTTTTTGAACGTCAAGTACAATTCTCAAGCCTTCTTTGTCTGATTCATCTCTAACATCTTTCACTTTTTCTATTTTCTTTTGCTGAACTAAATCTGCTATTGTTTTCACCAAACTGGATTTTTGAACTTGATAAGGAATTTCTGTAATAACAATTTGGGATCTGTCTTTTTTTTGAATAACCTCTGTTTTCCCCCTCATTAAAATAGATCCTTTTCCTTGGGAATAGGTAGTTATCATTTCCTTTTGATCATATATTTCTCCACCTTTTGGAAAATCAGGTCCTTTAATAAATTCAAATAAATCTTCCGTGTCTGCTTTGGGATTATCTAGTAAATGAATAGTTGCGTCTACTACTTCGCCTAAATTATGAGGAGGAATGTTAGTTGCCATTCCTACTGCAATCCCCAAAGAACCATTAAGCAGAAGTTGGGGAAGAGGAGAAGGTGAAACTACAGGCTCTTGCCTTGTCCCGTCATAATTGTCCACAAAATCAACAGTGTCCTTTGTAATATCCTTTAGCATGCTTTCCCCTATCTTAGAAAGCTTAGCCTCTGTATATCTCATAGCTGCTGGAGGATCATCAATGGATCCCCAGTTGCCCTGACCATTGACTAAAGGATATCTCAAAGAAAAGTCTTGAGCCATTCTAGCCATAGCGTCATAAACAGAACTATCTCCGTGAGGATGATAGCGACCCAAAACAGTACCCACTACCGTAGCTGATTTTCTATACTTGGCGTCATGCCTTAATCCCTCGTCGAGCATTGCATAAAGAATCCTTCTTTGAACAGGTTTTAAACCATCTCTAACGTCAGGCAAAGCTCTGGAAATAATAACAGACATTGCATAGTCAATGTAAGAGTCCTTCATTTCCTCTGTTATTTCCCGAGCTTTTACATATCCTATTTCTTTTTCTTCTGGATTCTTTTTACTCATAGTTAATATCGTTCATTAAATCTTCTGGCATTTCCCCTTTTTCTATCTCATCCATTACTTCATCTGGTATTTTATCCTTAAACTGGTCAGGGACATTGAAATCCTGCATATTACTAAAATAATCCATCCCAGGAACTTGATACTTTAACTGTTCCTGAAAAGGGGGAGGCTCAAAAGACTCTGGCACTAAATTTCCTCTAATATTTTCCAGTCTATTGGAAAAGTAGATAGTCCATCCAAGAATCATTACAAAACCCAAGAAAACAACTATCATCCATGCGAATACTTCTTTTTGTTTTCCTGAAGTTTTCTTTTTTTTCTCAGAAGCCATGAAAAATTATTCCTTATTTAAAATAACCACTTTCATTTTTTCCTCAGACAAGTCCTTTTTTCTAATCGATAATTTATTCATCTTCTCGCTATTTTTAACTCCCAATACTTTTAAAAACTTATCAACGCCTTCCAGTTTTTCTTTAAGCTTTGGCAGCTTATAATGCATAGGTATTACTATTTGCGGTTCTACTTGATTTACAATTTCAGAAGCTTCCTTTGCGTCTAATGTATGAATTCCCCCTACGGGAATCATTAATATATCAACTTCTCCAATTTCTTCTAGCTGTTTTTCAGTTAATTCCTTTTGTCCAATGTCAGAAAGATGACAAATCTTAATCCCCTCCACTTCAATAGTAAATACAGTAACCTGACCCCTTTTTTTTCTTTCTAAACTATCGTGGAAAGCAGGAATTCCTTTAATAAAAACTCTTTTTACCTCGTATTCTCCGGGGCCATCAATTAAAAAGGGTTTTCCTTCTACAGCTCCTTTATTATTATGATCGTAATGACCGTGAGTTATTATTAAAACGTCTCCTTTTAGCTTGGGCAATTTGATGCCTAGCTTTTTATCAAAAGGATCTGTTATTATCCTGACCTCTTCTTTGTCTTTGGTTTTAGCTATTACCTCAAATAATGATTGTCCGTGCCAAGTAATTTTCATACTTATTTTCTAACTAAAATAATATAGGCACATCCACTCAAGCTTGTGCTCTACTTTAAATTTACCACAAAATAATTCTATTTTCAAACAAATACTTGCTTTAATTATTCATTTATTATATTATACTAAATACATTTTTAAACATGGAGAAAATAACCAAAGACAAAGAGATTGATTTCCTTCAACCTCCAAAAACAGGAGAAGTGATTAAAGGAAAGGTTGCTGCAATAGGAAGATCTGCAGTCTATATTGACTTGGGATTTTTTGGTACTGGAATAATTTACGGGAAGGAATTTAAAAAAACAAAAGACTTTTTAAAAAACTTAAATAAGGGAGATGAGATTTCAGCTAAAATTGTTGACTTAGATACCCAAGGAGGATATATTGGTCTTTCTTTTAAAGAAGCCAGGGAAGAGATAGCTTTTAAAAAAATAGAGGAACTAAAGGAAAAAGATGATATAATAAAAGTAACCATAACTGGAGCCAATAAGGGAGGGCTGTTAACTCAACTATTAAAGCTTCCTGCTTTTATTCCTGTTTCTCAATTATCCCCTGAACACTATCCGAGAATAAAAGATGGAGACCCTAATAAAATATTAAAAGAACTTCAGAACTTTGTTGGTGAAGAAATGGAAGTAAAGATATTAGATTTCTCCCCTAAAGATAATAAATTAATCTTGTCAGAAAAAGCAAAAGAAGCTGAAAAGATAAAAGATGTTTTAGAAAAATATAAAGAGGGAGATATTGTTGAAGGAGAAATTACTGCAGTTTTGAACTTTGGAGCATTTGTAAGATTTAAGAAAGACAAAGAAAAGGAGTTAGAAGGATTGATTCATATTTCAGAATTAGACTGGAAGCTAATTGAAGATCCTTCAAGCATAGTAAAAGTAGGAGAAAAAGTAAAAGCCAAGATTATAAACATAGAAAAGGACAGAGTATTTTTATCTTTAAAAGCTCTAAAAAAGAATCCTTGGGAAGACATTGATAAAAAATATAAAAAAGGAGATACAATAAAAGGAGAAATTTTAACCTTTAAACCTTTTGGAGCTTTGGTTCAAATCAATCCAGAAATCCAAGGATTAATTCATATTTCCGAATTTGGTTCTCAGAAAAAAATGGAGGAAAATTTAGAACTCGGAGGGAAACACGATTTTATAATATCTTTAATTGATCCCAAAGACCATAAAATAATACTAAAACTAAAATAAAGAACTCTAATTAAAATGAAAAATTTAGCTAAGAATTTTATTGTTATATTCTTTATCTTTTTATTTATTTCAGCTCTTTTTACATTATTCGCAGAACCCTTCGAAGAGGAAAAAGAAATAACTCTAACAGAGCTAGTACAAAAAATAGAAAATGAAAATGTTGAAAAAATAAGCGTCTCCGGAATCGAAGTTGAAGCCATAGATAATAATGGAAATAAATTTGCTTCATTCAAAGAAAAGGATACTGCTCTGTCTCAATCTTTAATAAATCTTGGGGTAACTCCTGAAAAACTTAGAAAAGTTAACATAAACCCTCAAAAGGAAAGTGGGTTAGGATTTTGGCTGGGAAATATTTTATTAATCCTACCCATAATATTAATAGGATTATTTATATGGATAATGTTAAGAAGAGCTAGAACAGGAGCAATGCAAGCTTTAAATTTTACCAAAGCTACGCCTAGAATATTTGGAATTGGAGAGAAAAAAGACAAGCTCCGCTTTAAAGATGTAGGAGGATTAAGAGAAACAAAAGAAGAACTAAAAGAAATTGTTGAATTCTTAAAGACTCCTAAGAAATTTATAAAAATAGGAGCTAGAATTCCAAAAGGAATATTATTAGTGGGACTTCCAGGGACAGGAAAGACTTTATTAGCTAGAGCTGTAGCCAATGAAGCTGGGGTTCCCTTTTTCTCAATATCAGGATCTGAATTTATTGAATTATTTGTAGGGGTTGGGGCTGGAAGAGTAAGAAGCTTATTTAATACAGCCAAAAAGAATCAGCCCAGTATTGTTTTTATTGATGAGCTAGATGCTATTGGCCGAGTAAGAGGTTCTGGTATTGGAGGAGGACACGATGAAAGAGAGCAAACCTTAAACCAAATACTGGTAGAGCTAGATGGCTTTGAAAAAGAAGGCACTTGCATAATAATGGCAGCCACCAATAGACCCGATGTCTTAGATCCTGCTTTGTTAAGACCTGGCAGATTTGATAGAAGAGTAGTTTTGCACCTACCTGATATTAAAGAAAGGCAGGAGGTATTAAAAATCCACTGCAAAAACAAGCCTCTTGCCAAAGATGTAGATTTAAAAGAAGTGGCAGAAAGAACTCCTGGTTTTTCAGGAGCTGATCTAGCTAATTTAGTAAATGAAGCTGCTATTTTAGCCGCTAGGGAGAACAAGGAAAAGGTCTATCAAAAAGAATTACTGGAATCCATTGAAAAGGTTTTATTAGGCCCTGAAAGAAAAAGCCATATACTGTCTAAAAAAGAAAAGGAAATAACAGCTTATCACGAAGCAGGTCACGCTTTAGTTTCTTCCTTGATTTCAAAAGCTGAACCTGTAAGAAAAATATCGATAATAGCCAGGGGCTTGGCTGCCGGGTACACCCTAAAAACTCCGGAAGAAGAAAGGAAGCTGAAAACAAAATCAGAATTTCTAGCTGACATTGCAGTTTCTTTAGGAGGCTTTCTAGCTGAACAAATAAAATTTAAAGAAATAACCACCGGAGCCTCTAATGACCTAGAAACAGCTTCTTCTCTAGCCAGAAAATTAGTTAAAGAATACGGAATGTCTTCTTTGGGTCCTATTTCTTTTGGAAACAAAGATGATTTAGTTTTTTTAGGAAAGGAGATATCTGAACAAAGGAATTACTCAGAAAAAGTAGCCACCAAAATAGATGCTGAAGTTTCTAAAATAATGAAGACCGCTGAGAAAAGAGCAAAGAAGATACTAATCAAGAACAAGAGGCTATTAGATAAAATAGCTAAAACCTTAATTGAGAAAGAAACCATTGAAAGAGAAGAGTTTGAAAGGATAATTAAGAAAAAGTAAAAAAGATGTCAAAAATCAGTCTAAAAACAAGGCTGATTTTTAATTGACTAAAGAAATAAAATTAGATAAACTATATACATTCTGGATGTTTGCGCGTGTAGCTCAGTGGTTAGAGCATCACTCTTATAAAGTGGGGGCCGATGGTTCAAATCCATCCACGCGCACTATAATGGGCGCGTAGCTCAGTTGGCTAGAGCGCTTCGGTGACATCGAAGAGGTCACAGGTTCAAGTCCTGTCGCGCCCACATGAGCTTGAAAATTATATATGAAAATGATAATGTTTTAGTTATTGACAAGCAATCGGGAATCACAGTTTTCCCAGAAGGAAATATTAAAGAAAAGACAATTATCGATTATATTATTGAAGAGAAACCGGAAATAAAGAAAGTGGGTTCTTCTCCCAGATACGGAACAGTCCATCGTTTAGATAAAGACACTTCAGGTATTTTAATAATAGCTAAAAACAACAGAACATTAGAATCATTGCAGGGAAAGTTCAAGGAAAGAAAAGTAAAGAAAAAATACATAGCTCTGTGTGTAGGAAAAATAAAGGAAGATGAAGGAAAAATAGAAACCTTAATAGGCAGATCTCCAAAAGACAGAAGAAAGCAAAAGGTATATTTAAAAGGAGATCCAAAAGCCAAAAACAAAAGGGAAGCTAAAACACGCTTTAAAGTTATAAAAAGATTTAAAGACTATACCTTGCTAGAAGTAGAAATAGCAACAGGAAGAAAACACCAAATAAGATGCCATTTAAGCTACATGCAGCATCCCATTGCAAAAGATAAACTATATAGTTTTAAGAATCAACCTTATCCCAAAGACCTTAAAAGGCAATTCTTACATTCTAGCTATGTAAAAGTAAACAATAAAGAATTTAAGTCAGATTTACCAGAAGACTTAAAGAAAGCAATTAAAAGCTTAGAATATGAAAAATAAAATTAAAGAATTCTTGAATCCTTATCTCAAAAAAGGAATAATAGATATTAAAGCTGGAGATACAGTAAGGATTCACCAAGAGATAAAAATTGGCAAACAGGAAAGAATACAAGTCTTTGAGGGTTTAGTTTTGGCGAAAAAGCACGGGAAAGGAATTTCTTCTACAATAACAGTAAGAAAAATAATATCCGGTGTTGGAGTAGAAAAAACATTTCCTCTTCACTCCCCTACAATTAAAAAAATAGAGATTGTAAAAAGAGGCAAGACGAGAAGAGCTAAACTATACTATTTAAGAGAGACTAAAGGCAAGAAATCAAGATTAAAAACAAAAGAGCTATTAGGAAAAGTTGTTGCTGAAAAAGAAGAGCCGAAAGAAGAAATCAAAGCTAATGAAGAAGAGCCAAAACAAAAAGAAGAAACTAAAGAACAACCAACCAAAGAAAAAGTAGCTGAAGAAGAACCTAAAAAATAAGCCCAGGTGATGGAACTGGTATACATACATGGTTGAGGGCCATGGCTCGCAAGGGCGTGTGGGTTCAAATCCCACCCTGGGCACCAAAAGGGCGGTTAGCTCAGCTGGCTAGAGTGTCTCGTTTACACCGAGAAGGTCGTAGGTTCGAGTCCTACACCGCCCACTCAAAAGATAAGCCGTGGTAGCTCAGGGGTAGAGCACATCTCTGAAAAAGATGGGGTCGTCAGTTCGATTCTGACCCACGGCACAGGTAAAAGCGGGAGTAGTTCAGTGGTAGAACGTCTCGTTGCCAACGAGAAGATCGCGGGTTCGACCCCCGTCTCCCGCTCATGAAAAAGCTGCTAATTTTAGTAGTTTTTTCTTGTTTTCTGACCGATAATACAAGGTCTTGACAAGCCCTTTTGAATGATATAACCTACTCCAATGTCTAGAAAATCAAGAATACTGGTTATCCTTCTTATTTCTGGAATTATAGGGGGAACATACCTTCCTTTTTGGCCCGAAATCCAGTTAATAAAGGCTGATTCAAAAGTAACTTTAAAAGAAATTTCAGAAGAAAGCATAATAACTGTTCAAGAGAACAGTTTAATAGCTAAAAAGAATGCTTCAAAACCAGATGTAGTAATTAAGAAGATAGGAGTAATTGTTACAGCATACTCCTCTTCTCCTGAAGAAACTGATAATACTCCTTTAATTACAGCCAGCGGAAGCACTGTAAAAGAAGGAATTGTAGCCAATAATCTATTACCCTTTGGCACAAGAATAAAAATGCCAGAACTATACAAAGATCAAGTCTTTGTGGTAGAAGACAGAATGCATCAAAGAAAAGGTTATTATCATATAGATGTCTGGTTCCCTAGCAAAGAAGAAGCACAATTCTTTGGAGCAAAACAAACATACATTGAAGTTCTAGAAGGATAAAGAAAAGAATCTAAAAAGCCCTGCTTGAAAAAAAGTAGGGCTTTTTGTGTGCCGAGAGTGGGACTCGAACCCACAAGGAGAAAAACTCCAAGAGATTTTAAGTCTCTCGTGTATACCAATTCCACCACCTCGGCAAAATACTATCTTAGGCGCGGGTGGGATTTGCACCCACGTATATCGGTTTTGCAGACCGATGCCTTGCTACTTGGCTACCGCGCCATTTCTTAGCTATTATTATCAATTTCAGCAAAAACTTCATCTATCTCACTGGCCTTTCTAACCTCTTCCTCTCTTTTAAATATTATTTTGGGAACAGGCCTTATTCTCAAACGTTTATTTAATATTTTTTGGATTTTAAAAACTATGTTATCTAAAACTTCCTCCACTCTCTCCTTTTCTGATTCTGGCAACACACTCACATATACCTTGGATTGTATAAGATTAGAAGAAGTTTCCACTCTAGTGATTGTTATCAGAATATCTTTTTGAATATCTAGCTCATCTAAAAGAATTTTATTTAATTCCTTTTTGATCAGCTGATTTATCCTTAAAACACGTTCTTTAGCCATAAGCCTTTATCACTAAAATATCCCCTTCCCGAATCTTTGCATCTCCCTCAAATAAAATACCGCATTCTTTGCCTTTTTTCAAGCTTTCTACCTGTTTTTGCTCCAATTGAAGAGTAACCACTTTCCCTTTTCCCAAAATCTCCTCATTCCTAAATATTTCCACCCTAGCTCCTCTTTGAGCTTCTCCTTCTAAAACCTTGCCTCCCAAAATCTGTCTCCTTTTCTCTGTCCTGAATATGGCTAAAACTTCTACCCTTCCTATTTCCTTAAATCCCTGCTCTGGCTTTTGAGCTTTTTCGATTAATTTTCTTACCTCTTCCACTAATTCATATATTACATCAAATGTTCTAACTTTTATTTTCTGATCCCTGGATAGTTTTAAAGCCCTCTGATCAGGCTCTACTCTAAAACCTATTACCCTAGCTACTGAAGATTGAGCCATCTTTAAATCTTTTTCTGAAATATCACCAACTCCAGACCTTAATATCCTGATTTCTACTTCATCCTGAGGAACATTTTTTAAAGTTTCCTTAATAGCCTCCAAAGACCCCAATACATCCACCTTCAATATTATATTTATTACCTTTTTATCCGATCTTAAAAAAGCAGCTTCTTCTTTTCTAGGTCCAATGCTTTCTTTGGCGTTTTCCAAACAAGAAAAGGATCTAAATACCTCGCCAACCAAGGGAACTTCATTAAATCCCAAAGCAACTACAGGTTTTGACGGAAAAGCTTCTTCTATGCTATTGCCTTGAAAGTCTTCCAAAATTCTTATCTTACCGCAAGTAGAACTAGTGCCAAGAATACATCCCTTTTTTAAAATTCCCTGTTTTACAAGTAGGGTAGCCGTAGGTCCTATTTTCTT
>Ga0272441_10007615_pt1 | contig 17530 bp, 15 predicted proteins | sample SSMProp6N_FD_193582 | JGI IMG/M metagenome (GOLD analysis project Ga0272441, IMG submission 193582) | Marine sediment archaeal communities from Little Sippewissett salt marsh, Falmouth, MA, United States - SSM-Prop-6N | ecosystem: Environmental > Aquatic > Marine > Wetlands > Sediment ...
AAGGGCAAGTCCATCGTCGAGATGAATATTAAATCCGCCGGGCTGGCTCGAGAGCGCATCCATGAGGTGGAAGTGCCGAAGAAAGCCACATCAGATATCAAAATGCGGCCACCTGTTCCCGCAGATGCACCTGAATTTGTACAAAAAGTAACAGGTGAGATGATCGCACGGCGAGGTGAACAGATTCCTGTTTCGCTGTTGCCCAATGATGGCACCTATCCCGTCGGAACCACACGCTACGAAAAACGGAATATTGCCCTCGAAATTCCGGTTTGGAACCCAGAGGCCTGCATCCAATGTAACCAATGTGTGCTGGCGTGTCCGCATGCCACAATTCGTCCTCAGGTTTACGATGCGAAATTTGCCAACGGCGATTCGCCGGATGGATGGCAGGCTGTACCTGCAAAGGGTCGTGGTTTCGAAGATATGATGTACACCTTGCAGGTTTCACCTGAAGATTGCACTGGTTGTGGCGTGTGCGTGCATGTTTGCCCAGCTTATGTGAAGGATGAATCGGGCAAGAAAACCGAACGCAAAGCCATCATGATGGAAGCACAACCTCCGCTCCGCGAGCAAGAAGTGGCCAAATGGGAATACTTCCTCTCCATTCCGGATTTGGATCCCAAGAAGTTCAACCGCTTCACAACCAAAGGATCGCAGTTCATGCGCCCGTTGTTCGAGTTCTCCGGGGCATGCGCCGGATGTGGCGAAACGCCATATGTCAAATTGTTGACACAACTTTTCGGCGATCGGCTGTTGATTGCCAACGCCACAGGTTGTTCCTCGATCTTCGGCGGTAACTTGCCGACCACGCCGTACGCGGCGCGGGACGATGGGCGCGGACCGGCCTGGTCGAACTCGCTCTTCGAGGACAACGCCGAATTTGGCTTTGGTATGCGTCTGACGGTCGATAAACTGGCCAACATTGCGCAAGGCTTGCTGGACAAAGTCGATTTGTCCAAACAAGCTGACCTGGTTGAGCAAATCAAGACAGCGGACCTGAGCACACCGGAGGCGATCGAAGACCAGCGAGCGCGAGTTGAAGAGTTGAAAGCAGCGCTGGAAGGTCGTAAGGAACTCGAAGCTCTCAATCTACTCAATGTGGCCGATTACCTCGTCCCGAAATCGGTTTGGATTTTGGGCGGCGATGGTTGGGCTTACGACATCGGTTACGGTGGGCTGGATCATGTCTTGGCTTCAGGACGAAACGTCAACGTACTTGTGATGGATACCGGTGTGTACTCCAACACCGGCGGACAGTCCTCCAAGGCGACCCCGCGAGGGGCGGTGGCAAAATTTGCCGCTGCGGGCAAGGAGATGCCCAAAAAGGACCTTGGCGCGATCGCCATGAGTTACGGCAATATCTATGTGGCGCAGGTGGCCGTTGGTGCCAATATGACTCAGCTAATCAAAGCCTTCCAGGAAGCCGAAGCATACGAAGGTCCGTCATTGATCATTGCTTACGCTCACTGCATCGCCCATGGTATCAATATGACCACAGCGATGGACTTGCATCAAGATGCTGAAGACAGCGGGTTCTGGCCGCTCTTCCGCTTCAATCCGATGCTTACGGAGCAGGGTAAGAATCCCTTGCAGCTTGACTCCAAGCCGCCGAAAGAGGACATAGAGGAGTTCGCTTACAAGCAGAACCGGTTCCGCTCCTTGCGGGCCGCGGATCCGGATCGGGCGGCAATGTTGTTGCAATCACTTCGTGAAGATGTGATTGCCCGCTGGAAATTCTACGAGCAAATGGCGAGCCTCGACCTCTAACGATCGCGGCGTTTGGTATACCCAACTCCCCGCATATCAGCATGCGGGGAGTTTTTGTTTTTTGGGTTATACACGCTGCGCGACCGGAGTCGGACCGCCGCCCTGGGCGAGACTGCTGCGAACTTCCGACTCGAAAGCATCGAACTCGTTTCGATCCAGACGCTGAAGCCACATGGTTTCGATCGTTGCCAGATCGTAGTCTTCCAGGGCTCGAGCGCGATCACGGAAGAACAGCTCGCGATATTCACGATCCATCACAGCGCGGATAATGATTGCTTGAACGTCTTGCATCGACATTTTTGTCTCCCTGTTCACAAATGAGTAAAGGGACACGTATACCTTCATTATCTGGAACGTTGATTGGATTGATTTTGTGACGCGGTGGGAAAGGAGATAAACTGTTGTGGATTTACTTGGCGATATTGGGGCTGAGAACTTCGTGGAAATGCGGTGGGAAACGGGTTGGTTTTCCTGTGTTGATATCAATAAGTACCCAATCCGTTTGCAGCTGTGCCAGGAGTGCGCCATCTTTGGCGCGTGAGAACGCGTAGTAACGTTTGGCCGAAGCTGCGCGCAGATCATAGAGCCAGGTTTGGATCTCCAATTCGTCATCGAATCGCGCCGCATGATGGTATTTAATGCGGTTCCTGCGTGCGACGAAGGCAACACCTTCTTCTTGCCAGCGGGAGAATGGCCAGCCATACGATGAGGCCAGCCGCATGGCACAGTCTTCGGCATACGATAGATAGGCGGCGTTGGTGAGATGACGCATGCCATCCAGATCGCGCCAATCGATCCATCGTTTGAGTGAGAAAGCACCAGCTGGTGCTGGAGGTGGGCTTGGGAAGGGTTGGCGGGATATCCGTTCCCCCGATCCGCCTTCAGGGATGTAGGCTTTGATTACTTCGGCTGGAATGGTGGCAGGTTTGAGATTATCGCGCTGAAGGAAGACCCAATCGCTGTAACCTTTCGCAAGGATTTTCTCACTGTCGGGTTTGACGAAGTGGTACGCCCTGCGCGAGATGACGCGGCGAGTATCGACGACCCAGGTGTGTACATCGATTAGATCGTTGGCATGGATCGGATGAAGGTACTCAATTTCGCTTTCGCGGATAAGCCACAAATTCCCCATTTCCCGATAGGTGGCGTAATCCAGCCCCACGGCGGCAGTTGCCCCAAAAGCAGCTTCCTGCATGAAGCGTAAATAATTGGCGTTATTCAAGTGGCCGTAGGCATCACACTCGTAAAATCGTACGGTGAAGTTTTCAACATGCAATGCCGGCATTCACTTTCTCCAGGAGGGATCTTGGTTTCTCTACAGGTATCCGTGTTGACGGTACCAATCATAGGCTTCTTGCGCGGCCTGGCGGAAAGGCTTTGGATTCGATAAGTTCAATTCATTTATCGACTTCGATTTGTCACAGTAGAGATATTCACGTGTCATGCGCAGTTGTGCGCCGTTAAATGGCAGTGGGAGCCATTTTCCCAGAACGTCGCAAAGCCAGGCGGTGGGTTCAATCACTCGAGTCGGGATTTTCAACCACGGTGCACGTCGACCAACGATTTCCGTCAGAGTCCGGAAGACTTGATGGTGTGACAGATTCTCGCCGCCTAGAATGTAGCGTTCGCCTGAACGACCATAACGGGCCGCGGCAAGGTGGCCGGCGACGACGTCATCGATGTGTACCACGTTAATCCCGCCCTCCATCCAGAAGAACCCCCAGCCACGTGCAGCTTCGACGACCATTGCCCCACTGATCTGGTTGAGGTCGCCTGGACCAATCACCACGCTGGGATTGACGATTACGATTTCCAATCCGCGATCGGCATACTTAAGCGCTTCCAATTCGGATTCATACTTGGCATAGCCGTACGGGAATCTTTCCGGGGGCAGATTGTATGAATGCTCTTCTGTAAGTAACTCGTCCTGGTTGGGAGCGCCCAGTGCAGCGACGGAGCTGGTGAGTACCACGCGTCTAACGCCAGCATCGAGAGCTGCTTTGATGATGTTTGCTGTTCCCGCGACAGCGGTCTGTCGGACAAGTTCGGGTTGGCGCCAGTAGGCAGACTGTGCGGCAGCGTGGAAGACAAGATCGACGTTCTGAAAGGGTTGGACGAGTGTGTCCGCGTTCAGGATGTCTCCAACGAATCCTTCGACTGGTAGACCCTGAAGCGCGCGCAGAGAGGAGGATCGTCTGTGCAGCACACGGACTTCGTGTCCATGTGAAATCAATGCTCGACATATGGACGACCCAATGAAGCCCGTCGCCCCGGTAACGAGTATCTTTTCAGTCAATCAAACCCAGCTCGCGGCCAACTTCACCCAGGATGTTGAGCGCACGGTCGATTTGTTCGTCGGTGTGGCTGGCCATGTAACTCGTGCGCAGCATACACTGATCCGGAGGAACGGCCGGTGAGACGACGGGGTTGGTGTAAAGGCCGGCTTCCATGCACATCTTCCAGGCCATAAACGTCTCGGGCATGCCGCCGATGTGGATGGGAATGATAGGGGTCTCACTGGGCTCCGTGTTGTAGCCCATGGCTGTTAAACCATCACGCATGCGGTTGGTGACTTCCCAGAGTCGTTCGTTGTGTTCGGGCTCGGTCTCCATGATATCCAAAGCTGCCAATACGGTGGCAACAGTCGAAGCAGGCATCGATGCGCTGAAGATCAGGGAGCGAGCATTGTGCTGGATGTAATGAATGGTGTTTTCATCGCCAGCGATAAAGCCACCGAGTGAAGCGAAGGACTTGCTGAAAGTGCCCATGATCAGATCGACTTGATCGGTTACGCCGAAGTGCGCAGCCGTGCCTCGTCCTCCGCCCATGACTCCAACGCTGTGGGCATCATCGACCATCAAGCGCGCGTTATATTTCTGGCAAATCGGGATCATCTCCGGCAGCGGTGCCAGATCCCCACCCATGCTGTAGACACCATCGACAACCACCATGCGAGCAGTATCTTCATCGATTTTGCTTAATACCCGCTCGAGATGTTCGAGGTCGTTGTGGTTATAGCGTCGCATATCACCCAGCGCCATCATGCAACCATCGACAATACTGGCGTGATCGTCCTTATCGGTAACGACTATATCCCCGCGCCCAATTAAACAAGAGAGCGTACCTACGTTGACCTGGTAGCCGGTGCTGAAAACCAACGCTGCCTCTTTACCAACATAATTCGCCAGACGCTGTTCACATTCCTGATGAAGGGCTAACGTGCCGTTTAGAAAACGAGATCCCGTACAGCTGGTTCCGTAGCGCTCTATAGCGTCCGTAGCTGCTTTGCGCACACGTGGATCGGTGGTTAAACCGAGATAGTTGTTGGAGCCGATCATCAGGATTTTGCGCCCCTCGATGACAACCTCGGTACCTTCTGTATCTTCAAGCGGCAAGAAGTATGGATATAGCCCTTTGGCTTTCATTTCGCGCGCAAGTGTAAATTGGCGACACTTCTCGAAGATGTCCATTGCGATGTCCTTTCCTGGCAACGAATTCCCTTGGAGGGCATCAAACCATCCGGGGTTTGTCGTTCTCGTTTGTGGTGGCTTACGGATGTCGTTTCCGTGAATCCCAGGCTAAATACGAGTGCCAGTGAAGCGTTCAACCACGCCTTCACATCGAGAGGATAAATGCAGATTGCCAGAATGTCAATTCTATTGGATTAAGATTTCGAAACCATGTAATAATTCCAACCAAGCCCCCATTCCAATCTTGTTGGTTTGCAGGATATGATTTCTTGACATTGCTACTTGGGATTGTATAATCGGTCGCAGGAAAGATCACATTTTTACGACGTGCACGGAGACCAGTAGCCGGCAAGGCTTCTACAGAGAGTCGTCACAGGGTGAAAGACGATGAGGCCTCAGGGTGAATCCCCTCCGCCGTTCCCCCAGGGAACCGTCGCTCCTGGAGGGGCAGGTTACTGCCGTAAAGGAGCCGGGAACGCCCGTTACAGCTTTGAGGCCGCTGCGGCGGTAAATGCAGGTGGTACCACGAGCGCCCCCTCGTCCTGCGAAGGAGGGGGCGTATTCTGTGTACGAGGAGGAAGACATGATTGATATTCACTTCATTCGTGAACATCCTGACGAGGTGAAAGAAGCCTTGGGTAAACTGCAGGCTGAGGCACCCATTGACGAGATTCTTTCACTCGATAGAGGTCGACGAGAAATCCTTCAAGAAGTCGAATCATTGCGCCAAAAACGTAACGAAACATCGACACAGATTGGTAAAATGAAAGACCAGGAAGAACGCCAACCGCTGATCGAGGAGATGCGCGAAGTGAACGCGCAAATTTCCGATCTTGAAGAAGGCCTGCGCGACACCGAACAAAAGTTGGAAGATGCCATGTACCAGGTTCCCAACCTGCCACACGAAAGTGTGCCGGTGGGGAAGGATGAAAGTGAAAACATAGTAGTGCGGCAAGAAGGCGACCCTAAAAACGAAGCAGAACTGGGTTTTGCGCCGTTACCGCACTGGGAGTTGGGTCCCAACCTGGGGATTATTGATTTCGAACGCGGGGTTAAACTCTCCGGAAGCCGGTTTTACGTGCTTTTAGGCGCCGGGGCCCGTTTGCAGCACGCCTTGATACAGTGGATGGTCAGTTATCACGTCGAGCGGCATGGCTATACGGAGGTCTATCCACCGTATCTGGTGCGTGAAGAATGTATGTGGGGTGCAGGCCAGCTGCCGAAATTCAGCGACAATATCTACCGCGATGTCGAGGATGATTTGTGGCTGATCGGCACAGCGGAAATCCCGGTGACGAATTTATATCGAGATGAGATTTTCCCCGCGGACGAACTGCCGAAGAAATACGTGGCGTATTCGGCTTGTTTTCGTCGCGAGAAATTCTCGGCGGGGCGAGACGTTCGGGGAATCAAACGTGGGCATCAGTTCGATAAAGTGGAAATGTATAAATTCTGCGAGCCCGAAAATTCCTATGAGGAACTGGAAGCGTTGGTTGGCGATGCGGAGGACATATGTCGCGCCCTCGAGATCCCTTACCGTGTGGTCCAGATGGTGACCGCCGATCTGGGTTTTACGGCGGCGAAGAAATACGACATCGAAATCTGGGCGCCAGGTTGTGGTGAATGGCTCGAGGTCAGTTCTTGTTCGAATTGTGAGTCATTCCAGGCCCGGCGAGCGATGGTTCGTTATCGCCCTTCGCCCGATGCAAAACCTGAATTCGTTCATACGTTGAATGGTTCAGGTTTGGCTTTGCCGAGGACGCTGATCGCCGTTCTGGAAAATTACCAGCAGGCGGATGGCAGCATCATCGTACCGGAGGTTCTTCGCCCCTGGATGGGCGGCTTGGAAATCATCGCCAAAAGAGAGAATCATGCCTGAATTCTTGCTCATAATTGGATGCATCGTGTTGATGGTGATGGGTCTGGTCGGGATTGTCTTTCCGGTCATTCCGGATTTGATTCTCATTTGGGCTTCTGCCCTGGGTTATGGATTGATTATCGACTGGGGCCAGCATGGGCCGGTCTTTTTTGCCGTGATAACCGTCCTGGGGTTGGTGGGTCTGGCCACCGAAGTTTGGGTCAGCGGCATCGGCGCCAAAAAAGGCGGTGCGTCTGGTGGTGCGATTTTGCTTGGTGCCATCCTGGCTGTTGTGGGTTTTTTTACAACCGGACCTATTGGTGCCGTGATCGCAATGCTGCTTGGTATTTACATCGTGGAATATATTCGCAAAAGAGACGTCGAAAGCGCCTCGCAGGCAATGATCGGAGCCGGATTGGGATGTGGGGCTTCGCTTGGCATTAAACTGCTGCTTGGTTTGGGCATGGTGGCAACCTGGGTGTTCTGGGTTATCTCCGGTTAGGTTTTGAAGAATAACATTTCCACTCCCATGTTTCGTAAACCCTCTTCAGCCCAGTAAGTAACCCAGGGCGAAGGGTCATCCAGTGCGGAGAACAGACAGGGTATGGCCTGGTCGTTGCGCAGGATAGCGAGCGCACGTGCTGCTTCGATTCGAACGCTGGCGTTCGATGATCGTATCGCCTCGATCAATGCGGCGATGGCCGGATTGCCGATCGCAATGAGTGCGTCGGCAGCCAGGTGGGCGAGGAGTCGGTCATCGTCTCCGAGGATGTCAATCAGTTGGGGGATCGCTGCCGGGCTTGGGCGTTCTCGCAGACTCAGCGCCGCGCATTGACGTACGGATTGGTTCTCGTCTGTGAGGGCGCTACAGATTGCCGCTTGTGCCTCGGGTTGATCGATGTAGGCCAGGGCACGCACTGCCCACCAGCGATGATCGGGATCGCGGGAGTCGAGTTTTTCCAGAAGGAGGTGCGTCGCTGTATTCCCGGGGTTCCTGATTTGTTGTACAGCAGCCTCAGCTCGATCATCATCACCCGAGAAGAGGTCGTCGAACCAACTGCTGATATCAGTCATATGTTTGGGATCGATCTGTTTTTAACTTTGGCGCCTGAGATGAGGTGTGACTTGTAATGTCCCCTTTAATCCCCTGGCGGGGGTACGGGGAGATCTTCGACGGCTTTTTCGGTCCATTTATCGCCTTCATCGATAAGCATGACCGGAATGTCGTCCTTAATGGGGTACTTGCGATTGCAGCCAGGCTCCTGGCATACGAGCCAAACGTCTTTCACCAATTTGAGGCTGCCTTCTTTCTCGCGAACGCATGCCGGGCAGCGCAAAATTTCCAGCAATTCTTCATTGATCATGTCGCTCTCCTGGACGGTTTGATTTTACCATTGGTCATGTGTCGAATACGAGTGAATCGAATCAATCATCTTCGTCTTCGATGATAACATCTTTGGGGAGCTTGGTGCCGGGTCCATATTCGTAAACGGCCTGCCAGGGCAAATAGCGTGTGCGGATGGTGTCCTGGTAGAGCACTTCCCCATCTCTGGTCACCGTTCGATAAATTGTCACCGTCATTCCATCGGCGCTCCAGTCGATTTGATCGATCTCCCCTTTGTCGAGATCTTCGTTTAATTTATAGAGATCCTTCGGGGCTTCGATTTCGTCGGTTATATCGCGGCTCCAATTGACCTCGCGGCCGTCTGATGTCGAGTAGAACTTCCACTGCAGTGTATTGTTGTTGGTGATGTAGGTCTCGAGCAGGAGCCAGTTCTCCGAATCGTTGGTGAATTTAAAATCGACAACCGGCACGAAGACCGTGGCGTCAAGGCCGGGTCCTGGAGAGTTCGGCCCGATTTCATAGTAACCCACACGATAGGCGTGGGGATGGCGTTCGACGATGGGATATCCACCTTCGAATACCGCCCGGAACAGGGTCGTACTGACCTGGCACACCCCGCCGCCGACGCCTTTTATCGTACGGTCACCGAAAATAATCAGCGCTTCGGCGTAACCGCTGTCCAGGCTGATATCCCCAAGCACTTCGGACATCGAAAGGGTTTCACCGGGCGCAACCAGAAGCCCGTCGAAAGCACTCGATGCGGTTTTGATGTTTTGAATTCTCGAACTGCTCGAGCCGGTGAAATAGGTTGAAACGTCACTGACCGGCTCGCTGATACCCAGCTCTTCCGCTGTCGCATCGTCTCCGACTTGTGGTTCCTCATATACGAAAATAAGCGGAGATTCATGTTTTCCTAAATTTATATCGCTGTGGATGGAAGATAACGTTGCGTTGACATCGAGCGTACGGCCGATGATGGCTGGCGCGATCAAATCAAGTTCGCCGGTGTCATCGTTGAATCTGAAACGTGCGTTTTCCGGTTTACGCTCGAGTTCGAGGATCAGCGGGTCGAGAATCGCTGTCATTTTGCCTCCATCGAGCATGAGCGCGTAAGCGGCGGAGTCTTCGTTTTCGACGATCTCGAAACGGAGCATATCCGCCAGTTCTTGCGGCGCAAAGGTCAATGGATCGGCGCCCTCCGCCGTCAAATGTAATGCCTCACTGAGTAGTTCTTGGGTAACTGCCGCTTGTTCCGAGGCGTCGAGTACTTTAGGTGGCAGCTCCTGGATGGTGAGTTCAAGGTCGGCATCGTGGAAATTGCTGATCGGCACAGAAAGCGCCTCGAGCGTGGCTTCGATGTCGACCTGCCGGCCGATCTGGCCAGGACTGGCGCTGACGTCCAAGCCCTGAACAGTTAAGCTGGCTTCGATCGTGGGGAGCTCGATCTCCCGGGAAATGCCGTTCAAATAGTATCCCCCGACCACATGGTCGAACAAAATAAGTGCTGGGATCTTTGTACTCAATCGCCAGGCTTCGATCTGTTCTTGAAATTGATCGGCCAATGACCCCTGGCGTCCAACTTGCAGTGCCCGATTTGCCATGGCGGGGATATCGATCACAACGCCGAGCTCGATTGGATTGGCGCTCCAGATCTCGTCTCCATCGCGCAAGACGATCGTACCGCTTTGGGGGTAGGTCAATATCTCTTTGAGTGCCGCTTCCATCTGGGATTGATTCATGCCGCTGAGGTTGACGCCTGCGGCGTGGACACCCGGAAGTGCCCGGCTAATATAGAAGAGGCGAACGGCAAACAGGAAAGCAAAACTGCTGATGAATAGCGCCACGCAGGCCATGAAGGCCACTTGCGCGGCGCGCGCCATCCAGATGCGTTGCTTCGATTGGGGATTCGCCAGCGTTCGTAGTGATTCCATAGACGTAACTTGTACTCAATCTGCAATTATATCATCCGCCAAACTCGACGATCGCTGGTCGTCAGGGGAACCGACGCGTTGCCACCACCATTCTAATCCGGCTTGTTGTTCGTTAATCTTCATCATGTCGGGGATATTTGCATACCTGGCTGCGTGAATGAAAGGATGCTCGTCGTGAGGATGCCTCCGCAAAATTCGTGCAGAAGGGTTTCCAGGTCTTGCAGCGCAGCCTTGATCTCAGCTTCGGCCGAGGAATGGTGGCCTTCCACCGTGATCAACGCCTGTGCAGTTCCCTGGCGCGCGGCGCTGTCGTCGCTCTGACGCCAGCACCAGCGTCGCGCAACAACTCGTTTCTCCTCGTCTGAAAAGACCACCTCCCCGGCTTGGGGTTTTTCAGGTTCGGATACGCCCAGAGGCAGAAATGACTCGTTTCCTTCAGCGAAGTGGACCGTGATGGGAAGCGTGAGAAGACGGGTGTCGAATACCGCGATGGGCAGCGCGTAGCGGATGCTGACCAGATTGGCCATGTCGACAAACGTGTTGATCGAAGGGATATCGCCGTGCTTTGTCAATCGACGCAGCAATGCCTCCGCGGCGTTGCGGTATTGCGTGGGTTTGACACCAAAATCATGGAATACTTTTCGCCAGGCTGCAATGGAAGGTATTTTGCTCAGCGGGGTGTCACCAATGCGCTCGAGGGTGCGTCTCTGTTCTTCTTCATACCGGGATCGCAACTCAGGAGATGATGGCCCATTTTCGATATCCTCAACATGGATCGCGCCGCCAACGATATGCGGATAGCGTTCGATGATGTCTGTATGGTATTGAAAAACGATCATAGGTCCTCCCCATCTCGGGTTGAACGAATTCGTGGGTGGGTGTGCATTCGCTTACAAGAGGCAGCCTTGACTATTGTATGATCCACACCTCGACCGATGCAAGGTGGATGATACCCGGGATATTTCCCGTACTGGGTTCAGCAACAGTAATGTGTACCCATTGCTGAAAAGGAATTTGGTAGGGAACCTCAACTGAAAAGGTCCCCAGTTGCCCGACTGCTGGTGCATCGAGTTCGACCTGGGCCGAGCCCAACGATTCTCCTCGATTGTTGATGATATCGACATTTAGCAACGTGTCGGAATCGACCCAACCGGCGCCCTCAACGAGTGCTACACCTCCACTGACAACACCTTCCTCACGCGGGCTGAGGATGGCCAGCTTTTCCGCGCCTCGCCTGGCAGGATGGATCAGGGCGGTGCCTGCTGAAAGCAAGGTCAGATTTACCGTTGAAATGTGCGTTGTCTGTCGATCTCGCCAGCTTTGCATGCTGATTTCCAGGCGGGCCTCTTCGGCAACGTGCTCGATGTCGAAATTAACCGTCGCGTTGAAGCGGCCTGGATTGCCGGATAAGACTTGTAAGTAGCGCCACCCCTTTGAAAGAACAGTCCCATCTTCTCCGAGTAATCGAATGAGTACACGATCGTTGAAGCTCGGTCCGCCCCACCCGCTTACCCGAAATCCAGTGGTGACCTGCGATCCCGGCCCCGGTTCGTAGATAGCGATTTGTTCCAGCGGCATGTTAACCAGCGCTGGCAGGGGTGTCGGCGTCTCAAGATCTTCGACCGATTCAATCACGATGGCGGAAGTGATTTCGGTGAACGGTTCCGGCATGTCGGCAGGCTGGTGTAGCGGTGTTTCCGTGGGAAGTTGAGTTGGTTCAGCGGTCGTCATGGCTGGAAGGGCGATCTCGGTTTGTGCTGTGGTGAATGCACCACAAGCGCTCATGGCGAGCGATACGAATCCTGCCAGCATGATTGTAAGAAGACAGATGCGTTTCACTGAGCTTCCTCTGGCCACTGCATTTTCTCTCCGGGAACAAGTCTGTCTATTCTAGCATTGAACGTTCTTTCAAGCTGTTTCCACAGCAGCAAAGGTGAATGGCTTGAAGTTGTCGCAGTTGCAGGCATCAGAAAGGAATAAATAGAGATCCATCCGGATCAACCTGTCCGGCTTCTCCCGGCTGGATCTCAATTGTTGCGTTATAGTCTATCCCAAACTATCCGTCGAGGCCGTAGATTTCCCCGAACTTCGAACGGAGATAGCGCAGATAGGGTTCTGCAGAAAGCCCGGAGCCGGTAATTCGCTGCAGTAACTCCATCGGTTCAAACTTGGCGCCGTACTGGTGCACGTTTTCCCGCAGCCATCCCAGCAAGACATCGAATTTGGCAGTTTCGATTTGTTGAGAGAGGTCAGGGATGTCTTCTTCGATTTTTTCCCAGAGTTGGGAGGCGACCAGATTGCCAAGGGCATAGGTTGGGAAGTAACCCAACAGACCTTCAGACCAATGAACGTCCTGCAGCACGCCCTGGGCATCATCCGGTGGCGTGATACCCAGATACTCCTGCATTTTCGTGTTCCACACATCAGGCAGCTCGGCGGCCTCGACCTTTCCTTCAAGAAGCGCCGTTTCGATCTCAAAGCGCAGCATAACGTGCAGGTTGTAGGTGGCCTCATCGGCTTCGACACGAATGAGAGATGGTTCGACTTTATTGATAGCCTTATAAAATGCTTCTACATCGACGTTGCCCAACTGGTCAGGGAAATACTTCTTCAGCCTGGGGTAGAAGGCGACCCAGAAGGGTTTGCTGCGTCCGACGAGATTTTCCCACATGCGAGATTGGGATTCATGAATCCCCAGCGAGGTGCCCCCGGCAAGCGGTGTGCGCGAAAATTTCTGATCTACCCCTTGTTCGTACATGGCGTGCCCGGCTTCATGTAACGTACTGAAAACGCCCGTGTTGAAAAACTGTGGATCGAAACGTGTGGTAATACGCACATCCCCGATTCCAAAGTCTGTGGTGAAGGGATGAACGGTCTTGTCCTGTCTGCCGCGGTCAAAATCGAATCCAAAGGCTTTGATGACTTCGATACCGAAATCCCACTGACGCTTCTCGTCAAAATCCTGATGAATCGGGGTGTCATCGACGCGCTCGCTCACTTCGCTAATGGCGTGAACCAGTTCCACTTGTTGTGGACGCAGATTTTCGAAGACCGATTTCACTTCCGCGGTTTTCATCCCGGGTTCGTAGTCGTCCAGCAGCGGATCGTAGGGATGATCGAAGGGAGTGAAGAATTCGGCATATTGACGACGCAGGTCGATAATCTTTTCCAGGATCGATTGGAACTGGGAGAAATCGGATTCCTGGCGGGCTTTTGCCCATGTCCTGTGGGCCAGAGCCGTGGTTCGGCGAAATTCCGTCACCCACGATGAGGGCACTTTTTTCTCTTTGGTGAAATCTCGATCCGTCTTGCGGACAAGACGGGCTTCGTCGGAAGGCGCCTCCAGGTCCCCGACATCAGCTTTTGCAGCTTCGATGGCAGCGCCTATCTCGTCGCTGGTGGCCAGTTCGTGGGCCATCCGGCTGAGCGTGGCGATCTGCATGGCGCGTTCTTCCGCTCCGCCGGATGGCATGTATGTCTGCTGATCCCAGTGAAGGACGGCAATTGCAGAACCGATATCAGCGACTTCACCCAACAGGGTCTTCAGCTTGTCAATTGAGTCTGTCATGTTTTTCCTCACAGATAAGAGATGGATGGTTGCTCCATAAAGAGCTGCGCAAGTTGTTGGAGATTCTACCGTATTCACTTAATCATAGCTCTTTTTTGCCCGGGATGGCTTTCAACTTTGCATGAAGACGAGTTCGTAGTATTTATTATGTGATTTGGCTTCTTTCGAATAATCGATTTTCAAGCACTGCTTCAGCCCCGGTGCATCGTTTATGGGATAATAAAGGGCGTTCATGGAGGCGGAAAGTTGGATTTTGAAACCATATGCGTTCTCGGATTGGGCTACATCGGATTACCTACGGCGAGTACATTTGCCACGCATGGCGTGCGCGTTGTCGGTGTGGATGTCAACAAGCGTGTAGTAGAAGTACTTCACAATGGTGAGGTGCACATCCACGAACCGGGATTGCGCACTTTGGTGCAGGCAGCGTTCCGCTCGGGGAATTTGCGTGTGAGTGAGGCGCCGGAGGAAGCCGATGCGTTTATCATCGCTGTCCCCACACCCATCCAGAAGGATAAAACTGCGGACCTGAGTTACGTCGTTGCGGCCTGTGAATCGATCGTTCCCTGTTTAAAGAAGGGAAATCTGGTTGTGCTGGAGTCCACCTCGCCGCCGCGAACGACCATGGATGTGGTCAAACCGATTCTCGAACGCTCCGGCCTTGCTGCAGGCGGGGATTTCCATCTGGCGTATTCTGCGGAACGGGTCTTGCCAGGCAAGATTCTCTCCGAATTAATTGAGAATGCGCGGGTTATGGGCGGCATCGATCGGGCTTCTGCGGAGGCCTGTCGTGATCTCTATCATGTTTTCGTGCGCGGCGAGATTGTCCTCACGGATGCAACGACCGCCGAGATGGTCAAGCTGATGGAAAACACGTTCCGCGATGTGAACATCGCCATCGCCAACGAGTTCGCTCGTCAGGCGGAGGAATTTGGCGTCGATATCTGGGAAGCAATCCGCTTTGCCAACCTGCATCCACGTATATCGATTCTCAAGCCCGGGCCCGGTGTGGGTGGGCACTGCATCAGTGTGGACCCCTGGTTTCTGGTCGAGGCGGCACCTGACCAATCGCAGTTGATTCGCCAGGCGCGTCTGGTCAACGACTCGCAGCCCGCCTACGTCCTTGGCATTATCGACTCGGCCGCTGGCGGTCTGAGAGGAAAAAGGATCGCCGCGTTGGGATTGGCCTACAAGCCGGATGTCGATGATCTGCGTGAGAGTCCGGCCATCGAAGTCGTGCGCTTGTTGGTAGATTCTGGTGCGGAAGTGGTGACCTACGAGCCCTATTTATTGGGCGCTGCGGTGGCTGGTGCTGAATCATCCCAATCTCTCGATGCAGCATTGCAAGGCGCCGATATCGTCATCTTGCTCGTCGACCATGAGATGTTCCGCAGCTTGAACCCAACGTCTGTCGCCAAATTGATGGCGGGCAAATTAGCTGTTGATACCCGAGGTATCTGGGATCGCGCTGATTGGGAGCAGGCCGGATTTACACTGCGCGTGATCGGTGTTGGAGCTCGGGATGGTTAAATCACGGCTGCGAGTTCTTTCGATCTTTGGCACACGACCGGAAGCAGTGAAAATGGCACCGGTCATCGCCTGCATGCGTGAAGATGCGGCGATCGATTCGAAGGTATGTGTTACCGCGCAACATCGCGAGATGCTCGATCAGGTGCTGGATCTTTTTGAGATTACGCCGGATTACGACCTCGATCTAATGCGCCCGGATCAATCACTCACCGCACTGACCGCGGCGATATTTACGGGACTGGAGTCGGTGATGCAGGAAGTGGCGCCTGATTGGGTGATAGTGCAAGGAGATACCACAACCGTAATGGCAGCCTCCCTGCTGGCTTATTATTATCGGGCCAGTGTGGGTCATGTCGAGGCGGGATTACGCACGGGGGACAAGTGGCAGCCGTTTCCGGAAGAAATTAACCGCCGCGTGGTAAGCACCGTTACGGATTTACACTTCGCGCCCACGGAGACCTCCCGCAACAATCTGCTTCAGGAGGGTGTGCCTGCGGAGCGGATTGTAATCACGGGCAATCCCGTGATCGATGCGTTGCAAAGTGTAGCTGCTCGCGAGTACGATTTCGACGACGGCCCGCTGAGTCATATTCCCTGGGATCGTCGCGTGATTCTGGTCACTGCACATCGCCGCGAGAATTTCGGGCAGCCGTTGATCCAGATGTTTACAGCGATGCGGCGCATTGCTGAAGCGCATGTGGATGATGTGCATCTGCTCTACCCCGTGCATCTCAATCCGAACGTGCGCGATCCGGCCAATGAGATTCTTGGTGATATGCCCAACGTATCACTCGTCGATCCGTTGGAATACCTGCCAATGGTGCAGGCCATCCAACATGCATACCTGGTCCTGACCGATTCGGGAGGGCTGCAGGAGGAGGCTCCGGCGCTGGGGACTCCTGTGCTGGTGATGCGGGAAGTGACTGAGAGACCGGAAGCGATCGAAGCTGGGACAGCCTGTCTTGTGGGTGTTGCCACGGACCGTATCGTCTCGGAAACCCAACGATTGTTAAATGATCGGGATGTGTATGCCAGGATGGCCCGCGCGGTAAATCCATTCGGTGATGGCCATGCTGCGGAACGTATCGTGCAGGCCTTGTTGGAAGCAAGCCAGTAAATATTCTTGAAGGTGTAGATACTATATGCCACAGAAGGATTTCTATACCAGCCTCGTTTACGCACGTCGTTTACCCGTCTTGGGCCGATTTGCATACTATGTTTTAAAACTGCTGGGGGTGGAAATTCCACGCTCGGTTCAGGTCGGTGATAATCTGCTGCTCGAGCATGGCGGCTTTGGTGTGGTGGTGCACCCACACACGGTGATCGGGAGTCATGTGAAGCTCTATCCCGGTGTGACACTTGGGCGGGGAGATGTGCATCTACCCGCGCATGCCTCCGCCTTCGAACGCATTGTCATCGAAGATGACGTGCTGCTCGCGCCGGGCTCGAAAGTGTTGGGGAAAGCGGGTGAACTACGCGTGGCGCGGGGCACGATCGTGGCGGCGAATGCGGTATTGCTGCAATCAACGGGTGAGTGCGAAATCTGGGCCGGTGTTCCGGCAAAGTGTGTCGGTGTGCGGGAAGATATGCAATGACAGCGAGCAAGCTCAGACGGATCTGCATCTTGCCGAGGATGTCTGGTGTGGGCGGCATGGTCTCTTTCCGTGCAAAATTTACTGCCGGCCTGCAGTCTCGAGGCATTGGCATATCCAATGATCTGACCGATAGGCCCTACGATGCGGTGTTGGTTATCGGTGGGACTCGCCAGCTGGCCAGCCTGTGGCGCGCTCGAAAACGGGGGATTCCAATCATCCAGCGGCTGGACGGTTTCAATTGGCTGCACAGAAAGATGCGTACCGGTGCCCGTCATTTCCTGCGTGCTGAGTGGGGGAACAGGGTGCTCTCCACCATCCGTGCCCGCCTGGCGAGTGGCATCGTTTATCAGAGCGAATTCGTGCGCAATTGGTGGGAGCGAACCTACGGTGCGACCAAGATTCCCAACAGTGTTGTACTGAATGGCGTTGACCTGGATCAATACATACCTGAGGGGCCGGGCTC
>Ga0272441_10007616_pt1 | contig 17530 bp, 10 predicted proteins | sample SSMProp6N_FD_193582 | JGI IMG/M metagenome (GOLD analysis project Ga0272441, IMG submission 193582) | Marine sediment archaeal communities from Little Sippewissett salt marsh, Falmouth, MA, United States - SSM-Prop-6N | ecosystem: Environmental > Aquatic > Marine > Wetlands > Sediment ...
GGATGACGACCTGCTGAATACGTTTCTCGTATCGCGGCTATATCCCGGGGAGTAGGAGCGGTGTGGAGGAATTCTTTATATGAACATTCCATGGTACAAGAGAATAACACGGGGTCCCGCAAGGCAGAAGAAGAAGGATATTCCCAAGGGAGTTTGGTTGAAGTGTAAAGACTGTGGCGAAGTACTCTATGAAGGGCAATTAAGGCGGGCATTATGGGTATGTCGGAAGTGCAACTACCATTTCAGGATACCATCGCGTCAATATTTTGATCTTCTTCTTGATTCCGATAGTTTCGTCGAACTTTTCTCCGCTATTGCTCCAACCGATCCGCTGAAATTCAAGGATACCAAATCGTATACTGACAGGATTAAAGCGAGTCAACACAAGACCGGGCTCAAGGATGCCGCCGTTGTGGGCACTGCGGCCATAACCGGGATGCCCGTTGCTATAGGTGCACTGGAATTTTCTTTTATGGGTGGAAGCATGGGGAGCGTTGTTGGAGAAAAGATCTCACGTATTATGGATCACGGTCGGGAACAGGGATTTCCCGTAATTACCATAACCTCCACAGGCGGTGCTCGAATGCAGGAGGGGATACTCTCACTCATGCAGATGGCGAAAACCGCAGGAGCGGTAGCACGTCTCCGTCGGGACGGCATCCCCTTCATATCGATTCTGACCCATCCATCAACCGCGGGCGTTTTGGCGTCATACGCGAGTCTCGGTGATATCCTTATAGCCGAACCGAAAGCTCTCCTCGGTTTCGCCGGTCCACGAGTGATTCAGAGAACCATTCGACAAGAGTTACCTGAAGGATTTCAATCATCTGAGTTTTTCATGGAACACGGCATGGTGGATATGGTTGTTCATCGGGCCGATCTCCGATCCGTTCTCAGCAAAGTCTTGCGTTTCTTCAGCGATAACGGGACACATTCATTCGAGGAACTCGAATCACCGATACGTGCGGAGAATTCCGAATAATCCGTTCAGTGAGAATCAATTCATTCGGGATAATCCTTTCGGGTGAACAGACCACCTATCCATCATGAAGTTCATAGAAACACTATTTACCTGCGGGCAACGACATGTAATCAGTTTCCGGAACGCACGGGTGAACGGCGATCTCATCAAGCAGGCGTTGGACCTTCACGGCAGGTTTCGACTGAAAGCCCGCGGAGGGAGTATGTATCCCCTTATTCGAGACGGCGAACTCATAGAAATCATCCCTCTGGATCCTGAAAAAGTTCGGTTCGGCGATATCATAATGACCGTTTTCGGTAATGAACGCTATGTGATTCATCGTGTCGTCAGGCTGAAACGGGGCGAAAAAATTATCTACACGAAGGGAGATAGTATCGATGCGGTTGATCCTCCCGCCGGACCGGATGAATTTCTTGGAATTGTTCACTGGTACGCCCATAGAGGGCGAATCATTCAATCTCGTCGGGGATTGATGAGGTTGACGGCACCGTTTCTTGCCGGGTGCTCTCTCGTCTCATTCGGATTGACGGAACTCCTGGGGAATCTCTTTCATCTTGAGCCGGGAACAATGGCCGGCCCCAGAAAGGCTATCGCTCGAATGTTCCGTCTGCCGGGCTGGATCCTTGCCAAAATTGTCGTGGAGATCAGCTATCTCGGGTCAAAACGGCGGCAAGACAATGGTCGAGATACAGATCGTAGTGACGATTACTAGCCCTGAGGATCCAGGGCACATGGTCAAACTCCTCTAGAATGTCAAATGCTGAAAGATGTTTCAGTACCGTCTCTTTCGGCGCGCCGGTACCCGCTTCCAGATGATTGAGCACGGCTGGTGCGTGATCCAGATATGGCGTGGCCATAAGCAGTATACCGCCCGTATTCAGAATTCTTTTCTTTTCGGATAGAAGTTTGAGTGGTTCCGAAATAACATCCACGAGATTACAACTGGTGACCAGGCCCGCGCTATCGGATTTGACGGGTACTACTGTTCCTGAACCTACAATAAAATCAGCGTTTTCGGTCCGGGGTACGGTAATGGGGATGGTTTCAAAACTCGCGCCTTCCCGATAAAGCCGGAGCGGTTCAGCTGCGGAAGGTTCGCTCAATACCATACGACGGGCGGCGAGTATCTTCTCAAAACTGAGATCTATACCGAGTATAAACTCCGCGAATTCCGCGCATCGTACCGTCAGGCCTCCCACCGAACATCCCAGGTCAACTGCAAATCCTACGCGTTTCGGGATATGTTTCTCACCCATGATTCGAAGCAGTGTCAAAGGTCCGGTGTTATGGGTCACTGCGAGAAGATCATCGATCCCGTCATTCCCGGACGGTACGGGTTCAAGGAAATGAGAGAGAATATATGTACCCAGCCATTTATGCATGGGAAGGGTTGTTTTTTCATTGTACGGTACCGCGCGGGGAAAAAGCTTCTCGTCCTTTTTTTCCAGATCAAGGAGCAAGTGTCGGTGCAGTTCTACCGCGAATTCTTTTCCCATTTCGTTCGTGTCTGCAAGAAGTCCTTTGAGAAACGAAAAGAAATCACGCACATAACTGAAAGGCCGTGCGATGACAATAGCCACACCGGCGATAACAGGGTAATACGCACCACATGTGTCACACCGCAGTAAACCTTCGGTTATATCATCTGTGGTATCAGAGCGACGTATCGGCTTAGTCTCCACAAGGAAGAGCGAACCGCCGCAGACGTCGTCATGCTCACCCGAAAGCGCCGGGCATCTCAGGTATTCAATGGTGGATGGTTTCATTGGCTAGTGAAGATACCCGAGGGCTCGGAGTTGCGCTTCGGTTTCCGGATCGATTCGAGCCTTACTTCCCTCCGCGCTATGCGGGATACGTTCCGCCATCTCTTCTGAACGCGTCAGCCAGTTATCGAGATCGGTTCTCATTTCTTTGTATAGGTCGGGTCTGGTCCTTGTGAGATCCCATCGTTCCAGTGAATCGGAACGAAGGTCAAAAAGTATATCACGCCCGCTTACGGTATTGTGGATGAGTTTATACCCGTCTCTGTATACGGATTTCAACTCGTCAAAGTAGAGGAGCGCTTCAGCATAAGATGGCGGTGGCATCCACACATCCGGCTGATCGTATATCAGCGGGAGCATACTCTGCCCCTGAACCTCTTCCGGGATTCGAATGCCATACAGATCAAGTATAGTCGGTACCAGGTCGAGAAGACGTACAGGTTCCTCTATGACTTTCCCCTTGGGGAGTTTGTTCGGGTGATGCATGATCAGCGGAACCAACAGCTGATCATCGTATAGTGTGTGCCCGTGCATAAGCCCGTCATGTTCCCAGAACTCTTCACCGTGATCTGAACTTACGACGACGAGGGTTTCATCGAAGATGCCCCGTTCCTTCAATGTGTCTATGAGACGTCCCATATGATCATCGGTGTACCTGATTTCGCGGTCATACAGCAGCTCAAGCTGCTCTTTATCCTCCGGTCGAAGTCGAGTCCCATATCTCAGCAGATATATCATGCCGGAGTTAATCATGTAGCGGCCTTTATAGTCGTCGTCCTTGAAATACCCTTCATATCCCTTGGGAGTCAGATAGGGATCGTGGGGATCGATGGCATGTATCCAGAGGAAAAAATCACGATCATGATAGGTATTGATCCAATCCACCGCACGATCGAAAAGGTCCGCGGCGACGTAATTTTGCCCCAGGGGAAACAGGTCGGGAAAGAGCCCCTTGGCGATACGAAGCCAGATCATCCTGCCGTACCTCGTCCAACTGAATACTTCGCCCGAATGGTGATATCCCGTGAATCCCTGAGATAGACCGAAGTTGTGCTGTAGCCAGCCGTTGGAGACTATCGCCTGCGTCAGCAATCCCGCATCTCGCATTGCTTCGGCGATTGTTGTACGTGCTTCCTCCAAACGGTTATTGCCCGTAAGTACGGCATTCACCGTTGGATAGGTACTTGTTATTATGCTCGCGAGGGACGAGAGTGTCCACGGTGATTGTGTTCGAGCGATCTCAAACCTGACGCCGTCCTCGGCGAGTTCATCCGCGCGGGGTGTAGTATCCCGCGGGTACCCGTAGCTGCCGAGTCTGTCAGCTCTCAGGGTATCAATGGTGATAAGTATGATTTTCCGTCCCGTGTTTTCTTCTCCGCCCGTAAGGATCGGAATCCGTGGAGTGAGAGCGTATACAACAGATACAATTGAGGCTGCCAGTATGACGACGGGAATAATCAGCGATCTGATGAGGCCGCCTGATGGTCTATACAGCCGGCCGAGGAGAAACCGGACAATAATGAGTGAGGCCGCGAGTAATATCACTATCCCAAGGTAGCCGAACATCGTTTTGATAAAACCCTGGGAGAGAAATAGATTTCGCTTCAGCCAGAGAAGGGTCAGGCTTGAAAGAATAACGGATGGCCACACCGCCGCCATGGTCAATGCGATAGCGCGGATGGAAAATCGCTTTAGCAGATAACGGATAAGAAGTCCTACACCGAAACCGGCGAAGATCCCCAATGTAATCATTTGAATGTTTATAACGAGACGTGCAGGATTGAGTAGCATGGCGCGAGTAAGAGCCGGATTCGTTACAAAGATACCCCAGCCAACAAGTCCGATACTCGTTATCAAACCTATTATGGTGGAGATTCGACCCTCTTCCGAAAGTGTTCGAGTGAATTTCTTGAGTAACGGGTAGGTTATTATGGTAAGCAACAGGCTGCCGAGTGCACCGAGAATGGGATACGCTGCAACGGGCGCAGCCACAACCGCAGCGATATCCTCGGCGGAACGCATGGTCTGGCTGCTTGGACCGATGTGTGTCGTAAGAACGGCATGAAGCCCTTCGAAACCCGCAAGTAAAAATCCGCCGAGATACCCGACTATGGTACCAGTGGAGATATCTTTCCTGAATGTAGACATAGTTAACGCCAATCCTGATATTGAACCAAGGTATTGTATGCAGTGTATGTGCATGCATACGGAAAAACTGTTTTCGAAAGACAGGCGAATAATGAACGGTCGAAGTCGATATTATGCAATAAGACGCTATACATTTTCATCGCTAACAGCGCTTTCCTTTTTATTTTCGACTATGTCCAACGGAATTTCCGCCGGTGAATCGTGGACAAGACCACGATACTCCGCTCTGAACACCGCCTGTTCCGAATATAATGCGGAAATTGGTTCTACACCGGTTAGACGCTGGAGGTTCACTCCAGCCGAGGGTGATCTCCGCTGGTCATATATTTCGGCCGGTGACGTCGATGGAGACGGAGTACCGGAGATTGCTGCGGGTTCAGGTTCTCTATTCGACGATGGAGAGCAATACGGTCTTGTTCATCTTGTGAATTCCGAAGGTAATCTTCTATGGTCGAAAAGAATAGACGGGTATGTTAAATGGGCATCTCCCGTATTTATCGACGCGGATGGTGATGATCTTCTCGATGTTGTTGTAGGAGCATCGTGGTGGTCCAGTCTCTTTGCGTTCAAGGGAACAACGGGTGAGACGCTCTGGACCGCGCTCGAAGGCATATCCCAGGTCGGTATGAATGCCGGTGACATTGACGGGGACGGATTCGATGAAATCGTAGTGGCGGATTATCAAAGCCCGAGACATGTTCGCGCTATTGGTGAAGCCGGCGATACGATCTGGACGTTTCAAACCTCCGGAACAACGTACAATGTACCTGCTATTGGTGTACTGGGAAGTCAACGAGGCGTATTGTTTACCGCTCATGCACCGAATATACGAGAGCGATTGTACTTCATAGATCAGTTCGGCGATGAGATATGGAACTTTCCCGCATCACCGACTCCCGAACAGCTGGCGAACGCTCCACCCGAATTGGGGTATATCCCGGATTACGGGTACGTTTCAGCATCCATAGCGGACTTTGACGGCGACGGAACGACGGAGGTCGGTTTTGGAACTGATCTCAATTACTATGTCATTGAAGCCACGGGCGTTCGACGATGGAAGAAGCCCACGGGAATTTACGGGACGGGTTTTACTACACTGTTGGATGATCTGGGAGATACCGTTGGTTACCAGAATCATCATTATCAGATATACGATGCCCTCATCTGTGATCTTAACAATGATGGAGCTTCTGATATTGTTCATCTGGTGGCCACTGACTGGTGGGGAACAATGGTCCAGAACGATCCGTCATCTCTTGTAATAACGAATCTGATCTATAGAAACAGGCTTCGCGCTTTGAATGGGATAAACGGCGAAATTCTCTGGGAGTTTGATTCACCTCATCCGTGCCTCGATCCCTACGGCAGGGGAAGGATGGGCGAGCCCGTTGGCGCGTTAATAGGAGATCGACCGATTGTGGTGGCATCATCGAATGACGGTTACCTGTACGGGATAGACGGTACCGATGGTACGCTCATCTGGGAGATCTGGGGTGGGGGAGAAGCGTGGTTCCGGGGAATGGCATTCGTTGATATTGATGCGGATGGTTGTGATGAGCTCGTGGTGGCGCATGGTGCCGGAATGGATGCATACTCGGAATTGAGCCCGCCTAAGGTAACAGCTTCTATTGCAAATGATGAAGTATTTCTCGACTGGGAGCCTAGTGATCCTCTGGTGACTGAGTGGCGGATCTACCGTAGCCCTGATCCGTGCTTCGAGCCATCGCCGGAGCTACTCCTCGGAACACTGACCGGAACAGTAACTGAATTTTCGGATCCCGCAACGGGCTATTTAGGGATCCAGGGCTTAAACGCCTATTACAGGATCGTCGGGGTGGGTTCCGGAGGGGAAGAGTCGCGGCCCTCAGACGGGGTCGGAGAGTATGATAAAGAATTGATGAGTGATGAATGATGAGTGATGAATGAGAATTGATGAATGATGAGTGATGAATGATGAATGATGGACTTCCTGAAGAAAGTTAGGTGATGGGCGTTAGGCGTTAGGTGATTGAGGAGAGATGAGGACATTCCGGTAACAAGTTGAAGGTCAAAGGCCTGGGATGAGAGAGGATTTCGGCATACTCTATAAATCCAAATCGCTATCGGTATCGAAATCGGGATCGAATCCGAATAACTTCCCCCCTTGGAAAAAGGGGGATCAAGGGGGATTTTCCGAGGCTGAAGGCTGACAGCTGAAAGCTGAAAGCTATCACCATGGTGGTCCGAGGATACCGATACGGAAGAGCCAGCTGTTGTAGCTAAAGGTTTTAGAATCCTCACGATCCAACCTGCGATTGAGTACGGTGTAGAGTATATCAAAAAACAGCGTTCTTCTCTCATCGATATGAGCCGAGAGTCCTAATCCACCGAAGATGTGAGGGGCGGGTTTGAAACCGATTGACTGATCCGCATAGCTATCTTCATCAGTGTAATCAAGTATCCATCGTCCGAATGTAAGACCGAATCCACCGATTATGTGGGGAGCAATCACGCTGTTTTGCAACTCGTACCGTCCGTAACCTGAGAGAGACCACTGCGAAACCTTTTCCACTGCATTTGATCCGTTTTGGTCCCATTGGAACGGAAGGATCTGAAACGATAGATCCATGCCGACTCCAAGACAGAACAATGCTTCCGTCTGGACCTGAATGCCTATGGGGAAATGTCCTACATGATCATGTTCAGCCAGACCGAGAGGAAACGATTCGTCAAAGTCGGACAGCCCGAATCCTCCATGAATTCCGAGCATGGGATCAAAGCCAAGAGCGGTAACCGGAGAAACAAGAATCAGGAGCATTGATATTCCACATAACATGCTCAGCCAATGTTGATCTTGTTCAGGCTCGTTTCTCATGAGAAAGCTTTCCACGTTTAAATATATAGTGTCGATTTTTTGGTTGAATTTTAGATTTAGCTGTTAATTTGTCGAAATAATTGAAAAAATAAGAGCCGCAGCTCGAATTCGAACTACGGCTCGATAGCAATAAACCTAGAAATTCATACCTGCGCCGAGCTGGATCGCCCAGTTATTGGCGCCAAAAGATTCAGCACCCTCGAAATCGGGCTCGCGACTTACGATATGGTATACAAACTCGGCAAGCCAGAACTTGTCCATACCCCAGTCAGCGGTGATACCGCCGCCGAAATTGAAGCCGATAGCGCTTTTATAATCAGTATCGCTATCTCCCAAACCGGAACCGTCCTCTGCTACAAATTCAGAACCACCGGTATACATACCGATCCCGCCACGGATATGGGGGCGTATATTACCCTGTCCTATTTCGTATTTTGCCAGGGCCCCGATGATTGTTTGTTTCACCTTGGTTTCACCGACTTTTCCAAAGCCCTCAAACTCAATTTCCCACGTGAAGGGTACGACGGCGAGATTGATTTCCGCTCCAACGGAAATACCGGGAGATACTTCGTAAAGTCCCTGTATGCCAAGGGGAATGTACCCTGCTTGATCTTCAACTTGGAATTCGTCGGTATCAAACGCCGACATACCGTACCCGACGAAACCGGCGAGTTTCATCTGGGCTGAAGCAGATCCGGCGACGAGACCGAGTGCGAGACACATGATCAAAAGCTTCTTCATTGAAGCCTCCTTATGAAAAAGATCCTCCGTGCGCCGGGAGCTTTTTCGGGCGAGCGCCCGAACGCACAACCACTGAATGTGCGGAAGTATAGTAAAGATGGAATAAGAATGCAAAGGGATTAAAGAATTTAGGAATTTCCTAAACTGAGCGATTCTCATCTACTACGGCATCGAGGAGACTACTGCGCCAATCGTTTCGCGATTTCGCTCCTCCACCGTATCGGTTGGATACGCTATCGTCACAAAATCACTCCAACTTCATGACTCGTAAGCCTATTCATTGCCTCGTTACGATAACAATCGCTCAATTTAGGCATTTTATGATTTGGTAATTTGAGGAGAAGAAGGAAGAATTGATAATTGATGATTTCCATAAGAAAATTGGAAACGTGAGGAGAAATAATGGAATCCGTTACAGGATACATCAGTTCTGATACTACCGCAGATCGGAATAGGTAGTTTATAATGATTATATTTCACCGGGACACGTCAAACCTGACCCGACTTCGTATGAAAATTTTCGTTTCGCCAAGCCTTGGCCCTCAAGTCGCAGTGGCAGGCAAACGGAGCGAAAAGACTCAGGGAACAACTGAGGAATGATGAGGATCTGAATTGCAGATTTCAAAAGACTGTTACCGGACTTAAAATCCCCAAATGCAATATTCATTCTGTCGTGACTCTAGGCGGAGTCGAAGGATCTATTTTTGGCTCAATCGAAAGACCTGACCCTCATTATACTTATTCTACTTATTATACCCTCATTATACGGAAGAGGGGACAATTCGGTGGAAGGATTGTGGGATGCCGGACCAGGTTACAGAATTTCGCAAGAGAAATGCCGGACCTGGTCAGCTGCTCACTACCGTCCGATGGTCACGACCTCCAGTCGCCGATTCTCGTAGCCCTTTTGCGCTGCAACGACCCGATATGTGAAGCGGGCATTGCTCGTACCACCTTTAAGTTCAAAAACATCAAATCCGGTGATGCCCGGTCTTACATATGTTCCCTGGCAATCATCCTTGAGCTGAACGAAAACCTTCATGGGATTGTTTTTATCAATGGTGACCGTTTCAAGGAATACCGGATCAAGCTCTATACGGGCTCTTCCGCTCTCGAGTCGACCTTCACCGAAATCCTCGACCCAATTCCCGGCGGTTGTATGTAAATCCAGTCCCGTGGGGCCGCGCGTTGTCTCGACGATATTGCGCATGAGCCCTGTCCCCCCCAGGCCTCCCTCATAGTACACGCCATAACCATCGGTGGAATTCGTTTTCCCATAGACACCGTATGTCAGGCCGCTGAAGGCATGGGCATGGCCGTAGACGCCGGTACCGTTAATTGAACCGCTTGTTCCCCAGACTCCGTACACACTGCCCGCGAGGGCCTGGGCATCGCCCCAAACCGCGGCACCGTCGTGGGAATAGGTGACGCCGCGAACCCCATACACGGTGCCTGTTGTCGCCGTGGACTCACCTTCGACACCATACCCGTCCGTGGAGCTGTTCTCGCCCTTTACCCCATAGCTGACACCCGTGCCGAATGTGACTTCACCGTGGACACCCGTACCGTTTTCGGAATTGCTTGAGCCGTAGACGCCGTTTATATAGCCGGTTGTAGCGGAAGATTGCCCCGAAAGTGCATCACCCGACCCGCTGTTGGTCGCCGATATCATGGTCGAAGCGCTCGATCCACTCAATGAAAGCGGAGCCGCTACGTTCAATATGACATTCCCTGATGTTCCTCCACCTGTGAGGCCGGTACCCGCCGTAACGCCGGTGATATCCCCATAGGTTACGCCGAGCAAGTCACCGTCCACCGTGAGATCGCCGGTGACCCGTGCAGGTCCGGCGAAATAGCCCGCATATCCGGATGTGGAAACAACTTGGCCGAGAATCCCTACGGTGACACCTTCAGTAGCGGCTGCATAGCCGTACACGCCGGTTCCCTCCGTGGATGCATTCAATCCATAGACCGCATTCGTGGCTCCATCAGCGGAGAGGGCTTCCGAGTAGATCCCCGAGCCTTCGTCAGAGGCGCTGCTGAATCTACCCCCGTAGACAGTGCCATACGTTGCGGTGGCATTGCCATATACCGCGGCTCCTCCCGGCGCTCCATGCTCACCGAATACAGCCACCGGATTCCCATCGGTGGAAGACGCATACCCATATACCCCGAATCCGTTTGACGAGGCCGATTTTCCATATACGCCATACGTTGTGCCGCCGACCTGGGGCGCTTCACCACGAACTCCTGCACCCTGGGTTGACGATGTGTATCCGAATACTCCCGCGCATGAGCCACTATAGGCTGCCGAGCTGCCGTATACACCATACCCCTGAGGAGAGTCGCTCTCCCCTTGAACTCCATAAGTAAGGCCGGTGGTGGCTGTAGCGAAGCCGGTTACACCACATCCCTGAGTGGATGCACTTCCTCCGTACACTCCGTGGGTTTCACCTGCAGTTGCGCTGGTCCAGCCATACACTCCCCTGCCGTCTGTGGAGGCTGCCTGCCCAAAGACTCCATACCCGATCCCCGTGACGGCTGAAGCGAAACCACAGACTCCCCTGCCCGTGGTCGACTGACTCTGGCCGTAAACTCCGTATGTGATCCCGTCGGTTGCTGTTGCCCAGCCGAATACTCCCCTGCCCTGTGTTGACACGCTTTCACCGTAAATTCCGTATGTGACTCCCGATCCCGAAGTGGCCGCTCCCGATACACCATGGCCGGCTGTGGACGCCGTGATGCCTAAGATACCATATGACTCAGTAGCAGTCGCCGTGTTATGGGCCCTCAAAGCGGCACCGGAGACAACCGACCCATTCACTTCCGTTCCCGGCACAACACCGCTTGCCATATATGCATAGCCCACAGATCCAAGTTGAACGCGGGGCGACTGGATGTCTCCGCCGACTCTGATCTCCAGCCAGTAATCCTCGTCGAAATCGAGGTTAAGACTCGGCTGGCCTGTATCACCTAGAAGAACGGAAAACACGCCTCCTGTAACCTGTACCCAGAATGCGCCGCTGTTCCACATCTGGTTCCCGCCCGTATCGGCGTCATAGATGACAAACCGCATGGCATAGGCCCCATCGGCAACAGGCGTCCCGCCGGAATCGGTGAGCTTTCCCTGGTAGTTGATGATTGGGGGGATGTCCGCATAGACTGATACTGTAATCACTGAGACCAAGATCGCGCAGAGAATCAGTGCCGTGCACCGCATGGTGTCCTCCTGTTCGCGGGAAGCTGAGTGAAATGGAAACGCGAAAATTGACATCTCTCAGATACGGAGGTGCCTCACGCTATTTAAGATAAGATTTGTTCGGCTCTTCAGGCAAGAAGAACGTATTTGTATACTAAGATCAGATATTTCCTAAATTGAGCGATTCTCATCTACTACGGCTTTAGGAGACAAAACGGAATTGACGATTGATGAATGATGATTGCTGATTTTCAGTTGTAAGAAGATTGTTCATTCTTACAGATAAGAATCCAACTTCTTGACTCTTAAGCCTCTTCATTGCCTCGTTACCATGACAATCGCTCAATTTAGGTATTTGAGGATTTGAGATTATTCTTTTAGGGCTGAAATCGCCGGATCCGGTTCGATAAACGGAACTATTCTAATGTTAGAATAGTGATCTCTCTCTAAAATCCTATCCTGCCTTTTATCAGAGTCGTCCAATTCTATCGTATTGTTGTATAAATAGCCGATCACTCGCATGAAATTTGGGGACGGAAAATACGTAGAGTGGAGCCCCCGTCGCCATACTCCGGTTCCCCGAGACGGTTTACGGGAGCGTCCTCTCTAAATCGCCTACAGTCGGATCTTCGATCCGCCGATAGTCCGCCAGAGGTCGGATGTTCCACCGGATCTTCGTCAGCGTATACGACCCTACTTCAACTTCTTCGCTAACGCTCCCATTCGACCAAGCTCATGACTCAATGTAGCTGGTTTTGAAGGTTCGATACGCACTCGGCCCTCTTCGCCTCGACGGTGTAACTCCTCGATTCCGGTTCTCTTTACCTCGGTTTCACGAAGCAGTTTCTCCCGGACCTCCCGGTACAGGTAAGGGTCGGTTTCCGCCGCCTTGCAGTAGTCAAGGCGTTTCTGCTCGAATCCCTTGCGTTTTGCCACAACGCGGTAGCCAAAAGCACCGGAGGCCGAATCATCGAGAGGATTATGTACATCAAATCCTGTTCGACCTCGTTCTACAACAAGCACTGCGCAGCTCGAGTGATACGGTTGTACAAAAACCTGGATGGGATTTGCTGCATCGACTGTCACTGTCTCCAGGAACAGCGGATCCAGCTCAATATGGGCTCGTCCGTGAACTAGTTGCCCTTCGCCGAAGTCTTCAAACCAGCATTCGGTGCTTTCCTGGCAATACAGCAGCGTTGGGCCTCGGCTGGTCTTTACCACGCAGCTTTTTGAACCGGTCCCGGCAAGTCCGCCTGAGTAATAGACACCGTACCCATGCGAGGAAAGGGCCAGGCCGTAGACACCATAGGTGAATCCTGTGGCATGGGCGGCTACGCCATGAACGCCTGTACCGGAGTTGGAAGAACTCTGAAACCAGCCACCATCCGAACTCCCAATACTGCTATACGTGGCAATGCCATGTACTGCTGCCCCACTCGGTGACGAGCTGCTGAAGTACCCGCCATACGAGTATCCGGCGGTTTCTATCGCTGCGCCCACAACCCCAGTGGAAGATGCGACCCCGACGACACCCCAATTACCGTTTGTGGTGGAAGCGGTAGCTTCGCCATAAACCCCTATGCCATCAGACGAATCACTCCTCCCATACAGACCATATGTGGATCCAGTTGTGGCGGTGGCTTCGCCGTACACACCATACCCGTCGCTGGAAGCGCTTTCGCCATATATGCCGTAGTTGGTCCCGGTTGTGGCTGTTGCCTCCCCCCAGATACCAATTCCACTGTTCGATGCACTTCGCCCGTACACGCCGATGCAGGTACCGGTGGTGGCCAACGCTTCACTGTAGACACCTGTGCCAAAAGATCCCATAGTCTTTGCGTATACTCCTTTCGCCGTCAGGCTCCCGTCAGTAGCCTCCCCGTAAATCCCATAACCGATTGGCGAATTGGTAACGCCGTGCACCCCCACCGTGAGGCCTGTACTCGCGGTGGCCGAGCCGACAATCCCGGTTCCTCCGCTCGAGGAACTCTGAAAACTTGCGCCAAATGTTGTACCCGTAGTGGCTGACGCCAGACCTCTCACAGCCGTGCCCGATGTGGAGGAGACCAGGAACCTACCCGCAAATGTTGTCCCCTCAGTGGCGGTTGCTTCGCCAAGAACGGCATTTCCTGCGCTCGACGCTGTCTTGCCACGAACCCCTACTGCGAAACCAGTAGATGCGCTGGCTTCACCGGCCACTCCCGTACCGATCTCGGAGGAGCTTTTGAAATAGCCGCCGTAGTTGGTTCCGGTGGTTGCTGAGGCCCACCCGTAAACGCCCTGCCCTGAAGAAGCATCACTTCGGCCGAACACGCCGATAGTCGAGTCTGGAACCGCCTTTGCCCATCCGAACACGCCAGTCCCGTATTCCGCGTCGCTCTCCCCGACGATACCGATTGCCCATCCATCTGTAGAGCTGGCATGCCCCACGATAGCTGCTCCCTCCGTTGCAGTTGTCTCGCCCCTTAGAGCAAGACCCGTCTCGCTTATATTGATGGCGTTAAGTATCGGACCGTCGAGGTCTCCGACCATCTCCGTACCCGGCACGAGTCCACTTGCCATGTATGCATAGCCAACCGAACCAAAGGGAGTACGAGGACTCTGGACGTCTCCATCTATGACGACTTCCAACCAGTAGTCCTGGTCGAACGGAAGACTTATTGGTGGCTGCGTGTCTGCTCCCAGAATGACGGAAAACACCCCTCCAGAAGTCGCAATCAGCGTATCACCGCTATCCCACGCAGGGGCACCGCCAACGTCTATATCATACAGTCTAAACCGCATAGTATAGTAGTCGTCGGGAACCGACGTGCCGCTATTATCAGTAACCTTGCCCTGATATGTGACGACCTGCGGAATCTCGGCGGAGACTATATTACTCAATGTCAGGAATCCAATAACGAGCGCACACGAAAATCTCATCGACGACCTCCCTTATGCGATTACTGCCATCGCTTCGCGTTCACAAGGTGACAACACCGGTGCTGGTTCACAATGAAGCTGCCATACATAGGTCACGTTTAAATATAAGCTATTTCTCGGTGAGCGGGCGTCAATAATGCGTTTGAACCATAGTCTACTATAGTATACTTGGATCTAAGTATCAGGTATTGCATTTGGGGATTTGAAGTATGTTTCGGGGGCTTAAATCGTCAGATCTGGTTCGATAAACGGCGTAATTCATGCCTCCAAAAGTAGAACGACGTTATGTAGCCTATCTCCAGATAGTTCGCACGATCGGCGGAGGGCTAAATAGATTGTTATTAATTTGATGTTTCTACAGTGAAGCAAATGATCTCCATTGAACTCATATCATCTTCCTCATCCCCCCAATCCACCGTTCCGAAATCGAAGGCCGACCATCGTGCCAGAACAAGACCTTTGATTAACAATACTCTGCCATCGGGAAGGAACTTGAGTTCGTCGTAGGCCGGATCTCCTTCGCAGAAAACAGAGATCTGCTGGTCGAAACGGCCGTCAGCATTAAAAACGTCGTAGGTCATGAAAACACCATCCGGCAAATTGTCGGCGCTGTGACTGTTCTGAACCCACAGTCGATGATTGTTGTCTACGAAGAGCGAGGCGATGACTGGATTCTTTGGTTCTACAATCCCGTTCAACTCACCGGGAACCTGCCGCGAGGCTGCAGCAAAGACTGCTTTGATACGATTAGTTTCGCGAGAGGTTCTGTCACGATTGTTAAATTCTCGCTCGATCACTTGTTCAAGATCCCCGTCAGGATTGTAAACCTCAATGATGTATTCGTCTCGGGATCTCGGGGTATAAATCCGGCCATCGGGCCCAATTGCATGAGCAATATGAAAGGCCGGTAAAACATCCTTCTCCTCGACACGCATGCTGGTGAAGTCAAGGATCTCCTCTGACTCACGGAGAGGAGCATTCAAGGTACCGTCTTTAGCCACGGTACGCAGAAAATGGTTCCGATCCTGTCCTAGATCCGACGGCACCGAATGATGACCGGCCATGAGAAGAACACCTGCGCGGGTTTCACATCCTATTGTCACATAGGGGGTTGTCGTGTCTCCATCTTTTCCGCCCATGATAAAAGACGGTAGCGGCGTTCCATCAGGCGTTAATCGTACGAGTTTCGATGGGAAGAGCGGGGCAATGCCAACCGATCCATCATCGAGGATAACAACATCCCGTGGTGTTCGGACCTCCCCCGGACCGTCACCCTCGCGACTCAAGGTGGCAATATGCTCACCTTCGGGAGAGATGACACTGACCCTACATAGTTGATTGTCGAGAATGTAAATATTCCCATTGTCATCACTGACGGCTTCACTTACAACCCCAAGGAGAATCTCACTGTTGTCCCCGCCTACCCGCCACTGCTCTGATAAACGCAGAGCTCCCGGCTCCTTGGCCGGAGTTGAATTCTTGACCGTATCTGCATCAGCCAGAATCGAAGATGCGAGGATTACCATTAATCCAATCGACCAGTTTCGAATGTAGTTTACTCTCATGTGTTGCCTCCATGGCTTGACTTCTTGCCGAATCCCTTTTCAAGAAACTATGGTCAGACTTTCCAGATTTTCCTTATCAGACTGGCTCCTTCTGCTTCCCCGACCTGTTTACTCTGATGAGTGCGTCATCAGATTCCTCTGTTTTCCTAATACATAGACGAACGAAACAGCGTGAGGGTTCGGTAGAGGCTGCACAACAGTAATATTGGTACCAGTCATTGCATCTCGAGATCTGTGTATTCGGGGGACATTGGTAAAAATGAATTATGATTTAGAACGAGGGATTTAGTAAGAAAATACGCATTTAGTGGGCATCAGGCTGCTATTACCGAAGATCGGAATAGATATCTGATGACGATTACATTTAGCCGGAATACTTCGAGTCTGGAGGAGTCCAGCCGAACTACTCGACCCTATATATTCTGATCGAATCCGAAACTACTCTGAAATATGATCCGTTATCCGGGGGCTGAAATACCGAGCAGTTTCAGCGAATTACTACAACCGGAGCCTCGGCATGTACTCCCGCAGATGAAGCTCGTAGCACGTATGCTCCTGCCGGGATTTGTGCGACATTCCATATCAGAGGTTCATGAGTATCACATTTTCCGCTTCTGAGCTGATTGCCATTGAGTGAGTAGAGAGCGATATCCACAGGAACGGCCGGCGATATACGGCTTGCCCCGTGGATACATACCGCAACCGACAAGTGATCCGCGCAGGGAACGGGGCCGGCCGCAAGACGAAGAATCGACGGTCTCTCCGTCTTGAAACCCGTATCGTCTCCGTCAGCACCTTCGAGGTACGCAAACCGAATCCCTCCGCTATGACTTCCCACGAAGATCCGTCTCGATTCATTATGAATCATGAAAGCCCGCACATCCAGATTTCCCAGTCCCCGATTACTCTCGAACCAGATATCTCCACCGGTCATTGTCTTATACACGCCCACGGGTGTTCCGGCCCAGATTACATCCGGGTTCTCAGGATCCGATATGATCTCGTTCACATATTCGCCTGGCAGACCTTCACTTTTTTCATTGAATGTCTCACCGTTGTCGTTTGAAATGAAAACGCCGTCAGCAGTACCGACGTATATCTTGCGGGAATCGAAGGGATGGAAAGCAATGCTCCGAGGCCAGGATACTTCGAGTGTATCCCACGTGAATGCCGCATCTCGTGTCTCGAAGAGATATTGATTTGTGCCAACCAATGCTCTCCAGCCGTCGCGGGGATCAACAGCAACCGAATTGACGCCATGAGAAATCACCGAATCGGGATCCTCCCAGACATACCCGCCGTCGCGACTTACGATGAATCCATTGTTCCCGCCGGCGTATATCACGTCAAGATCGA
>Ga0272441_10007617_pt1 | contig 17525 bp, 16 predicted proteins | sample SSMProp6N_FD_193582 | JGI IMG/M metagenome (GOLD analysis project Ga0272441, IMG submission 193582) | Marine sediment archaeal communities from Little Sippewissett salt marsh, Falmouth, MA, United States - SSM-Prop-6N | ecosystem: Environmental > Aquatic > Marine > Wetlands > Sediment ...
GGGCGGGTTCGAGGTCGCCACCAACGATGGTTTCGCCGATGCGGACGCCGCGGCGAAGGCCTTCGCCGACAGCGATGCGCGCATCGCCGTCATCTGCTCGTCCGACAGGCTCTATGAGACGATGGTTGCCGAGGTCGCCCCGAAGCTGAAGGAGGCCGGGGCCCGAACGGTCATCCTCGCCGGCCGGCCGGGCGAGCGGGAGGAGGCAGACCGGGCCGCCGGGGTGGATCGATTCATATTCCTGGGCTGCGATGTGCTCGCCACCCTGCGCGAGCTGCTGGCGGAAGAGGGGGTGTTGTCATGACTGCGATCCCCAACTTCGCCGAAGTCGATCTCAGCTCGGGACCCGCCTCGTTTCGCGCCGACGGCGATCGCTGGCGGCGGGAGGCCGAGGCCGTCGCGGGCCGGCCGCTGGACGAGCTGCTCTGGCGCACGCCGGAGCAGGTTGATGTGAGGCCGATGTACGCGGCCGACGATCTGAAAGGGCTGGAGCATCTGCGCTCGATGCCCGGAATCCCGCCGTTCCTGCGCGGGCCGTACGCGACGATGTACGTGCAGCGGCCGTGGACGGTGCGCCAGTACGCAGGCTTCTCGACGGCCGAGGACTCCAACGCGTTCTATCGGCGCAATCTCGCCGCGGGGCAGATGGGCCTGTCCATCGCCTTCGACCTCGCCACGCATCGCGGTTACGACTCGGATCATCCGCGGGTGGCGGGCGATGTGGGCATGGCCGGCGTCGCCATCGACTCGATCTACGACATGCGCATTCTCTTTGATGGCATCCCGCTGGATCGAATGAGCGTGTCGATGACGATGAACGGCGCGGTCCTGCCGGTGATGGCGCTGTACATCATCGCCGCCGAGGAGCAGGGGGTGCCGCCCGAGAAGCTCACCGGCACGATCCAGAATGACATCCTCAAGGAGTTCATGGTTCGCAACACGTTCATTTACCCGCCCGGGCCGAGCATGCGCATCGTCGCCGACATCTTCGCCCATACCAGCCGGATGATGCCGAAGTTCAACAGCATCTCGGTGAGTGGCTATCACATGCAGGAGGCGGGCGCGACGGCCGACCTCGAAATGGCCTACACGCTCGCCGACGGGCTGGAATATGTCCGCACCGGCGTGAACGCGGGGCTCGATGTCGATGCGTTCGCCCCCCGCATTTCCTTCTTCTGGGGCGCGGGCATGAACTTCTTCATGGAACTGGCCAAGCTGCGCGCCGCGCGCCTGATCTGGGCCCAGCTCATCCGGCCGTTCAATCCGAAGAACCCCAAGAGCATGTCGCTGAGGGCGCACACGCAGACCAGCGGGTGGAGCCTCACCGCACAGGACGTGTTCAACAACGTGATTCGCACGTGCATGGAGGCGATGGCCGCCGCGCACGGCCACACGCAGAGTTTGCACACGAACGCCCTGGACGAAGCGCTGGCCCTGCCCACCGACTTCGCCGCCCGGATCGCCCGCAATACGCAGCTCTTCCTCCAGCAGGAAACGGACACCTGCCGCACCGTCGATCCGTGGGGCGGCAGCTACTACGTGGAGCGGCTCACGCATGAGTTGGCCCGGCGCGCCTGGACGCACATCCGCGAGGTCGAGGAGCTGGGCGGGATGACCAAGGCCATCGATGAGGGCCTGCCGAAGATGCGCATCGAGGAAGCGTCCGCCCGCACGCAGGCGCGGATCGATTCGGGCCGGCAGACGGTCGTCGGCGTCAACAAGTACCGGGTCGAGTCCGATGCGAAGATCGAGGTGCGCAAGGTGGACAACTCCGCCGTGCGGGCACAGCAGATCGCGCGGATCGAGAAGCTCCGCGCCGAGCGCGATGCCGCCGCCGTTGAGAGCGCCCTCAACGCTTTGACGAAGGCTGCCGAAACCGGCCAGGGCAACCTGCTGGAACTGACGGTGAACGCCGCCCGCGCCAAGGCAACGGTGGGCGAGATGAGTGATGCCCTGGAAAAGGTGTTCGGCCGGCATCAGCCGGTCACCCGCTCCATCCGCGGCGTTTATAGCAGTGAGGTGGGCCCAATGAAGGACGAGGTCGCGAAAGTCCGGGAGGCGGTGAAGCGCTTCGAGGAGCACGAGGGGCGCCGCCCCCGCATTCTCGTGGCCAAGATGGGTCAGGACGGCCACGATCGCGGCCAGAAGGTGATCTCCACCGCCTTCGCCGACCTCGGCTTCGATGTGGACATCGGCCCGCTCTTCCAGACGCCCGAGGAGAGCGCCAAGCAGGCGGTGGAGAACGATGTGCACATCGTCGGCGTCAGCTCGCTGGCCGCCGGGCATCTCACGCTGGTTCCGCAACTGCGCGATGAGCTGGCCAGGCTCGGGCGGGACGACATCCTGATCGTGGTGGGGGGCGTGGTCCCGCCCGATGATTACGAGGCGCTGTACAAGGCCGGGGCGGCGGCGATCTTCGGCCCCGGCACGGTCATCCCGGCCGCCGCCCTCGATCTGCTGAAGAAGCTCGAAGAGCGCCTGGGTTTCGGTTGAAGCGAGCCCGCTCGTCCCCGAGCCGGGCCGCCCTCGAATCTTCACTTCTCCTCATCGCGCTGATCGACGTCTCTTGAGATTCGAAGGCGACCCGCTGCCGAGGACGTCGTGGCTCGCTTGGCGCGGCGGGGGCAAGGGATGGATAGAACGCAGCCCGGCTCGGGGACGAGCGGGCTCGCTGCCCCTGTATCATGCACGTGGAGATGCCCATGCCCCAGCCGCCGCCCCGCGAGCCGAACGATGACACCCGTCGCCGCGAACTGCCCGTGGACGAGTATGTCACGGGTGTGCGGGGTGGCGATCGGGCCGTGCTCGGCCGGGCCATTACCCTCATCGAATCACGCCACGAGCAGCACCAGGATCTGGCCGAGCAGCTTCTGACTCGTCTCATGCCGGACACGGGCCGTGCGATTCGCGTGGGCATCACGGGCGTGCCGGGCGTGGGCAAGAGCACGTTCATCGACGCCCTGGGCACATCGCTGACCGCCGCGGGCCGGCGGGTGGCCGTTCTGGCCGTCGATCCATCCAGCGGTGTGAGCGGCGGCAGCATTCTGGGCGACAAGACGCGCATGCCGCGCCTCGGCGTGGATGACCACGCATTCATCCGCCCCTCGCCCAGCGCCGGTACCCTCGGCGGCGTTGCGGCCAAGACGCGTGAGACCATGCTCATCTGCGAGGCCGCCGGCTTTGATGTGGTGCTCGTCGAGACGATCGGGGTCGGGCAGTCCGAGACCGTCGTATCCGACATGACCGACTTCTTCCTTGCCCTCATGCTTGCCGGGGCGGGCGATGAGTTGCAGGGCATCAAGCGGGGCCTGCTGGAGCTGGTGGACATGATCGTCATCAACAAGGCCGATGGCGACAATCAGGTCCGCGCCGAGCAGGCCGCGCGCGAGTATCGCAACGTGATGCACTACGCCCGGCCCAGCGATGGCGACTGGACGCCGCCCGTGCTCACATGCAGCGCCCTCAGCGGCACCGGCGTGGATGAGGTCTGGCAGACCATCACCGATCGACACGACCAGATGGAACGTGCCGGCCAGCTCATCGAGAAACGCCGCCGGCAGATGCTGCGGTGGATGCGGTCGATGGTGGATGAGCAGCTTGGGCGCCTGCTGGCGGCCCACCCGGCGGTGGGGGCGATCCGCGGGCAGGTCGAGGCCGAGGTTCTGGCCGGCCGGCTGCCCGCGGGGGCGGGGGCCCGGAAGATCCTCGACGCCTTCAGCGGCCGATAATCGGCCGATTCCGGGCCGCCTGCGGCCGTCGGCGCCCCGGAACAATCCCGCGGACCGCTCGCTATACTTGTCCGCTTCATCAGCCGCCGCGGAATGCCGCGGCGGGGTGAGGGACGCCACCTGACGAGGCAGGTCATGATCGAGGCGAAAGCCATCAATCACATCGGGATCGCCGTCAAGTCCATCGATGCCCATCGCGCCTTCTACGAGAAGACGCTCGGCGCGCGGTTCGAGGCCATCGAGGAGGTGCCCGATCAGAAGGTGCGGGTGGGCTTCTTCCTCGTCGGCTCTCCCGGTCACGAGGTGCGCCTGGAGTTGCTGGAGCCGACGGCGGACGATTCGCCCATCGCCCGCTTCATCGAGAAGCGCGGCGAAGGGATGCATCACATCGCCTACACCGTCAGTGACATCCAACACCGGCTCGATGAACTCAAGGATGCCGGGGTGCAGCTCATCGACGAGAAGCCGCGACCGGGGGCGCATCATATGCAGATCGCATTCCTCCACCCCAGGAGTTCCCAGGGCGTGCTGACCGAGCTGTGTGAGCCGCAGCGGAAGTGACGGGTCGGCGCGCTCCCAGTCGTCAGCGCGAATTTTCAAGCGGCGCCCAAGCGCCAGTCAGCAGACGGATCAACGAGGTTGATGATGGCCGACGCGAGGAGCCCCATGCAGCAGAAGAACATCATGGCCCGGCGCATCGAGGAGTTGCGCGGGAAGAAGGAGGCCCTGCTGCTCGGCGGAGGCGCCGAGCGCATCGCCAAGCAGAAGGCGGCGGGCAAGCTGACCGCCCGCGAGCGCATCGACCAGCTCGTTGACGCGGGGAGCTTCCAGGAGCGCAACGCTTTCGCCCATCATCGCTGCACGCACTTCGGGATGGACAGGAAGGATTTTGCCGCCGAGGGCGTGGTCACCGGCGCCGGGACGGTCAACGGCCGGCTCGTGCACGTGGCCAGCCAGGACGGCACGGTCGCCGGCGGGGCGGCCGGCGAGGTGCATTCCGACAAGATCGTCGAGATGATGCTGGCCTCCCTCAAGACGGGCAGTCCCTTCATCTTCATCAACGATTCCGGGGGTGCGCGCATCCAGGAGGGCATCAACAGTCTTGCCGCCTATGGCCGCGTCTTCTTTCAGAACACGATGCTCTCCGGCGTGGTGCCGCAGATCAGCCTCATCTGCGGGCCCTGCGCCGGCGGGGCCGTCTACAGCCCCGCCCTGACCGACTTCGTCATCCAGACGCGGCAGGCGCGAATGTTCATCACCGGGCCCAAGGTCATCAAGCAGGTCACCGGGGAGGACATCACGCCCGAGGCGCTGGGCGGGCCGGAAGCGCACATGCACCATTCCGGCGTCATTCACTTCATCGCCGAAGATGATGCGGACGCCGATCGCATCTGCAAGAAACTGCTGTCGTTCCTGCCGTCCAACAACCTGGAGGATCCGCCGCGCCTGCCCGTCGAGCCGTACATCGAGGATGATCCCTCGCTGAACGACATCATCCCGGAAAGCGCGCGGGAGCCGTATGACGTTCGCGAGGTCATTCACCGGATCGTGGACGGCCGCGACTTCCTGGAGGTGCACGAGGCGTTCGCGGAGAACATCATCATCGGCTTCGGGCGCATCCTCGGTTCGACCATAGGCATCGTGGCCAACAACCCGATGAACAAGGCGGGCGTGCTCGACATCGATTGCTCGGACAAGGCCTCACGCTTCATCCGGTTCTGCGATGCGTTCAACATTCCCATCGTCACGCTGGTGGACGTGCCCGGTTTCCTGCCCGGGGTGCAGCAGGAATACGGCGGGATCATCCGCCACGGGGCCAAGCTGCTGTTCGCCTATTCCGAGGCGACCGTGCCCAAGGTGACCATCGTGCTGCGCAAGGCCTACGGCGGGGCGTACGTGGCGATGTCCAGCAAGGACCTTGGCGCCGACTGCACCGCCTGCTGGCCCAGCGCCGAGATCGCGGTCATGGGGGCCGAGGGGGCCGTGGAGATCGTCTTCCGCAAGGAGGTCGAGGCGGCCGAGGACAAGGACGCCCGTCGCCAGGATCTGATCCAGCGATATCGCGACACCTTCTCCACGCCTTACGTCGCCGCGGGCAACCGGATGGTGGACGATATTATCGAGCCCGCCGAGACGCGGCGGTACCTGGCGATGTCACTGGAATCGCTGCGCACGAAGCGCCAGACGCGGCCGGAGAAAAAACACGGACTGATGCCGCTATAGTGAGGGGATATCATTGCGTCGGACGCTTTTCCACGGAACCAGAGGACGCTGAAGGACGGGCCAGACGTGGCACCAGCATCGGGACCAGTACCGGCGATTTCAGGACAGACCGCGGCCGCGCCGGCGGCGGGGTCGATCGACCGGCGGCATCTGGTGGTTCTCGCCGCCGCCGCGGCCGCGGTGGCGGAACGGTCGGTGCGGCTGCGCCGCGTGGCGGTGCTCGCGGCCACCGCCGCGGCCACCATCGCGCAGCCCAAAGGCGTGCGGGGACGCCCGGTGGTGCGAATCGGCGGCGAGGGGCCCGATCCATGGGTGACGCGAGGCCGCGTGAGCCTCATGACGTCGCACAGCCCACACCTGCACTAGAATCAAGAGACCGAGCATCGGACAGGAAAAGGTGAAGCATGAGACTTCGGATTACAGTTGAAGGCGTGGCGTACGACGTGGATGTGGAGATCCTGGACGCCGCCCCCTCCGCGCCGGTGGCCGTTCCGGTCGCCGTCGCGGCGGCGCCCGCTCCGCCGGCGCCGGTCGCGCCACCTCCGCCGGTCGCGGCGGCCCCCGCCCCGGCGACCGCGCGCGTTCCTGTGGTGGAACCGAGACCGGCCCCGGCCCCGGCCCCGGCAGCGGGCGGCCCGGATGGCATCAAGGAAGTGAAGAGTCTCATCGCCGGCAATGTCACGCGGATCACGGTCAAACCCGGTGATACGGTCGCCCTGAACGACACGTTGCTCGTTCTGGAGGCGATGAAAATGGAATCGAACGTCGGCGCCTCCTTTGCCGGGACGGTGAAGGAAGTCTGCGTAAATGCCGGCGACGCCGTGGAGACCGGTCAGGTTCTGGCCTACATCGAATAGCGCCGGCCCGAAGAGCGATCCGTCGGGCCGCGATGCCCGGCGCTGCGCCGGCCGGCGGACCCTGTCAGCGGCGTTGCCGGCCGCGAACACCCCTTCTCGTGATGCGCAGGTTTCACTACTCAACAATCGCATCCACCAGTGACGAGGCGCGACGGCTGGCGCATCGGCACCGGGAGGGTCCGCTGCTCGTGACCGCCGAGGAGCAATCAGCCGGTCGCGGCCGTCATGGTCGGCAGTGGTGTTCGCCGCGGGGCGGGGCGTGGATGAGCATTGCCTGGCCGATGGTCCGTGCGGCTGCGTTCTACGACCCGGCGCCGCTGGTGGCCGCCCTGGCCGCGGAGCAGGCCGTCCGCCACGTCGCCGAGGGTCTCTCCTGCGGCGAACTCGCTTCTCGACTGCAAGTGAAATGGCCCAACGACCTGCTTCTGGACGGCCGCAAGGTAGCCGGCGTGCTGTGCGAGCGGACGCTCTCGGCCCACGTTCCCGCAGGTTCGAGCGGTGAGCCCGGCGCGCCGCCGGATTTCCTGATCGTCGGCATCGGGATAAACGTCGATTTCGTCCCGGCGCTTCTACCCGCCGAGACCTTGCGCTTTCCCGCCACGACCCTGCGCGAGGCGCTGGGGGTGCCGGTGGAGGTGGAGGGCGTCATCGCCGCCTTCAGCCGCCGGATGCTCCGCCTGATGCACGATTTTGATCGCGACGGCTTAACCTCGGAAATGCTCCAGCAACTGCGGGCGCTCTTGGCGTTTGAGGGGTGCATGATCCAGGTGATGCATGAAGGCGGCGAGGCCATCCGCGGCCGGCAGGTCGGCCTCGACGATGACGGCCGGCTGCTGCTGGAAACCGACAAAGGCCTAGTCCCCTGCGCGGCCGGAGAGATCACCCGGGTCCGCCTCGCCGAGGATTCGGACGCCGACGCTCGATGAGAGGGGATGCCGCGCCGGCGCGACACCACCGGCGACCCGCCTGCGTCCGCCGCATCAAGCCTGGGTCTTCCTGTTCCGGCCCTCCACGATCGACATGAATGATCGGCTGCGTAATTCCCGGGACGTGAGCCCGGTGGCCAGTAACTGCTCTTCGTCGATGGCCCCGCAGTTGAGGGCAAGGAGGAAGAAGTTGAGCAGGCCCTGCCCGGTCGCCGCATCGTCAAAGACGTTGCCGGTCCTGGAAGCCTGGGCGGCCTGCTCGATGAACCGCTTGAGGCGTGCTGATGCCTCCTCCAGGCCTTCCAGAACGAAGCTGTACATCGCCGCGTAGCGGACCGGGATCTGCGCCGGGTGCAGGTCCCAGCCCTGGTAGAAGCCGGCGGCAAGCGAGCGGCGGATATTGTCGTAACTCAGCTTCCAGGCATGTCGGATCGCCCTGCGGTTGGCACGCTCCTGTTCTTCTGTGAGCGGTGGTCCGCTCCTGTCCGCCCCATGCGGCCCGATGGGGAGGACGTTCGTCGCGCCGTCCGAGAGCCGGATTCCCTGCCCGGCCAGGGCGGCCTGCATCACCTGGCGCGCAAAGTCGCAGGCGGGATGGTGAAGGCCCTGGCAGGAGGCGGTCACCTGAAGGGCCGCGGTGTAGTCGTAGGCGCCGAAGTGCGCGGCGACGCACCGGCCGCCCGCGGCCTCGGCGAGCTGCCGCAGGGGGCACCTGCCCTCGGGGCCGATGATCGCCCGCGGGGTCTCGACCATGATCTCGATGGCGATTGAATCCCGGCGGAAACCGCACTTCTCTTCGATCAGGCCGATCGCCTCGGTGAAGGACTTCACGTCCTCTTCCTCATCCACCTTTGGCAGCGTGATGAGGAAGTTGTCGGGCAGCCGGCCGCCTGTTTCGTCGGCCAGCCGCGTGAGCAGCACGTCCAGCGTTCGCAGGCTGCGGCGTCTGGTTTCGGCGCGGAATGACTTGACGCGAAAACCGATGAAGGGGGGCAGCGTGCCCTGCTCCATGCCTCGGGCAAGCTCCTCGGCGCAGGCCAGCGCGTGCCGATCTTCCTCCTCGTCGGTGCGGAAGCCGTACCCATCCTCGAAGTCGATGCGGAAATCCTCGATGGGCTCGCGGCGGAGTTTGTCGATAATGCGCTCGTGCACGGTCCGGACCAGAGGTGCGGGAGCATCGAGGCCGAGGATGCCGGCCAGATCTTCCGGAGTCGGCGCGTGCTCCTCAACCGTGCGCAGCGCGATCGAGCCCAGCTTCAGGGCGACATCGGCCCGAAAAAGATGAGCGCCCCCATACACCGTGTGGACCGGCTGCCGCGAAAGCACGCGGTCGTCGGCCGCCACGGGCGCGGCATTCTCGCGGCGGGCCAGCAGCTCCGCAGTCATCTCCGGCGTCAGCGATGTCTTCATGGCATCGGACAACAGAGGCCATCGTAGCCGACGCGGCCGGACGGACGGCCCGTGCGCAGCAAGATTCTCCCGGCCGGTTCGGCCGGGCGATGCCTCAATCGCGGTCGCGGTCGTTCAGTTCGGAGACGATGAAACCACCAGGTCCGGAACCTTGCGCGATCCGGTTGCCGGCTCAGGGAACGAACTGGCAGCCGACGCGGAAGATCGACCCGATCAGCTTGTTGCAATACACGACGCGTATGCGGGCCGAAGCCCCTTCTCCATAAGCCGGCCCGAAGCCGACGGTCAACTCCTCGCCGGCGGCGAGCGATCGCTCCGTCAGCAGGCCGATGCCTCGCCTTGAGAAGTCCGAGGCCCACGCCTCACCCAGCGGCCTCTGAGAGCCGTCAGCCGACACGGCCAGAAGCGGCACGCGGACATTGAACGGGTACCGCGTCATGGACCGCCGGCCGCTGATTTCGGACTGCTGCTGGCGAAGCTCTTCCTCCAGCCTCCGCAGCAGGATCGTCTGTTGTTGTTCGGCCAGGGATGAAGCCTGCGTCATGATCATGCCTCCTTGGTTGATCGTTCCGGCGACGGGCGCGCACAACGACACCGCCACCATGGAGGAGGCGATCGGTGCAGGCGGATTGTGAGCGTCGATCCCGGTTTTTTCGTCAGATTGATGTTCGCAGATAGATCTGGCTGCCGCCTCGCGGTCGCCCTTCGCCGTTCGACGGCGACGGCGGCGGCCCGCTACCCGCCGCGCCAAGCCGCCAGGGCCAGGCCGGCGCTCATGAGCAGGTTCGTGGTGAGATTCCAGACCACGTTGCCGCCCAGTGCCGCCAGCGGGGGAGTCCGCTCCGGTTCCGCCAGCGCCCAGCGCAGCGCCGGCCAGAGCAGGATGGTCGGCAGGGCCGCGATCAGCGCGCTGATCGGCAGCAGTTCCAGGCACGTGGCGATGATGATCGAAGCCGGTGTCGCCAGCGCCGCGGCCACGTAGACGATCGCCGCCCGCCTCGGGCCGAGGAGGATGACCAGGTGTCGCCGCCCTCCGGACCGGTCCGCCTCGAGGTCCGGGAACTCGTTGAGCAGCAGGAGGTTGAAGGTCATGAAGAAGGCGGGGATGGAGGCGGCGATTGCGGCATGTCCCAGCCGGCCGTCCTGCACGAGAGCCGTGCCGATCACCGGAAGCGCCCCCAGCCCCAGGCCCGCGAAGATCTCCCCCAGCCCGGTCCGCAGCCAGAAGCGCGTGTAGAACAGGACCGCCACGCCCCCGAACGCCAGCAGCGGCAGCATCACCCAGCCGATTCGGTAGAGGAACCAGAGGCCGATGACCAGGCCGATGGAGGTCGCCGACAGCCCCCACCGCAGGGCGATGCGGGTGCTCAACCTGCCCGCCGGCAGCGTGCCGCTTCCGCCGCTGAACGGCGTGCGCTTCGTGCGCAGGTCGATTCCCGACTGCATGTCGCCGACTTCGTTGAGGGTGTTGACGCCCACGTGCAGGCAAAGGAGCCCGACGAGGGCCAAGACCGTCGCCGAGATGGAGATCGAGCCCGGGAAGTCATAGGCCGCCGCCGCCGCCCCGGCCGCTATGAGTGTCACCGGCAGCAGCAGGAACGGCCCCCGGGATACCCCCAACAGCGACTTGACGATCCCTGGCAAACGAAGGCTCCTTGCCGGCGGCGATTCCGCCCGCCGGTGTCGGCCGGCCAAGATACCCGCTCGTCGGTATGACTCAACCGGGCGCCGGCATGCGGCGTGGGCGCGCCGGGCCTTCGCGGTCACCTCGATTGACAGGGCGTCTCGTCACAGTATATTCGGATTATGTTTGGTATAATGTCCTCGGTTGGAGGATGGATACTGCACCAACCGGAGGCGGCATGATGGGAAGCGCTGAACAGACTCTGCCGATTCCTGATCTGCCGGCATCGACCGCCGGCGAGCAGATGTCGTACAAGCCGCGTCCGGCGGCCTGCTTCCGTCCGCGGCGGATCATCCTCGCCCGGGGCAGCGTCGACACGCCCCGGCGGCGGGCGCTGGTCGAGCGGATCTGCGCTGTCTATCCCTCCGCCGAAGTGATCGAACGGCTCGATGTCGCCCACAATCGCATCGACCTGGGGACGACCGACCCGCTGAAGCTGCATTGTCGCGGGAAGCGCACGCTCGTCTTCGGCGAGCATCGCAGCGCGGTCCGGCAGAGCACCGAGGCGGGCAACACCTGCCCGAACTACTGGCACTTCTCGCCTTACGGTTACTGCCCCTACGGATGTCACTACTGTTACCTCGCTGGAACGCGGGGCGTGCGCTTCTCGCCGACCGTGAAGATCTTCGTGAACCTGGATGAGATTCTCCGTGGTGTGGATCGCGTGGCCGGACGGCTTGGCCGGCCGACCGCCTTCTACCTCGGCAAGCTCCAGGATGGCCTGGCACTGGAGCCGCTTACCGGCTTTATGCGAACGATGGTTCCGTTCTTCGCCGCTCACCCCTTCGCGCGCCTGACGCTGCTGACGAAGAGCGCTGATGTCCGGAATCTGCTCGATCTGGATCACCGTTATCACACGATCCTGTCGTGGACCGTCACGCCCCCGGAGATTGCCGAGCGGTACGAGCCTCGGACGCCGCGCGCCGCCGATCGCGTGGAAGCGATGAAGGCGTGCGCGGCGGCCGGTTATCCGATCCGGGCCGTCGTCATGCCGATCCTGCCCGTGCCGCGCTGGCGGACCGTCTACGGCCGGTTCCTGGAGGAGCTGGCGACCGCCTTGCCTCTTTCGCGCATCACGCTCGGCGGCATCTGCATCTATGACTCCGCCCGACAGCTCATGGAGCGCAAGCTCGGCGCGGGGAACATCATCTCCGATCGACTGGACCGCGCCGCTTCCGGAGGCGGAGACGGTCGCCGCCGTTTCCCGATCGATGATCGCGTGGCGATCTACCGCCACCTGATCGGTGCGATTCGCCGTCATCGCCCGGACCTGCCCGTCGGCTTGTGCCTGGAAGAGCATCAGGTCTTCGAGGCTCTGGGCATGACCGGCGCCATCGGCTGCTGCAACTGCGTGCTGTGATCGCCGCAGCGATGGTGCCGCCGGATGCCCGCCTTGTTCTGCGGTTCCGAGGTCCTGCGGCGAACGGCGCGGCGCCGGGAGCCCGGCCGGAGATTCGGATGATGTTCGGTTGCTGCGGATCGGCTGTCGACGGTCCCGTTCCTTCGGGGCCATCATCGCCTCGCCGGCCGTGTTGTTGTCAGAATCTCGCGGTCGGCGCATCGCATTGGCCGTCGAATATCATCCTTCATTCGCGTACCGTTCGTCTCCGGCGGCGATCGGCGCCGCCCCGGCGGGGGATCTTGCATTCATCGTTGAGGCAGGAGATTCATGACCACCACCCAGCTTGATGTGAAACAGATTGGCCAGCAGGTTCAGGCAGCCAGCGAGCCGTTCGGCCGCCTGCTGGAGCAGATGCACCGGGTCATTGTCGGCCAGGAGGACCTGCTGCACGGCATGCTGATCGGCCTGCTCTCCAACGGCCACCTGCTCATCGAGGGTGTGCCCGGCCTGGCCAAGACCACTGCCGTCTCGTGCCTGGCCGGCGGCATCCACACCGGCTTTCAGCGGATCCAGTTCACGCCCGATCTGCTCCCGGCCGACCTGATCGGCACGCTGGTCTATCAGCCCGGCGACGGGACGTTCGTCGTCAAGAAGGGCCCCATCTTCTCCAACATCATCCTCGCCGACGAGATCAATCGCGCGCCGGCGAAAGTCCAGAGCGCGCTGCTGGAGGCGATGCAGGAGCGGCAGGTGACCATCGGCACGGAGACCTTCCGCCTCGATGAGCCGTTCCTCGTGCTCGCCACCCAGAATCCGATCGAGCAGGAAGGCACTTACCCGCTTCCCGAGGCCCAGGTCGACCGGTTTATGCTCAAGCTCATCGTGGACTACCCCGACAAGCAGGAGGAACGGCGGATCCTCGACCGCATGTCCACCACCAGCCCCGCCCACACGGTCGAGGCGGTGATGGAGCCGGCGGCCATCGCCCAGGCCCGCCGGGTGGTCGATGAGATCTACGTGGACGAGAAGATCAAGGACTACATCGTCGATCTGGTCTTCGCCACGCGCCGCCCCGGTGAGTACGGCCTTCAGCTTGATGAGCTGATTCAGTACGGCGCCTCGCCCCGCGCGACCATCTATCTCACCATCGGCGCCCGGGCCAACGCGTTCCTCGACGGGCGCGGCTACGTCGTGCCCCAGGATGTCAAGGATGTGGCGATGGACATCCTCCGCCACCGCGTCATCGTGACCTACGAAGCCGAGGCGGAAGAGCAGACGAGCGAGGACCTCATCCGAACGATCCTCGATCATGTCCCTGTGCCGTAAACAAAGCTGAAATGGGGAAAGCTGAAAGCTGAAATGCCTGAAGCTGGAAGGTGACCTCGATGTTCGGATGATGTCCCGGGAGCGGATGAGAATGGGACGCATACATGGTGATCTGCCTGATCGGACGTTCAAGTTTTCGCTCGCGATCCTCGAAATCGTGGATCGATTACCATCAGACAACAAAGGTTGGATCGTGACTCGTCAACTTGTGCGCAGCGGAACGGCTGTGGGCGCGAACATCGCCGAAGCGGATCATGCGCACACGGCGATCGAGTTCGCGCGTTGCTGCAACATTGCGCTGAAGGAGTCGGCTGAGGCTGAGTACTGGCTCCGCCTCTGCCGTGAGTCGGGCCTGATCGGCGGTGATCAGCTCGCACCACTGCTTGGCGAGTGCGATGAGATCATCCGAATTCTTACTGCCGTTGTGAAAAGGACGCAATCAGCGCACTGAACGTCCCGTATTTCTGCGAGCCGATCACGAGAGCATTGGATAATCTTCGTCTTTCAGCTTTCAGCTTTCAGTTTTCCGCGTTTTCCGATGATTCCCAAGGACCTCCTCAAGAAGATCCGGCGCATCGAGATTCGCACGTCTCACCTGGTCAATGATGCGCTGGCGGGGCAGTATCATTCCGCCTTCAAGGGCCGGGGCATGGAGTTCCAGGAGGTCCGCCCGTATCAGATCGGCGATGATGTGCGCTCCATCGACTGGAACGTCAGCGCGCGGTACGGCGAGCCCTTCGTGAAGGTCTTCCGCGAGGAGCGGGAGCTGACCGTGCTGCTCATGGTGGACCTCAGCCGTTCGCAGGAGTTCGGCTCCCGCGAGCAGTTCAAGCGCGAGCTCATCGCCGAACTCGGGGCCACCCTGGCGTTCTCGGCGATCAAGAACAACGACAAGATCGGCTTGATCTGCTTCACCGACGCGGTGGAGAAGTTCGTGCCGCCGCGCAAGGGAACGGGCCACGTGCTGCGCGTGATCCGCGAGCTGCTCGCCTTCGAGCCGAGGGGGCGGGGCACCGACATCGCCGCGGCCCTGGAGCATCTCAACCGCATCATGCGCCGCCGGGCCGTGGTGTTCCTCGTCAGCGATTTCCAGGACGCCGGCTACGAGCGCGGGCTGCGCATGGCCAGGCGCCGCCATGATGTGATTCTCGTGAACGTGTCCGATCGGCGCGAGCGGGCGCTGCCCAAAGCCGGCCTGCTTGATCTCGTCGACAACGAGACGGGGCGGCGCATCACCGTCGACACCAATAGCCCGCGCTGGCGCGCCGAATATGAGCGGTTGACCGGCCGGGCCGCGGAGGAGCGAGAGCAGCGCTTCCGGCGGTTCAGGCTCGATTGCGTCCACGTCACGACCGGCCAGTCCTTCGTCGAACCCCTGGTTCGCTTCTTTCGTACCCGCGAGGCGCGGAGATAGACCTCTGAAAGTGCTCCCGCCTAGCTTGCGCCTTCTTCTGCGTCCCGGCGCGACCTTCGCCCCGTGGGCGGGTTTTCTGCTGCTGGGGCTGTGTGCTTGCGCCGGTTCCGATGCGCCGGCGGATCGGGCGGGGCCCGGCGGCGGCGAAGCGGTCGAAACGACGGCCGAGCGCGGGCCCGTCCGGTTCACGGTGCGGGCCGCTCCCCGTGCGCTTTCCGTCGGGGAGAAGCTGACGCTCACGCTCGAGGTGGAGGCGGCGGACGGCGTGGAGATCCGCATGCCACGGCCGGACTCGTCCCTCGGGCCGTTCGAGATCCGCCAGGCATATACGCCGCCGGATGTCCCGGAGGGCGATATGCGCCGCCGGACCCATCACTACATACTCGACACGTTCGCTTCCGGCGAGCTGGAGATTCCTCCCCTGCAGGTCGGCTACACCGATCGGCGCGCGCAGGCGCCCCAGAATGAACAGCCCATCGAGGGTGAGCTGACCAGCGAGCCGCTGCTCGTTACGGTCTCTTCCGTGCTCGCCGGTGACGAGCAGGATACGGACTATCGCGACATCAAGGAGGCGGTGGACGTCCCCATTGCGCGCGACTGGCCGGCATACTGGCCTCTCGCCGCGGCCGGTGTCGTCATCATTTGCGGCGCGGTCCTGCTTGTCGTCTGGCTGGCGCGGCGGCGGCGGGTCCACGCCGCGCAGCCCCGGATCATCCCGGCCCATGTCTGGGCTCTGACGCAACTGGATCTCCTGGCCCGCGAAGAGCTGATCGAGCAAGGGCGCTTTCACGCCTTCTACTTCCGGCTTAGCGACATCGTCCGGCAATACATCGAGCGGCGCTTCGGCATCATGGCCCCGGAACGCACGACCGAGGAGTTCCTCCGGGAGGCGAGGCGCGATCCATCGCTCAGCGACGAGCACAAGGAACTGCTCAGGGGTTTTCTCCGCGCCGCGGACATGGTCAAGTTCGCCCTGCACGAGCCCTCCATCGATGAGAGCCGCACGGCCTTCGGCGCCGCGGGCGGGTTCATCCGGCAGACGGCTCCGATGGCCGAAGGGCAGGGCGAGCCGACCGCGATCGATGATCATCCGGAGGCGGCGGCGTGACCTTCCACCATCCATCCCTCTGGTTCCTGCTGCTTTTTCTGCTTGTTCCGCTCCTCTGGTGGCGGTGGTGGGGCGGACGGCGCCGCGCGACCCTGGCCTTCTCCTCCGTCGAGGCGCTCGCCGCCGTCGACGCGACCTGGGCGGTGCGGCTGCGGTGGACCGTGCCCGCTCTGCGCAGCGCGGCCCTGGTGGTGCTCATCATCTGCATCGCCCGCCCGCAGAAGGCCGATGAGCACACGCGCCTGTTCACCGAGGGCATCGCCATCCAGCTCGTTGTCGACCGTTCGGGCAGCATGCGGGCGATGGACTTCGAGCTTGATCGTCGTCCGGCGAGTCGCATGGAGGCGGTCAAGAAGGTCGTGCAGGACTTCATCGAAGGGGGCGAGGATCTGCCCGGTCGCCCCGACGATCTGATCGGTCTCATTACATTCGCCTCCTACGCCGACAGCCTCTGCCCGCTGACGCTCGATCACGGTCACCTGGTCGAGGCGGTACGGCAGACGGAATTCGCCACGGAGGCCGAGGGCAGCGCGACCGCGATCGGCGACGCCGTCGCCCTCGGCGTGGAGCGCATGCGAGGCCTGGAGCAGCGCCGGGATCTGCAGGCCGGGCGGCGCATCAAGAGCAAGGTGATGATTCTCCTGACGGACGGCGAGCACAACGCCGGGGATATTGACCCGCTCACCGCGGCGGAAATGGCCGCCGCCTTCGATATTAAGATCTACACCATCGGGGCGGGCACGGACGCCGCCTTCGCACCCATCATGGTGACGGATCCGTTCACCGGCCGCCAGGTCATGGACCGCGTGCGCGTAAGCATCGACGAGGAGACCCTGCGGCGCATCGCCGACATCACCGGCGGCCGTTATTTTCGGGCCACGGACAGCGCATCCCTTCAGGAGATTTACGCCCGGATCGATGAGCTGGAGCGGACGGAAATCGAGCAGCGCCGCTACACCGAATATAAGGAAATCTCACTCGAATCCGTGTGGATCGCCGGGGTGCCCCTTCCGCCGCTGCTGACGGTCGTTCTCATCCTGCTCATGGTGGAGATCATCCTGGCGAACACGCGATTCCGCACGCTGCCGTGACGTGTCTCATTACCGTTGATGGACGATGGCAATGGAGTTTCGTTTCCAACATCTCGAGTCGCTTCACTGGCTATGGGCCGTGCTCATCCTGCTGGCGGTGATGATTGCGGGCATTCAGCTCAAGCGACGCGCGCTGGCTCGGTTTGCAGACGCGTCGCTGCACGGCCGTCTCATGCCCGAGGCGAGCCGGGCCCGCCCGTACGTTCGCATTCTGCTCATGCTCTCGGCGGCGGTGATGCTCGTCGCTGCCGCCATCGACCCGCGCTGGGGCGTGAGCTACCAGACCGTCCAGCAGCGGGGGATCGACATCATGGTGGTGCTCGACATGTCGCGTTCCATGCTCGCCGAAGATGTGCGGCCCAATCGCTTCGAGCGGTGTCGTCAATACATCGCGGATCTCGCCGGGCAGTTGGGCG
>Ga0272441_10007618_pt1 | contig 17523 bp, 15 predicted proteins | sample SSMProp6N_FD_193582 | JGI IMG/M metagenome (GOLD analysis project Ga0272441, IMG submission 193582) | Marine sediment archaeal communities from Little Sippewissett salt marsh, Falmouth, MA, United States - SSM-Prop-6N | ecosystem: Environmental > Aquatic > Marine > Wetlands > Sediment ...
GCCGAGCAGTGCTACCGCCGGCTCTTCGAGAGCTACGTGGCCGACCCCAGGACCGGCCGGCGGCGCATGCTCGATGGCGAACTGCTCCACGCCGGCGTGCGCTTCTACGGCCGCATGCTCACCGTGGCGAAGCAGGGCACGAAGCCGCCGTGGCAGAAGCCCGAGCAGATCAGGAAGCTCCTGGCGCGCGTGCAGACGCAGCGGGCGGCCATCGAGAAAGCAGGGGAGGGGGCGCAAAGCGTGGTCGAGCGGCTCGACGGTCACGCGCGCACCTTCTTCCAGACCAACTTCGTGGCTCAGCAGCGCATCCTGCTCGGGCTTGCCCGCTGGCTCGAGAGCGGCCTGCTGGCAGGGCTTGCCCTTCAGGACGACGATGGCGGGGAGTTCCTCGCCCGCCTCACGGCCGCCGACGAGGCGGTGCGCCTCATCCGCTCGGGCCAGGCGCTGGCGTCGCGGGGGAAGTGGGAGCACTGGTATCGCGGGGATCGCAAGATGAACCTGGGATTCGCGGAGATGCTCACGAAGCAGCTTCTCTCCGTCGCCAGGAAGCGGCCCGTCAAGTCTCTTCCGTGAAGGCCTCGAACACGGCGACGGCATTCTCGGTGGGCGTTCCGGGCTGGAGCGATTTGGCGGGCGCCAGGATGAAGCCGCCGCCCCTGCCCATCTCGGCGCGCAGGCGGCGCACCTCGGCACGAATCTCGTCGGGCGTGCCAAACGGGATGGTGCTCTGGCTCCCCAGGCAGCCCCAGAAGGCGATCCGGTCGCCCCACTGCCTTTTCAGGTCGTAGGGGTTCATCCCCTGCGCCTCGGGCTGCACGCTCTCGAGCACATCCAGGCCGATCTCGATGATGTCGGGCAGGATGTCCGCCACGCTCCCGCAGCAATGGCTGATGGCGATCTTGCCCTGGGCGTGGACGGCCTCGTAGATGCGAGCGTAGCGCGGCTTGAAGTAGCGGCGCCACCGCTCCGGCCCGACGATGACCCCACGCTGCTCCCCCCAGTCGTCGCCGAACATCACCGCGTCGGCGGCAACCGCCGCACACTGCGCCACGTGGGTGAGGAAGAGCTCGGTGAGCCGGTCGAGCAGCTCCTCGAAGAAGTCGGGCTCGGCCACGCAGTCCATCATCGCATTCTCGAAGCCGCGGATTCCCCAGTAGGTTTCCCAGAGGCCCCAGGGGATATGGACGAGGGAGAAGCCGTGTGGGTGCGCTTCCAGCGCTTTCGCGGCGTCGTCCTTGAGCGTGGGGTTCACGAAGGCTTCGGGGCCGGGGAACTCGTAGCCCTCGAACGAGGGCTCGGGCATGGCGGGCCGCTCGAGGTGGAAGGGGCGGCGGTCGATGCGCCAGAGGGTGCCGAAGCGGTCGACCTCGTGCGCCTCGTCCACCCGCTCCTTGGCCATCGTGGGGATGCCGCCGCAGTGTGTCATGTAGGGGACGAGCCGCTCGCGCCAGTCTCGGGTGCCGTAGTGGGCGTCGAGCTGCTCGGCCACGCCGCTCTCGAACCCCAGCGTGTAGGGCACTGGCGAGGTTTCGCGGTGCTCGATCTGTGCCCGCACGATCTCCCGTGGCGTCATCGCGGCATCCTCGCGGGTTGAGTTGGCAGGCGTCAGCCGCTGGTCTTCTTGAGGAACTGCTCGCGGGCCTTCGCCGGGTCCGGGCCACCGCGCAGGGCGTGGTCCTCGCACGCCTTGTAGAGCTTGAGGAAGGCGCGGTACACCTTGGCGGCCGCCTTGTCGGGACGCACGCGCGACTCCTTCACGGGGTCGGCGAAGCCCTTGACCACCTTGGGCCACGGCATCTCGTTACCCGCGGCCTCCAGATGGGCGTGGGCGGCGCGGAGCGCGGCGCCGAGAGCCGCCGAGTTGCCCACCTCGAACTGGTAGACGTCCGCGTTGTGCACGTCGGCCATAATCTGGAGGATCTCGCGGTTCGCCGAGGCTCCGCCCGTGGCGTAGATCGTGCGGGTTTTCACCCCCATCCACTGCGAGTGGATGGCCATCGATGCCATCTGCGCCTCCACCACCGCGCGGACGTTGCCCGTCGCATCGGATTCCTTGAGTCCGTAGCGGTAGACCTGCGGGTCGAGCACGTTCGGCGTGATCTCGGGCGAGAAGTAGGGGAGCATCACGCGGCCCTTGTTCCCCGGCTTCGAGCGCCGCAGCGCCGCCGAGAACCGTTCCCAGCTCAGGCCATACGCGTCGCGCACCTTCTCGCGCGACAGGGAGCCGTTGATGAAGCAGATGAGGCTCATGTAGTCGCCCGTGGGCGAGCCGAACACGTGGCCCTCGCCCTCGGTCGAGATGTGCGGCTCGGGCATGAAGCCGAAATACGTGTCGCTCGTGCCCAGGCTGATGCACACCTTGCCCGGCTGGATGAGTCCCACCCCCACCAGGCTGTTCGGGTTGTCGCCCGACCACGCGATGGCCAGGCACTTCGGCGAGAAGCCGTACTTCTTGACGAAGTACGGGCTGATCCGGCCGACCACCGTGTCCGATGGCTTCAGGGCGGGCATCTTCTTGCGCAGGCCGGGGGCAGTGGCCTTGAGCATCGGGCCAGACCAGTCGCGCGTGCGGATGTCCATCAGGTTCATCCCCGCGCCGTCGCCGTGGTCGATCGGCGCGTTCCTGCCCGCCAGCACCGACGCCATGAAGGAGCTCACGAGATGGACTTTCGCCGTGTTGTCGTAGCGGCGGCGATCCTTCTGAGCGAACTTGCGGATTTGGGGGCCGGTGAAGCGCTCGAAGCAGGCCGAGCCCGTCAGTTCCGCCACGGCCGAGGCACCGCCGAGGACGGCCTCGATCTCGTTGCACTGCGCCCGCGTGCTCGAATCCATCCAGATCGGCGACGACGGCCGCGAGAAGCCCTTCTTGAGCTGCGCCGCCAGGCTCCGCTTGGGGTTCAGCGACTTGAGGATGCCTGTGGCGATCGCCTTGAGGTACACGCTCCCGTGCTGCTGCCCCGAGCCTGCCACCGCGGCGATCTGGCTCAGGTCGATGCCCGCCTTCTTCAGATCCGCGAGCACCATATCCAGCGCGGCCAGCCACATCACGGGGTCGGAGAGCGCCACCTGGGGATCCTTGTGAGGCAGCACCCCGTTTTCGCAGCCGAACTCGGGCAGGCTCTCGTCGAAGTTGATCGAGTGGTCGATCACCACCTCCCGTCTCTCGATATCCAGCACCAGTGCCGAGAGGCTTTGCGTCGACGAGTCGAGCCCGAGATACAGGGCCATTGCGAATCCCCCGAATCAGGATATTGGGACCATGCTGCGGCGACAGGCCGCCATTTTACACCCCCAGCACAGGGAGTCAACCGCTGCAATCGCAGCTCGCCTTGCCGCAGCCCGACGGACCCGCTACCATGTGCGGAGCAGTGGGCACACACTCCGTGAGGAAGAGCCGATGCAGCGAATGGGCGTCACTCTTGTCGTGCTGGGCCTTCTAGCGTGCGGGAGACCTGCGATGGCCGAGGCGAGCCGAACGTTCTATGTGGATGCCACCACGGGCGACGACGGCCGCGACGGCCTCTCGCCCCAGGCCGCGTGGCGATCGCTCAGGAAAGTGAACATCGCGCCGCTACGGCCCGGCGACACGGTGCTCTTCCGCCGCGGCGGCGTCTGGCGCGGCCAACTCCTGCCGCGCAGCGGCGACGAGAACGCTCCCATCACCTACGGTGCCTACGGCCAGGGCGAGAAGCCCGTCCTCCTCGGCTCCGCGCCACGGAGCAGGCCCGCCGACTGGCGCCGCGAGCAGGGCAACGTGTGGGCCACCCTTCCCGCCGGCTACACGGAGGGCGACGTCGTCCGCGACCTCGCACAGGCCAAGTGGCATTGTCACCACGAGGCCGGGGCGCGGGTGGCCGCCACGCGGGAGGGGGCCGTGCACCGCATCGAGTGCCAGCAGAGCGGCTCGCGCGGCAACCACATCCAGTTCTACACGATTGGCCTCCCGATCCGCGACGGGCAGACCTATCGCTTCCGCTTCCGAGCCCGATGCACGCGGCCCTTCCGCATCCCCGGCATTGCCCTGATGAAGCAGGCGAAGCCGTGGACCAGCTATGGCGGCGCACACCACCAGGTGGCACGCATCGGGGCGGAGTGGGCCGAGGTGGCCATCCGTTTCGAGGCCACCCGTACGGCCGACGACGCGCGCATCACCTTCTTCCTCGGCGGAGCACTCCCCGCAGGAGCCACCCTCTTCCTCGAACCCCGCGACCTGCGGGAAGTCCACTGCGACCAGCCCCATCCGCTGTGCGTCGACGTCGGCAACATCATCTTCGACCACGGCGCCGCCACGGGCGTGAAGAAGTGGAGCCAGGACGCCCTCCAGCGCGAGGGCGACTACTGGTACGACGCCGCCACCTGGCAGGTGAAGCTCTTCTCGCCGGCCAACCCCGCCGAGCGCCACAAGAGCATCGAGCTGGCCCTCCGCCGCCACATCGTCGACGAGGGCGGCCGAAGCCACGTGACCTACGAGAACCTCGCCCTCCGCTACGGAGCCGCCCACGGCATCGGTGGCGGGAACACCCACCACATCACCGTTCGAAACTGCGACCTCTCCTACATCGGCGGCGGGCACCAGTTCACCCGCCCCGACGGCCATCCCGTCCGCTTCGGCAACGCCATCGAGTTCTGGGACAGCGCCCACGACAACCTCGTGGAGGGCTGCCGCATCTGGGAGGTCTACGACGCCGCCCTCACCAACCAGGGCAGCAGCCCGGGCAACGCACAGGTGGACCTCACCTACCGCAACAACGTGATCTGGAACTGCGAGTACTCCTTCGAGTATTGGAACCGCACCGAGGCCAGCCGCACCGAGAACATCCTCTTCGAGCACAACACCTGCGTGGACGCCGGCCACGGCTGGGGCCACGGCCAGCGCCCCGACCCCAACGGCCGCCACCTGATGTTCTATAGCAACACCGCGGCCACGACCCGCTTCGTGGTCCGCCGCAACATCTTCGCCAACTCCACGGACAGCGGCCTGCGGCTCTGCTCGACTGACTGGTCGGCCGGCCTGGACATGGACCACAACTGCTGGTGGCAGCCGAACGGGACGCTCATCCTGTGGCTTAAGCACACCTATGGGCAGGGAGCCTTCGCCGAGTATCAGAAGGCCACGGGCATGGACGCCCATTCGATCGTGGCCGAGCCGCAGTTCGTCGACCCATCGAGGCGCGACTATCGATTGAGGGAGGGGAGCCCGGCGCGGAGGATGGGAAGGCTGGAAGCGCCGAGCCGAAGTGCTCAGGATACGAAATGACGCGCAGGGCGCGCCGCCCCGGCTTTCTGGCTGTGCGGGAGGGGAGGCCGGGCGTGGACTCCCCTCCCGCGCCATGTTGCCTGAACTACGCGAAGAGGCTCAGGTAGGCCAGGCCCTTCTCGAGGCCCTCTTCGGCTGAGAACGTGCCGTCCTCGTGCTCGATGCTGAGCACGCCGTCGTAGCCGATGCTGCGCAGGCGGTGGATGTACTTGCCCCACTCCACGCTGCCGAAGCCGGGGATCACGTAGGTCCACCAGCCCCCGCCCTGGTTGCCCCGCTCGGCCAGCACGTCGGCCTTGATCTCGGTGTCCTTCGCGTGGGTGTGGAAGATGCGGTCCCTGTAGCGCTCGACCCCGCCGATGTAGTCGATGCCCTGCCAGAGCAGGTGGGAGGGGTCGTAGTTGAAGCCCACGTTGTCGTAGGGCAGGGCGTCGAGCACGGCGTCCCACTGTCCGAAGTGCTGGATGAGGGTGGCGAACCAGTTCTCGAAGGCCACGTTGATGCCCTTCTCGCCGGCGTACTCGACGATGGGCGTGAAGACGTCCTTGAAGTCCTCCGCGATGGTCTGTTCCTTGCTCTTTCCCTCGACGGCCATCCCGGTGAGTGCACACAGGGTGGGGGTGCCGACGGCGACGCAGGCATCGACGTACTTCTTCATGCCCTCGACGGCGGCCTGGCGCTGGTCGGCATCGCCGGCGAGCGGGTTGCCGTAGGCGGCGATGCTCGAGATGCTCACGCCGTTGTTGGCGAAGAGCTCCCGGATGTCGGCGTTCTCGGCGATGGCCTTTTCGGCGGGCAGGTGGCCTGCGGCCACTTCGAGCTCGTCGAAGCCGGCCTCGCCGGCGAAGGCGACGACCTCCTCGAGCGACTTGCTGCCCATGCACGCGGTGAGAAATCCGATCTGCATCACGATCTCCTCAGGATCCGGAGGCACACGAGCGGGTGCGGCGGCCCGACGCAGGGCCGTGGCGACCCGCACGCTACACACAAATCTCGCAGAGCAGCACCTGCTCGGCATTGAAGTCGGCGGCCAGGATCTCGCGACCGCCCGGGCCGTAGACGAGGCTCCGCCCGTGGAGGATCCGCCCCTGCCACGGGCCGCCCGTGAGCGTGCCCACGCTGTTCGCCGTCACCAGGTAGACGCCCGACTCCCGGGTGCGGCGCACCAGACGCTGGCGGATGGACTGGCTGTTCGGCTGCTCCTGCCCCACGTCGCACGCCCAGGCGCAGGGCGAGAGGACGAGCCGCACGCCCATGCAGAAGAGCGTCTGGTCGATACAGGGCACCCAGTTGTCCGCGCAGATGTTCACGCCCAGCAGGCCCAGCTCGGTGTCCACGGCGGCCAGCTTGTGGCCGCGTCGGTAGAGCGTGAGGCCCACCTCGAGCTCGTTGATCTTGCGGTGCTTGAGGATCAGGCGGCCGAGGCGGTCGAAGAGCAGCGCGGCGTTGTAGTAGGCCTCGCCCGACTGCTCGGTGAGGCCGCTGCACACGAACACCCCGTGGCGGCGGGCGGCGTCGGCCAGTGCCCTGCTGATGGGGCCGGGCACGGGCTCGGCCAACTCGCGCGCCTGGGTACACAGCCAGCCGATGTAGGGACACTCGGGCACGACCACCACGTCGGCCCCGCGGCTGGCGGCCTCGTCGATGCCGGCCAGGGCTCGGGCGAGATTGGCCTCCTTCTGGCCCATCTCGACGCGCATCTGCACGATCGCGACCTTCACGACGGTCTTCCTTCGGATTTGCCTCCCTGCCACGCGCGGCTATCATAGGTTTCTGCCCCGGGTTGTCAAGGCCGCGCGGAGCTTGACGCGGGGCATCCGCCTCGCTATCGTGTGGGCGCGTGTTCGTGTTCGAGGGGAGGCTGCGGAGGGACAGGGAGACCTGTATGAGAGCTCTTCAGATGGTCGAGCCGCGGCGGGTGGCTCTGCTCGAGGACGTGCCCGAGCCCGAGGCCGGCGACGGCGAGGTGCTCGTGCGCTGCCAGTGGGTCTCGATCTGCGGGAGCAACATCCATCCCTACCTGGGCCTCGGGCACTGGGGGGAGATGGAGTATCCGAAAGCCCCGGGCTGGGACGGCCACGAGTGTGTGGGCACGATCGTCGAGTCGCGGCTCGACGGCTGGGAGCCTGGCACCACGGTGCTCGCCCATCCGCTGGACTACACGGGCTTCGCCGACCTGGTGCGCTCGAAGCCGCCCGGCTTGGTTCGCCTGCCCGATGGCGACGCCGCGCTCCCGCTGGTGACCGCGCAGCCCCTGGCCACCGTGCTGCGTGCCATGGGGCGCCTGCCCTCCGTGGCGAACTGGCGGTGCGCAGTTGTGGGCCAGGGGCCGATGGGGCTCATCTTCACCCATCTGCTCCGCTCGCTCGGCGCACGCCAGGTGATCAGCGTCGACCTGCTCGATTGGCGCGTCGAGTGGGGCAAGCGCCTGGGCGCGACGGACGGCGTGGACGCCTCGCGCGAGAACGTCGTGGAGGCCGTGCGCGAACTCACGGGCGGCGAGATGGTCGATCTGAGCGTTGAGGCGGTAGGCTATCCCGAGGCGCTCCAGAGCGCCGTGCGGCTCCCCCGCCGCAAGGGCACGGTGCTCCAGTTCGGAGTTACCCGCTTCACATCCGCCGAGTTCCCCGTGAACCACTTCCTGCGCAACGAACTGGTGATGGTGGCCTCGGTGGGCGCCGAGTGTGTGCACTACTTCGGCACGGCCGTGGGCATGCTCACCAGCGGGCAGCTCGACCTGGCGCCACTCATCACACACTGTCTGCCGTGGGCCGAGGCGCAGCGCGCGTTCGACCTCTATGCCGACCATGCGGACGGTGCGCTCAAGGTGGTGCTGGCGCTCTGAGGAGCCCTCTTACTCGGCCCGCTCGACCGCGATGCGGGCGCCAGCCGGGATGTCGGCCAGTTCATCGGGGTCGCCGTTCAGCATGCCCACCACGTTCACGGGGCTGGCCGGCGTCTGGCCGTAGAAGAGGCACAGGCAGTCGCCCGGGGGCCAGAAGGCCACAGTGCCCGAGGGCACGGCGGGTTGGGCATCGTCCTCCTCGCGGTGCACGGGGATCTCGAAGTAGACCTCCTTGCCCCACAGGCGCGCACCGCTCTCGAAGGGCAGGGCCGCCCAGATCGCGGTCGCCGTGGGGGTGTCGTTCAGTTCGGCCGTCATCTCGAGCTGGCCGCTGGTCACGCGGATCTTCGGCATGGCAGCCTCCTGAAAGCGAAGGCAGAGAAGCACGGTCAACGAGCGTGAGTGTAGTTGTGGCCGGGCAGTGTGTCAAGGACTTCACTATGGAGGAGAGAAGGATGTACCGCGGGCGGATGGCACTGGCGGCGATGGCGGTCGCTTTCGTGGGGATCGGGACACTTGAGGCAGGAGCGGCCTGGCCCGAGCGGGCCGAGGTGGTGGCCGACGGCATGAAGTTCACCGAAGGCCCCGCCTGGAACGCGAAGGGCTTCGTCGTCTTCAGCGACATCCCGGCCAACCGTATCTACCGCTGGCAGGAAGGGCAGAAGCCCCAGGTGTTCCGCGAGCCGAGCCAGAACTCCAACGGCTTGGCGTTCGACGCCAAGGGCCGCCTGCTGGCCTGCGAGCACGGGTCGCGGCGTGTGACGCGCACCGACCTGGACGGCAAGGCCACCGTCCTGGCCGACCGCTTCGAGGGCAAGCGCCTCAACAGCCCGAACGACCTGACGCTTCACTCGGACGGCTCTGTCTACTTCACCGACCCGCCCTACGGGCTGGGAGGCAGGAAGGGCGAGCTGGGCTTCAACGGCGTGTTCCGCATCGCGCCCGACGGCACGCTCACCCTCCTCATTCGCGACATGGACCGCCCGAACGGCATCGGGCTCTCGCCCGACGAGAAGTGGCTCTACGTGGACGATTCGGCGCGCAAGCACGTCAAGGTCTACGCCCTGGCGCCCGATGGCACGGTGAGCAACGGGCGGGTCCTCATCGACCTCGCTCCCCACGGCACCCGCGTGACCGACGGGCTGAAGGTCGACGCCGAGGGGAACCTCTACGTGACGGGCACGGAGGGCGTCTACGTGGCGAGTCCTGGGGGCAAGTTCCTCGCCCGCATCGCGTGCCCGGGCCAGTGCACGAACTGCTGCTTCGGCGGCCCGGACCGCAAGACCCTCTTCGTGACGGGGCGGCAGCGCGAAGGCGGCGGCACGCTCTACCGCGTGCGCGTCCCCATCGCCGGCCTCCCGGAGAAGTGAGGCTCGCTCGGCGGACCGGGAATCCCATCTACGGACTGTGGTCGCGGCGGGGCGGGGTGCGCTCAGGTGCGCCTGGGGAGGGGGGGCGGAGTTCCTCGAGGGCGGCGAGGAGGGTCTGGATGTCGTGGGGGAGGGGGGCGGTGAATTCCATGGGCTTGCCGGTGATGGGGTGGGCGATGCCGATGCGGTGTGCGTGGAGGGCCTGCCGTTCGATGAGGGGCTCTTCGTCCTCCGTGGGGCGGTCTCCGAGCAGCTCGGAGCGGTGGAGCGCGGCGCGGTGGCCGTAGAGGGCGTCCGCGACCACGGGGTGGCCGATGTGGGCGAGGTGGACTCGGATCTGGTGGGTGCGGCCGGTGAGGATCTGGACGTCGAGCTGGGCGAAGCCGCGGAAGCGGCGGCGCACGCGGTAGATGCTGCGGGCAGCCTTGCCGTCGCGCCGGACGGCGATGGCTTGGGGGTTGCGGGGGTGGCGGCCGAGGGGCGCCTTGATTACGTCGGAGTCGAGCTCGGGCGCGCGCAGGACGACGGCGAGGTAGTGTTTCTCGACGGTGCGCGCCTCGAACTGGCGCGCGAGGGCGGCGTGCGCCACGTCGGTCTTTGCGGCCAGGATCACGCCGCTGGTGTCGCGGTCGAGTCGGTGGACGATGCCGGCGCGCAGCTCGCCGCCGGTGGCCGAGAGGGTGTGTGTGTGTCCGAGCAGGGCGTTCACGAGCGTGCCGCTCTGGTGGCCTTTGGCGGGATGGACCACCATGTCGGGGGGCTTGTTGACGACGAGCATGTGGTCGTCTTCGTAGAGGATGTCGAGGGGGATGTGCTCAGCGGCTAGCTCGGGGCCTTCGGGGATCTCGACGGTGAGTTCGATGCGGTCGCCGCGGCGGAGCAGGTAGCTGGGCTTGGCGGGCTGGCCGTTCACGGTGACCTGGCCGTCGCGGATGAGGCGCTGGAGGAAGGTGCGGGAGAAGTCCGCGATGGCGGCGGCGAGGTACTGGTCGAGTCGGCGGCCCTCGAGGCGTCGCTTGATGGTCACGCGCTGGTGGAACGTGCGTGTGGGCGTGTCGGGCATGGGGCGGTTCGAGAAGGGGGTACGAGATGGGTGAAGCAAACGAGGGCTCTGGCGCGGCGGTGCACCAGAGCCCTCGTCGGATGGGTGCGATGGGCGGCGGCGTCAGGCCGCGCCGATGAGCTCCTTGGCCACGTCGACGGCGGACGCCGCGTCGGGGGCGTAGCCATCGGCGCCGATCTCGTCGGCGTAGTTTTGTGTGACGGGAGCGCCGCCGATGATCACCTTGGCCTCGATGCCGGCTTCCTTGAGAGCGTCGATGACGTTCTTCATTTGGGGCATCGTGGTGGTGAGGAGTGCGGAGAGGCCGACGAGCTTGCAGCCCTGCTCCTGGACGGCGGCGATGAACTTCTCGGGGGCGCAGTCGATGCCGAGGTCGACGACGTTGAAGCCGGCTCCCTGGAGCATCATGCCCACGAGGTTCTTGCCGATGTCGTGCAGGTCGCCCTTGACCGTGCCGATGGCGATGCTTCCGATGGGCTGGACGCCCGCTTCCTTGAGTTTGGGCTCGAGGATCTCCATGCCCCACTTCATCGCCCGGGCGGCGATGAGCACCTCGGGCACGTAGAACTCGTTGTTCTTGAACTTCACGCCCACGACGTTCATGCCGGCGATGAGGCCGTTGTTGAGGATGTCGCCAACGGGCAGTCCTTCTTCGAGTGCCTTGGCAACGGCATCCTTGGCTTCCTGCGCCTTTCCCGAGATCACGTAGTTGGCGAGTTCCTGAAGGTCAGCCATGGGCGCCATCTCCTAGTTCGAGGTTCCCGGGGCGGTGGCCGTCGCGGGCCGAGGACCCGGTGTGTCCTTCGTTCCATTCTCCCGCGTGGGTCGGCCGAGTTGTGCGAGTTGGAACTCCGCCTGTTCCGCGCACCATCCGGCCGTGGGGTCGTCGCGCAATGATCGGTAGATGCGGCGGGCCTCGTCGAGGTTTCCGAGCAGCTCGCTGCATAGGGCCATGTGGAATCGTGCGAGAATGGCATGGTAGGGGATGGGCGAGTTGCTCGCCTCCTTGAAGTGTTCGAGGGCGCGCGGGTACTGGCGGAGCTCGAGGCGCGCCTTGCCGGCTTCGTAGCAGGCCACGTGGAGGTGGCGGTGCTCCGGGAAGTCGGCGATGAACTGCTCGGCGGTGTCGGCTGCCTTCTCGAGGTGGGCCTTGGCAGCGGACGGGTCGTCGGCCGCGGAGCTGGCGAGGCGGGAGTGGCCGAGGGTGGCCTCGAGGAGGCTCACGGCGGCCACGGGCTCGCCCGGGTGCTCTCGCGCCATGGAGACTATCTCCTCGAGGAACTTCTCGGTCTGCTTCCTCGGGTCCTTGGCGTCGGCCTGGGCGAACTTGCTGGCGAGGTGGAAGCGGTCCTCCCACGGCTGGTCGGTGCGTGCCACGCCGCTGCGCGCGATGATCACCCAGACGATAGACACCGCGATGAGCAGGCCGATGACGATGCCTGCCGGGAGGGCGTAGGGCTCGGCCTTCTGCCAGGCATGAGAGAGGGCCTCGGCGAACTTGTCTGGGTGCTTGACTTCGCTGTAGCGGTGTTTCGCCACGTGGCTTCTTCCGTTCCAGAGGCAAGGGGTGCTGGTACGCCCGGCAGGACTCGAACCTGCGACCTGCGGTTTAGGAAACCGCCGCTCTATCCTGCTGAGCTACGGGCGCGCCGTGACCGGTTCGGGGCGCTGAAGGCTCCTATTCGTCCTCGCTGGCGTAGTCGACGAGGGTAATGACCTCGTGTGGGGCCACCTTGGCGCGGCCGCCGAGGAAGCTGAGCTCGATCATGAACGCACAGGCGACGACCACGCCCCCGGCGGCTATCACCATGTCGCAGCAGGCCTTCATCGTGCCGCCGGTGGCCAGCAGGTCGTCCACCATCAGGACTCGCGCGCCGGAGGGCACTGCATCGCGGTGCATCTCCAGCGTGTCCGTGCCGTACTCCAGGTCGTAGGTGGCCTGGTACGTTTCGCGGGGGAGCTTGCCCTTCTTGCGGATGGGGACGAACCCGACGCCCAGGTCGATGGCCACCGCGGGTCCCAGGATGAAGCCGCGTGCCTCGGTGCCGGCCACGAGGTCTACGTTGCGGCCGCGAAAAGGCTCGGCCAGGCGTGCGACGGTCTGGCGGAGAAGCTCGGGGTCGGCCAGGACGGGGGTGATATCGCGGAAGACGATCCCCGGCTTCGGGTAGTCGGGGACTCCGGGGATGGCTTGCTTCAGACGATCCACCGCTTGCTCCTGGGCCGGCTGGCTGGGTACGACGGCGTAAGAGTGTACCACCAAGCCATATCTTCGTCAAACCCTTTTGGCCGGTGTCCGCGGGGTCTTGTGAAAGGACTCATTCGGAAGGGTTCTGGTCTTCGGTGAGGTACTCGTGGAGCTTGATGAGGGCTTCGTTCTCGATCTGGCGAATGCGCTCGCGGGTGAGGCCGAGGCGGGCTCCGATTTCCTCGAGGGTCATGGGGGTGTGGTCTTCGATGCCGTAGCGCATGCGCAGCACCTGGGCCTCACGCTCGCTGATGACGTCCAGGAGGTCGCGGATCTTCTCCTTCTCGTATTCGTCGAAGAAGCGCTGGTCGGGCCTGGGGGTGGTGCGGTCCTCGATCACCTCGTTGAGCGAGCACAGGAGGTCCAGGCTCACCGGCTGGGTGGCGGTGAGGGTGGCGTTGATGACTCGCTTAATGACGTTGACGTTGTCGGGCGAGAGGTTGATGGCCTTGGCGATTTCCTCGACTGTGGGGGTACGGCCCAGCTTGGCGGTGAGCTCCGCCGAGGCGCTTTTCCAGTGGGCGATCGTTTCCACCATGTAGGCGGGGATGCGCACGGTCTTCACGGTGTTGGTGATCGCGCGGCGGATGGCCTGTTTGATCCACCACGTGGCGTAGGTGGAGAAGCGGCAGTCCGCATCGGGCGAGAACCGCTCGACGGCCTTGAGCAGGCCGATGTTGCCCTCGGCGATGAGGTCGGAGAAGGACAGGCCGCGGTTGACGTAGTTCTTGGCGATGGAGACCACCAGGCGAAGGTTCGACTTGATCATGCGGTCGCGGGCCGACGTGTCGCCCTTCGCCAGTGCGGTGGCCAGTTCCTTCTCCTGGTCCGCGGTCAGGAGCGGGATCTTGCTTATGTCCTGGAGATAGGCTCCAAGAGCGGCTTCGCGGATGATGGCACTTTCTCCTGCTGGTTATGCAGCAATCTCGGGAACGACTCCCCGCCACCGCGGTCTGCGGAACGTCGACGGCTCCTGCCCTGCGTTCGGGGGTGCGGCGCGACAGGCGACCGTCCCTGGCCTTTGGCGCTGTCCGGAGGTCCTACGCCGCGCATTATACCAGACTTGCAGGCTGGGTCAAACCTCGGCCGGGTTGCCAGTGGCGAGGGGGAGCCGTGTCCTCACGGCGAATGGAGCGCCGGGGGGTCCTGGGCGGGCGATGAGGGCCACTTGGAGGGCTCGGAAGCGGAGGGGCGTCCAGGTGGTCAGGAGCCGTTCGGCCATTGCCTCGGCCTGGGTGCGGTTCGGGAAGCGGCCCACGGACAGGTGGGGCGTGAAGCCGCCTGGGAAGCGGCCCACGTCGTCGCACCAGGGCATGGCCTGGGCGAGGGCGGCCTGGAGGGCGATAAGCCGGTCTGACGGCTCCGGGCGGAGCCACAGCGTGGCCGAGCCGCGCCCGTGGACGAAATGGCCGAAGCTCGCGAGCGTGGCCTCGAACGGCTCGACGGTGGCTGCGGCGGGCGTCAGGAGCGCGGCGGCCTCGTCCAGGCGAGTCTCGGGCACGAAGGGGTAGAGGAGCGTCACGTGTGGCATCCAGCGGACGAACTGGGGGTCGTGGGCGCTCCGGATGGCCTGGATCGGTTCCCAGATCGTCTCGGGTGGAATGAGCACGACAGCGGTGAGCGCCACCTTCGGGGCGGCCTCGAGCGAGCGTGGGTCCATGAGGGTCCTCGCGTGGGGGCGGCGGCTTGCGGCTCGGATCGGCGGCCTGTAGAATAGAACGAGTTGGGACGGAACGCAAGTGTAGTAAGGCGAGGCAGCCGTGGACGACGACGCAAAGTGCATTGTGATCAAGGGTGCGCGCGAGCATAATCTCAAGGGGTTCGACATCCGGATCCCGCGGGATCGCCTGGTGGTGATCACCGGGCTGAGCGGGTCGGGCAAGAGTTCGCTGGCGTTCGACACCATCTTCGCCGAGGGGCAGCGGCGCTACGTGGAGAGCCTCTCGTCCTACGCCCGCCAGTTCCTCGAGCAGATGGAGAAGCCGAACGTGGAGTCGGTGGAGGGGCTGGCTCCCACCATCTCCATCGAGCAGCGCACGGGGGCCGCCAATCCGCGCTCGACGGTGGCCACGACCACGGAGGTCTACGACTATCTCCGCTTGCTCTACGCCCGCGTGGGCCAGCCCCACTGTCCCGAGTGCGGCCGCCCGATCCGCCAGCAGTCGGCCGAGGAGATCGTGGACGCTGTGCTGGCGTTTCCCGCGGGCATTCGGGTCATGGTGCTGGCGCCCGTGGTGCGTGGCCGCAAGGGCGAGCATCGCGAGGTGCTCGAACGGATCGCGCGCGAGGGACTCGTCCGCGTGCGCGTGGACGGAGAACTCCATCCCGTCGAGGAGGCTCCCAAGCTCGATAAGCGCAGGAACCACTCGATCGAGGCCGTGGTGGACCGCCTGGGGATCGGTCCCGACCGCCGTTCGCGCCTCCAGGATTCCGTGGAGACGGCCCTCGCCCTCGGCGACGGGCTGGTGGTCATCTCGCGGTCGCTTGGCGAGGGCTGGGACGATACGCTGTTCAGCCAGCACTACGGGTGCCCCGACTGCGGGGTGAGCATCGAGGAGTTGGCCCCGCGCCTCTTCTCGTTCAACAGCCCCTACGGGGCGTGCCCCGAGTGTGGCGGGCTGGGCACGTGTATGGAGTTCGACCCCGACCTCGTGGTGCCCGACGCCGCGCTCTCGCTCGAGGACGGTGCCGTCCACGCCTGGCGGCGTGGCGAAGCGATGTCCGCCTGGTACAACCGTGCGCTCGCTCGTTTCGCCGGCGACTTCGGGGTGTCGCTCGACACGCCGTTCAGGAAGCTGGGGAAGGCGGCCCGCCGCATCCTGCTGCACGGCACGAGCGATGCGGACGAGGCGAAGCACGGGGCGTCGTTTCGCGGCGTGCTGCCCGACCTGGCGCGGCGCTTCAGGAAGACCGAGAGCGATTCGGTGAAGGCCCGGCTGATGGGCTACATGGCCGAACTGCCATGCTCGGCGTGCGGGGGGGCTCGGCTGCGGCGCGAGGCGCGTGCGGTCACGGTGGGGGGGAGGCCCATCCACGAGCTCGTGGGGCTCTCCATCGGCGCGGCGTGCGAGTTCCTGCTCGGCCTCGCACTGCCGCCCGAACGTGCCGCCATCGCCCAGCCGATCCTCAAGGAGGTCGTCCAGAGGCTCCAGTTCATGGTCGACGTGGGCGTGGGCTACCTGACTCTCGACCGTGCGAGCGCCACGCTCTCGGGGGGCGAAGCCCAGCGCATCCGCCTCGCCACACAGGTGGGCTCGGGCCTGGTGGGCGTGTGCTACGTGCTCGACGAGCCGACCATCGGCCTCCATCAGCGCGACAACACCCGCCTTCTGGACACCCTGCGCCGCCTCCAGGGCCTGGGGAACTCCGTGCTCGTGGTCGAGCACGACGAGCAGACCATCCGCAGTGCCGACCACATCGTGGACCTCGGCCCGGGCGCGGGCCTCCACGGCGGCGAGATCGTGGCCCAGGGCACCCTGGCGGAGATCCTGGCCGCGCCCGACTCCCTCACGGGGCAGTACCTCTCCGGCCGCGTGAGCATCGCGACCCCGCCCCGCCGGCGGCGCCTGACGAAGCGGCGGGCTGTGGTCGTCCACGGAGCCCGGGCCAACAACCTCAAGAACATCGACGTGGCCATTCCCCTCGGCGGCCTCGTGTGTGTGACGGGGGTGAGCGGGTCGGGCAAGAGCACGCTGGTGAACGACATCCTCTACCGCGCTCTCATGCGCCACTTCCACGCTAGCCGCGCCAGGCCGGGCGAGCACCGGCGACTCACCGGCGTCGGCCGGATCGACAAGGTGATCATCATCGACCAGAGCCCCATCGGCCGCACCCCGCGGTCCAACCCTGCGACCTACACCAAGGTGTTCGGGGACATCCGGGGGATTTTCGCGCAGCTCAAGGACGCCAAGGTGCGCGGCTACAAGCCCGGCCGCTTCAGCTTCAACGTGGCCGGAGGCCGATGCCAGGCCTGCGATGGCCAGGGCACCAAGCGCATCGAGATGCACTTCCTGCCCGACATCTTTGTGACCTGCGAGGCGTGCCACGGGCGGCGCTACAACCGCGAGACCCTCGAGATCCGCTACCGCGGCAAGAGCATCGCGGACGTGCTGGACATGCAGGTCGAGGAGGCGCTGGAATTCTTCTCGGCCTTCCCGCGCGTCACGCGCATCCTCCAGACCCTGCACGAGGTGGGACTCGGGTACATCGCCCTCGGCCAGTCCAGCACCACGCTGTCGGGCGGCGAGGCGCAGCGCGTGAAGCTCTCGGCGGAGCTGGCCCGCGTGGCCACGGGAAGCACCCTCTACATCCTCGACGAGCCGACCACCGGCCTGCACTTTGCGGACATCTCGCGCCTTCTGAGCGTCTTCGCCCGCCTGGCCGACCTGGGGAACACCCTGGTGGTCATCGAGCACAACCCCGACGTGATCAAGTGCGCGGACTGGATCATCGACCTCGGCCCGGAGGGGGGCGACGACGGCGGACGCATCGTGGCCGAGGGGCCGCCCGAGGTGGTCGCCACCACGCCCGGATCCTACACGGGCCAGGTGCTTGCCGACCACCTGGGATGACGGGGACAGCCACCGAGACGTCTCGAGAGGCGCAAAAAAAGGTTGGCTCATCCGACTAAAGCGATCTTGGACAGGTGTAGGGCCTTGATCTTGAGCTTGAGGAAGTCAATGTCTCGGAAGCCATAAGCCTGTCGCTGGAGGAGCTTGATCTTGGTGTTGGTGCCTTCAA
>Ga0272441_10007619_pt1 | contig 17523 bp, 15 predicted proteins | sample SSMProp6N_FD_193582 | JGI IMG/M metagenome (GOLD analysis project Ga0272441, IMG submission 193582) | Marine sediment archaeal communities from Little Sippewissett salt marsh, Falmouth, MA, United States - SSM-Prop-6N | ecosystem: Environmental > Aquatic > Marine > Wetlands > Sediment ...
CGGTGTGTCAACAGCTGTCCCGTGAACATAGATATACGAAAGATCATAACCGATATCGCGCGCATAAAGGAAGCATAATGGAAAAGAATCCCTATATACCCATTCCCGTTGATGTAGACAAGATCATCACGGAGGTGACGACCAAGGACATCAAGACCTTCCGGTTCACCTTTGTCAATGAAGAAGACGAGAAGGCCTTTCAGTACCTGCCCGGACAGTTTGCGGAACTCTCCATCTTCGGCAAAGGCGAGTCGCCCATCGGGATTGCCTCATCTCCCACGGACAGCGGGTATATAGAATTTACGGTACAGAAGGCGGGTGTCGTCACATCGGAACTCCATAATCTGGAAGAAGGGGCGCGCATGGGTGTCCGGGGGCCGCTGGGAAATACCTGGCCCATCGAGTATCTGGAGGGAAAAGACATCGTCATCGTCGGCGGCGGCTTTGCCTTCACCACCCTGAGATCCCTCATCAAGTACATGATTGATGAGGAAAACCGGTCGCGTTTCGGAAAGATCACCGTCGTCTACGGCGCCCGGGAACCGGGACTGCTCATCTACAAGGATGAGCTTGCCCAGTGGGAGGCGAGAGACGACGTGGATATGTATGTCACGGTGGACAAGGGTGACGAAACCTGGACGGGGAGAGAGGGCTTTGTCCCCACCGTCTGCAAGGAGGTGGCTCCCAGCTCGGAGAATGCCGTCACCGTTATCTGCGGACCTCCCATCATGATCCGCTTCACCCTGCCCGTCTTTTTCGATCTGGGATTTTCCCGGGAGAACATCTATACATCACTGGAAATGCGAATGAAATGCGGCATCGGCAAGTGCGGCCGCTGCAACGTGGGCCACAAGTATGTCTGCAAGGACGGCCCCGTCTTTTCCCTCGCCGAACTGGATAAACTGACGGGAGAATACTAGACGCAGATAAGGCAGATAAGGGGTCAAATCCCAGATAAGCCCAGATAAGGGGTCAAATCTTTAATCTTGACTTTGGAGGCTGTTCCATATAGACATCTCTCATGACCCGGCCTTTAAGAATCCAGTTTGAAGATGCATGCTATCATGTAACCTGCCGTGGCAATGCCCGGCAGGACATATTTCTTGATGATTCGGACAGGCTATCTTTTCTCGAACTCCTTCGGCGATCTTCAGACATCTATCAGGTACACGTCCTGGCATATGTCCTGATGACCAATCACTTTCATCTCCTTGTCAAGACACCGCTCGCCAATCTCCAGAAATTCATGCGCCACTTTAATATCTCCTACACCTCCCATTTCAATACGTTCCACGGGAGAGTCGGTCATCTTTACCAGGGACGGTATCAATCATTTTTGATAGATGCCGACAACTATCTCCTCGAAGTATCACGATATATACATCTCAATCCTGTCAGAGTAAGAGGGCATGATGACCTCTCGTTCACAAAAAGACGGCATTACCTGAACCGCTATCGGTGGAGCAGTTATCCTGGTTACCTGTCGAAGGGTCGGCGTGAATCGTGGATGAACTATTCCGATGTGCTACGCTATTTTGGTGATGATGATCCGGGAGGCCGGCAACAGTACGCCCGCTTCGTTGAAGCGGGATTGTCGGAAGATATTGCAAGCCCCCTTGCACAGGGGAAGGGGCACGGCATTATCGGGTCATCGGAGTATATCGAAAGGATCAAACGTCGATTCCTTATCAGCGATCGTGCGCGTGAACTGCCCGCCGTGAAGAGCATCATAGGTCATATATCGCCGGAGACGATCCTCGCAACAATATCGAAAAACACAGGTGTTCCAGAGACGGCCTTTTTGAAAAAAGGTTACAAGGGAGGTATCGCCCGCGTGCTTGCCATGGAACTGTTGTATCGCTATGGGGGGATGAACCAGAGGGAAATCGGCGAGCTGATGGGTATCGATTACAGTGCCGTCAGTGTGGGGCGGGCGCGGTTTCGAAAGTTTCTCGAAAAAGATACAGAGTTGCTGCAACTGCTTGACAGAATCAAGGGTTCCCTGATTCAGGGATAAGGGGTCCTCTCTGACGAGTTACATGCGCCTGCGTTGCTCGGGGTTGCGGCTCACCGAAATGACGCACCGTTCAGGCATCTTCGATTTCATCACCTCTGGAAATAAGAAGGCCTTTTCTCTCATATATCTCTCTTATAGTCATGGGGCGTTTTCCTTTGTACGCTGAGTAATGATTGAACTGCGGCAATCTGTGCCGGAGTGCCAGGGGTTGCATAGTCAAGATTAAAGATTTGACCCCATCCACCGCTTTTGACCCCAACCGCCGCATCCGCCGAAATTTTTTCTTGACAAAAAGGGATGATGAAGGCACTATATCATATATAATATATGACATGGTGTGGGATGAAACGGCAGGTCTTCAAGACAAAGAGTCAGGTGGTGTACGATTATCTCAAAGAGGGGCTTATGAACGGTGAGATACGGCCCGGTGAGAAGATCACCACCAGAACCGTTGCCGAGAAACTGGGGACCAGCGAGATTCCCGTACGGGAAGCCATCAAAATGCTGGAATCACAGGGTTTTGTTGAAGTTACCCCCCATGTCGGTGCCCGGGTCGTTCGCATCAATCGGGATGAGCTGGAAGAATTATATATGATCCGCAGTGAACTGGAGGGACTGGCGACACGGCTGGCCTCGGCCCATATCAGGAAGGGCGATATCGCCCGGCTGGAGAAGATACAGGAGGAACACAGAAAGGCCATCGAATCGAAGGACTCCAGAAAGATCGCAGAACTGAACCAGAAATTTCACTTTACCATATACGGGAGCTCTCCCTACAGAAATCTCTATGACATGATATATAACCTATGGGCTAATGCCAATATCAGCAGGATCAACAGTGTCTTTTTCCTGGCACCGGGTCGAGGGGAAGAGACGCTCCATGAGCATGAAGAGATCATCGAGGCGCTCAGGCGGGGTGATGGTGATCGGGCCAGTGACATTGTCAAGCGGCAGAAGGTGAAGGCCTTCGAGATACTGTCACAGGTTGTCTCCTCGGAATAACCGGGGAAGAAGGTCTATGAAATAGGCGTACTACAGTGTTCGTATCGAAGTGGGGGGGACAGGAGCGTTCAGCAATTTTATACACGACGATGCAGCGGTGAGGTGCCGTTGCCTCATGATTGCCCTGCAGGGTATCCCTGCGTAATCAATTCAAAGGAGAATATGGATGAGTGTGAAGACAGGAGCCGATGGGCTGACTCGAAGGATTGCCCGATTTGTCGTCGAAACCAGGATGCAGGACATCGACGGTGCCGCCTATGAACATGCGAAGGTCGCCCTGCTCGACTGGCTGGGCTGCGCCATGATTGATGTACAAAATCCGCTGGTGATGAAACTGCTCCGCTATGCCGATTGCGAGGGGGGAAACGAACAGGCAACCATTTTGGGACAGGGCATCAAAAAGACGGTGACGCAGGCGGCCCTCATCAACGGCGCCGCCTCCCATGTGACCGATTACGACGATACGACAACCATCGACATCAGGCACGCGTCGGTGGGGCTCTTCCCGTCCCTGCTGGCCTGCGCCGAGTGGAAAGGTGCCAGTGGCGCCGAATTTCTCGCGGCCTACATCATCGGCTACAGAGTGGCTGAGGTGATGGGCAGTTGCGTCGGGATGGCTCAGTATACGGTGGGCTTGCATACGACATCCACCATGGGACATCTGGCCTCTGCCGCGGGCTGTGCACGCTTACTGGGGCTCAGTGAGCAACAGACCGTCTATGCGCTGGGTCTTGCCGGCACCCTTTCATCGGGACTCAAGGTCGTCTTCGGCACCATGACGAAGGCCTTTCACGCGGGCAATGCCGCCCAGGCCGGCCTCAGGGCGGCGCTCCTGGCGGCAGAGGACTTTACCTGCGCCGAAGATCTCCTGGAGGGTACCGACGGCTATCTGCAGGTCTTCGGGGGACACATAGATGATGAAGCGGTCAACAGCCTGGGCAGGACCTGGGATTTTGACCATCTGGCACAGAAATATCACGCCTCCTGTCACTTTACCCATTCCGCCATTGAATCGGTGCTCGCCATCGTTAACAATGAGGGAGTAGGCCCTGAAGACGTTGCGGCGATTCGCGTCCAGTCATCACACCTGGCCCTGAAGGCCGCAGGGAAAGAGGACCCGCAGACGGCCCTGGAAGGAAAGTTCAGTATTCCCTACTGCCTGGCCAATGCCATCCTCAGGGGTGACACGGGACTGCGGGCCTTTACCGATGAAAAGGTGAAGGATCCCGGCGTCAAGGACTTCATGCAACAGATATCCCTGTCCGTGAACGACGATCTCGAGCCGATGGCGTCACGGGTCACCGTGGAGACACGATCCGGGACGGTGCACGAGCAGTCCTGTGATGTCTTCAGAGAGATCCCGGGTCTGGAAGAAAAACGTATGCGCATACAGAAAAAGTTCATGGATATTGCTGCGGCCACCTTCGGTGAAAAGCGGGGGCGGCCGTTGATGGACCGTGTCCTGTCTCTGGAGACAGTGGGGGACATGAGGGACTTTGTTGCCCGAATATAGATACATGGGAGGGAATGATAATGAATACCAATAAGGATTTAGCCGGCATATTCCCCTATCTGGTGACACCGCTGGATGAAAGGGGTCATGTAAAGGAGGACGTCCTCGCCGAACTGGTCGACCATCTCATCAAGAAGGGAGTCCACGGCCTTACTCCGCTGGGCAGTACGGGGGAGGGGCCCTACCTGGACTGGGAGGCGAAGAAACGTACCATAGAGGTGGTAGTGGCGGCGGCGGCCGGTCGTGTCCCCGTGGTGGGGGGCATCAACAATATGACGACCCACGGTGCCGTTCGTGAGGCCGCCGAGACGGAACTGCTCGGTGTCGACGGCATCCTGACGGTCCTGCCCAGTTACTTTTCCATAGCTCCCGAGCAGATCGTTGGCCACTTCCGTTCCGTTGCACAGGCCGTTTCCTGTTCCGTCACGCTCTACACCAATCCCGCCTTTGCAAACTGGGATTTTACCGTTGACACGCTCCGGCAGATCCTTGAAGAACCCAATGTCCGGTATCTGAAGGATGCCTCCGGCAATATAGGCAAACTCATGTCGATAGTAACCATCCTGGGGGACCGCCTGAAGGTCTTCAGTGCCACCGCCTTCGTTCCCCTCTTTGTCTTCATGCTGGGCGGTGTGGGATGGATGGCGGGGCCGGCCTGTCTGATTCCCGAGCAGAGTATTGCACTCTATGAACTTGCCTGCCAGAAGAAGTGGGAAGAGGCGCTGGAATATCAGAAGAAGCTGTGGCCCCTCAATGTGGCCTTTCAGCGCTATTCCCTTGCTGCCTGCGTCAAGGCGGGACTGGAGATGCAGGGATTCCCCGTCGGTCCGCCCCTGTCTCCCCAGAAGCAGATAAGCCCCGAAGGGAAAAAGGATCTGGAGACCATTCTCAGAAATGCGGGGGCCCTGTAGCGGTATCCGGTCTCTGTCGCACCGCAGCGTGCCGGGAGGTATGTAACGCAACATGAGTGAAGATTAGCTTGCATGAGAAAGTGATTGACAGCCCTGTCATGGTAAAAGCCGAAAATTTGTAATCTCGTAAGGGTGAATAGATGATTAATGCAGTCAAAAGATTTATACCGGATCACTTGAGACCGTATCAATCGAGTGATGCGTTCAAGACAATGAAGAGGAGAACAATTGACAAGAAGAAAGAACCGTCAAAAACTGTTTTTTTGAACAGCCTGGAAGAGGCCTTTGACCTCTATGCCATACGATCAGGCATGTGCCTGTCATTTCACCATCACCTGAGGAATGGCGATTTTGTGTTACAAAAGGTATGTGAGGTTATCAAAAAACGAGATATAGCGGATCTGCATTTTGCCCCCAGTTCGGTGTTTCCCAGTTATACCAATATGGTTGCATTAATAGAAAATGGCACGATTACCGATGTCCATACAAACTACATAAACGGCCCGGTGGCACGAGTAATCAGTGAAGGCAAACTCAAGGGCACATTAATTATGAATACCCATGGAGGGAGAGCGAGGGCCATCGAAAGTGGTGATCTGAACATCGACGTTGCCTTCATAGCCTGTCCCGTAGTGGATGAATTGGGCAATGGGACCGGTTCCTATGGAAAATCGGCCTGCGGAACCCTGGGTTACGCAATAAGCGACCTGGAATATGCAGACAAGGTAATCCTGGTTACCGACCAGATTGTTGAAAAAATTCAAGATTTTCAAATCGATGGCAGGTATGTCGATGCCGTCGTGAAAATTGATTCCATTGGAGACTCACAGGGGATCGTTTCCGGAACGACAAAATTGACAGAAGATCCCCTAGGATTGAAGATGGCAGAGGACTGTTCCCTGCTGTTAGACTATCTGGGAATCATAAAGCCGGGCTTTTCCATGCAGACCGGTGCCGGAAAAACGTCACTGGCGGTTGTCAAGTATGTCAGGGACATCATGAAGCAAAAGGGTGTCAAGGGATCCTTTGCTTCGGGGGGCATAACGAAGAGCTATGTGGAAATGCTGGAAGAAGACCTCTTTGATGAGCTCTATGACGTGCAGTGTTTCGACCTTTCAGCGGTGCGATCGTACCACGAAAACAAGAACCACCGCGCCATGTCGGCATCACACTATGGGAATCCCTTCGAAGAAGACCCGGTGTCACGACGGTTGTCATTTGTCATTCTGGGGGCCGCTGAGATCGATCTGGATTTCAATGTCAACGTAACCACTGATTCGATGGGATATCTCATGGGCGGAAGCGGAGGTCATGCCGATATTGCATACGAATCAGACCTTACCGTTGTCATATCACTCCTCGTTAAATCGGGGAGACCATTGATCAAAGACAGGGTGATGACGGTGACTACACCGGGCGACGATATCGATATCTTGATCACCGATAGAGGAATAGCGGTAAACCCGAAGAGGGATGACCTGATACGGGCCCTTCAAGACAGCCCCTTTCCGATATACAGCATCGAAGCGTTATATCAACTGACTCATGAAATCACCGGTGTTCCGGGAAAGATTGAACACTCAGATGAGATTATCGGTTACGTTGAATACAGGGATGGAACATACATCGATTGTCTCTATAAAGGTAATACAAAGACGACGGGTTAAAGAGAACAAGAGGTGCGGGAGATACCGCGAGGTAGCATTACGTAATAATCTGTGAGGTGTGACATGGCTCAATATGCCCCTATTAGGACCATCCTGTTTGTGCCCGGCAACCGGCCTGAGCGGGTCGACAAGGCGGTGACGGCAGGCTCCGATGCGGTGGTTATCGATCTGGAAGACGCCGTTCCCCTGGCATCAAAGGAAGAGACACGGCCGCTGGTCAGGGAAAAGCTCCTGCAGTACGCAGAGGAGCACATCATGGTCCGTGTAAACGCAGTGGATTCCGGGTTCCTGCAGGGCGACCTGGATGCAGTCGTGACGGGGGCACTGCGCTGCATCATCGTACCGAAGGTGGAAGGGCCTGCCCATATCCGGGACATACACAGGCTCCTCGGTGAGGCCGAGGCGGCGAAGGGGATAGGGCCGGGCAGGATTTCCATCATTCCCCTCATCGAATCGGCACGGGCGGTGCAGAACATCCATGCAATTGTCTCCCAGAAGATAGAGCCGGAGCGGCTCCATACCGTGGCCCTCGGTGCCGCCGATTATACACTGGACATGGGTATCGAAATGACACGCGGGGGTGATGAACTCTTTTACCCCCGGTCGCGGATCGCCGTTGCCTGCAGGGCAGCGGGTATTGAACCTCCCCTGGATACGCCCTTCTTGATTGACGTCAGGGATGTAGAGGGACTTACCGCCGATGCCCTGCGGGCCAAGACGCTGGGATTTCAGGGAAAGCTCTGTATCCATCCCAGTCAGGTCGCCCCCTGTAACGAGATCTTTTCGCCCTCCCCAGGGGAGATAGCCTATGCCAGGCAGGTCATCGAGGCCTTTGACGAGGCCGAGGCCCGGGGACTGGCTGCCATACAACTGAAGGGAAAGATGATCGACTATCCCGTTGTCGAACGGTCAAAACGAATCCTGCGCCTTGCCGAACGCATGGGGGTGAACTGAACAGTATGCAGGCCCCGCTGCCTGCGGCGGTGGACAGCAACACAAGACGATCTGACAAAGGGTGCTTGCCGTGGACCTGTTAAACAAACTGGATCAAGGGAGATAGAGTCAATGAATACAACGTGCAATACGAATCGTCTGGAAGCGCTGATCATGTCCGGTCTTGCCAAGATACCCGTCGTGTCGGGCTATGCAAAGACCCATGGCTGGCAGTACGTCCTGTCCTGGTGTCACCGGATTACGGGGGGTATCCTGGTCCTCTACCTCTGGTTTCATCTCTACACGCTCTCGTCTCTGCATACGCCGGAGGTATACAACTGGAAGATGGGTATCATGTTCATGCCTGTCATTGTCTTCTTCGCATGGCTGTCGTCCATACCGGTCATTTTCCATGCCCTCAACGGGGGGAGGCTGATCCTCTATGAAAGCTTCGGCAGCAGACAGGACGAATCCGTGATCAGATGGACCCTCTCCCTCAGTTTCGTCTATGTAGTCATCCTCGGCATACTGATAGTCATGGAAAATCAGGAGGTATCGGCCGTCTTTTTCTGGCTTGTCATGATGGCGCTCTCCCTTGCCGCCGCCTGTGGTGTGGGGGCGAAGGTGTGGAGGAGTCCACACACCCTCTTCTGGAAGCTGCAGCGGACGACGGGGGCCTTTCTCCTCATCGCCGTTCCGGCCCACCTGTTGTTTTCTCACCTCAATCCATCGGTGGCCATGGAGGCGGAGACGGTCATTGCCAGGATGGACAACTGGTTCATCAAGATCGTCGACATGCTCCTGGCCCTGTCCGTTATCTATCATGGAGGATACGGTCTGTTCTCTATTACTGAAGACTATATCGCGTCACAGCTGACCAGGGTCCTGATCAGCGGAGCAATCGTCGTGGTATCCGTCGTGTTTCTGGTCGTTGCACTGAGCATCATCTTTACCATCTGAGAGTGAGGGATAGGACAATGGCACATATGCTGAAAGTGAATACCACATTGAGTTGCGATGTACTGGTTATCGGGGCAGGCGGTGCGGGACTGCGCTGTGCCGCCGAGATTCTCGAGCAGCGGCCCGGCGCGAAGGTGCTGGCCGTGACGAAGGTCGCCCACCCCCAGAAATCGCATACATCGACGGCACAGGGGGGCGTCTGTGCCGTCGATCCGTCGGACCCGCACGACAACCCCGCCTATCACATGTTTGATACCTGGAAGGGTTCCGACTGCAGTGCCGATCAGAATGTGGTGAAGAAGATCGTGGAAACGGGGTGGGACCAGCTCATGTGGCTCGAGAACCGGGGCATGCATTTCACCCGTCTCGAGGGAGGCGAACTGGGTAAGCGGACCTTCGGCGGGCATACATCGGACTTCGGAAAGGTGTCCTCCTTCCGGGCCGTCTTCGACGCCGATAGAACGGGAAAGAGCATGATGGATACCTGCTGGCAGGAGGCGGTCAAGGGGGGCATAACCTTTATCTCCCAGTCAGTCCTCACGGAACTGCTCTTCAGTGACGGCCGGTGCATCGGCGCCATCCTCTTCAGTGAGAAGGAGGGCGAGTTCATCGGTGTGACGGCCAAGGCGACGGTCCTTGCCACGGGCGGCTGCGGGCAGGTCTTCAGGATAACGACGAACTGCCGTGACAATACGGGAGACGCCCTTGCCGTCATCCTCCGGGCCGGGTTCCCCGTCATGGATGCCGAAGCGGTGCAGTTTCATCCCACGGGGATTGTGGGGCCGGGGATACTGGCCAGCGAGGCCCTGAGGAGTGAAGGGGGCATATTGCGGAACCGGGACCTGGAGCCCTTCATGGAACGGTACGCCCCCAAGATGAAAGAGCTCGCCCCCCGGGATATCGTGAGCAGGGCAATGGAATCGGAGATCCGCAACGGAAAGGGCGTCCTCAATCCCGATCACAACATAGAGCACGTCTGGATCGACCTCAGGGAACTCCCCGACTATGTCCATGATGTCAAACTCAAGGAGATATCGGGATTCTTCAAGACCTTTGCCAACATCGATCCCAAGAAGGAACTCTGCCCGGTGCGATCGAGCAACCACTATCACATGGGGGGGATACCGACGACGGAATTCGGCGAGGTCCAGCAGTCGGCGGAACAGATCGTCCCCGGGCTCTTCGCCGTCGGTGAGTGTGCCAGCGCCAGTTTTCACGGATTCAACCGGCTGGGCACCAACTCGCTGCTGGAATTGTTCACCATGGGCAAATTCGTCGGCGAGCGTGTCTGCGACTATATCCAGGACGGTGCCCTCACCGAGCTGCCCAAGGATGCGGGCGAAGCGACGTTCACTCAGTTTTCGAGATACCTGGAGGCGAGCGGGACGGGAAACATCGGGGTCATCAGGGAAGAGATGCGAAATCTCATGACTGCCAAGGTGGGGATATTCAGGAAGGGGGATGAAATGGCGGAGGCCATGGAATCCCTCAAGGAGCTGCGGGAACGGGCCGAGGCGGTTGCCCTTGCCGGCAGGACCACGAGGATGAACCAGGAACTCCGTCAGCGCTGGGAACTGGACAATCTCCTCGAACTCGCCATGATCATCACCAGGGGGGCCTACGAGCGGAAGGAGTCGCGGGGCGGGCACTACCGGGACGACTATACCGAACGGAGCGAGGAATTCGATTACCATACGCTGGCCTATATGACGGAGTTCGGATCGGTACGGCTCGGAAAGCGGTCCATCGATATGAGCATCTTTGAGGCAGGGGGGGAACACTCTGAGTACTTCAAGATGATCCCCCGGAAATACTAGGGGACGATGTCGTACACTGCATGACGTAACAACAGTACAGGGAACACGTGGAGGAAGATATGGCTGCCAATTATGATATAACGCTGGATATCAAGCGGTACGATCCCGATACACAAAAGACATGGGTGCAATCCTACCAGATGGAAGCGGGACGGATACTGCGATTCGTCGATCTCTTCAGAAGGATCAACAATGAACAGGACCCGTCACTGGCCTGGGGGTCATCGTGTGAACACGGCCAGTGCGGAAGCTGTTCCGTTCGGGTGAACGGGAAGCCCCTGCTTGCCTGCGAACTCCTCGTCGAGAATGCCGTCGAGGAATTTGGAACGACGAGATTCCGGGTCGAACCGATCGGTGTCGCCCCCGTGGTCAGGGACCTTGTCGTCGATCTGGAAAAGGCCTACGAGAGGGTGCACCGGGCCAAACCCTACCTGATCAAACGGGCCCCACTGCCCCCTTCGTCCAGTTATTATCAATTGTCACCCAAAGAGATTGAGCGATATGAGGATGCGACGCGGTGCATCAATTGTTTCTGCTGCGCCGATGCCTGCATCAGCAGTCACAAGAACTTCATAGGGCCCAATGCGGCCATGGCGAGCATCGTCAGGCTCATGGATCCCCGGGAAGAGGAAAAGGAGGAACGGCTCAAACTGCTTTACAGTGAAGAAGGTATCTACCGGTGCCATTCATCGAAGGCCTGTTCCTTTGTCTGTCCCAAGGAGATTGACGTGGCCCATTTCATCGCCCTCGCCAAGGAGGGTGACTTCGGGGGTGACGACGGCCGATCCTAGGGAGATGGGGCAGTGGATATAGTGAGGATCATTGTTACAGCATAAGAAGCAATGATGTATATGAAGACGGAGTGAGTGCTTGAAAGGAAGGAGATATGTATGGGTACGACGAGGAGACTGGCCGAGTTTGTTCACGACACGGGATATGATGATATCCCCGGCGAAGTTCTGACAAAGGGGAAGGAGTGCTTTCTCGACTGGCAGGGCGTGGCACTGGCCGGGACGACAGACCCGATAACAGAGATCATTATGGCCTATGTGAGTGAGGCGGGGGGCAGGGAAGAGGCGAGTGTCATCGGCTCCAATATCAGGACGAACGAGGCCCACGCGGCACTGGCCAACGGTGTCCTGGGACATGCCCTCGATTTTGACGATTACCACGATGAGACGGTCATTCATGCCTCTGCCGTCTGCATTCCGGCGATCCTGGCGGTGGCCGAGGCCCGGGGTATGAGCGGCAGGGATGTCCTGACGGCGATAATCATCGGGATCGATGTCTCTATCCGTGTCGGCCTCGGTCTGGGGGATTATCACTACCAGCGCGGCTGGCATACGACGGCGACGGCGGGGATATTCGGCGCCACGGCCGGAGTGGCGAAGCTGCTGAAACTCGACGTCGATCAGCTTATCAATGCCTTCGGTATAAGCGGCACGCTGGCCAGCGGGGTGCGACAGGTATTCGGGACGATGACCAAACCGCTGCATGCCGGCAAGGTCTCCATGGAGGGTGTCATGGCCGGGTTCCTCGCCCAGAAGGGTTTTACCTCGTCACAGACGATGATCGAAGGAGAGCTGGGCCTGCTGGAGGTCTTTACCGATGCCCCCCACGAAGACCTCATTCTCAAGGACCTGGGGTCGGAATACTACGCACCCCATCTCAGCATCAAGCCCTATCCTACCTGAGCCTGAACGCATTCGACGATGAATCTCCTGGAGGAGATCAGGACCCGGGTAAATCCCAATATAGAAGATGTGGAAAGGATAGATCTGGACATCGGTCCCGTCGCGTCGACGGCGGCCTCCATGTACAGAGAACCAAAAATCGGCGTGGAGGGCAAGTTCAGCGTCTGGTTCCTTGCCGCCCTGGCCCTTGCGGAAGGCGATGTCACGGTGGACAAGTTTACCGATGAAAAGGTAAATGATCCACGGATTGTACGTCTCATCCGGAAGATTACGACGACACTCGATCCCCGTATCGGCTTTGGTGCCCGCCTCTATCTCAAGATGAAGGACGGGAGGGAATTCAGGGAATTTCTGGAGAAGCCGAAGGGCGATCCCGATAATCCCCTGACCTTCGAAGAACTGACGACGAAGTACCGGCATGCCGCCCGGCTCGCCATTCCCGAGGAGCATATTGATATATTGATTGAGAAGATCAGTACACTGGAGACGATTACTGACATCAACGAGATCGTTGGTCTGACCGTCACGAAGTAACGGTAACGAACGGAACAGACAGTACCCTTATTGGCATGCCGGTTTACCTCTTTCCATTGATGGGGTGCCGGCATGTACCGGGGGGTGCAGCCAGGTTTACGGATCAGATGACCGGGGATTACGCGATTCACCGGGAGTGCCCCTGGGGGCCATTCAGCAGGTCTGACTGACGAAGTCGGAATTGGTTTTCAATGTGGTATGACCCGGCTGTATGAGATGATCCGTGTCTTTACACCGGGGGAGGGAAGCCCTGTGGTTATGATGAGGTACGAGTGATCGGAAACGGTACTGCACTGATGTGATGGGATCTGTTGCTGTAATCTCCGTCCCCGCCTGGCCTGTCCAGGCCTGCATTAACAGTCTGCCGACTATGACATAGAGATCAAGGGTGAAGTGTCCGGACGCTTCGGTTTTGAGTTGACTGTGTTACCGTTGATCCTGCTGTTGCTTCATTTTCAGCCATGCTTCCCAGTAAAATCTCCCGATGCAGAGGAAAACGGCCAGCATCAGTAATCCGATCATGAAGGTAGGGCTGGTGCCATATCGATTGTCAATCCAGTATCCCACATAGAAGAACATGAAAGAGGCAATGGCGATAGTAAATCCCCAGGCCGTAATCTCCATGATCTGATTACAGGTGGATCTATGCTGTGCGTGCAAACGTGATATCATCGTACCTATCCTCCTTTCACATCAACTGATTCAGCTGATCAAGGATTTGAGCGTATCTATGACCGGTGCCGTGAATATGGCAACCAGGACCGTATAGAGGGCGAAGGAGCCAATGGCCTCACTGATGTAGATCTTTGAGTACTTATGTTTCAGAGAAATAATGATCAGTCCACCCACGATGAGACATCCGAGGTGAAAATAGGGGAAACTGCCCTGATCGGTGGCGATAAACTCTGCGTAACTGAAGGATGCCGTTGCGAGTACTACAAAGGCCGCCGTGAGTAATGTCTGTATTATGCGTTTCATGATTATCTTTCTCCTTTATCTTGTTTGAGAATCTTTGCCTTTATCTATATGAAATAATCGTGCCACACGATCCCGAGGCAATGAAAAATAATGTAAGTGTATGATTGTACATGGTAATATTAAATTGAGGTGTGATGAGTGACACTGATTTGGCACTGATTACCGGGGATGATATTGAAAGAAATGTTCAGCGGGTTGAAAAAAATATTAAATCCTAGTCCCGTTCAAAGACGATTCCGAACTTCTCCAGTTTTCTTTCAAAGGTGGGACGGGAGATACCGAGGATTTCGCATAGTTCTCCCTTATTTTTGTTGGTTTCTCTGATTACCCGTCTGATATGTATCGCCTGGATCTCGTCAAGCGTGAGAAATCTTCCCGAATCGGCGCGGCCTCTCACGCGTGGCGTATCGGTTATGCTTGAGTCTGTCGTCTGTTCAGTCAGTTCGGGAAACTCGTCCTTTCCCAGTGTCTGGCCCTTTGCGATGACGGCGGCACGCACGAGCAGATTTTCAAGCTCCCGTATGTTGCCGGGCCATGCGTATGAGAGGAAGAGTTCCATGACGTCATCGGAGATGCCTGCGATGTTCTTATGGAAATTTTTGTTGATCTTGCTGAGGAGATAGTCGACGAGCGGCAGGATGTCCTCTCTCCGCTCACGGAGCGGTGGTATGGTGATAAAGACAATATTGAGACGATAGAACAGGTCACTCCTGAATTTTCCCTCCTTGACCAGTGCCCTCAGATCCCTGTTTGTGGCCGCAATGATCCTGGCATTGACCTTGATCTTGTCCTTTCCGCCCACACGTTCAAATTCCATTTCCTGGAGCACTCTCAGGAGCTTGGCCTGGAGGTTGAGAGACATTTCACTGATCTCATCGAGAAATACCGTACCATGCCGGGCGAGCTCGAATTTTCCCAGTTTCTTGGATATGGCACCAGTAAAGGAACCCTTTTCATGACCGAAGAGTTCCGATTCCAGGAGTGTCTCTACAATGGCGGAGCAATTAACCGCTATGTACGGTTCGTCGCGGGATGTATTGTTATGGATCACCTGCGCTATCAATTCTTTCCCTGTTCCACTCTCTCCCTGGATAAGGACCGTCGTCCTGTTCTGGGAAACGACACCGATGGTCTTGAATATGTCACGCATCTCCGTGCCGGTACCGATGATGTCCCCCACCTTGAAGTCGCGCAGGGGGCCCGTCAGCAGACCGTCGATCTTCCGTTCCATATTGAGGTTTTTCAGGGCCTTTTTGATGGCAATATCCAGTTCATCGACATTGACGGGTTTGTGAATGTAGTCAAAGGCACCACATTTCATGGCCCTGATCGTCGTCTCCATGTCATGGTGAGCGGTAATCATGATGACCTTGGCATTTTCATTTTCTTCCCGGATGTCGTCGAGAACGGTAAATCCATCGATATCGGGGAGCCTGATATCGAGGATCACCACATCGGGAGACGTCTCTACATATCGGTTCAACCCGTCGGTGCCGGTTTGTGCCACGTGCACGGTGTATCCTTCCTCGGTTAGATACAGGTCGAGGGTTTCACAGATAGAACTGTCGTCATCGATAATCAGGATACTGGACATGATGTTGTTCCCCTTACTCCCTATGAGAAGTATGCGTATCTGTCACCGCTTCCTGGTTGACGGGAATGGTGATGGTGACTGTCGTTCCTTCGTCCCGTTTGCTCGCTATGTCTATCGATCCCTGGTGCAGAGTTATGATCTTTTGGACCTGTGTAAGACCCAGCCCTGTACCATATTTTTTCCTGGTAAAGAAGGGGTTAAAGAGGTGGGGCAGATCCTCCGCATCGATGCCGCAGCCATTGTCGCTGATTTCCACTAGTATGACCGCCTGTTTTTCGTCACCTGCACATTTTGTTGCTATGAGGAGTTTCCCCTCGGCTGCCATGGCATCGATGGCATTGTGGCAGATATTGATGAATACGCGTTCGAGCATCGCACCATCACCCATGATGGGGGGCGTATCTTCGTCGAAATGTATGTGGACATGGGTGTGTTTTTCGGCCCGGGCCTTCTCAGTCATTTCCAGTGCGTGTTCAAGGATGTTACGAATATCCAGTCGTTTCATTTTCGGTGTCGCCGGCCGTGCATAGATGAGGACATCATTGACCAGTTTTTCCAGGTGGTCGACTTCTCTCATGGCGATCTTGAATCGCTTCAGGTTGTTTTCCGATGGTTGCATCCGTTTTTCCAGTATCTGGAGGCTCATCTTTATGGAAGAGAGGGGATTTCTCACCTCATGGGCGATACCGGCCGACAACTGTCCGACGGCGGCAAGTTTCTGGCTCTCATAAAATTTCTTCTCCAGATTTTTAAAGGCCGTAATGTCTCGCTGCACGAAGAGGAAGCGATCGGTCCCCTTCATGGGGTGTGACGACAGGAGGAGGTGCCGTTTCGACCCGTCACGCGCCACCGCCTCGAGTTCGTAAGGGGTGTGAATCCCCCGTTGCAGCTCTTCCCACTTTGCAATCATGAAATCTCTGTTTTCCGGATCGATCACCTCCAGGAAATGTTTTCCCTTCATTGAGACCGGTTCATCTCTATCGCTTTTTTCCAGTTCCGAAGACGAGTAGTTGATTATACCGTTGCTCTCGATATCGAAGAGTTTTGCAGGCAGGCTGCGTATCATCAATTTGAGATAGAGATTCAACTCTTCGATCTCATTCTTGAGCTTTATATTGAGTTCCAGTTCGTCCTGGAGAGAATTGGTATATTCCTTCAGGTCATTTGCCAGTATCACCTCTTCGGATATGTCCTGCAGTGTCTCGATAGCCGCTATGATGTTTCCACTGTCGTCATAAATGGGGGCCGCCAGTATATAGAGGTACCGGCCTTTCCCCCCGAGGTTCTTGAAGAAGTCTCGCGCCGCATAGGCTCCCTCGATGATGTCGACCTCTTTCAACCCCTTTTCGCCATAATACTGTTTCATTCCCTCAATATCGCCGTCGATGATAAGGTGGGCCATGCCGGGTCGCTCTTCCTCATAAAAGGGGAGATAATGTTTCTCGGTGCCCACCATGCCGGCGGCATCGTATCCCGTCAGTGTGCTGCAGGCCTTGTTCCAGTACAGAATGGTGTGGTCTTTGTCCAGGACGAAGGTGGGGGTTGGCGATCCCTCCAGAATGCCTTCCAGGGTCTTGTGTTCCCTGATCAGTCTGTCCTGCAGTTCTTTTCGTTCCTTGAAATATTTTAATTCCTCCTTGAGGCGGAACTGGCGTACACCGGCGTAGGCGATGGACAGGGCGGCGATGATGACCACGATGATCAGCGAAAGGGCACCGATCATGATGTTGATAAAGGCCTTTCTCAGCAGGGCAATGACCGATCCGTAGGGTGTCGTAATGACCACGGACATGAGGGTGCCACCGGCGCGTACGGGGGCGTGGGCGATGATCCTCTTTTCCAGTGCCTTTCCGCCGTTCCGGACTTTGAAGGTCCCGTAGCCTGCCGTTCCTCCCAGGAAGAC
>Ga0272441_10007620_pt1 | contig 17522 bp, 11 predicted proteins | sample SSMProp6N_FD_193582 | JGI IMG/M metagenome (GOLD analysis project Ga0272441, IMG submission 193582) | Marine sediment archaeal communities from Little Sippewissett salt marsh, Falmouth, MA, United States - SSM-Prop-6N | ecosystem: Environmental > Aquatic > Marine > Wetlands > Sediment ...
GGTTATTGTCCGAGCCTGCTCTTTAACCCGGCTCAGGGCCGGCATCAGGATTCCCATCAACAATGCGATAATGGCGATTACCACTAACAGCTCTATCAATGTAAATCCACCCATTGTTTTTGTCTTTACCATAGTTTACTCCTCAATATTAGGGTTGAACGTATAGATTTTTCACACACATATATCTTGGTGCACATACCTTGCGCAATTTACTGAATTTTACCATTTTCCATCTTCTTATACAAGCACTTATTTTTCATTATAAGATATAACAATTGGATAACAAGGCCAAATTGCGCCAAATACTTGTCATTCTGCGAATTTTTGCAGAATTCGTAAGTATTCTAATCAGAATGTTCTACCTCTTATAATGACACCTGATATTGATTGGGGCTATAAACCGATTGATGATCTGCGTACTTTAAAATTAAGCGATAGTAAAAATTAAAGATATCAATTCCAAAACGGAGCCTTGAACCCCCTTTTTTGCCGAGAGTAAGAACAAGTTCTTTAAATAGCTTCTCGGGTGCCTTCAAAGTGTAAAAAACTGCCGGATAAAGCTTGACGGGCGGTGTTGTTAGCTGCAAAATGTTATCTCTCGCCTGCAAAAGCTGGTGGTTGGTAGTTTACTGGAGAACAACAATGCAAAAGCTCGTCTTGATTCTGGTTGTCGTGATAAATTTTCTTTACATTTTCTCTCGTGCCTTAATAGCCCAGTCGGTTACCGATCCCGGACCGGTTGCTACTGTCACCGTCTATGCCGGACCGCACACCCGGATTGACACACCCGTGTCGGTAGCTCTGGATGACATTCCGCTGGGACTGGCGGATACGGAATATTATTTACTCGAGATTACCCGCCGCTCCGGTTCACGTCGCCGGGGCGATTCCACAAAGGACCGCATTCCGGTTCAAATTGAGGCCGGAAGTCCGCCGACGCTGTGGTTTATTCTCCCGGGTACGACCGAGGCAAAAAGCAAAAGAATATTCGAACTCTACCCCGGTGGCGATAGTATTGCGTTGGCCCAAATAGAAGCAAAGAAGGATAATAAGAGGCTTGTCTTGCAACGTGACGAAGATCGAATCCTAAGTTATTATCATGGAATTATGCCGGCACCGGAAAATATTGGGAAAGTGCCGGAGGAAAACAGACCATTACTGGGGCGGAGCGGATTTATTTATCCGATCTGGTCCACTACGGGTAATATACTCACCGAGATTCACCCCAAAGACCATATTCATCATTTCGGGATATGGATGCCGTGGACGCATACGCGATACGAAGGCAAACTGGTTGACTTCTGGAATATCGACGATGGCACGGGGACGGTTCGCTTTTCGAAATTTATGTCTAAAACCGAAGGGCCGGTCTATAGCGGCTTTCAGGTCGAGCAGGACCACGTAGCTTTGAAAACGTCGGTCGGGGAGAAGGTAATACTCAAGGAACTCTGGGATGTCCGGGTCTATAATATCGGCGGCCCGGAGAAGGGCTACTGGTTGTGGGATTTCAAATCGACACAATGTAATGTCACCGAGCTTCCGCTGGTACAGGAGGAATATCGATACGGCGGATTCGCATACCGCGGCGCCGCGCAATGGAAAGGTTCGAACGCGGAATATCTGAGCAGTGAAGGCAAGACCCGGGCAGACGGCAACGGGACACGCTCCCGATGGTGTGAATTATCCGGCAGTATAGACGGACAATGGGAAGGTGTGACGATAATGAGCAATCCCAACAACTTCCGGCACCCCGAGCCGATGCGTATCCCCGATGCGAATTACGTTTATTTCGTTTATTGCCCGTCGGTATTGGGCGAATGGGAAATGAAACCGGGCGAGGACCACCTCTTTCGTTATCGACTTTATATGCACGAAGGAAAGGCTAGTGTCGAAGACAACGAGAGGTTATGGAAAGATTACGCCGAGCCGCCTGAGGCGAAAATTAAGCTTCGCAAGTCCAATGGTGCGGTTATGCTTTTCGATGGCAGGAATTTTTCCAACTGGATCAGTGACAGTAATAAACCCGTCGGCTGGGAGATCGAAGAGGGGGCAATGAAGGTTGTGCCGGGAACCGGTAATATTATGACCAGAGAAAGCTACCGGGATTTCAGGATGCACCTGGAATTCAAGCTGGCTGAAATGGCACCCGAAGTCAGCGGTCAGGACAGGGCCAACAGCGGCGTTTACATTCAACGCCGATACGAGGTACAAATACTCGATTCGTACGGCCTTGAGCCGCAGGATAATGACTGTGGTGCGATATATAAAGTCAAGGCCCCGGATTCGAACGCCTGTGCGAGACCGGGCCGGTGGCAAAGTTATGACATTATATTCCGGGCGGCTAGATACGACGGCGAAGATTCGTCTGTGAAAAAGATTGAAAACGCAAAAATAAAAGTATGGCAGAACGGAATTTTGATTCACAGGAATGTTTCGATTCCCGATAAAACCGGCGCCGGCCGGCCGGAAGGACCCGACCCGGGACCGATTCTGCTGCAGGATCACGGCAACGAAGTGTGGTTCCGCAATATATGGATTGTTCCGCTTTAAGCCAAGAAAGCTGCGGACTTACTGATAACGCTGTAATCTGTATTATCATTACCGGTCGGTCGCACCATTATGAATGGTAAAAAATTGACAAGTGGTGCATATTCGATATTTCTTTCAAGTTATTTGAGAAGCTTTATTGGCATTTGTTTCAAGGGAGGTGACATATGACTAAGTATCGATATATTTCCATGTCGGCTTTGATTGTTATGTTCCTGCTAATGTATTCTGCCGAAACGACACAAGCAAACGATCCGAACTGGCCGCAGTTTCGCGGGCCCGGTGGTCTTGGAATTGCCCCGGACAATCAAACCTATCCGACCGATTTGGATGTCTCGCGTAACCTTCTCTGGAAATTAGAGGTTCCCAGAGGGCATTCTTCACCGTGTATCTGGGGAGATAATATTTTTGTTACAGCTCGCTCCGGTAAGAGTCTTGAGACGATTTGTATAGATCGCCGTAACGGTACAATTAAGTGGCGCAAGTCAGTAGAGCCTGAGACAATGGAAAGAGTCGAAGCTTCTAACAGCCATGCCACTCCAACACCCGCATGCAATGGGAAAAGAGTGTACGTTTACTTCGGCTCGTTCGGGCTGTTAGCTTATGATATAAACGGTAATGAGTTATGGAGGAAACCGCTTCCCGATCCTGAGATCTGGTATGGCACTGCGTCATCACCAGTGCTGGCAAATGACATGGTTATCATTAATCTTGATCCGGGGAAAGGAGCGTATATACTCGCCGTGGACCAAAATACAGGGGAAACGATATGGAAGCAAGAGCGCCAGGTACACCGCATGGGATGGGCGACCCCGGTACTGTGGAAACATGGAAGTGAACAGGAACTGGTTGTCCATGGTGTGGGTCAATTGATCTCTTATGACCTCAAAGACGGTCACAAGCGATGGTGGTTTGACTTTTTACAGTCAACAATGACCGGGGCTGCTTTGACTCCGGTTTACGCAGGAGATACACTTTATGTTGCCGCAGCGGTCGGTAGAACTGGTGATCCTGTCAATCCCGTAGAGTTGCCCGATTTCAAGGAACTTCTCGAAATGCATGACAGCGATAAGGATAATCGCCTCGTACAGGCAGAGATTCCCGAAGATCTGTCATATATATACCGCAGGGGTCCTGAGATGACAGGAGTAAGAAGACATTTCTCAGATCTTGATTCTGACCAGGATGGCACTATCAGTGAAGCGGAGTGGAATAAAGTGGTGATAGATATTAAAAAGAGTCCCCCCAAACAGTTCGATGCCCTTTTTGCGATCGGTGCGGGCGGGAAAGATAACATGAGCAAGTCGCTCGTGAAGTGGACTGTAAATGAAGGGATCGGGCAAGTTTCATCACCTCTGTTTTACCGGGGACGGATTTATTTAGTTAAGCATGGCAGCAATGTTACATGTTACGATACTAAAACAGGAGACAAAATATATGGCGATAGAGCCGGGCCAAGAACATATTACTTTGCCTCGCCGGTTGCGGCTGACAACAAGATATATTTCTGTTCACTAAACGGTATTGTAATCGTAGTGCAAGCCGGGGATAAGTTTAAGATATTGGCTCAGAATAAAATAGGAGAGCGCATCTATGCTACTCCTGCTCTGGTAGATGGAAAAATTTATTTACGCACGGACAAGAACATGTATGCCTTTTTCACCGAGGACGAATCTGGTCAGACACCACCTGATATTGTCGTTAAGGAAGATGATAGTCAGGTTAAGACGCTCTATGAGGCAGCAGCAGATGGAAACGTCGAACTCGTTGAATCACTCATTTCCAGCGGAGCCGATGTTAATGCACAAAACGATTGGGGCTGGACGCCCCTGTATGTTGCTGCCGCCATCGGTAATAAAAATATAGTGAACCTTCTCATGGCAAAAGGTGCCGATGTTAATAAACCAAGTAATGTGAGCGAGACGCCCTTGAACTTGGCAATTAATAACGGCCATGGGGACATTGCCAGGTTACTCATCGAAAAAGGTGTTGATTTTCGTGCGATAGACAAGGATGGAGTTGCACCCCTGCATACAGCCGCAGAGCAGGGCTATATAGACATTGTAACGTTGCTGATTAATAAGGGCGTAGATATTAATGCTAAGGACAAATGGATCTGGACTCCTGTTCATTATGCCTGCTGGAAAAACCACAAAGACACGGCAGAATTCCTTATCAACAAGGGTGCTGATTTTCATCAGGCAGACGAGAGTGGAGATACGCCTCTACATACAACCGCAGCGCTGGGCCACGTAGACATTGGAACACTGCTGATTGATAAAGGCGCTGATATTAATGCCAAAAACAATTCCGGCCAGACGCCTTTGCATTTGGCATGTCAAAGAGGCAACAAGGATGTTGCGGAGTTGCTCATTAACAAGAGGGCCGATATGAATATAAGGAACAACGCAAATCGTACGCCCCTACGTATTGCGATGAACCGAGGCCGCGAAGAAATCGTAGAACTGTTGCGCAAACACGGGGCAAAGGAATAATCAGGGTAAAATAGAAATTACACAACCCAATCCCGTGTACACCTTTGGCGAATGATTATCTATATGCTACACTGTGCTATCGAATACGGATTGTTGCCGGATAGGTGTTGAAATCCCATGTTTTTAACGGTGAATATTTAATATTTGATGTCGGCTCAAAGGTTGAATGTTGGGGCCGTGAAACAATTTCCGAGTAACTTTGAAAATTGAGAGTTGGTTTGGAGATATAAAGCTTGATGAACGGGTTTTATTTCCTCAGAAAAAATAGAATTGCCTACTTGATTTTGCACGTTATAATATAAACAAACCGGCATAATTTTGATAGAAGGGGGAATATTTTATGAGCTTGAGTCGTCTTGAAAACAAAAGTTGTATTGATTTTGAATTATAAAATATCCCATGAGCATCCTTTTAGAAGTTAAAGATTCATTTTCTTAAAAATATCGGGCTTAATTTTAAATAAGGAGAATAAACAAATGGCACGACCTGTGACATTATTTACCGGACAATGGGCGGATTTGTCACTCGAAGAGCTGGCAAAGAAAGCATCGAGCTGGGGATTCGACGGATTGGAGCTGGCCTGCTGGGGCGACCACTTCGAGGTTGACAAAGCTCTCAGAAGCAAAAGTTACTGCAAAGATAAAAAAGAGATGCTCAAAGATTACGGTCTGAATGTGTGGGCAATTTCTTCGCATCTCGTCGGGCAGGCGATTTGCGACAATATCGACGAGCGGCATAAAGCGATTCTGTCGGAAGATATCTGGGGCAGCGGTGACCCCGAGGGAGTTCGCAAGAGGGCTGCGAAGGAGATGATTCGAACGGCCAAAGCGGCAAAAGCTATGGGAGTAAAAGTAGTCTGCGGTTTTACCGGCAGCTCCATCTGGCATCTGCTTTATTCGTTCCCGCCGGCGACGCCGGCTATGATCGAAGCGGGCTACCAGGATTTTGCGAAGAGATGGACGCCGATTCTCGACGCGTTCAAGGCAGAAGGCGTGAGGTTCGCGCTGGAAGTTCACCCGACCGAGATAGCTTTCGATATCGCTTCGGCCCAGCGGGCACTAAAAGCAGTGAAAAATCACAAATCGTTCGGATTCAATTACGACCCGAGCCATCTCGGATACCAGGGCGTCGATTACGTCAAGTTCATTCGTACGTTCGGCGACAGGATTTACCATGCTCACATGAAAGATGCCTGGTGGGGACACGGTGACGGGACAGTGGGAGTTTTCGGCGGACATACCGAGTTCGCAGACCCGCGACGGTACTGGGACTTCCGCTCCATCGGGCACGGTGACATCAGCTTCGAGGATATTATTGTCGCATTGAATGACATCGGGTACAAAGGCCCGCTGTCCATCGAGTGGGAGGACAGCCGCATGGACCGCGAACACGGCGCACAGGAGGCCTGCGAATTTATTAAAGCGTCGGACTTCAAACCTTCGCAGTTAGCTTTCGATGCGGCATTCGATAAATAGAAAGGAATACAAGCGATGAAAAGATTAAAGGTTATTTGTGTTATATTGTTTACTGTATGGTGTGTTACTATGATGAATCTTTCACCGGCTTCAGCACAACAGCAGCGAGGTGTATCCGAAGAGGAAATCAAAAAGATAGAAGAAGCTATGCCAACAAAGGCGATTGCCAAACCGGCCAAACCGAGAAAGCTGCTGGTTATTGATCTTGTAAATGGATATTACCATACCAGCATTCCCTATTGGAACAAGGCTCTCGCGATTATGGGAGAAAAGACCGGGGCTTTCAGCGTAACTATCAGCGAGGACGTTAATATGTTCAGCGCTGAAAACCTTGCCCATTTTGATGCTGTGTGCTTCAACAATACGGTAAGTTTGCCTTTGTGCCCCGATAAAACGCCGAAGTTATGCAAATCTTTAATGGGTTTTGTCAAAGGAGGCAAAGGTCTTGTTGGAATTCATGCAGGTACGGATACTTTCTATGCAAAACCTTATGTGTGGCCCGAAGGCAGTGAAATGTTAGGAGGCAAATTTACCGGCCATCCCTGGACCAGTAAAGGGACGTGGACAATAAAGATAGACGAGCCCAATCACCCGCTGATGGTGCCGTTTAAGGGTAAGGGATTTACAATCAGTGACGAAATATATCGCACCGAACCTCCGCTTTATTCGAGGTCTAAGCAGCTTGTGTTAATGAGTCTGGATATGGGCGACGAGACAACAAAAAATAAAGCAGAGAAGCCGTCCGATTCCGATACGGGCATATCCTGGATTAAGAAATGTGGCAAAGGGCGGGTGTTTTACTGCTCGCTCGGTCACAACCATGACGTTACCTGGACCGCACCGGTGCTTGAGCATTACCTGCGCGGCATTCAATTCGCATTGGGTGATTTGAAAGTTGACACAAAACCGAAGCCGAATCCCTGAAAGTAATAATCAGCAGAAAACATTAATAACAGATCGCAAACTTGGAATAAAACTTAGGAGCGAAAAATGAAAATATCCCGTCGAGATTTTATTGGCAGTGCTGCAACAGCGGCGGCTTTTACGATTGTGCCGCGGAGCGTGCTGGGCGGGCCCGGCAATACGGCCCCCAGTGACAAGCTCAACATCGCCGGTGTCGGTATCGGCGGTATGGGCCAGGACAACATCCGCGCCTGCGCGGGTGAAAATATCGTTGCATTGTGCGACGTTGACTGGAACTTCGCCGCCAAGGTCTTTGAGCAATATCCGAATGCCAGAAAATGGAAAGACTATCGGAAAATGCTCGATGAGCAGAAAGACATTGACGCAGTAATTGTCGCCACGCCCGATCATACTCATGCCGTAGTGACTATGGAGGCAATGAAGCGGGGTAAGCATGTGTACGTTCAAAAACCACTAACACGAACAGTATGGGAAGCGCGAATGCTGACCGAAGCGGCACGCAAGTACAAGGTTACTACACAGATGGGCAACCAGGGGCACTCTGGCGAAGGCGTACGTCTGATCTGCGAGTGGATTTGGGACGGTGCGATTGGGGATGTCAAAGAAGTCCACGCCTGGACCAACAGACCCATTTGGCCTCAGGATATTGACCGTCCCAAGGAAACACCGCCGGTACCGAAGACGCTGGACTGGGATTTATGGCTTGGGCCAGCGCCGCATCGACCTTATCATCCCGCTTATTTACCGAGAACATGGCGAGGCTGGTGGGATTTTGGATGCGGAGCCTTAGGCGATATGGCTTGTCATGTGCTTGATCCGGTCTTTTGGGCGCTGAAACTGAGTTATCCAAGCAGCGTCGAGGCCTGCGCTACAATGCATATAGGCACGGAGCCCGGTAGCGATTGGAAGGTGCGCAAGGTACCTGACAGCGATTGGGGCCAACCGGAGGTGAGTACAGAAACGTTCCCATTAGCTTCGATCGTTCGTTATGAGTTCCCTGCTCGTGAAGGTATGCCGGCAGTGAAGCTGCATTGGTATGACGGAGGATTAAAGCCCCCGCGGCCGGATGCATTAGAACCGGATCGGCGATTGGAACAGGCAGACAGCAACGTGCTTTTCATCGGTACGAAGGGAATTCTGCGGTGTGGCGAAAATGGCGATAGCCCGCGGCTTATACCCGAAAAGTCAATGAAGGAATATGAAATTCCACCGAAAACCCTGCCCAGGGTAGAAGGCGGTAAAGAGGGTCACGAACAAAATTGGATTAGGGCTTGCAAGGGTGACGAGCCCGCTTGCTCGAACTTTGACTACTCCGGCCCTCTGACCGAAGCAGTCGTAATGGGTAATATTGCTATTCGTCGGTTAGGCAAAAAGTTGTACTGGGACGGCGAGAATATGAAAGTTACAAACGATGATGAGGCCAACACGTATGTCAATATGCCTTATCGAGAAGGATGGTCGCTGTAACTGAAAGCTTGAACGACGCATAGAGATATAATCATGAAAAATATTACGGAATCCGGAACGAAATCAAGCATTAGCGAGTTGGAAACATCGAGACTGTCACGACGTGATTTTATGGGCGCTGTAACAGCGGCGGCGGCGTTTACGATTGTCCCCCACTCGGTTCTCGGAGGTTCGGGCAGTATCGCGCCGAGTGATAAGCTGAACATCGCCTGTATCGGAATCGGCGGAATGGGTGCAAATGATATCCGGGCGGTAGAGAAGGAAAATATTGTAGCGTTATGCGACGTCGATTGGAAGCATGCGGCGGAAACTTTTAAACGATACCCTTCCGCGAAGAAATATCGCGATTTCCGAAAGATGTTAGAGGAGGAGGACAAAAACATCAATGCGGTTATAGTCTCGACGCCGGACAATATTCACGCCGTTGCGGCTATGATGGCTATTAAAATGAACAAGCACGTCTATTGTCAGAAACCCATGGCACACGATGTTTATGAAGTCCGGCAGCTTGTCGAAGCGGCCCGGAAACATAAAGTAGTGACCCAGATGGGTATTCAGGTTCACGCCGAAGAGCCCGTCAAACTTGTAGTGGAAATTATCAAATCTGGAATAATCGGTGCCGTTCGAAAGGTGGATATCTGGAGCGGCAAAAACTGGGGCGGAGGCGAAAGGCCCGGCCAATCCGAGCCGGTACCCGATATGCTTGATTGGGACTTGTGGCTGGGGCCGGCTCCGTATCGGCCGTACAATTCGGTTTACCTTCCCGTCGAATGGCGCCGGTGGCGGGACTTCGGGACGGGAACGCTGGGGGATATGGGATGTCATATCATAGACCCTGTTTTCTGGGCGCTTGATCTGGTTTATCCTGAAAGCGTAGAAGCACAACCGGTCGGATTTAACGATGAAACTTATCCGGAGGCGATGAGGGTTCGGTGGGAATTTGCCGCTCGCGGGCAGCTTCCGCCGGTTACAGTGACATGGTACGACGGCGTCAACAGGCCGTTTCTGCCGAATGAACTCGAATCGGGGCGAGAGTTGCCCAAAGAAGGCGGAATTTATTACGGCGAAAAGGGAATCATTCTTGCTCCACACATGGGCGGGCCGAGATTGATACCCGAATCGAGGATGAGAGGTTTCGTGGCGCCGGAGCCGTTTTTACCGAGAGGAATCGACCACTACCGTGATTGGATAAGGGCGTGCAAAGGCGGGCCGAAGCCGTCGGCTGATTTTGACTATGCCGGACCGCTGACCGAAACGATATTGCTGGGCAATGTAGCGGCACATATCGGCCGGAGAATTTTCTGGGACGGCCCGAACTTCAGGATTACCAATGTTCCTGATGCCGAAAAATATCTAAAACGCCAATATCGTAAAGGTTGGACGTTATAGCCGCCCGATTGGGATTCGATGTATAGATATCGATTTTTTCGGGAATTTTTGTACTTTTTCCATCTCTGAAGCATCTTAATTAGAAAGACAACGGAGATACTTTGAAAAGATGACGCTCGTGAAGGCGCGGAATCATTTAATAAAACTATCAAAATCTGCAATCGAGGAACATTAAGAAAGCCGATATATCCCGTATATTGGGCTGAAAATCGATTAAGAGCGGACTTGACAGTAAAATATCGGACTGCTATAGTGCGAGCGAAGAAAAATAGTCGGTATCTGTTAATTCAGGAGTCAACGAAATCACAATGAATAATCAAAGGGCAAATAACGGTATAGACAGGCGTGAATTTCTGCGCTCGACCGCAGCGATGGGGGCGGGATTGGCATTTTCACCATTTATCTCCGGTCAGGCCGCCGGTAACGAACCGGATGATATTAACGTGGCGATACTCGGCGCAGGAGCACAGGGACAGGTGCTGATGAATGCCGCCAGGAATATTCCGGGTATTCGCTTTAAGGCGGTTTGTGATATTTGGACCGCCTATAATCAAAGAATGGTCTCTCGTCGGCTAAAAGCTTATAAGCATGAGCATAATACCTATGAGGACTATAAGGAAATGCTCGCAAATGAAAAAGACCTCGATGCGGTCATTATCGCGACGCCGGATTTCTGGCATTCCGAGCATACTGTGGCCTGTCTTGAGGCCGGCCTGCATGTATATTGCGAGAAGGAAATGTCCAATACGCTGGACGGCGCCAAGAAGATGTTGGAGGCGGCAAAAAAAACCGGCAAGTATTTACAGATCGGTCATCAGCGCCGCAGCAATCCACGATACCGGCACTGTTACGAGAAACTGATCAACGAGGCAAATTTGTGCGGCCGGTTTACTACTATCAACGGACAATGGAACCGCAGTAAAGCGGCGTGCGAAGATTTGTCCTGGCCGAAAAATGCCGTTATCGACACTGCGACTTTGAATAAATACGGATTCGATTCGATGCAGCAGTTCAGAAACTGGCGCTGGTATAAAGGCAAGGGAGGCGGACCGATTGTTGATCTCGGCTCGCACCAGATAGATATTTACAGTTGGTTCCTCGGTGCGAATCCGAAATCGGTAATGGCCAGCGGCGGAATCGACTACTGGAAAAATCACGACTGGTACGATAATGTCATGGCGATTTACGAATACGAAACGAAGGCCGGAACAGTCAGGGCGTTTTACCAGACAATTACAACGAACAGCGGGCAGGGTTATTTCGAGCAGTTTATGGGCGACGAAGGAACTTTACTGATTTCCGAAGCTGCTGCGCGCAGCAAGGTATATCGTGAAGTCTGGGTGCCGGCGGATAAATGGGACAAATGGGTCAAGGCCGGTTATATAACTGCGATCGAAGCCGCACCCGCAGAACCTGCCGCCGCCGGTGTCGTGCTCGATGTACGAGAGTCACAGGTTCCGCCGAGTTACGACATCCCCGTTACGTTAGGGGACAAACCTTATCACCAGCCTCATCTGGAGAATTTCTTCGATGCGATACGCGGCAAAGCAAAGCTTAATTGCCCGGCGGAAATCGGTTATGAAACCGCCGTGACCGTATTGAAAGTAAATGAAGCGGTGGAGGCGGCTAAAAAACTGGACTTTAAGCCGGAGGACTTTGAGGTTTAGAAGTTCGTTAAAATATCTTTTCCCGGCGAAAAACATTGGTATATAAAAAGGATTGACCGTACATTGAACAAAGGATCGATATCAACAGGCTTTATTTTGTTGCTTATATTGGACCTTTTTGCCGCCGGGGCCGAGCCTAAACTATTAGGCGACGAAAGTGACGGCAGCATGTCACCGCCACCCCATCTTATTCCTTTGTATGCCGAAAATGAAGACGGCCAAAAAGGCGAGCAAGTTACCCCCGATATGGAATTTCCGATGCCGTTTTCGACACGATGGTCTTGCAGTGACTGTCACAATTATAATCTTGTGAAAAAGGGCTGGCATTTCAACACGATGGACAGCAACGTTCCCGCCGGCCGGCCCGGCGAGCCCTGGGTGTATTATGATCCCGGAATGGGCTTGCAGATTCCGCTGTCTTATCGCAGCTGGAAGGGAACTTTTCGACCCGAGCAGATCGGGCTTTCTGAATTCAAATTTTCCAAAATATTCGGCAGGCATTTCCCCGGAGGCGGACCCGGTGAAGTCGATGCGACGGATGATGACGATATCGGTCGGCAGCTTGTCTCCGGCAAGCTCGAGATAAACTGCCTTGCATGTCACAACGGCCATTACGGCCAGGACATGGGCGGGGTGAACGGCTATGCCGTTCAGGTCTCGCGCGAGAATTTCCGTTGGGCGGCCGCGGCTTCCTGTGAGTTCGCATCAGTGACCGGTTCGGCGGCTCAAATGCAGATGATGTACGACCCGTTTATGCCGGACCCGGACGAAGAAAACGCGCCTATGGTGACATACCGCAGGGAAGTTTTCAACGAGAACAACGAAGTGCTGCTCGATATCGTCGGGCGGGTCCCCAACGAGCGATGCTATTACTGTCATTCGGATTTGTATCAAGATTCAGAAGAAAAGACGGAAAAATGGATGCAGGATGAAGATGTCCATCTGACTGCGGGACTTAATTGTGTTGATTGTCACCGTAATGGTGTCGACCATAATATCATAAGGGGATACGAAAACGAGGCGTATATTTCCGACAATCCGTTAGCTGCTACAAGCTCCTGCGAAGGTTGTCACCTGCCGCAGGACGACCGGGAACCTGTCGCGGGCCGGCTCGGAGCACCGGTCCCGAAACACCCCGGGATCCCGGCGATTCATTTCGAGAAGCTGACGTGCACGGCATGTCACTCGGGCTCGTGGCCCGGCGTGCAGGCGGTTTTGACCAAGACATCGCGTGCCCATCGGTTAGGGACGCCGAATTCGAATAAGGCGCCCGAGGGACTGCCGCATATACTCTCGCCTGTTTTTGCCGGCCAGGGCGAATCCGGCGCCGGATATAAACGCGAGCTGATGGCGACGGATAACGGCAAAATAGCACCGTATAAGGTTTTGTGGCCGTCTTACTGGGGGATTTTGGAGCAGGAAAATGTCAGGCCGATCGAGTTGAGCGTTGTGGAGAAAGTCGTCGGAGGAGTTTTTGCCGATATCGAGCTTACGCCTACGGGCGATTGGCCGCAGATAACGAAAGAAATGGTCGCGGAAGCGATAAAAGCCCTTGGCGCTTCTGTCACCGGCGAGGCGGTTTATATCGGCGGGGGAAAACTCTACAGCCTCGACGATTCGGGACAATTGCTCGAACAGGACGACCACCCGGCGGCGAAGCCTTACCTTTGGCCTCTTGCTCATAATGTCAGGCCGGCGGCACAGTCACTGGGCGTTCGCTATTGCACGGATTGTCATGCGACGGATGCTCCTTTCTTTTTCGGTGATGTAAAAATAGATTCTCCTGTTGTTGCGGAGCGGGATTCTTTCAAAAGGATGATCGAGTTCCAGGACATCAGTCCGTCTTATGCGTGGGCTTTTGCCGCTTCGTTTGTGTTTCGTCCCTGGCTGAAAGTTATTGCAATAGGTTCGTGCGTTGTTCTGGCCGGCGTGTTATTACTGTACGCACTAAAAGCCCTGGCCTGTATCGTAAAAGTATTGACCGGCGAAGACCAGTAGCTCGTTGTACAAATTTGTGAGTAATATGTATCGTACGATTTCGATAATTGCGTTTGTTATTACACTCGGCGGGATTGGCTTATATTGTATTATCCGGCCGTGCAAAGAATGCCGGCGGAATCCTCTGAAAAAACTCGTCCAGCTTTTCACGTTACTGTTTGTCGAACAAAAACTCAGCCTCGCGGAAGCTTTCAGAAAGCTCGTTTATCTGCTTGCCCTGCTTTGTTTCGTCGTGCTGGCAATAACCGGGTTTTATCCGACACTTGTTCGGGGTGAGCACATCTCCGGATATCTGCTTATGATTCATGCCACCTTCGCACCGGTTTTCGCAATAACTCTGGCGATTTTGGCTGTTATGTGGTCGGGACATTGCCGTTTTACCGGAAGTGACTGGCCCTGGTTCGGCAGACTTGTGCAGCGTGTCACTTTAACGAAAAGCCCCGAACAGCAAGATAAAAACGAAAGCTGCCTCGGGCAGAAAATTACTTTTTGGCTGATAATCTTTCTGGCCCTGCCGTTGATATTGTCTATAGTCCTGAGTATGTTCCCATATTTCGGGACGTATTGGCAGGAGCTTCTTTTAGACATACATCGCTATACGGCTTTAGTTTTCGCATTAACGGCAATTGTCCAAACCTACTTTCTGATCCGGACTAAAATGAAATAATTGCAGTTGGATTGAATGGTCTTTCGCACATGTTGTGCCAGATAAAGTTGAATATATCTTATTGATTTTCCACTATTTACCCAGGTCATTTTAATTATAGACAGTTTTAGGATTAAACCGTTAGAATATCAAATGTAGCGACTGGAGTATTTGTAAATCTCTTCAACGAAAGGATTTTTTGAAAGGCCGGTAAAATGGAAAAAATTGTAGCTCTTTTGTGTGTCTTCGGTTTAGGCATGTGCTTTTCACTTCTTGGTTCTATAAGTGTCAAGCTAATGCCCCGGCTGAAAATCGATCAGGGAAAGTTCGGCTCGCTTATTTCGGCGTTTATGTTCACATGCCTGATTGCCTCACTGATCATGGGCGTTGTAGTGGATAAGATAGGCTATAAACCAGTGGCTATTTTCGGCTTCCTGGCGACGGCGGTCTGTATTTTTATGCTCGCCCGCGGAAAGACATATGGAATGGCCCTATTGCCGTGTCTGTTGCTCGGTTTTGGGGCTATGGCCCTGAACACGGCGGGTAACACACTTATCCCCGTTGTTTTATTCGGCGGTAATAACGCAGCGGCAGCGAGTAATCTGGGTAATGTGTTTTTTGGGCTTGGTCTTTTTGTCACACCATTGATTGTCAGTTATCTATTTAGAAAAACAACTTATGAAAACGCAGTGTCAGCTTTGGCGGTAATTGCAGTTGCTCCTGTCATCCTTGCAATCATAGCAAAATATCCACAGGTACCGGCTGGTTTTGCCGTCTCTGATGCGGTCGGATTACTTAAGGAGCCCGCTATTTTAATAGCCGCCCTGGCATTATTTTGCTATATCAGCTTGGAGTCTTCTTTCTGTAACTGGCTCCCGCCATATAGCAAGGAAATCATAAGCAGGGACTTACCTAATCTGGATGGAGCGGTTGTGGACGCCACCTCTCAACAGATGCTTTCAGCTTTTGCCGTAGCCATGATGGCCGGCCGATTAATTTCGAGCCAGATTGCCAACATTACCGCTTACGGAGGCTGGTATATTGCTGGTGCCGCACTTATCGCAGGATTAATTATTCTGGCGATGGGAAAAAGCAGTGCCATCTGGACTAGCGCACTTGCTGCCTGTGCGGGCTTTTTCTTCGCTCCATGTTTTCCTACAATCATCGGTGTAACATATTCAAAACACCCCGAGAATTTTGGCAGTGTTTTTGGGATTATCTTTGCTGTAGGCCTGTTGGGTGCGGTGATTGTTCCAAAGACTATTGGTAACCTGGCAAAAGGTTCGTCAATCCAAAAGAGCTTAAAGCTGCTTATTCCAATTTGTGCGGCTTTGATCGTCCTGGCCCTCATTTTAGGCAGGCTTAAGTAGAACAGAAAGGCATTTTGTGCCTGAAGAAATTGTTTTCAAAGTAAATTGAACAGCAGGGATTTGGGATATTCCTAATCCCTGTTTTTTTATGGTTGAGGTTGATTGAAGCATTTAGCGGTTTTAAGAATGCTTGAATTCTCACCAAAACAGGAGAAAAATATACTTTTTGCTGCCTTGACAACGTCATACAATTAGAATAGCATAAAAGTTCTAATTCTGTTGAATACCCGGCGGTTTATCATAAAGCAGCCTGGTTGATTAGTCAGCATTGTCAAATTTTAGGATCATAAGTGAAATGATGAAGAAAGAAATTAATTTGTTTGTACAAGTTGTTAGCTGTTTTGTTCTGATGTTTTGTTTATTGTTCGTACCTTCCTGTAAAAAATCTCCCTCGGAACAGCCTTCCGGTGGTTCTTCTGAGCAGGCTACAGATGAAACTGCGCCACAACCGCCGGACCAAATCACAGCCCAGATGCCTGATGAAACCAATAATACACAGGAAACTGCCGCCGGAACTGAAAAAGCCGGTTGGGTACCGATAGAAATAAAATTGCCCAAGGCGGTATTTATCGGCACGCCGCAGGATACGCGGGTCCCCAATCTCGAAAAACCTCTGGGGAAAGATCGTCCGCCGTTTTTGGCACCCGAAGGGACAAAAAATGTCGCTGCGGGCAAACCTGTTACAAGCAGCGACTCCGAACCAATCATAGGCGAGCTCAGTTATATTACCGACGGGGACAAGGAGGCCGCCGACGGCAGCTATGTCGAGCTGGGGCCGCTCAAACAGCACGTGACAATCGACCTCGGGGATTTGTATGAAATTTATGCAATTGTAGTGTGGCATCATCATATGCAGGCCCAGGTCTATTTCGATGTGGTTGTGCAGGTCGCCGACGACGCCGATTTCATTACGAATGTCAGAACGGTATTCAACAACGATATCGATAATTCTGCAGGCTTCGGCGTCGGCAAAGATATGCACTACACGGAGACCAACGAAGGCAAGCTCATAGATGCCAAAGGCGTCAAGGCCCGTTATGTCCGCCTTTACAGCAACGGCAATACCAGCGACGATTTGAACCGCTATACCGAGGTGGAAGTTTACGGTAAGCCCGTGGAATAAGATGACAAGAAAAGGTTGTGTCCTCATTTTGGCCGCGACAATCGTCGCACTTGTGCTGCGCCTGCCGCGGCTCGAACAGCGTCCCATGCACGGGGACGAAGCAGTTCATGCCGTCAAATTCGCCGAGCTTCTGGAGCAGGGTATTTATACCTATGACCCTAACGAATATCACGGCCCGACTCTTAACTATTTTACTTTAATCCCCGCGTGGCTGACTTCAGCAGATAAGATAACTCAGATCAATGACTTCACCGTACGCATTGTCCCTGTTGTTTGTGGAGTTTTACTGGTATTGCTAATCATTCTCATCGCCGATGGCCTGGGCTATGCTGCTGCAATTTATGCCGCGTTTCTAACCGCCGTTTCCCCCGCGATGGTCTTTTACAGCCGTTGTTATATCCAGGAAATGCTTCTCGTATTT
>Ga0272441_10007621_pt1 | contig 17520 bp, 15 predicted proteins | sample SSMProp6N_FD_193582 | JGI IMG/M metagenome (GOLD analysis project Ga0272441, IMG submission 193582) | Marine sediment archaeal communities from Little Sippewissett salt marsh, Falmouth, MA, United States - SSM-Prop-6N | ecosystem: Environmental > Aquatic > Marine > Wetlands > Sediment ...
ACCAGAAGCAGTAGATCACGACCGCCGCCTCTTCACCGGCCCCGGATGTGACGCGCACGACGTTGGGGTCCGGGGCGTGGTAAAACGTGAAGATCTCGCCGTCGATCGCATCGATCCACATGCCGGTCCCGTTGACGCGATCGGCGATGGAGGCCAGGGGGTAGAGGCGTTCGCCGCCCACGGCCCGCACCACCACACAAGGCGTCTTCGGCGGGAACGCGTGCTCCGAGGGCGCCGCCTCGACGGCGAACATCAGCTTGTCGGTGAGGAAATAGCCCTCATACTTTGAATGCTGGGGCCGGTAGCGCTGCAGCGCGGCCTCATCGGGCGCGAGGACGGTGGTGTCGGGATGCCGCGAAAGCCAGTCCTCCCAGTGGGTCAGCTCGGCCGGGATGACGGTCAGCCGCCGGCCATTCTCCGCGGCCGGTCCGGTGATGGCTCGGGCCTCCAGTTGGCTCCAGAGGCTCTCACTGCGCATGTCCGGCCGACGGTCGTACATGAGCAGATTCGAGTTATACAGCAGGCCGCTGACGCCGAAGCCGAGCGCCTGGCCGTCCACGGTGCGGTCGAAGACGACAACGCTGTCGCAGAGCGGGTTGTAGGTGACGGCGATCGGCCGGCCCCCCAGTACATCGTTGACGATTTCGTGCGAACTGAGCACCAGCAGCGGATAGGCCCGGGCCTGATCGCCGATCCGCACGCCGATCACGCGGTCGCGCGAAACCAGGTACTTGCCGCGATGTTCCTCGTTGAAGCGCGCCACCGACCGGCCGTCGATGATCGGCGGATCGACGAGCGATTGAAGCAGGTCCCGATGCAACTGAGCCGCGACGAGCTCATCACGCGGAACCAGGCAGGTGCTCAGGTCGAAGCCGTAGGCAGCCGGATCCCGTCCATCGCCGGGCGGACGGTCGCCAAGCCGGCGCAGCGCCGGCGCCACGGTCACGGCGATGATCACGACCGCCAGGAGAACGGTCAACAGGAGCACCCACCCGCCGCTGCGGAAGGTGAGGAGCCTTGCCGGAGGGGCCTGTTCATCCCACATGGACGGATCATAGAGGCGCCAAGTCGATGGAGCAGCAGCACGCGCGGGATCGGATCGGCCGGGAACCGCTTCCGGGCCGGCGACGTGGCGGCGGCGCGCTGAAAAACCGGCCGGTCCAGACGGACCGGCCGGTTCGAGTCTTCATGAGCCCCTCTGTCCCAGGGGCGGTGATAAGCGTCCTTGCCGCAGGACTCGTCAGCTCATCAGAAAGTCAACTGCATCTGGGTGCGGAGGACGATCTGGCTGTCCTCGTTGTTGAGATCCTCGTCGAAACCGTCGGCTCGCCAGCCGGTGATGGCCTGGGTCGCGTAGACCGAATCGATGCCGTAGCCGACGTCGGTGGTCCACTTCACGCCGTGCTTGGCCCAGTAGCGGTTCACACCGACGGTGAAGATGCTGATGTCATCGGCGAACTGCATATCCAGATCGGCCCACTCATAACGACCGAACAGCTCCCAGTTGTCGTCGAGGAAGAAACCGCCCTGCACGACGATGCCATACTGGTCCGCATCGATGTTCGCGTCATTATCGAGGTTGCCGTAGACGATAGCGCCGAACAGGTTGGCGCCGCCGAACTCGACTGACGCGTCGATCGTCCCCCGGGTGATCTCCAGCTCATTGTTATGGCTCGTGCCGTACTCCTGCGACTGATAATGCAGGGCGGCACCCATCATGAAGCCGGTCTCCTCACCCTTCCAGCTCGTGAAGTCAGTGAACTGATCCCACGTGCCCTGGAAGAGCACCTCGACGCGGGCGCCCATCGCCCACTCCACGTCGTAATTCATCCAGGACCCGTTGTCGGCGTTGGCGCCGTCCTGGAGGAACGCACCGGTGAAGTGGAACTGCTCGCCAAGGTAGTCCATGGCGACGCCCTGCGTCCGACCGCCGGTGAACCACTCGTTGACCCAGGAGCGCTCGACCGCCAACTGGTACATGCTGTTGACGAGCTCCTCCCGGAGGAACGGAGCCTTGAACTGACCCATCATCGCCTTCCAGCCGTTGCCGTAGTTGTAGGCGATGTAGGCGTCTTCGAGGGTGAACGTACCGCAGGTCCCGAAGTTGGCCTCGATGAGGTACATCCAGTCGGGGTTCACGACATGGCCGGAGAAGATCAGCTTCGTGCGCGTGTTCTCGAAGCCCCAGCGGTTGTCATCACCGGAGATGAACAGCTCATCCTCCAGTATGGCCTCGAGCTCCTCTTCTGTCTCTGCTGCCCAACTCGCTGCGAGAAGATCGCCGAGGCTGGCGTCTTCGTTGACGGTGCTGGGGCTCTTGTCCTGGTTGTTGTAGACGAAACGGGTCTGCAACTGGCCGTTGATCTTGAGCATGAAGTTGCCATCGCTGCTGCCGATGACAAAGCCGTTGTCATAGCCGGCGGTCATGCCGGCCTGAAGAAGGCTGGCCCGGGTGTCAGCATCGGCCAGGGCATCCTGGACCATGCCGCGGATCTCATCCGAACGCTGCTCGGTGAGCCAGTTGTCACCCTTCAGTTGGGCCACTGTGGCCTCAAGCTCGGCAATCCGAGCCTCGTAGTTCTGGGCCTCCGTCGGGTTGTCGGCAAAGCTGGCACCTGTCAGCGTAAGCGCAGACGCACCTGCGAGGAGGCCGACTCGCGTCGTAAGACTCATGTGTTGACTCTCCTACTTTGTTGGACGTCTGGAACTCTTGCCCTCCAGGCGTCCGATTCATCCACCCGCCCGCGTCTCGCCAGACCCACTAGGCCCGGCGCGGACGTGATTTCACGCTATCGGCCGAATCCGGCGCGATTGTTGAAAGGCGGGATAATACTCATTTCCACCCTGAACGCCACTCCCGGCCCGCAATTCCGTCAAAAAGTGGATGCCCTTACCTTCATCTGATGCGGGCTGATAACGCTAAATACCTGACACAAAGGAACTTGTACTGTAGAATAGAATCGTTCCAATCTGTAGGAATTTGCGCGTTTCTTTTCGGACCCAGCTTACCCACCATCACCAAAGTTTTTTCGCGATCGACGCTCATTTGCCCGCCCGATCCGGCATCAGGCCCCTCCCGCCGTCGACGCCGACCCCGCAGACCCCGGCGCCCCCGCCTCGTCCAGGACGTCCAGGGCCTCGCTCACCGTTTCCACGAGGACCGTCCGGCACACCCCCTCGGCTACGGGCGCGTTGCGCCGGCCCATGACCAGCGTGCTGTATCCCAGGCGCACCGCCTCTCGCGCCCGCTGCTCGATCAGGTGCACCGGCCGCACCTCGCCGCCCAGACCCACCTCGCCAACCGCGGCCACGCCCGTCGGCATCCGCCGGCGCCGGTGGGCGGAGGCGATCGCCAGGCACAGGGCCAGGTCCGCCGCCGGCTCCACGACCTTCAGCCCGCCCACCGCCGAAGCAAAGACGTCCTGATCGGCCAGCCGCAGACCGGCGTGCTGCTGAAGGACGGCGATGAGCATCGCCAGCCGGTTGGCGTCCAACCCGCTGGTCTTGCGCTTCGCGCTGCCGAGGAAGCCCGTGGCCGTCAGTGCCTGCAACTCCACGACCAGGCACCGCGTGCCGTGGATTACCGGACAGATCACAGAGCCCGGCCGGGGCGGCCTGGCCGGATCCAGCAGCCGACCGGGATCGCGCACCTCCTGAAGCCCGCGGCCGGTCATCTCGAACAGGCCCACCTCCAGCGTGGTCCCGAAGCGGTTCTTGATGCCGCGCACCACGCGGTGAGCGTGGTGGCGATCGCCGTCGAAGGAAAGCACGGCATCCACCAGGTGCTCCAGCAGCTTGGGTCCGGCGAGTTGCCCGTCCTTCGTCACGTGGCCGACCAGGGCGATGGCCATGGCCGAGACTTTCGCCACCTGCACCAGCTCCATGCAGCAGCGCCGAAGTTGCGCCGCCGTCCCGGGCGAGGCCTCCAGGTCCGCCTTGTACACCATCTGGATCGAATCGAGCACCATCACCTGCGGCCGGATCTTCCGGGCCTGCTCCACGATCCGGGCGAGGTTGGTGTCGGCCAATACATATAGATGATGCAAACCGGCCAGCGACGCCTCCGGCCCGCCTTCCTCACCGGGGGCCGGCTCGAAGAGCCTCTCGGCCCGCAGACGGGTCTGGTAGGCCGATTCCTCGCTGCTGACGTAGAGCACCGCCTGCCCGCGCCGGGCCAGGTCCGCCGCGGCCTGCAGGAGCAGCGTGGATTTGCCGATCCCGGGGTCGCCCCCCAGCAGCACGACCGAGCCGGGCACGAAACCCCCGCCCAGGACGCGATCCAGCTCCCCCAGGCCGGTCGGCAGGCGCTGCACATCGGTCGTCTCGATCTGCGGCAGCGGCGTGGCCGACACCGTCGACGCCCGCCCGCCCGCCTCCGCCTCCGCGAGCCAGGTGTCCGCGAGTCGGCCATGGGACGCAGCCGCGGCCGTTTCGACCGGCTCGGAGTATTGCTCCAGGGCGTCCCACGCCCCGCAATCGGGGCATTTGCCCATCCAGCGGCTCTGCACGCTCCCGCAGACTCGGCAGAGGTAGTGCACTCTGGCCTTGGCCATGGTGCCAGTGTACCTCCGTCGCGTCGCCGGCTCACCCGCAACGTCCGCCGCCCATTACACCCGCCTCAGGATCAGCACGTTGTCGAGCCGGCGACCGTCGAAGGCGATGGGGCGGCTGATGTCGCAGTGGAAGTCGTAGGTCGCCACGTGTTCGAGCTGCGGCACGCTCCGGAGAAGCGACCGCAACTGACCCAGCCCGTAGGTTCGGAAGGTCCACTGCGTCTCGAGACGGCGCTCGCTCGCCTGCCGGCGGACGATCAGGCGGGAACGGACCCGCTCCGTCCGCCGCCGTCGATCCGCCGGCCAGGAGCGGATGTTACAGATCACCTCCACGCCGCCGCGGCGGCCGACCCAGCGCTCATGGCTGCAGGTGCGGTCGGCGTAATCGGCCAGGTGCAGCCCGAGCACGTACACGCCGCCGGGCTTGAGGGCCGCGGCCACGCACCGCAGGTGCGCGCCGGCCGCCTCCTCGCTCAGCAGGTATTTGAACGTGCTGATCAGGCAGTGGGCGATGTCGAATCGCTCCGGAAAGGAGAAATCCTCCATGCGGGCATTGACCAGGCGCGCCGCCAGATGTCGCGCGCGGAGGCGCCGGCGGGCGAAGTGCAACATGCCCTCGCTGATGTCGAGTCCCGTGACGCGATAGCCCCGCGCGGCCGCGGCGGCCACGAGACGGCCGCTGCCGCAGGCCGGCTCGAGCATGCGCCGACCCCGCCTCAGGCCGTGCCGATCCTGCACCGCCTCCAGGAAACGCATCTCCTGCCGCGTGTCGGCATCAAAGATGATGTCGTAGTAACGGGCGTCTTCGTACCAGTCGAACGGCTCGTAGCGCGGCATGCGCCAAGTGTACGGGCACACGCGACGAGGCGAAAAGGTCCCTGCGCGCAGGCAACCTTCGCGACTTCATGGCTGCGGATGAATATCCGCAGCCGCGCCGCTCAGCACGAATCGCTCAGCGCCTCCCAGTCAATCGGCCCGGTGTGATCGAGTACGGGCAGATCGATCTCGATCGCCTCCACGTATTTCTGCGCTGCGGCGGTGTTGAACAGGACGATCGTCTCATCGCGGCCGATCTCCCCCTCGGCCAGGGCCCGCTCGAGCACGCCCACGCACACCGCCGACTCGGGACAGAGGCCAATGCCTTCCGTCCGGCAGGCCAGGCGCATCCACTCGTCGATGCGGTCCTCTTCCGCGGCCAGGGCCTTGCCGCCTGACTGCCGGACTGCATCAAGAATGAGGAAGTCGGCCACGGCTACGGGCACGCACAGCCCGCTGGCGATCGTGTGCGGCTCGGGCGGCGCCTCGGCGAAGCGCAGCCCGGCGTCGAACGCGTTGACGATCGGCGGGCAGCCGTCCGACTGGCAGGCGTACATGCGCGGCTTCCGGTCCATGTCCAGCCAGCCGAGCCGGGCCAGTTCGTCGAACGCCTTCCACATGCCGATGAGCCCCGTGCCGCCGCCCGTGGGATAGAGGATCACATCGGGCAGCGACCAGCCCATCTGCTCGGCCAGCTCCAGCCCCATCGTTTTCTTCCCCTCGACGCGATAAGGCTCCTTGAGCGTGCTCATGTCAAACAGATCCAGCGCCTCGGCGGCCTGGCGCGCGATGCGGCCGCAGTCGTTGATCAGGCCGTCGATGAGGAACACCTTCGCCCCGTGCAGAGCCGCCTCGTAACGATTGACCATCGGGGTGTCGCGGGGCATGAACACGAGGCAGTCCATTCCCGCGCGGGCGGCGTAGGCGGCCATCGCCCCGCCGGCGTTGCCCGCCGTGGGCGCGACCAGGCCCGTGATGCCGAACTGTTTGGCCATTGACACGGCCATCGCCATGCCCCGCGCCTTGAAGGAGCCGGTCGGCAGGCGCGATTCATCCTTGATGAACAGCTTGTCGGCGCCGAGCCGCTCGCCCAGCCGCGGACAATGCATCAGAGGTGTGGTCGTCTCGCCGAGGCTGACGATGAACCGCTCGTCATCAAGGGGCAGCAGTTCGCGATAGCGCCACATGGACTGGGGCCGGCCCTGGAAGGTGCGGCGCGTCACCGCCGCGCCGATGCGATCCAGGTCATAGCGAACGAGAATCGGCCGGCCCTCGTGCGTGGTCTGGATCGTGCGGGCCGGGAGAATCGTGCCGTCGATGGCCCCTTCGAGATGGCTGACAAAACTGGAGTCGAACATGGGTGATGAATGTTGACGTGAAGCGTGCCCCGGCCTCTCGGCCGAACGCCGCGTGCGGCAATCTGTGCGAGCAGGTCTCACCGGCCATGTTTCATGCGGTGCACCCAGCGGGCGTAGGCGAGGGTGGCGAAGAGTCGCTGGCGCCGCGGCGGCCACCGCGAAGGGTCATCGCCGAACGCGGTCTCGATCCGCCAGCGCCAATAGGGCCCGGTGAAGCGGAATCTCGTTTTGACGGCGAGGAGCATCAGCTCCCACAGGCCGCCGATGGTCTCAATGAGCAGTCGCATTGCGGGCATCGTAGCCGATGCGAGCCGGCGAGAATACTCCGCCGGCCCGTCATGCTCGAGCTGAAGGAGGCCGACAGAGACCGTTCACATCCGGCAAAGACCGTCGCTTCAGCCGGAATCTCGCCTCAGCGCCGGCCGCAGCCGGAAGCGCGCCGACCGAGCGGCGCCGGCAGCGCGAACATCGATTGCGGCGGCGCGCCGGCCTGATCGCGAGAGACCGATGGGCCTTTTTTGTCCCGTCGCCTCAATGATTTGACTTGTGCGCGACAGGTTTCATTGAATACAGTACGGGCGGTGGACCGACATCGTCTTACCAGAGCACCTCGACACGACAGTCACAGACGCCGATCGGAGCTCCGACACGATTGGCGTCTGTTCTTCTTTTCCGGCGTGATTCGAGAGGGCCGGGAGCTGCGCGGCGCGGCGCGGAACCCGATCACGGGCCGGTTGCTCGCCGTCAGTCGCCCTTCGCCGCCTGCTCACTGGCCGCCGCCGGGCTGAACCGGCTGCCGTACAGCGGAACACGGTGATTGGGATTGGCCTGCTTGGGCAGCAGCGGATACACGGCGAGGATGATGACCAGCGCCGCCACCGAGCCGAGCCACAGATAATCGGTCCACCCCAGAAAGATGAAGAACGACGTGACCAGAAGCAGCAGCAGCCCGGTAGGGATCATCCCCTCCCACGCCAGCCGCATGAGCTGATCGAAGCGGAACCGCGGCAGCGTCCACCGCACGACCATGGTGAGAATCACCATGAGCAGGATCTTGCCGAGCACGATGGCGAATTGCAGCAGGATCATCCAGATCCCCCCGCCCAGCGGCAGGTCGTAGCCGAGAAGCGGGTTGAGCGACCAGCCACCGAGGAACAGGACGGCGAAGAACGCGCTGCCCACGAAAATGTGAATGTACTCACCCATGAAGAACAGGGCCCACTTCATTGATGAGTATTCGGTGTGCCAACCGCCGACCAGCTCCTGCTCGGCCTCGGCCAGATCGAACGGCGCCCGGTTGGCCTCGGCCAGCATGCACGTGTAGAACAGCAGCGCCGCCAGCGGCTGGTCAATCAGAAACCACTGGCCCTCGACCTGGAGGGAGACGATCTCATCGGCCCGAACCGAGCCGGCGGTCAGGATCACGCACAACAGCGCCAGCCCCATGGGGATCTCATAGCTGACCATCTGCGCCGAGGCGCGCAGCCCGCCGAGGAACGAGTACTTGTTGTTCGATGACCATCCGCCCAGCGCCAGGCCGTACACGCCCAGCGAGGTGACGGCGATGAGGTAGATGATGCCGATGTTCACATCGGCCCCCATCATCTTCACCGACCCCTGCAGCGAGTCCGTGAAGGGAAGCGTGCCGAGATCCAGCGTCCCCGCCCAGGGGATGATGGCGAAGCCGATCATCGCCACCATCATCGACAGCGCCGGGGCGAGAATGAACAACGGCCGATCGGCCCCGCGGGGGAGAAAATCCTCCTTCACAAACAGCTTCAGCCCGTCGGCGATCGGCTGGAACAGCCCCAGCGGCCCCACCCGGTTGGGCCCGCAGCGATCCTGCACCCAGGCGGCGACTCGCCGCTCCAGAAGGATGAAATACGCCGCCGCCCCCAGGGCCAGGTTGATCACAACCACGATCACCACCAGCGAGGCGATGAACTGCGGCATCGAGAAGGCCAGTGTCAGGTCGGGCATAGTGGCAAGAGTGTATCGGGCGAAGAAGGCCGCGGCGAGACGGCCCGGGCAACCTTCGCCGTTCGTCGATTCGACTTGCCCGCCCCGTCAATCGCGGCGCCGCCGCAGGCCGGCCGCGCCGCCCGGTTTGACAACACCACGGCGGCCCATGACCCTACCCTCGCTCATGTCGGCAATCGAGGTGCTCCTGACGATCGCGATTCTCTGGATCGCCGCCGTCGCCTTCCTCTGGCTGGTGGTGGCGCCTTTTCTGCGCCGAGGCCCGGGCGGGGTGGCGGTCACCAGCCTGATGTGGTGGATCGTCAGGATCTACTGCCGCCTGTGGCACCGCGTCACCTACGCCGGCCTGGAGCACCTGCCCGCCTCCGACGACGATCATGACGGCCTCATCGTGGTCTCCAACCACACCGGCTCCATCGATCCGCTGGCCATCCAGGCCCGCTGCCGTTTCCTCATCCGGTGGATGATGGCCTCCGAAATGATGGGCCCCGAGCTGGACTGGCTCTGGCGCCAGCAGAAGATGATCCCCGTCGATCGGGACGGCCGGGACAGCGCCGCCCTCCGCGAGTCGATTCGGCACGTGAAGGCCGGCGCGTGCATCGGCGTCTTCCCGGAAGGCCGTATCACCGTCCCTCCGCGGGAGATTCGTCCCTTCCTGCCCGGCGTGGGGGTGCTCATCGCCCGCACGAAGGCACCCGTCCTGCTGGCCTGGGTCTCGGGCACGCCCGACACCAACCGAATGGGCCAGGCCCTCAAGACCCCAAGCCATGCGCACGTGCATTTCATCGACCTGATCGATTTCGGCGACGAGAAGGACGCCAAGAAGATCACGGCCGAGCTCCGCCGGCGGATCCACCAGGTCAGCGGCTGGCCCCTCAACGACGAGATGATTCCACCCGGCGGTCCCCCGGAAGATGATGACTGACCCGCGCCGCTCAGCGCAGGGCCCGTCGCCGCGAAGTACCATGCCGTCCATGATCAGTCGCATTGAAGGCCGGCTTGTCGCCATCGATCGCGGCCGCGCGCACGTGCAGTGCGGAGAACTGACCTACGAGGTGCTCGTGCCCGCGGCCGACCAGCAGCGCCTGGCCGCGTCGATCGACGAGACGGTCAACTTCCACACGCTGCATTACCTGGAAGGCCAGGGTCAGGGAACGAGCTTTGTCCCCCGCCTCATCGGCTTCGACTCCGAGACGGATCGGGCGTTCTTCGAGCTGTTCACGACCGTCAAGGGGATGGGCAATCGCAAGGCGCTGCGGGCCCTGGCCCTTCCCTTCGCCGCGGTTGCCGAGGCGATCGCGGCCCGCGATGTGGATGTGCTCAAGAGCCTGCCCGAGGTGGGCAAGCGCACGGCCCAGACGATCGTGACCGAGCTGCACGAGAAGGTGGATCGCTTCGTCGAGCTCAAGCCGGCCCCCGGAGGGGCGTCGGCCTCGACGCCGGAGGAAGCCGCGAGATTCGATCTGATTCGGGATTCCGTCGCCGTGCTCACCCAGCTCGGCGAACCGCAGCTTCAGGCCCGACAGCTCGCCGAGCGCGCCCTCGCCGCCGATCCGACGATGGACAGCCCGGAGGATCTTGTTGCCGCGGCGTATCGTCTCAAGGAGCTCCTGTAAGGCGCATAACGACTTCGCGCGCCCACCGGGCTCACAGAGCCCGGCTCTGATCCTCAATCCCTTAGTCCCTTCTTCCCTCAGTCCCTTCCTCCCCCATGCCCCATCCCTCCCGCTACGCAATGATCATGGCCGGCGGCGCCGGCACGCGGCTCTGGCCGATGAGCCGCAAGGATCGTCCCAAGCAGCTTCTGCCGTTCATCGGCGGCCGTTCGCTGCTCCAGCTTGCCGCCCATCGGCTGGAGGGCATCGTGCCCCCCCAGCGCCGTCTCATCTGCACCGGCGAAGCGCATCGACAGGCCATTCGCGAAGCGCTGCCCCAGTTCTCCGACGAGCAGATCCTCGGCGAACCGGTCGGGCGGGACACGGTCAACGCCGTCGGCTTCACCGCCGCCGTCCTGTCCAAACGCGATCCCGATGCCGTCTTCGCCGTTCTGACCGCCGACCACATCATCGAGCCGCAGGCCGAGTTCGCCCGCAAGCTGGACACGGGCTTCAGACTCGCCGAGGACGACCGCACGCGGCTCGTGACGTTCGCCATCAAGCCGAGCTTCCCCGCCACCGGGTACGGCTATGTCGAGTCCGGCGCGCCGATCGCCGGCTACGACGGCGCTTTCCGGGCCCTGCAGTTCGTCGAGAAGCCGGATGAGGAGACCGCCCGGGCGTACCTGCGCACCGGCACCTTCGGCTGGAACAGCGGGATGTTCATCTTCCACGCCGGCCAGTTCATGGAGGCCCTCTCGTGGTTCAAGGGGCAGTCATACGAGGGCCTGGTGAAGATCGCCGAGGCATGGGATGGACCCGATCGGCAGGCGGTGCTCGACGAGGTCTATCCCACCCTGCCGAAGATCAGCGTGGACTACGCGATCATGGAGCCGGCGGCGAAGGACGACCGCCTCGCCGTCTGCTGCGTGCCGATGGACGTGTCCTGGATGGATGTCGGCTCCTGGCCAAGTTACGGCGAGACGCTCATGCCCGACGGCGCAGGCTGCCGCGGCAACGCGCGCCAACTGCATCTCGACTCCCGCAACATCCTGGCCGTCTCGGACGATCCGAGGCACGTCATCGCCACCATCGGCTGCGAGGATCTCATTGTCATCCACACCGCGGAGGTGACGCTGGTCTGCCCGGCCGGCGAGTCCCAGCGCGTCAAAGAACTCGCCTCCGCGGTGGATGTCGATCTGCAGTAGCCGGCGCGGGGGAGCGACGGGTGATGAGCGATAAGCGAGCCCGCTCGTCCTCGAGCCGGGCGACTTTCGACCACAACCGGCGCTCGTCGCACGCTGCGGGCGAGTTCGATCTGCGCGAAGAAGGCAAGGGACGTTTGAGAGCAGCCCGGCTCGAGGACGAGCGGGCTCGCCGGGCCGTTTGCGGTACACTGCACCCATGCGCTACCTTGCGATTGATCTCGGCGACAAGCGCACGGGCCTGGCCGCGGGCGATGATAATACGGGCCTGGTGAGCCCCGTGGCGGCGATCGAGATCCGCCGCGGCGAGGCGCTGATCGACGCCGTGCTCGCGCAGATCCACGAGCAGGCGCCGGATGCGATCGTCATCGGGCTGCCGCTGAACATGGACGGCACGGAGGGCGATCGCGCGCAGATCGCCCGCGCCTTCGGCGAGGCGCTGGCGCAGCGCTGCACGCTGCCGATTCACTACCAGGACGAACGGCTCACGAGCTTCGCAGCCGATGAGCAGATGGCCCGCACCGGCCGCACGCACCGGCAGAAGAAGGAGCTGCGCGATGCCCTCGCCGCCGCCGAGATCCTCCGGGACTTCCTCGATGGACAGCGATGATCCGCTCCGGCGATTCCGATTCAGGCGGTGCCCGCGCTGCGATTACGACCTGAGGGGTCTGCCGAGAGCTCATCGATGCCCGGAATGCGGCATGGAGTACGATGAAGACTCGCTGGTTCTTCCCTGCCGCGTTGGCAAGGACCCGCTCTTCGCCTGGGGCCTGTACCTGCTGCGGTTCCCGATCATGGTCGTAGGTGTCCTCGCATCGCTCGTCCTGAGCCCCACGATCGCGGCAGTAATCGGCATTCATCCGGGCGCGCTATTGCCCCTCGGGCTGATCGCCACCGCGGTGGCTGCGGCCTGGATCCCCCGGCTTGTCATCGGCCGGCGCTTGAAGCCGGACATCCTGCTCATCGTCACGCCGTCAGAGCTTATTGTTCGATGGCGGATCCCCGGAGCTTCGCAGGTCACGCCGTGGCCGTCGTTCCGCCGCGTCCGCGTGCGCCGTGCAGGCCGGAGACTGCGGAAGCTCATCATCGAGCATCCAAAGAGCCGGTGGTTCCTTCCCACGAGGCGGCTGATGGTGTTCTTCGAAGCGAGTGCGGATGAGGCGAAGGCGGTCTGTGCCGTCATTGAGCGCCATATCGATGGCAGGTCCCAAACCGGCGCGGAGCGCTCCCCTGCGGGTCGCGGCTAAACAGGAGCGGCACGCGCAGTGGCGACGTCCCGCCCGGCGCCGTAGAATCCTGACCTTGCTATCCGACAAACTGCTGCAACCCCCCGCTCCAACGAGGTTCACCATGGCCATCATGCTCACCAAGTCCGATGTGATGAAGGTGCTCGACATGAAGAGCACCATGGAGATCGTCGAGAAGGCCTTCGCCGAACTGCACGCCGGCTCGGCGAACATGCCCCTCCGCACGCCCATCCGCTGCGAGGAATACAACGGCCTGACGCTGTTCATGCCCGCCTTCCTCGCCGACATGGGCGCGCTGGGATCGAAGGTCGTCACCATCTACCCCAACAACCCCAAGGACTACAAGCTCCCCACCGTCCTCGGTGTCATCATCCTTCTGGACAAGAAGACCGGCGAGCCGACCGCCGTCATGGACGGCGGATACCTCACCGCCATGCGCACCGGCTCGGTGAGCGGGATCGCCACGAAGTACATGGCCAATCCCAATGTGAAGGTCGCCGCGATCATCGGCTCCGGCGTGCAGGCCAAGACCCAGGTCTGGTCCGTCTGCGAGGCGCACAAGTTCGAGCGATTCCTCGTGTTCTCCGTCGATCCGCCCGAGCAGATCGACGCGTTCTGCAAGGAGATGGCCGAGAAGCACGGCATCCCCTTCGAGCGCGCCGCGTCCGCCGAAGCGGCCTGCCGCGAGGCGGATGTCCTCACCCTCGCCACGAGCGCCAAGGACCCGATCATCAATTACGACTGGCTCAAGAAGGGCTGCCACATCAACGGCATCGGCTCGCACGCCCCGCATATGCGCGAACTCGATGAGAAGACCGTCTGCAATGCACGCATCATCGCCGACCAGAAGGAAGCATGCCTGGCCGAGTCGGGCGATTTCATCATCCCCATGAAGGAGGGCAAGTGGAAGGAATCGATGATCGTCGGCGACCTCGGGGCCGTCGTCACCGGCAACGTGAAGGGCCGCACGAGCGGCGATGAGGTCACGCTTTTCAAGAGCAACGGCCTGGCGATCCAGGACATGTCCACCGCCTATGCCGTGTTCGAGAAGGCGAAGGCGATGGGCGTGGGACAGGAGTTCAACTTCTCCGCATAGGAGCGATTCTCAGATCGCGACGAGGCGATCCTCAGCGCGCACCCCCACAGTCGCGGCCTGACAGGCCGCGGCGAGTGTCACACGCTCTGCCCGCAGGCCGGGCCGTCGAGGTACCACTTCAACGCGCCGTTCATCGGCGCGATCCCCTTGATCGGCATCTCATCCAGTGATTCATGCCCGGCGACAAGACGCTGCACCGCCTCGGCCTTCTCAGATCCCGTGACGAGCACGGCGATGAAGCGGGCGGCGTTCATGAACGGGGCGGTCATGCTCACCCGGTCCGCCGACGCCGACTCCCGGCTCGGGCTTTTGCGCACGAGGTGCTTCTTCTCCCGAAGCAGGGGCGAACCCGGGAAGAGGCCGGCGGTGCAGCCGTCCGCTTCCATGGTCAGGAGCACGTAATCGAGCCGGTCCTGCCCCTTCTCACGCCACGCCAGCGCCTCGCGGATCTGCGCCTCGTAATCCCGGTCGGCGGTCTCGGCCTCGGCGAAGATGGGATGGAACTGCTCCCGTGGGATGTCGGCATGGTCGCCGATCGTCTCCCTGATCAGGCGGTAGTTGGATTGCTCGTCGTTGAAGGCGACACAATGCTCATCCACCAGCCAGAGATGCGTGCGGCGCCAGGGCAGCGAGCGGTAGTTGGGGTCATACATCAGGCGCCGGTAGAGCAGGTCGAAGGTGGAGCCGCCGGAGAGGGCCAGATGGAAATCCCCGAACTGGCGAACGCAATTGGCCGCGTGGATCACCAGATCGGCGGCGAGATGATCGATCACCTCGTCGGCGGTGGGCACCACGATCACCTCGCCCGGCAGCCGGGGACGAGGAAGAATCGGCTCCACCAGGTCATACAGGGCCGCTTCATCGTGCAGCTCGGACTGGCCGTCATCGTGGATCATGGCAACTCTCATCATTGCACGGCCGGCCGGCGATGGCCAGCGAAAAGGCCCATTCAGCTCGCCGCGGGTCGGCGTGGCGTGCCGCGCGGTACGCTGGATCCATGATCGGGCTGCTCACATGGCCGGCCTATGGGACCTGGCTGGCAGGTGCAGCGCGAGGCTGGGTCGATCCCGGACGCGTGTAGGAGGACACCACGCTGCCGGAGCCGGAGGAGGCGCTGTCGGCCCTCCGCCGTCGCTCGCTGAAATGGCCAGCCGTGCGCCTGGAGATCGAACATCGCCGGCTCATCCTGGTGGATCTGGCGCGGGTGGCCCGATTGCGCCGGTTCATGCCGCTGGCTGCCGCGGCGGCGGCGGACCATGTTCATCTGCTGCTCGCCGTCGAGGAAGGTCGCGACATGCCCCGCCTCGTGCAACTCATCAAGGGGGCGCTGAGCCGCGCGCTCACCGTCGCCGCGGGCGACCGGCCGGCGATCTCGACCGCCGGCGGTGGCCTTCGCTATCACAAGTGGTGGACGCGGCAGTACTCATGCCGCCTCGTCGAGGACGAGCGGATCCTGCCGGCCATCCGAAACCGACTGCTGGAACATGAATCGCAGGGTGCCGCCGTCCAGGAGGACTGGCCACCGGCGATCAGCGGGGCGTAAGCCACGATCGTCGCTGCGTTTCGGAAATCATGCGGTACCTGTGACCGCAGCGCCGGTAGGATGAAGCGCAGGAATCCGCGCCGAGCGAGGCCGCAGGAAGGAACCGAAAGATGCCAAGAGCCTGGTGGATAATCCGGTGCGTCCCCGTCATCGCTTGCGTCATCGCATCCGCCGCGATCATCAGCGCTGCCGGCGCCGAAGACGAATCGGAGGATGAGCTGTATCGCGCGCCAGAGAAGCCGCCGGATCCGCGGATCAAGGTCGGGCAGATCACGGAGCAGGATCCACCGCCGCTTCCCGGGCAGATCGTCCTGCCCCTGCCTCCGGATCACCGCATCGCCACCGAGGCGGATGAGGTTCCTATCAGCGCCGCCCACTGGCAGCGCGCCCATGATGCCATCGGCAAGGGTCTGGCCTTTCTCCGCTCGATGCAGGATGAGGGCGGTGCGTGGATGAGGCAGATCACCGCCGTCCCGACGGACCAGCCGGACAAGCCGTCGCCTATCGCGGTAGCGGTGACCGCCCTTGCGGTCAAGGCGATCGTGCAGGTCGAGCCCGAGGCGCGCCGCTCCGCCGAGCTGCGGCGGGCGATCCGCTTCATCTACGCGGCGAAGAACGAGGATGGATCATTTGAAGGCGGAGCGCTGACCAATTACGTCACCTCGACCGTCGTCTCCGCCCTGGCCGGTGTCGATGGCTTCGCGTTCCGCGATGACATCCGGGCCGCCTCAGGCTGGCTCCAGCTTAATCAATGGGACCAGAGCGAGGGCCTCAGCCCGCGCCAGGACTGGTTCGGCGGGGCCGGGTACGGCGAGCACGGCCGGCCCGATCTGTCCAACACGCAGATGATGCTCGAAGCGCTCTACGACGCCGGGCTGAGTCCCGATGAGCCGGCGTTCCAGAGGGCACTGACCTTCCTCACCCGAACGCAGAACCTCAAGGCCACGAACAGCGCCGACTGGGCCGGCCGCGATGGCGGGTTCATCTACACCGCCGCCAACGGCGGAGAATCGATGGCCAGCGAATACGCCGGGGAAGGGCGCGGCGGCGAGGAGTTGCCGCCCGAGGCGCCGCGCAGCCTGCGCAGCTACGGCTCGATGACCTACGCCGGCTTCAAGAGCCTGCTCTATGCCGGCCTTTCGCCGGATGATGCGCGCGTTCGCGCGGCGTTCAACTTCATCCGCCGGCACTGGACGTTCGATGAGAATCCAGGTCTCGGCGGGCAGGGCTTGTTTTACTACTACCACGCGATGTCCCGCGCCCTGCGCATCGCCCAGCAACACACCATCACCGATGCCGAGGGCAGGAGCCACAACTGGCGCGAGGAGCTGATCGACGCGATCGCTTCGCGGCAAACGGAAGATGGAAGCTGGAAGAACGAGGCCGACCGCTGGCTGGAAGGGCATCCGGTCATGGCGACCGTCTTCGCCATTCTTTCACTGGAGGAAGCCCTCAAGCCGGTGAGCGGGATGACAGAAGAGGAGTAGATCAGGCGCCTGGGCACGACCTTGCGCTGCGCTTCAGGTCGTGGCACTGTCGCATCATTTCATTTGATCACTGCGCCTCATCGACGAGATCGCGCTCGTCCGGGGCAATGCCGGCCCAGTCCGATCGGCCGGTGTCTTCCGAAGTGCTGCCAAAGCGAATGCGCGCGATCGACCGCGGGCAGACGATGTCGATCCGCCGCGTGCGCTCCAGATGCAGCGTCACCTCGCCCCCGCCCGCGGAAGGCCGCGCCAGGCGCACATTGGTCCCACCGGTCAGGACGACGGCCAGATCTCTGATCTCCTTCCCGCAGGTCATCCGCCGGATGATGATCGCATCCTCGCCCGTGCAGTGCACCGTCACGCAGTCATCGGCCGGCTCGATGCGCAGGCCCGCCCGCTCCACCGGCTCGATCACCTGAAGCGTCATCTCCTCGACCGGCTCGCACTCGACGTTGAAGACCGCCAGGAAGCGATCGGAGTAATCGACGAGATAGCCGGGAAACTGCGTTGCCGCGTGCTCAGCGCCGGCCGGGCTGGTCAGCTCCAGGATGACCGGCCGGCCGATGTGACGCTCCAGGATCGGCTCATAGGCATTGCCGACCATGCCGATGACGGTCGACCCGAGCTGATCGACCTGCGC
>Ga0272441_10007622_pt1 | contig 17520 bp, 16 predicted proteins | sample SSMProp6N_FD_193582 | JGI IMG/M metagenome (GOLD analysis project Ga0272441, IMG submission 193582) | Marine sediment archaeal communities from Little Sippewissett salt marsh, Falmouth, MA, United States - SSM-Prop-6N | ecosystem: Environmental > Aquatic > Marine > Wetlands > Sediment ...
GGAGTTGAAGATCACGGACATATATAAACAATACGAGGAGACCGCCAGATTGTTGGAGTACGTCCCTGATTGGATAGATATTCTCATAGCCCCCGGCAACCACGACGCCACCCGGGGCGGCAATCCTCAGCTCCCCATTCCAAAGGCTTTCGCCTACGACCTTTACAATATGGACAATGTACACATGTTGTCCAATCCTTCATTCTTTTCATTGCATGATGTCAAATGCCTTGTATACCACGGGGATTCGATGTTCGACTTCTTCTCGCAAATGCCCGGGTTCACACTTGAAGACCCCATCAAACCAATGACGGAAATGCTCAGGAAGCGGCATCTGGCCCCAAATTACGGCATGGGCACGCAGATAGTGCCCGAACCTTCGGATTATCTATGCATAGATGAACCGCCGGATATATTCCAGACGGGCCATACTCACATAAACGGAAAGGGCATCTATAGGGGCATTACCCTGCTCAATTCAGGGGGGTGGCAGCACCAGACCGATTTCCAGAAGCTTAGAAATATCAACCCCGATGTGGCCAAGGTGCCAATAGTCAATCTAAATACTCACAACGCTGTTGTCATGAGCTTTGGTGGTTGAATGGGCCTTAATTACGAATCTTATTTTGACATGCTCGAGCAAGAGCTTGAAGTGGTCCATTCAGTGGCCAAGAGGGCCCGTGCCATGGGGAAGGACCCCGACACTGTGGTCGAAGTGCCCCTAGCCCAGGACATGGCCAGCAGGGTGGAGAGCTTGGTTGGCCCACCAGGCATCGCTCCTGCCATAAGAGAGCTGGATGAAAGTGGCATTACCAGAGAGGCGGTGGCACTGAAAGTGGCGGCAAGGATATGTCAGGGCGAGTTTGAAAAGATGGACAAGTCGGCCGCCGCCGAACAGGCGGTGAGATCCGCCTTGGCGGTCCTTACCGAAGGGATAGTATCGGCTCCTCTGGAGGGCATAGCGAGCGTAAGGATCAGGGAGAACTCCGATGGCAGCAAGTATTTGGCCATATACTTTGCAGGGCCCATACGCTCTGCCGGAGGGACCGCTGCAGCATTGGCCGTGCTGATAGCCGACTACGTCAGACAAAAGCTTCATATTGACAGGTACAAGGCCACACCTGATGAGGTTGAGAGATTCATCGAGGAGGCCGACCTCTACAATCGAAATGTGAGATTGCAGTACAAGCCCTCGCCCGAGGAGATTAGATTGGCCTTGGGCAACATAGGGGTAGAGGTCACAGGCGAGGCCACGGACAACGTTGAGATAACCGGACACAGGAATCTCGAGAGGATAGAGACGAACAAGCTGAGGGGCGGGGCCATGCTAGCCCTCTGTGAAGGCATTTTACAAAAATCGGCCAAGATCCTCAAGATCACCAAGAAGAACTCCATAGAGGGTTGGGAATGGCTCGAAAATGTTGGATTCAACAAAAAGGTCAACAAATCCGACGATGGCAAGATCGGTCCCAACTGGAAGTATCTCACGGACATCATCGCAGGCAGGCCCATATTTTCTCATCCCATGGCAAGGGGTGGTTTCAGGATACGATACGGCAGGTCCAGGAACACGGGATTTGCCAGCTGGGGCATACATCCTGCAACGATGTACATAGTGGACTCTTTCCTGGCAATCGGAACCCAGATGAAGACGGAGAGGCCCGGAAAGGCCAACGTAACATCTCCAGTGGATTCCATAGAGGGCCCTATCGTGAAGTTGAAGGACGGCAGCGTCATTCGTGTGGAGACGTCCGAGCAGGCTAGACAGATAGTGGACAAGGTGGACGAGATCATATTCCTTGGCGATGCCCTGATAGGCTACGGGGAGTTCTTGGAGAACAACCAGCCCCTACTTCCCTCTGGATACGTTGAGGAATGGTGGGTACAGGAGCTTGAGGAGGCAGGGGGGTCTGAAAAATACTCGAGATATATCGACAACCCTTTCGATGTTGGGGAAAAGGATGCATTGAAGATATCAGAGGAACTAATGATACCGCTCCATCCCTCCTTCGTGTACCACTGGGAGGACATCAATCTCGAGGAGCTCAAGTCGCTGGTGCAGTGGCGTGCCACGGGCAGGGTCGAAAGGGGAAAGCTCTACCTCAAGAAGGGACCGGAAAAAAGTCTTTTGGAAAGGATCTGCCTTCCACACATGGTCGAAAGGGACACGATAGTGATAGAGTCAGAGACCTTCAGGAGATGCACGGATCCTGAGAGATTCGACAGCGTGTACCCCCTCGTCTCAAAAGAGGGAAAGGAGGAGAGGGAGCTTGTGCTTGAGATCGTCAGCAAGACCCTGGGGATTAAGCTCAGACAAAAATGCCCCTACACAGTCGGGGGCAGGATGGGCAGGCCCGAAAAGGCAAAGGAGAGGTCGATGTCCCCCATGGTACATGGGCTTTTCCCTGTTGGCCCCTCTGGTGGGAACACCAGGTCCTTGGTCAAGGCCATGAACAACAATTACATAAGGGTCGAGGTCGCCAACAGATATTGCAACAATTGCAAATCAAGGTCGTATAGATTAAAATGCCCCTCCTGCGGCTCGCTCACCGTGCCTTACGTGGCATGCACCAACAAGAGATGCAAGATGAGCGGACAGAAGATATTCGATAGTGAAGTGGAGAGTTGTGATTCGTGCGGCCAGAGGCCTTCTCTTTATTCATATTTTGACATAGACCTTAGGTCTGAGATGGAGGGCGCCCTAAAGAATCTGGGGCTTGAACTGCCCAAAGAGGTGAAGGGGGTCATGGGGATGATATCGTCTGACAAGTTCCCCGAACCTCTGGAGAAGGCAATACTGAGGGCCAAGAACGGGGTATCGGTCTTTAAGGACGGCACCATGCGTTTCGACGCCACGGACGTCCCACTGTCTCATTTCACGCCCCGTGAGATCAACACCGACTTCGAGTCCATAAGGGAGCTGGGTTACACAAAGGACATATACGGCAGGAACATCGAGGAGGATGACCAGATAATCGAGCTTCGTGTGCAGGACATAGTTCTGGCCGACACTGCCGCTGACTATCTTATTAAGTGCTGTGGGTTCCTGGACGACCTTCTTGAGGGTTATTACGGACTTCCTAGATTCTATAACGTTAGGGACAGGCACGACCTCAACGGCAAGCTCGTCATCGGACTGGCCCCGCATACATCGGCAGGCGTTCTTGGCAGGATAATCGGGTACACTAAGGCGAAGGTGGGATACGCTCACCCCTACTTCCATGCGGCAAAGAGGCGAAACTGCGACGGGGACGAGGATGCCATCATGTTGCTGATGGACGCGATGATCAACTTTTCAAAGCACTTCCTCCCCGAGCACCGGGGCGGCAAGATGGATGCTCCGCTGGTCCTTACCACAAGGATAGACCCCGAGGAGATAGACAAGGAGGTGCACAATCTTGACATATCTGAGAGATACCCCATCCAGTTCTACGAGATGACACAGGAATTCGTACACCCTTCTAAGCTTGAGCTTCCCACCGTATCTAGCAGGCTCGGCACCGAGAGGGCTTTCCATGACCTGCACTACACTCTGCCCACCCACGACATCGCCGATGGGCCAGAGTACTCCGCCTACAAGACCTTGGGGGCCATGACCGACAAGATAGAGTCACAGCTTGAACTGGCAAGGAAGCTCAGAGCCGTCGACATGGACGACACGGCGCAGAGGGTCATCGTCTCGCACTTCATTCCCGACCTGATCGGAAACCTGAGGTCTTTTTTCAAGCAGACCTTCAGGTGCGTGAACTGCAACACCATATATAGGAGAATACCTCTTAGCGGCAGATGCACCAAGTGCCACGGGGGCAGGCTCGTGCTGACCGTCTCTAAGGGTTCCGTTGAGAAGTATCTACAGGTCAGTAAGGACATTGTGAGACGCTACGACATAGACCCTTACATTGCCCAAAGGATAGAGATCATAGAAAAAGAGCTCGATTCGGTATTTAGAGAGAAGGTCCAACAGATGACATTAGCGGATTTTGCTCCTTGATTCTTTGTATAATCAGAATATTATTCACTATATTGCTTAGAATAATATATTATATTTAAGATTATTTTTCTTTACAATAAGTATAATATTCATTAAGAATACATATTTACAGAATATTATACGATAAATATAAATATAATGAGAAAGCATTTGAATACAGAGGTGGTTTCTATGAATGAAGAGAAGGTTAGAAAAATACTCCAGCTTCTTGAGGAGTATTATGAGAAAGAATCGCCATACTTCGTTACATCTGGTGAACTACGTGCAAAGACGGGCCTGACAGTAGAGGAGATGAGACCATTCGCAGAGGCCCTTTCAGAGAATGGCTACGGTCAGGTAATAACATCATTTTCAAACGGATTCACAATAAGGTTAAACGATAGGGGCCACAAGGCCTTTGTCAAGTAGAGGGCATACCCCCTCTCATTTTTTTCTTTTAGTACAATTTTTCAAACATATTTTTCATTTCTCAAGAATGTTAACAATTTTTTTAGAAAAGTTAATTAAGGAGTACATATGTTATAATATATTGGTGTTAGGGTTGAGAGTAAACAGGACGCTTGGAACTAGTGTCCCACCTGAGATAGAGAAGCAGATTGAGATGTTGGTCAAGAAGGGATACTATAAGACCAAATCGGATTTTTTGTATCAAGCGGTGCTTGAGAAACTGAAGAACGAGAGGGAACTGCTATAGATGCATGATTCTTCACTGATTTCCAATAATCCTTGATTTCTTTTTTTTCCGCTTCATAAATATTTTTTGAATTATAATTAAATAGTATGATATTAAAGAAAATATCATGCCTCTTAAAAATATAAAATGTCCCAACTGCGGTTCCGGAAAGGTCATTCATGTCATGGACGGCGTCTATGTATGCACATACTGTGAACAGAAGTTCGAGAGGGTCAAGGAAGAACCAAAGAAGGACATGGCGGCGCAGAAAAATCCTGTGGTGCCAGAGAGCAAAGGCTGTCCCATCTGCGGAAAGGACAACTCCAAAGAGGCAGATACCTATCTATGCAAGATATGCCATAGATCAAATATTTGCAAGGATCACATCTACTTTCAGGAATCCGACAACTTCTTTGCATGCTCTGAATGCATGAAATGCTCGATTTGTGGCAAGAACATTGATATTTCCTTTTATAAGAGGGAAGATCTAGAGGCATATTGTCCAGAATGTGACATTACTATCGGAGTTGAATGCTTTAAGTTTATAGAGAACCCCGAGCTTGAAGGAGAGCTTTTCTATTATTGTCCAAAGTGTGGAAACTTCATGTGCAACTATGATACTTATGGCGATGAGGTCAGGTCCCAAATGATAAAAGACATGACTTTTAAGTGCAGTCATGATCCAGACTTTCTTTTTATAACAAACTATTTTGAACAAGATGATAAATATAAGAAATCCACAAGATGAGACGATATTATTTTTATGATGGCCAGATAATATTCAGGGGCGGAATCTTGAAAATTGTCAGCGATTTGCCAAGAGCAGGTCGAGCTAAATTTTGAAAAGATTTATATTCGCAGTTTTATAGTTTTTCAATGGTGTTTTTATGAAGGTCCACAGCAAGAGGATAGTGTTGCCTCAGACCAACGAGCTGGACATTGTCAATATAACCGACAGGATACAGATGGAGGTTGATGAGGCAGGAGTTAAGGAGGGCATGGCCAACGTATTTGTAGTTGGATCCACAGGCGCCGTGACCATAATGGAATATGAGCCCGGTCTTGTCAATGATATGAAAACGGCACTTGAAAGTCTGGTGCCTCAGGATAGGGACTATGATCATCATAAGATGTGGCATGACGGCAACGGACATTCGCACATACGCTCCGCTCTGCTTGGGCCATCCATCTGCGTTCCAATAACGGGAAGCGCGTTGTATCTCGGAACTTGGCAGCAGATCGTATATATCGAACTTGATAACAAGCCCAGGGAGCGGGCATTGAAGATATCGGTGTTCGGTGAGTAAAATGGTAAAGAGAATTCACAGGGACAATTGCGTTTTCATAGTCATCGACGTTCAGGAAAAGTTCATGCCCGTTCTTGACAGGAAGGACCTCCTATTAAGTAATATTAAGAAGTTAGTGATGGCATCATCAGAGTTTGGCGTCCCATTGATCGTGACCGAACAACACCCGGAGGGGCTTGGCAGCACCGTTGAGGACATAGACATGCTCCTGGGACAGCATGCATACATAAAGAAGGATTCATTCTCCTGCTTCGATTCGGAGGACTTCAAAAAGGCGCTCTTGGACACTGGAAAGGAACAGATAGTGCTCTCAGGCATTGAAACACAAGTCTGCATCACCCAGACAGCTCTTGATGGTCTTGAGAACGGATACGAGGTGTTTGTGGCAGGCGATGCGGTCGATTCAAGAAAGCCCCTGGACAGAGAGCTCTCGATTGAGCGGATGAGACAGGCCGGAGTGGTAGTTGAGGCAACCGAGAGCATACTCTTCTACATGATGAAAAGACATACAGAGGACAAGTTCAAGAACCTGCAATGGATAGTCAAATCTTTTTGATAGATCTGATCAATTTAATTTCAGACTATCGTTGAACATTTCTCTCTCTCTGCGAGAAAACTAAAACAAAAGCTTTTTATATGTCAAACATTGACATGTCAAAAAATAACATGTCATAATGAGTGATAAAGTGATAACTGGAAAGAAATTATTGCAGTTCTACCTATTGTGGACAACCAACAAGGAACCCAAGTGCGGGTATGACATAATGAAGGAACTCGAGGATTTTTTTATCATGAAAAGAGTTTCTCAGGCGATGATATACCTTAATCTCAGGGCGCTTGAGTCGAAAGGGGCCCTAACGGGCAGAAAGGGTTCGAGGAATAAGACAATTTACGAGCTCTCTGACATCGGCAGGGAGAGGCTATACCAAGAGAAAGAATTGATGCGAGATTATATTGTGAGGTTCAAAGACATTATAGATTTTATTAGGGATGAAGGAGTTGTAGAAGATGAAAAATCCACTTAAATCACTGGCAACCCTCTGTGAGGCCAGGCCATATACAGTAATCGCTGTGATACTCATAGTTACTGCTCTGTTCGCTACCGGAATTCCATTGATAGAGCAAGACGTTGACATGGAGTCGTACCTGCCGGAGGACAACGAGGCCCTTCGGGCCACAAAGATCCTCAACGACGTATATGGAAGCCAGTCCTATGAAAGCGTTCTGATTAGAGGGGATGTTACATCTCTCGAGGGGATGAAGGCAATACAAGATTTAGAACTCTCCATTCTTGAGGACCCTCAGTTCGAAGGTTATGTTCTCTCTGTGAACAGTTACTTGGATTATATGGCAAGTGCAGGTATCATCACATCCGTCCTCAACGACACGACCCCCACCGCAGTTCAACAGGCGTTGGCTGCCGATGCTGCATCCGAATCGCCACAGTTCATAGGAAGGACCGTGAGCCCTGACATGCAATATGCACTGATATCGGTTCAAGTGGAGGGCAATTACGAGGAGGGGGGTGTCTCAGAAAATATAGTCCATCTCATGGAGAAGGTATCCGAGTTCTCCGAGTCCGACAATGGTCTCACGGCCGGAATAACCGGCGACCACTCCGCTTCACATGAGCTTATGGGTGCGATGAACAGCGACAATCAGTTCCTCGCTTCTGGCGCCGTAATATTTATCCTCATAGTGCTTTTCCTTATCTTTAGGAAGATATCCGACACACTGTTCCCATACCTAACAATTGCGATTGCCATGGTATGGCTTCTTGGCGTCATGGGATACACTGGCATACCCTTCACAATGGCATTGGTGGCCTTGATGCCCCTGTTGCTCGGCATATGCATTAATTATGCCATACATATCATGTTCAGATATCGGGAGGAAAGAAGGAAAGGAAAGGACGTATACGAAGGTATACGGGCATGTGTGGGAAACACAGGCACTGCGGTCTTTGTATCTGCTTTGACCACGGTTATTGGATTCTCCTCGTTCCTTATATCTGAACTGGTGCCAATGAGACACTTTGGCTTTCTGGCCATGGTGGGGATCTTCTTTGCCTTTGTACTGGTAGTGACACTTCTTCCAGCCCTTATGACAATACGTGACAGAAAATCACAAAGGGACGCATCCAAGTTTGCCGTACTTGGCGGTGGGGTATCCTTGTTTTTGGAAAGGGTGGTCATTGCGGGTATCAATCACAAAAAGCCCCTTTTGGGCGTGGTCGCCCTTATCACTCTGGTATCGCTTGGTGCGTCGACCCAGGTTGGCACCGCCATCAATTGGGAGGACATGGCCCCAGACGATCTTGAGACCTCACAGGTATCAATGGAGATATCTGAGATATTCGGGAATACCATGTCGAATATGATATTCATCCTCATAGAAGGCGATGTATATTCCCCGGAGGTCATGGCAGAGGTCTATGAGCTTGAGAACAAAATAAGATCGATCGATCTTACTAACATTGATGGGGACCCGATCATATCTTCGCCATACTCTGTCAGCACATATACCGATGTCTTGATCCAAGCGAACGGCGGCCAGTTGCCCGCCAACAAGGAGCAGGCAAGGGATATCGCCCAGACACTAGTCATGGACCCAGATACACAACCTGTGATAGGTAGATACCTCGTGTTCAATCCTATGTCCAAGTACTACAACAAGCTCAGCATACTCTATGTGGAGGCCAATGTACTATCGGACAGCGATATAGAGAATGTGGTAGAAGAGATCGAGGGATTCTACAATGAGGATGGAGACGTCGTATACCGTTCCGCAGGGGCGTTGGTCATCATGTCGGACATCATGGGCAACATGATGGACACCCAGATAATGACCACCATTGCGGCCATGATACTGTGCTTCCTTGCAGTGAGCATCATCATGAGGTCCCCCATATACGGGTTGCTTTCCGTTCTAACGGTGGCCCTGTCAATCTCATGGGAGTTTTTGCTACTGTACCTTGTAGGATGGCAGTTTGATCTGTTCACTGTAATGATATCTGCCATGATAGTGGGCCTTGGAATAGACTTCTCTGTTCACATAATAGAGAGATTTAGGGAAGAGATGGCAAACGGAAAGAACACCAACGAGGCGATAGACATAGTGATAATGAACGTAGGCAAGGCGCTGCTGACCGCCACGATCACCACTGCTGGCGCATTCTTTATCATAAGCATGTCGTCCATGCCAATGATATTCAGGTTCGGTTTCATTGCTGGAATGGTGTTGATATTCTCATTCTTAGGCGCTCTGTTCGTGCTTCCCCCGATTCTGGCATGGTTGCACGGTAAGAAGACCGAGGCCGCAACGGCCTCTTAATTCTATTTTGCCACCCTTGCGTGGCATCATTCTTTTTATATTTATCATAGATATTGATACATGCTCAAAAGGCATGATGAATTGGCGCCCTGCGGCGTGTATTGCGGTGCCTGCCCTTCATTTGGCAAGACCTGTCTTGGCTGCGCCTCTGAGAGCAGGGAGCAAAAAAGGACAAGCAAATGGACCTGTGGGATCAGGCGTTGCTGCTACGATGCCAAGAAGCTGGATTACTGCATCGAATGCGACGAGTTCCCTTGCAGGACATACAGGGCCAAGCTTCTGAAATCCCATGTTGGAGACCCCAGATTCAGATACAGGCATGAGATACCTAAAATATTTCCAAAGCTCTTGAAGGACGGCGTTGAGGAATTCCTCAGGCATCAGGCTGAGAGATGGTCATGCCCCCGCTGCGGAGGCAGAGTGCTTTTCTATCTGTACGAATGCAGCAGATGCAAAGACCGAATTGAGATATAACTGATTTATTTTATAAGTTTTATTAGTAAGTTATATAAACTATAATCAATTTATATCTCCCACATGAAACGCATGGCTGTTTTAATAATTCTAATTGTGGCCCTACTTTGCGGCTGCATATCCGAGGAAGAGGAGACCGAGCTTACCATATACGCCTACGACAGTTTTGTGGCGGATTGGGGGCCAGGACCCATAGTGATACCGTTATTTGAGGAAAAGTATGGTGTAGAGGTCAACATCGTTTCCATCGGCAGTTCCGGCGACATGCTGTCCCGTGCCATAGCCGAGAGCGACGACCCCCAGGCCGACATTCTGCTCGGGATCAACGACCTGCAGATGTACAAGGCATTTGAAAGCGACCTCTTGGAGGAGTACCGACCCAATGGGTATGAGGACATACCCGCGGACCTGGTCATGGATGAAGAGTGGAGGGTGACCCCCTTTGACTATGGATACATGGCGGTCATCTACGACTCTGAGGCTATCGACGAGCCCCCCACATCCTTTGAGGACCTTATGGACCCGCAATGGAAGGACTCGCTAATTGTCGAGGACCCGCGGACGTCCTCGCCTGGCCTTTCGTTCCTTCTATGGACGATAGCTGCCTATGGTGACGACTTTGACGAGTATTGGGAGTCCATCAACGACAGCCTTCTCACAGTGGCCCCAAGCTGGAGCACTGCATACTACGGAATGTTCATGGAAGGGGAGGCGCCCATGGTAGTGAGCTATTCCACAAGCCCTGCATACCATCTTGAGTTCGAGGACACCGACAGGTACAAGGGAGTCATCTTTGAGGAGGGCGGATTCCTCCAGATCGAGGGCGCGGGCATCCTCAAGGGAGCGGAGCATCCGAACCTTGCAAAGAAGTTCATAGACTTCATGCTCACAGAGGAGTTCCAAAGCGAGCTGCCGCTGACGCAGTTCATGATGCCTGTAAACCAGGACGTTGAGCTTCCAGGATCCTATCTGGAGATCGTAGAGGTCGACGACACCATCCTTCCGCTGGACAGGGAACTGCTGGGGACAGAGCTGGAGCGCTGGATCGAGGAGTGGTTAGAGGCAATTGGATGAGGGCGCAATCGGGGAGATGGGGATGGGCGTTGCTGGCCCTCCCCTCCCTATTCTTATTGGCGTTCGTACTGGTACCCCTGCTAATGGTATTCTACTTTGGCCTTGCCAGGGGGGGCGGGCTATCAGCATCTACGTTCGCCGACATATTCTCCAGTGAATATTATAGAGGCGTGATATTGTTCTCGTTCGAGCAGGCCGCCGCTTCGGTCGCACTGACCCTGGCCCTTGGCCTTCCGGGTGCCTATCTGATATCGCACTATGACTTTAGGTGGAAAGGGCAGATAATGGCCCTTTCTACCGTGCCCTTTGTTCTGCCATCGGTCCTTGTTGTTCTGGGATTCGTAATTTTTTTTGGGAATTCCGGAGTATTGAACAACTTTTTGCGGGATGCGTTCGGCATTGGGGGGGTGCCCTTTGGCGTCTTGTATAGCTGGAAGGCGATAATCTTGGCGCACGCGTTCTACAACATCCCCCTGGTCTTCAGATACGTCTCATCCATATGGTCCGGCATAGACGAGAATCTCTTGGAGGCCGCTCAGAATCTTGGCGCGTCCAGGCTCAGGGCCTTTAGGGACATAGAGCTTCCTTACCTTTGGCAGGCGATCATGTCGAGCTCGCTCCTTATATTCATATATTCCTTCACATCATTCGCCATAGTGCTGGCGATGGGCGGCCCGCAACATGCCACCATGGAGGTGACCATATACACCGTCACGAACTTCTATGGTTCGTTCGAGCTTGCCGGGGCCCTTTCCCTGCTTCAGATGGCTTTCCTGCTCTTGGTGGTCTTTGCATATATGCATGTGAACGTCAGGGCGGTCCCGGGGGGTAGCAGGACCATAAGGCCCATCTCGGCGCTCTCCAACATTCACAAGGCCATATTTGGGATCTATGCTGCCTTGGTGGGCACCCTTCTAATAGGTCCCATATTGTCTATTCTTAACTCCTCTGTCCGGTCAGGCGTTGCCGGAGGGGCCGGCTACACCTTGGACTGGTTCAAGGAGATACTCAGTTGGGGGGGCGATAGCTTCATAGGGGCAACGCCCTTGGAGTCCATAGCCAATTCGATATTGATCGCGCTGTTGGCAATGTCCATATCGGTGGTCTTTTCCCTGTTGCTCTCTTATTACAGTTCCATGAGCAAAAGAGGGGGGCTCATGACATCCGTACTGGTCATGACGCCTCTTTGCATATCCACCATAACCCTGTCATTGGGATATGTCCTTATAGGAAATAGGATGCCCTTCGACATCTCATTGATGGCAATAATACTGATACATTCGGTGATCTCGTTTCCCCTGTCATTCAGGGCCATCTCGAACTCCCTCTCGAAGGTGGACCGGTCATTGGTGGAGGCCTCATCGAATCTTGGCGCCTCTAGGGCGAGAACCTTCATGTCCATTGAACTTCCATTGATCAGGGGAGGCATTATCGCCGCGGGGGTTTTCTCTTTTGCAATATCTTTGGGGGAGCTGGCGGCGGCCTATATGTTATACGGGGGGAGATATACGACCATACCCATCCACATATACAGATTCATAGGCGGTTACAGGTTAGGGCCGGCCGCGGCCCTTGGAGTGATGCTAATGGCAGTTTCAGCGATAGGCTTCCTTTTGATAGAGAGGGCGGGGGCGAAGATGCAGTTCTAGGGAATGATTATTATGTTTTCACGGTATTTTTATCATATGTTGAAGGTGATGTTCCATTAAGCCCCCGTGCCTACTGGTCAATGAGAGGCTTCTTCCAGCCATAAGGCAGAGGGTGGCCAGGATATTGGTTAGGGACAGGGGGTTTTCCCAAAGCACTGCCGCCGAGCTTCTTGGCGTCACGCAGGCCATGGTCTCCAAGTATCTTTCCAAGCCCCTTGCCTGGTTGGATGAGGAGATAGACGAGGAGCTGGACGGCCTGGCGATAAGGCTCTCAGATGCATTGGACTCCCCCGGGGAGTCGACAAGGATACTGTGTCAGTTCTGCCTTTCATTGAGGGAATCCTCCAAGCTCTGCCCGATGCACAGGGAGATGACAGGCATCGGCGATTGCCATGCATGCATGAATCTGAGGACCGAGGACAATCCAAGGAACGGCCTTCTTCGGACAGTGGAGCGTGCTGTCGGATTATTGGTCGAAGAGAACATACACATGCTGATACCGGAGGTCAGGACAAATCTTTCAATGTGCATTGAGGGTCCAAAAGGACCTTACGATGTTGCATCTATACCGGGACGCCTTATAGTGGTACGGGGAAAGGTAATGAGCCCCACGGCTCCCGAGTTCAATGCCTCGAGGCACACAACGAATCTTTTGCTAATGCTCAATCGGATGCAACCCAACATCCGATCGCTCATGAACATATCGTACAACGAGGGCATTCTTGACGCCTGCAAAACCCTTAGATTCAAGGAAAAATTATTATTGAGGGAAGATGGGAACTTAATAATAGGGATTCTAGATCAAGATGATGATATCCTAATCGATGAGGGGGCATTTGGAATAGAACCTTGCATATACATTGTTGGCAGAGACGCGCTCAACGTTGCCAGGAAGGCAATAGAAATAAACAGGAAGATCACAGGTAGATAAGGCATGATCGAACTTATCGATATCGTTCTTTTGCTTTTCGTTGCCAAGGTATTGGGCGAGGTGTTTTCCAAGCTCAACGTCTCGACCGTTGTCGCAGAGATCATCACCGGCATATGCCTGGGCCCATTTCTTCTCAAGCTGGTGGAACCCACCGAGGCATTTGATGTTCTTGCCGAGCTTGGCCTTTTGATGATGATGCTCTATATAGGCCTTACCAGCAGATTCTCGGACCTCTCCAGAAGCAAGTTCTCATCCGCCACTATCGGTTCCCTTGGCGTCATAGTGAGCTTTGCTCTCGGCGTGGGATTTTGCTACGCCTTTGGGTTCGGACTTGTCGAGTCAGTATTCTTGGGCGTCCTTTTGTCAAACACCTCCATAGAGGTGGTCTCAGGCATGATAATCAGCGAGGACACACACCGTACCGGCCCGGTGCTGATAGGGGCAGCCCTTGCAGACGACTTCATCGCGATATACCTGATAGGCGTTCTCTCGGCGATCACCACAACGGGGGCCCTGGACATCTCTTCGTTCATTTTCATCACGCTGAAGGTAGTGCTCTTCGTCTTTGCAGTGCTCTATATATCAGAAAAGGTGCTCGTCAAGGACATATTCAAGCTTGTGAGCATGAGATTCTTCAGAAGCGACTATCAGATGCTCTCTGTGATGTTCATTCTCACGTTCTTCTTCGCCCTGGTCGCCAACCTCCTGGGACTGCATGAGATCATAGGAGCTTACATGGCAGGGCTTGTCCTGGGAAGGGTGAGGGAGGTGAAGGACCCAATGCTCAACGTACAGGTAACGCTCAACGAGAACATCGAGCACCTCAGCGTTTACCTCAAATCCATTTTCATGCCTTTCTTCTTCATATCCATTGGTCTTAGCCTTAGCCCTGTGAGCAGAATCAACTGGCTCTTTGTGGCAGCGATCACATTGGCGGCTTTCGGTGGGAAGATAATTGGTTGCGGGGCGGGCGCCTTCCTTTCAGGATTCAATAGGCAGAATGCATTCCTGATAGGGATGGGAATGTGCGGAAGGGGCTCTTTGGAGCTGGCACTTGTAAATTATGGGTATGAAGGTGGCATCATAGGGGATGAGATTTTCACTACCATAATTATAGTTGCTATCCTGACCATAGTATTGACCCCCATTTTGTTCAGATGGGGCCTTTCTCATCTTTATTTTAGGGATGAGGGATGATCTCACATCCATTTGTTCAGGCTGTTCTGAGAAAGCAACATAGACATCTTCTTAATTTCTTTGCTAGGTATCTGCATCTTTGTGCATGCGAACTCTATGGCATCTTCGTCATTTTCGAACCTTTCTAAAAGAGTGGAACCCCTTATGCCCATTCTTATCTCCCCGGAACCGAATGGCACGGAACTCTCTGGACTAGGCAGGAACATCACAAGACAGGCCGCCTGCTCCTTCCCCCTCATAAGCAGCTCACATGTCCCAAGCCGTCCTGAATAGTAAGAGCCCCCCTCTCTCATGGCCTGGTCCGAAACGCCATTGTAGGTCTCGTGCTCATGGACGTATAACGGCTTCTCCTCGCCAATGGTCCAGATGCTGTTAGGGAGCCACCTCTCTATCATCTCGAACTCCCACGGCCTTGAGAAACCAATAATAAGATAATCGTTGCCCAGATAGTTGTTTTGGTACACTGCGGTCTCCCTGGAGACAGGCAGTTTCTTTACCTTGCCTATCAAGTGCTTTGAGCATACCGAGTAAGTGGAGGTCTTTGCCCATCTGGAGGGCATGGGTCTTTGTGGTTTTCCAAGATTCCCCGTGGCCAGAAGCCTGGATATGTATTCTATCTCTGCCCCGTCCTCATAGGCCCTTGCAATGGCCTGTTCGTATTCCAAACCCTGTTCCATGATCTCAATGAGGAAAAGGGGTATGTCGGGGTCCCCATATACGTTCAGGTCATAGAGGGGCCCAATGTTCCCAAAAGCCCTCTCCACGCTGCTAAAGAAGAACTTGTCAGATGACATTCCGCTGAGATTCACGTCTACCTTCAAGGGCGTCCTGGAGATCGCTATCTTTTTGAACTCCTCTTGAATGCCTTGTGGTATGTTGCTCCCGATGAAGGGACTGAAAATCTTAGAGAGCTTGTAGTACACGCTCTCCCTTTCGTTCTCAAAGACTGCCTTTGGATCATAATCCTCTGAGAGCATGGACATGTATATGGTGTCGTTGGGATATTTCTCCCAACCTATGTTGAGTCCTGTGGATTTCCCGTGGAATTCATTTTTTGACTCATTGCCGCCCTTGAAGTCCAATTCGATCGAAGAGAGTATGGGGCAGGGCGAAATCCCGCACATCGACCTACCTTTGCAGATGACGCATTTGTTCTTGGATATACCCTTGGATGGTTTTGTGTCCAGTAATACCTTGCAATTATTATGCTCCTCTAACGTCATCTTCGATGGCATATCTTGGAATGGTGATTCTCCATTAAAAGATTTATCTTTACAGTACAAACGAGCATTGAAAAAAAACCTGCATGCGTTGTTTGAAAATACTTAAATATTGGTGGGGGGATATATACTTGGTTCGATATTTGGAGGGTCCGCATTAGAAGAAAGAAGTTTAAGAAGCACGAGATATGCCTGTTGATCGACGCGGTGGTCCACGATGAAAGTGCCATGGAGGAGATATACAGCAACGTAAGGGCCCCTTGGGCGTTGAAGTACCTCAAGGATGAGGATGATAAGTCGGTTGGCATCACTCTGTTATTTGAACGTCTCTATGTAGCCAATCACCTTGCAATGGACTATGATGAGCGGGCGGGGTGGAAGTGTATTTTGAACATCCCGATGATCGATATGATGTATCTGCTGGATAGCACAGGCTGGAGGCAGCTAGAGGGCCTGGAGCTTCTACAGATGCTACTGGATCTCAAGGACGGGCTGTTCAGCGAGAACAATATATTCTGTTTCGCAAGTGGCAGCGACCTTGAACAGCTAAACACCTTGATAATATTCTACTATTCTAAATATCTCAGAGAGCTGCTGGATAAGAGTGTCTAAAATGCTGAGAGTGGGAGCGCACGTATCCATAGCCGGAGGCGTGGGGAGCGCCGTAGGGCGGCAAAAGGCGGTCGGAGGCAACTGCGGACAGATATTCGTATCTTCTCCACGAATGTGGGCGGTAAAGGAACCGCCGGAAGATGAGATAAAGAGATTCAGAGTGCTCAGGCAGGGGGAGGACCAGTTCCCTTATGCTGTTCATTCAAAGTATCTTATCAATCTTGGCGCCGGCAGCGACCCCGTCATAGAGCGCTCCATCTCTACACTGCAAAGAGAATTGGATGTTGCACACGCATTGGGCATTGAGTATCTCGTTCTTCATCCAGGTGCGCACACAGGAGGCATTGACAGGCCCCATGGCATACGGAAGGTAGGCGATTCCCTTGCATCGGTCAGTGTGGAGGCGGGGGTCAAGATACTTTTAGAGAATACTTCAGGGGGCGGCACCACCCTTGGAAGAACATTTCAGGAGCTTAGAGAGATGATGGATGGATCCGGCCTGGGATTTGACAAGATAGGGATATGTTTTGACACCTGCCATGGATTTTGCGCAGGGTATGGAATTCACAAGGAAGACGGTTTGCTTTCGATGATAGAGGAGCTGGACAATGAGATCGGGCTAAAGAATCTTTGTCTTATGCACCTCAACGACTCCAAGCACCCGTTCGATTCCAGGCGCGATGAGCATCAGCACATTGGCGAGGGGCACATAGGCGACGAGGGTTTCAGGGCCTTGCTGACCAATGAGAGCCTAAAAGATGTGCCCAAGGTGCTAGAGACCCCGGTCACCAAGGAGAGGGGATACGAGTGGAATATAAGGAAGGTCATCAAGCTTGCACATTAGTTTTTTATTGTTTTGAGAACAATATTCATCTATGAGAAAACCACTGATAATTCTACTGATATTCGTTTTCTTCGTGTCATTATCCTCCGGATGCATTAACGAGGAGATCACCATAGAGACAAAGGCACCCGACGCAGATGGCGACGGGATACCTGACAAGGATGATGCCTGTCCCAACATTGCCGGTGAGGAGTCTAATCAGGGATGCCCTACAA